>Ga0079104_1000057_pt1 | contig 165780 bp, 136 predicted proteins | sample MedtruBG_FD_76829 | JGI IMG/M metagenome (GOLD analysis project Ga0079104, IMG submission 76829) | Root nodule microbial communities of legume samples collected from California, USA - Medicago truncatula BG | ecosystem: Host-associated > Plants > Roots > Nodule | place: USA: California...
AGACTTAAGCAGAACTTATATTAAGTTCGCAAAGCTTTTGCGGTTAATTTTTTACCGCAAAGTTCGCAAAGTTATTTTATTAAGAAACTAAGCAAAATCTATATATTAAGTTCGCAAAGCTTTATGTAGACAAAGCTTTGTGAACTTCTCATTTTAATGATTCTCAAAAAAAACTTAGCGTACTTTGCGTAAATCTTTGCGCACTTTGCGTTTAATTTTTTTACCGCAAAGGTCGCAAGGTTGTTTTATTGCGAGACTTAAGCAGAACTTATATTAAGTTCGCAAAGCTTTGTCTAGATTTAGCTTAGCGAACTTTTCATTTTAATGATTCTCAAAAAAAAACTTAGCGTACTTTGCGAAAAACCTTCGCGCGCTTTGCGGTTAATTTTTTTTACGCAGAGGTCGCTAAGAGATTTTAATTACTGGCTTAAACAGTATCTATATTGAGTTCGCAGAGCTTTGTGCAGATAAAACTTTGTAGACAAAGCTTTGTGACCGTTTCATTTTAATGATTCTCAAAAAAACTTAGCGTGCTTTGCGAAAACCTTTGCGAACTCTGCGGTTAAATCCTTAAGCTAATCCTTTCGGAAAACGATCCAAAACCAAATTCAATTGTAAATTATGCTCTAAATAAGCCTTTGCTCCAGCCAAAACCAAAGTAAAACCTTCAGTCGAATTACGAACCTGATCTATAATTTTATCAGTGTCGCCATGAAAACCAGAATTGGTGATGCTCACAAAAGTTTCATTCTCGTTCAGCGGACTAAAAACCCATTCTACCAAAGTCATTTCATCTGGATTTCCCCATTCGATCACAATCTTTTTATTTTCCTGAAGAACGACTGTAGTAACAGAAAGAGAGAAACCATACATTTCCCAAGTCCATTCTGTTTTTTGGTTTTCTTCTAATTTTCCTGATCCTTTTGTAAACCAAAATTTACTCGTAATATGCGGATCAATAAAAGCCTGAAAAACTTCTGAAACAGGTTTTCGAATTAGCATTTCGGCCTTTGCATATTTGTTGTTTTCTGTTTTCATTTTGTTTGAAGTTAATTAGTTAGTAAGGAGAAATGTAAATATAACTCTAAATTTTCTATTGACTTCTTAAGTTTTGACTTATAACTTTTTTTTATCAATCCATTTTCCTACAGTTGGTGCGGTATAATTTCGCATTTGATCTAATAAATCGTCAATGTTGTCACTAACCAAAAGCATTTTCTGATTGACTTCCTTCAATAAACCTTTATCAGTCATAGTTTGCAATAACACGATCAAGGAATCATAAAAACCGTCTATGTTTAAAATAGCAATTGGTTTTTTATGTAATCCTAATTGCGCCCAAGTCAGCATTTCGAAAAGTTCTTCCAGCGTTCCAAAACCTCCTGGAAGCGCGATTACGCCATCACATAAATCGTTCATTTTGGTTTTTCTTTCATGCATGCTTTCTACCAAAATCAATTCGGTTAAACCTAAATGAGCGATTTCTTTAGATCTTAAAAAATTAGGAAGCACACCAATTACTTTTCCGCCAGCGCTTAAAGCTGCATCTGCGACAGCACCCATTAAACCAACATTTGCACCGCCATAAACTAATGCTATATTTTGCTCGGCTAAGGTTTTGCCTAAAGCAATTGCTTGTTCTTCATAAATTTTTTCAGTGCCAAAACTTGAAGCGCAAAAAACGGTTATTCTTTTCATTTTTATTTTTTTTTTAGAGGAGAAAGAGAAAAGAAGCAAGAGGCAAGAGGCAAACCGATTTATTGTGTTTCAACATCTTTCCTCTTGCTTCTTTCTTCTTTCATTTCAAGTCTCATTTTTTCTTCAATTCATATTCAAAATACGGCACTTCTTGGCCATTAATAGTAAATGTTAACTCATTAACTTTTTCTGCTCCTAATTTTAAAACGGCTTTTTGCGAACGGAAATTTTCTGCTCCCACGTGAAAAAGTACAGAATCAACGTGCTCAAATGCATAATCGATCATCAATTTTTTGTTTGAGTTATTGTACGGGCCACCCCAGTATTTTCTTGTGATAAAAGTGTAGCCAATTCCAACATTCGATTTTTCCGGATTGTAATCGTAGAAACTCGTAGTTCCCATCACTTCATTAGATTGTTTGTCTAGAATTAAAAACGAACTTTTTGTAAGGATCATATCAAAAAAAGTTCTAAAAACATCTTTTTTATATCGATCCTTAGCCGGATTTTGTTCCCAAATTAAAGGATCGGAAGCGGCTTCAAATAAGGCTTCAAAATGTTTTTCTTCTAACGGAATTAATTTTGAAATTTCGTTTTCTAAGAAATCAGGCTGTAAATTGAAGTTTGATGTTTGCATTTTTACGGTTTTTAGTTCAACTAAATTCTTTTAATCTGTACACAAGAAACATTTTCCATCATAATTTCTTTCCCTGTTTTTTTCAATAAGCCCGTTTTAGGATCTCTTTTAAAAACGACAACATTTCCAGTTTCTACATTAGACGCAACCAAAAATTTTCCGCTTTCGTCGAGAGCAAAAATTCTCGGATGTTTTCCTAAAGTAGATTGGTAGCCAATGTTTTTCAGCAATCCGTTTTCATCAATAGAAAAAATGGCAATGTTATTTTCTTTTCCTCGATTTGTTGCATATAAAAACTTTCCATCAGGAGAAATATGAATATCAGAGCTTTCAAAACCTTCTTTTATTTTATCTGAATGTGTAGCAATGCGCTGCATTTTATTTAAAAGACCATTTTCATAATTATAAACACTTATTTGTCCTGCCATTTCTTCAATGCAATATCCCCATTTTTGATTTGGATGAAAAGTAAAATGTCTTGGACCAGCTTCTAAATCGGTTTTAGTAAACGGATTTTTAGTTTCCAATAAAGGCTTTTTCCCATTGTCATCGAAAGCATAACAGCGTATTTTATCGGCTCCTAAATCGGGCAAAAATAAATAATCGCATTGCGGAGAAAACACCGCCGAATGCACGTGAGATTTAGTTTGTCTCTCTTTGTTTACACTTCCGTCTGTATATTGAAAATTCTGTGCAATCGAATCGATTTTACCGTTTTCTAAAAGCGGATAAACAGAAACGCTTCCTTCTGTATAATTGGCATTGGCAAGCCATTTTCCGTTTTTATGTACACTCACATAAACGGGATTTTCACCGCCGCTTCTCTGACTGTTTAAAAAAGTTAAAGTTTTGGCTGACGGATTAAACTCAAAACTGCTCACGCTTCCTGCATTTGGTGTTTTGGTGTCTGTGCAGGCGTAAATATATTTTCCATTTGGAGAAACAATCAAATACGACGGATTCACAATGTTTTTGACTGAAGTAAATTTGGTCAGTTTTCCGCTCACGGTATCTAATTGATAAACTTGAATTGCTTCAGCGCTTTTATCTCGATTATATGATCCTAAAAACACGTAAGTATTTTGAGAAAACAAGTTTACTGTTAATAGAAATGCAAGTGCGAAATAATATATTTTTGGTTTCATTTTAGTTTTTTGGTTTCAGGTTTCAAGTTTCAGGTTTGCTTCAGCAAAGTCGAAGTTCTTTGTGCCCTTCTCCCGTCCCGAGGCTTCGGGATCGGGATCGCTCAGGGTGACATTGCAGCTATTTCAAGTTTTAAGTTTCAAGTTTCAGTCTCAAATTTTTCAGCCATTCACAACTCACAATTTACAATTCACAATTAATTTATCGCTTTCCACCATTCTTTAAATTCCTGCTTTTGGTTTTTCAGTTCGACTGCTTCGCCAATCATTGGTGTGATTAATAAAATCGGATTTTCAGACAAACTATTCAATTCGGTTACTTTTTTCAAAGGCTCGTCCCAAGCGTGAAGGGCTAATGCAAACTTAGAAGAATGTACCGGAAACACTCGTTTTGCTTTCAAGTCTTTCATGGCTTTTATCACATCTTCGGGTAAATTATGAATGTATTTCCAACTCTGATTATACTGGCCATTATCGATTAAAGCAACATCAAACGGACCGTATTTTTCGCCAATTTCAGCAAAATGCTTGTCGTAACCGCTGTCTCCGCCCAAATACATTTTAAAATCTTTACTTTCTAAAACAAAAGACGTCCAAAGTGTATTGCATCTTTTAAAACTTCTGCCCGAAAAATGTCTTGATGGAGCAGTGTGAATGGTCAGATTTTCATCTAATTGGATCGTGCTATACCAATCTTTTTCGATAATTTTTTCTGCTGGAAATCCCCAGAATTCGAAATGCGAGCCTACGCCAAGCGCAGTGATTATTTGGCTTGTTTTAGGTTTTAATTTTAAAATAGTTTCATAATCCAAATGGTCGTAATGATCATGCGTAATCAACAAATAATTAATTTCTGGAAGATCGTCGACTGTATAAATGTCAGAACCTTTAAACGATTTTGTTGTTCCCGGAATAGGAGAGGCGTTTCCGCTAAAAACGGGGTCAATTAAAAATCGTTTTCCTTCCAATTGAATGAAATAAGACGAATGCCCAAACCAAACCAAAATATCCTGATTTAAAGGAAGTTCTTTTAAATTAGTTTTTACAGACGGAATCAAATCAGTCGGATATTTTCTCTCGATTTTTTTAAAGAAAAAATCGTATAAAACTTTAGGATAACTTGCGCCTTCTGCAAGATCTGGTGTAAAGCTCTGGTTTTCGAATTTCCCGTTTTTATATTGTGGCGAATTTTGAATTAGAGCCAGCCTTTCGCCAGATGGCGCTTTTCCAAATTTAGGATGCTGTAGAAAGAAATAAGCGATAAGAACTATTAAAAATAATAGAATTAGAAATGTAATCATTTTATTTTGAGGGATATAAATTTTGTAAATAAAAAACGGAAAGCGAAATCATCTGGTTTAAAATTTCAATGTCAATGTCAGAAAGTTTTTTGATATAAATACATCCTTTTCCGGCTTTGTGTTTTCCAAAGTTCGATAATAATTCATCTTTATTTTCGAAAGTTGAACTGAGATAAAGTGAAATCGCATCTTTTCTTGGAGAGAAACCTAAAAGAGGTGCATCACCTTCGTGTCCGCTGTCGTATTTGTAATGATAACTTCCGAATCCAATAATACTTGGGCCCCACATTTTGGGTTCAAAACCTGTGGCTTTTTGCATTATTTCGATAAGTTCAAAAGCGTCCTTGCGTTTGGTTTCGTCTGCAACAGCTTTAACAAAATCAATAACGCTTTCTGCAGTTTCGGTAGTTTTATTTTTTGCCATTTTGAGAATTATTTTTCTGTACTAAATTGCTTTTAAGCAAAAAGTTTTTGATTTTGAATTCGGTTGCATAAAACAAATTAGAATCTTCCGGCATCTGATTTTCGATAGCAATTAAACTCACATCGCTTTCTGGGAAATACAAATTTACGGAAGAAAAGCCATCGCCTAAACCTGTGTGTCCGAGATATTTTACATTGTCTTCTTCAACAATTCTAATTCCGTAACCATATGGTTGTTTTTCTTTTCCGAAGAGATTGTGCTGTGACAGAATTGTATTTTTAGTTAATAACTGATACGATTTTGGTTTTAAAATTTTGCCTTTATGCAAATTGTTATTCCAAATTGCAAGATCAGAAACGGTTGAGATAATGCCGTCTGCGCCCAGACTTTCATCAGTTATTTGTCTTGCAGTATCTTGTTCCAATTGATTTTTCACATAGTAATAACCCGTTGCCAGATTTGGTTCTTTATCTTTAGAATAACAGAAAGTCTGGGTCATTTTTAATTTCTTAAAAAGCGATTCAGCAACTTCTCGGTAACTTTTTTTAGAGCTAAATGCTACAATTTTCGCGACCAGATTAAAACTTAGATTTCCATATTTATATTGCGTTCCTGGCTTAAAAGCCAATGGTCTTTGCAAATCGATAATTCCGTGCGAATGATTCAAAAGCTGATGAACGGTCACTGAATCGGCCCAAGTTTGCGTGAGTTCTGGCAGATATTTTTTGATTGGCGCATTCAAATCAACTTTTCCTTTTTCTACTTCCAATAAAAGTAAAACCGCAGCAATTAATTTACTGTTAGACATAATCTCAAACTGCGTATCCATTTTCAAAGGTTTTTTGGTTTCGAAATTCGAAAAACCTTCAGCTTTAGAATACAGCGTTTTTCCATTTTGAGAAATCAGAACGGTACCATTAAATTTAGGATTCGAATTTTGAAGTATACTATCAATACTTTTTTTTAAATCGTCTTTTTTCTGTGCTGAAGAATGACAACTGGTTAAGATTACGAGAAGAAATAAGGAAATTTTTGAGATGAAGTTCATTTATTGAATTGTGAGTTTCTTTTGTTTTATGGTTTCAAGTTTCAGGTTTCAAGTTTCAGGTTTCACGTTCTTAGAGGTAACGTGAAACCTGAAACTTGAAACAAAAATTTAAATTAAAACATTCCGTTTTCGTTAATAGAATCTTTAGGAACGGGCTGTCCGAGATCCCAGAGTTCGACGATTTTATCCGCTTCGAATTTGAGAATATGCACAACGGCAAAACCAACATCTGAAGGAGTTTGTTTAAGATGCGAATGCACGGCTACAAAGTTTCCGTCTTCTAGAATATGATGAATTTTAAAAACCTTATTCGGATTTGTTCTGGCAGATTCTTCCATGGCTAGCATTAAAGTATCTGCATCGCCTTTGAAGTAGGCGTTATGGTGTTTGAAATTCTTTCCGACATACAATCGAAAACCTTCGTGAGGATGCCCTTTTGCTGCCAATTTCAGGAAGTCTTTAGCGATTTCTTTCTTAGTCATGATTCAAAATTTTAAGCAAACTAAGTTATGAAATAAACTTTTTAAAATATTATAAAATCATCAAATCATTAGACTTTAAATACTGATTTTCATTAATTGTTTCCTTTGCATTTTGACTAATCCAGAAATTTGGTCTAAATAATTTTGTGTCACTTTGGAGTTTTGCTTTGTTTGAAATGGCTTTAATTTTTTCTGTTAATTTATTAAACAACGCATAAGTAGTAAAACTATTTGTTTCTACAGTAGATCTGAAATTATCACTTTCAAAACCAACAATTTTTGGATAGGTTAATTCTAAACCAATTGATCCTTCGTTATGCATATAAGAAATGCTTAAACTTTCAACAGATTTTGAATAAGTTAAATAAAATGGACTAACGTTTATTACGGGTTCAGTTGGTCTAACTAGTTTAAAATCATTTGAAACCATTCCTTTTTTATGAATGATTTCCTGAAAATTTATTTTACTAAGATCGTCGGTTAAAGATATTCTAATATCCCTTTCAAAAGACCATTGCTCTTCTTTATCAAGTTTGTTTTCTCCAGTTAAGATTATATTATAATACGATTTATAACTGTTAAAAATAAATTGCTCATCTGTATTCTTATAGTTTATATCAACACGTGAGCCTGTAATAACAAAGTAATAGTTTAAATCTTGAAAAAGAGATTCAAATTCTTGTGGTGTAATTATGAACTTAAATGTATTCCAGCCTTTTCCTGCACCTAACCCTCCAAAATATGACATATAAGTTAAAATTAAATTTCATTACAAATTTATAGTTTTTTTATTACAAAAAATAATTCTGATATAGCAAGTTTAGGAAAAGGTTATTAGTTAAAAGATTGTCTGAATTCTAAAGGTGAAGTATTTGTCTTTGTTTTGAATAATTTACTAAATGATTGCTGATGCTCAAAACCAAGTTCAAATGCAATTTCGCTGATAGATAGCGTAGTGGTCGAGAGTTTTTCTTTGGCTTTGTCAATCAATTTATTGTGAATATGCTGCTGTGTGCTTTGACCTGTATGCGTTTTTAATAAGGCGCTTAGATAATTGGGAGAAACGTTTAAATTTTCGGCTATAAACTGTACCGTTGGAAGTCCTTTTTGCTGTAAAGAATCATCTGTAAAATAATCTTCGAGCAATTTTTCTAAACGCGCTAAGATCTGGTGACTGCTAATTTTTCGGGTAATAAATTGTCTGTTGTAAAATCTTTCGGCATAAGTCAAAAACAATTCAATTTGCGCAATAATTACATCTTGGCTAAACTTATCGATATTAGATTGATATTCCTGCTGAATATTTTTAATGATATCAACTAGCATATTTTCTTCTTTATCAGAAAGATGGAGCGCTTCATTTACTGCATAACCAAAATAATCATAGTGTTTGATTTTTTGCGCAAGCGGTGTATTCCAAAGAAAATCAGGATGAATCAATAATGACCATCCTGTGTGTTGCATTTCGGCATTTCCTTCAATAGAAAAAACTTGGCCTGGCGAAAGAAAAATTAATACACCTTCTTTAAAATCATATTCCTGTTGGCCATATCGCATTTTTGCATTAGCATTTCTTTTTAAAGCAATAGAATAAAAATCAAGCATTAAACTTTTTGGTTCTTCGGTATTAAGATATTTTAAATCTTCAAAATTGTAAACGCTCACCAAAGGATGTTCTGGCTTTGGCAAATCTCTAAAATCATGAAATTCGCTTATTGTTTTAAATCGAAGTGGTTGCTGATTGGCCATACTGCAAAGTACTTAATTTTGATTGAAAATAACAGCAAATTCTTTTGCATAATCTGCCAGTTTCGTTTTTCCTAAAACTGCGGGACGATTTTTATAATAATCTTCGCCAAGCAAACCACTGTAAAGTGCGGCATACATTTCTACCAAACCTTGTGCAATTTTGGGCTGGATACCAACAGCAATTAATCCGTTTAGGGTTTCTTCGTCGGTTATTAATTCCCATTTTAAATCTGGATTTCCGATTGCTTCGCGTAAGATTTTTGCGGTTTGATCTCCAGAAAGTTCTTCGCTCGCCACATAACGTATTTTTTTTCCGTCAAGCGGAGTGGTAAGTTCTTCTGCAATTGCTTCTGCAATATCATTTGGGGAAACCCACGGAATCAATTGGTCAGCGCCATAATTTGCAGCTATAATTCCTTGGGTTTTAATCATCGGAATATAAGCCAGCAAATTGTAATAAAAAGAGGTCGGACGCATGAATGTAATCGAAACATCCGAAAGTTTGTTCAAAACCGCTTCGATTTCATTGTAACGCTGAATAATTCCTGAACCTTGTTTTAAATGTGCGCCAATACTGCTTAAAAACACGACACGTTTTACACCTGATTTCGCGATCGCTTCTGCATAATTGTTTCCAATTGTACGAGTAAAAGCATCTAAATCAAGGTTTGGATCAAAATAATTGGCACGCGGAATCATGCAATAAACGGCGTCTGCTCCTGTGAAAGTCCGAGTTAAAAAATTGACATCATTTACAGAACCAATCGCGGCTTGAGCACCAAGATTTTCAATTTCCGATTTTCTTTCGCTGCTGCTTGCAATTACTGTAATTTGGTGCCCTTCTTTTAATAAAGCTTTCGCTAAAGGCTTGCTAATGTTCCCTAGAGAACCTGTAATTATAATTTTCATAATACTATTTTTTTATGATACAAAGTTGCGCATCATGACACAAATAGATTTAGCCAAATCTATGATTGATGTAGTCTAAAATAATAGTATGAAATGTGGTTTTATTTTTTAGATAATTTTCTTTCGGTTTCCAATTGAGGTTTTCCTGTAGCATTTGGCTCACCTTTTCCAGTTTCAATCAGTTTTTTTAAACTATTCTCGATGTAATTGGTCCAGCCCGTTTTGCAAACTTCAAAACATTCGTATTCCGGAACTAAACCGACGTGTGTAAATGTGAGTTTTGTTTTATTGTTTTCTTTCGAAATATCAAAAACAGCTGTGGTATTGGTCCATTCTGTATCGTCTTTGGTAAAACTGAAATAATTTTCTTCAATCAGCCAGACGATTTTCTGATTCGGAATTACTTCAATCAATTTTATTTTACAGCGGTGAACATCTTCGTAATGATATTTAAATTCATCACCTTGATTTGCTGTTTTGCCTTCAATTTCTTCAGACCACCAGCTACGAACATTTTGTATCGCTTTAAAAACTTCTTCTGCTGATTGATCGACAATTATAGTTGTGGTAAAATCTTGCGAATTCATAATCAATTGATTTTTAAATTGGTAAAGTAAATTTACAATCAAAAAATCAATTGATTGGGGTGTTGAGAGACAATTTTTAGGGTTGTTTCAGACAAGTTTATTAGATGCCATAAAAGAATACCGCAATAGCCATAATGAAACTGAATAAAATTAGAAAACTTAGGAAAGCGATTAAAGTGACTCTCCATCCGCTAAAAGTATCTCCGCCATTAGCGTTGTGCTTTTGGATATTTTCTTCCTGATACGTCTGAATTATGTAAGAAGCTATGAAGGAATAAATGGCAGGAAAGACGATTTTAGGAAAGTTTTCAGGAAGACTAAATGAGATTCCTATAATAGCGATTGTGCATAATGCTGTAATAATCCAAGTTTTTCTGGCTTTTTCGAAATCATTGAAAGTTTTAAAATTTTGTGCAATGCAATATCCAGCAACCAATGGACCGCCAAAAAAAGTTGCGGTGCTGATTGCTTTTTTAGAATATATTTTCTCCGTTGGAATTTCTTCAAAAACTGATTTTTCAGTTGTATTATCTGGGATCATTATAGATTGGTTAAGATTTAGTATTATAATATTGCTTTAATTTTTTTTGGAATTTTAGCAATAAGCTCAAAGTGTTTCGCCATTACATTTTCAAGCTCTAAAGTTCCGCCTAAGATAATCATTTCTTTATTAGTAAAACGTTTTCCTAGTCGGTCTTCGAGCATGATTTTTTCCATGCTTTGGGCGATTTCAATTTCATGTAAAAAATCATTGGGATGACCAGCTGTACAAATCGCTAGACCATACGGAATGATTTTCATTTTTCGTGAAGTTTCATTTTGTCCATAAGCATACCCTACCGAGTACACGCGGTCAAACCAGCCTTTCAGTTTTGCTGGACAATCGCTCCACCAAACGGGATATAAAAAAATAATGCAGTCTGCTTTTTCTATTTTTTCCTGTTCTGCTAAAACATCTTCAGGAATAGGAAGCTGCGTTTTACCGAAACCTTCACGCTCATATTCTTCCTCAGACATATCGCTGGCAAAATTAGAGGCGTATAAATCGGAAATTTCAACATTCCAATTTTCATTATCCAAGGCTAGTTTTAATTTCTCTAGGATTTGAAAAGTGTATGATTTTTTGCTTGGATGTGCGTAAACGATTAGGATGTGCATTTTTTTTCTATTAATAACTGTTAAATATTAATTGATGTCGCTAAATGAAAATTGCTTCATTATTTTTTGCTCATTTCTATTATCTAATATCTTTTGTCAGCTCAAATAAAACATAAGGGCCGTTGCTTGAATTTCCTCTCGATTTTTCTGTAAATCCTTTTTTGATATAAAATTCGATTGCTTTGGTATTACTTACGAGGCATTTTAGAGTAATCGGAAATGTAGTTTTCTGTATGGCAGCTTTAAGTAATTCGGTACCAATTTTTTTTTGCTGATATTTGGTATCAACATAAAGATGGTGAATAAAATTGTTGGGCATCCAGATCGAAATAAATCCAACCAGAATATCGTCTATATGTGCCGTTAAAATGTATTCGCCCTGTGTCTGCTTGTCAAAATCTTCTAACTCGAATTCGGCAGTGTTTTGATCTGGAAATGTGCGCTGTCTTTCGTTTAAGAATAGTTCTCTTAAATGCTGTAAATTGATTTCGCGAAACTCTCTTATTTGCACCATTTAGAATTTACTTTTGATTATTGCTAACTCCAATTAAGGAGTATACAAAATAAATAAAAAATCCGATCTGTTTGTACAAATCGGATTGTGTAGGTATAGATTTTTATTGCAGCAATTTTTTCATGAATTCATTTGAAGCCATTTCTAAAGCTTTATAATAGTTTCCTTTTTTAAGTTCAGGAACGGCATACGTGCTGATTATGAATTGTGTATCTTCGGTATTTAATTTGTATTTTATGAAATCTACGCTTAATACCTGAATTTGTCTTAATGATTTGCTGACAAGTATTAAAAGGGTAGGATCTAACCGCGGATCTTTTGATAAAAATTTATCTAAATCAACTGCAAATTCTTCAAAAGACGGAAACGGTTGAACAGAAGGGGTTGTGATAATAACAATTTTATACAGATGTTTTTTTTCAAAATTGTTTAAAGTTGTGTTTAAAGCCTTAAGTTCTTCTGGTTTTAGAATTTTCTCGAAATCGTTAACACAGTCAGAAGATTGTAAAAAAGTACTTTTTAAAGTTGAAGCAAATTCTGCATCTTTTTTAGTTTGGGCAGATAAAAGAACTGATGATAACAGTATAAGCGTAAAGAATAATTTTTTCATTCTGTGGCATGTTAGATTTGGTGCTGCAAAAGTAGCACATTCTTTATTTTAAACCACTGAAAAAAAGATTAGTTTTGGTTTTGAAATGAAAAAAATATTTGCTTTAAAAAACAGTTTCTTTAAAAAAATCCGACCTGCTTTCGCAAATCGGATTTTATAAATTGAAAATTATATATAACTCCGTAAAGAGGTTTAAGTCTCTACATTGTATATTTTTACAAGTGAATTACTTCGCCGTACGCATCAGCAACAGCTTCCATAACAGCCTCGCTCATTGTTGGGTGAGGGTGGATCGATTTTAAGATTTCGTGACCAGTAGTTTCTAGTTTACGAGCTACAACTGCTTCAGCAATCATATCTGTAACACCAGCACCAATCATGTGGCATCCTAACCATTCTCCGTATTTAGCATCAAATATTACTTTTACGAATCCGTCAGCAGCTCCAGCAGCTTTTGCTTTTCCAGAAGCTGAGAATGGGAATTTACCAATTTTTAATTCGTAACCTTTTTCTTTTGCTTGTTTTTCAGTCAAACCAACAGAAGCAATTTCTGGAGTCGCATACGTACAACCAGGAATGTTTCCGTAATCAATTGGATCAACGTGTAAACCTTTAATTTTTTCTACACAGTTGATTCCTTCAGCAGAAGCAACGTGAGCTAAAGCTTGACCTGGAGTAACGTCTCCAATTGCGTAGTATCCTGGAATATTAGTTGCGTTGTAAGCGTTTACTAAGATTTTATCTCTGTCAACAGCGATTCCAACTTCTTCTAATCCGATGTTTTCGATATTTGTTTTGATTCCAACTGCAGAAAGTACGATATCAGCTTCAAGAATTTCTTCTCCTTTTGCTGTTTTTACAGTTGCTTTTACTCCGTTTCCAGAAGTGTCGATTTTTTCTACAGAAGAGTTAGTCATGATTTTTACACCCGCTTTCTTCATAGAACGCTCCATTTGTTTAGAAACGTCTTCGTCTTCTACAGGAACGATATTTGGCATAAATTCTACAATAGTAACGTCTGTTCCCATTGAGTTGTAGAAGTGAGCAAACTCAACTCCAATTGCTCCAGAACCAACAATGATCATAGATTTTGGCTGAGTTGGCAAAGTCATTGCCTGACGGTACCCGATTACTTTTACACCATCTTGAGGTAAGTTTGGTAACTCACGAGAACGAGCACCAGTTGCGATGATAATGTGATCAGCGCTATATTCTGTAACTTTATTGTCTTTATCAGTAACGTCAAGTTTTTTTCCTGGTTTTAGTTTTCCAAAACCTTCAATAACGTCAATTTTGTTTTTTTTCATTAAGAATTGAACTCCTTTGCTCATTCCTTCAGCAACACCACGGCTGCGTTGAATAACTGCTGGGAAATCTTTATCAAATTCAGAAACTTTCAATCCGTAGTCAGAAGCGTGTTTAAGGTAATCAAAAACCTGAGCAGATTTTAAAAGCGCTTTTGTTGGGATACAACCCCAGTTAAGGCAAACTCCACCAAGATTTTCTTTTTCTACTACAGCTACTTTAAAGCCTAATTGAGAAGCTCTAATCGCTGTTACATATCCTCCAGGACCACTTCCTAAAACAATAACGTCGTATTTCATTTTTTGTGTTTTTAGTATTAACTATCGAAAATGAAGTTTGTATTTCCGAAACTCATCTTCCGATTTATTCTTTTGTTATTTGTGTTTGCGAATTTAATGATTTATTTTAAATGACACTTGAAATTTTGTTTTTAAAGTCAGCGATTTTGGTCTTTTCACAGAAACTAAACTAATTGTGAATTGTAAATTGTGAATTATGAAGTGAATTTTGGAATTTTGGAAATAAATCTGAAAAAAATAGTTGAAGTCAGTTTGGAGTATTTACACATTCGATGTCACTCTGAGCGAAGTCGAAGAGCTTTGCGCGGGCTTCGACTTCGCTCAGCCTGACAGAAGTCCAAGTCAGTTGTAAAATGTAAAATTTCTTTTCAGATAAAAAAATAAGCCACAGATTAAAGGATTAAAATGATTTAAAATCAGTGATAATCTTTTAATCTGTGGCTTTTATAATTTTGTTTTTATAGCTATGGAAAACTTTGTGTGGGCTTCTCCCGAAGTCTCGGGACGCTCAGCCTGACAATCGTTGAAAATTAACAATTCACAATTCACAATTTATAATTATATTTTCACATGTCCCCAGTTTTCTCCGCTGGCTATTCTTCTGATTTGCATTTCGCTTACACCAAATTGTTTTGCAATCATTTTAAGACGTGTTTTTTGTTCAGGTCTTGCTAGGATTTTTTTAATCAACATTACTTTCGTTGTTGTTAATTTTCTTCCGTCGGCCTTAAGATTGTGTTCGATTAAGTTCTTTTTCGCCTGAATAACGCGTGGACTTTTACGGCTGTGCGCCATCATTTCTTGTTTGGTCGCCCAGCGAAGATTTCTCACATCATCGTTGGCTCTGTTGTAATCTAAATGCAGAACATACGTTTGATCTTCAGAATCTTTCGGAATAAAATATTGGGCAACTAATTTATATAAGAAAAGATATTTGTTTACGATTTTATCATCTTTTTTAACCTTAAAACGGAAAGTTGGATATCCGTCGCTTAAACCGCCTTTTAGAATGCGTCCATTTTCTATGTCGTCTGTAAAACTTATTAGTCTACCTCTGTTTGAAATGGCGTATCTTAATTGTAATGAGGCATTTATTTCTATTTCTTTGAATTTTTCATCAGGATAAAATCTATTTTGTGGCATTGTCTTTTACATTTGATTTCTATATTCTCAAAGATAAAGAATAAACAAAAAATTTTTGCTATCTAATTGACTGGAAAAGAGCAATTTTATGATTTCTATAACGCTATTTTAACGTTTTAAAGCGTTTTTGACAGTTTTTAATCGGATTTTAAATCACAATTTGTGAATACTGCAGTTTTTTTATTTAAGAAATGAATATCAATTTATAGCGAAATAATTATTAATTTATTGGTCTAACCAATTTTTGAAATTATTAATTTCCTTTTTGCTGATGAAAATTGCATCAGATTCAGCTGCAGGAATATTTAAAATCAATTCGACTTTCTGGTTGGAGTGTTTTATAACTTCTTTGATGCTATTTCTGGTTACAATATATTTTCGATTTATCTTAAAAAAGTTGAAAGGATCCAGGCTATTTATGATATCGGTCAAAGTATTATTGTACAAATAGCTATTTCCTGACTTTACATGAATAAAAAGATGCTTTCCAGTCGCGGCAAAGTAAGTGATTTCGCTTTCGTTAATAGAAATCATTTTATAACCGTGATTTACCAGGAAATGACGTTGGATTTTACTGTTTTCAGGATTTTCTATTGCTACTAAAGACTGGAGTGTAGAATTGCTATTAAAACTATCTTTTATTTTTTTGAATTTCTGAAGCGCTTCCAATAATTCTTCTTCTTCAAAAGGTTTTAAAAGATAGTCGATGGTAAAATGTTTGAAAACCGAAATCGCATACGAGTCGTAAGCGGTGACAAAAACGACAGGGCAGGAAATGGTTGTTCTTTCGAAGATTTCGAGACTTTTTCCGTCGCCCAAATGAATATCCATAAAAGCAAGATCGACTTTGTTTTCGCTAAAAAAAATAACGGCTTCTTTTACCGATTTCAAAACAGTGATTGCGGTAATCGATAAAACGTCCTGCTGTTCTAAAATTGATTTTAGATAGCTAGAGGCAAGGTGCTCGTCTTCGACAATGGCAATTTTCATTTTTTAAGAAATTTGTAACCAATTATGCTGCAAAGATAAAATCAGTAATTCTTATTCGCAATAAAGAGTGCATTTTGTTGCGCGAATTTTATAAAAAAAAAGCCCAGTTGTAAAAACTGGACCTTCTTTAAAAAAAAACAATAGGGGTATTATAGATTGGGATTGTTCAATCTCGCGTTTGCTGGGTAAATAATAGTATAACGCGGATCATTTTGTATTAAAGTATAAGTTTGTCCTTTTAAAGTATGAACAATCTGTTTTTGAGTTGTTCTTCTTAAATCATACCAACGCTGACCTTCAACAACAAATTCACGTTGTCTTTCTGCCAAGATGAAATTGGTTAAATCTGCGGCATTCATAGCGTTTACTTCGTTTTCAAGCTGTGCATATCCTGTTGCAGAATATCTGTTTTTTACAAAACTTAAAATGGTTGTTTTAGCATCTGCAATATTGTTCAGTTTTACAGCCGTTTCGGCTTTTGTCAAATACAATTCAGAAGTTCTGATCGTGCATTTGTTTTCGGCGAATCTTCCTTTATCAATTATGTAATTGCTTCCCTCTTCTTGAAAGTAAAGAGAAAAACGTAAATCTGTTGTTTTGCTATATGCATTGATCAAATCAGCTGATGCAAAAGAAGATTGCATAATGTCAGAAGTGAATCCAGGTTCTATAGCTAAAACAGATTCTACAGCATCATACCTTGTTGGAATAACCGAAGTCGAATTTAGATTAGACAACTTGCTGTTTATTGCAAGTGCTTTGTTAGCAGCATCTAAAGATTTTTGCCATTGCTGCTGGTAAAGATAAATTCTGCTTTCTAAGCCATACAAAGCCACTTTAGAAAAACGATAGTTTAGTCCTTTAGCCTGAGAATTTACATTGATTAATTTTTCAGCTTCATTAGTATCTGAAATAATCTGATTATAAATAACTTCAACAGTTTGCGGAACAAAAGCTTGCTCTAAGTCGATTTCTAAAGCCAAAGGAACTCCTTTGTCTGAAGCCGCTGTTGCCTGATTGTAGGGTTTTCCATAAAGATTTATCAAATCAAAATAAGCTAAGGCCCTAAGCGCATAAGCTTCTCCAATTAATTGATCTTTTTCAGGAGAAGCTTCCAGTTTTTTTGAAGCTTCATTGATTACTACATTCGTATAGAAAATAGTAGTGTAAAGATTTTGGTAAGGAAACGTTTTTGTATATTGATCTGGGTTTGCGTCTTTCCAGATGTGAATGTCTCTGTAACCTACAGTTCGATCACTCTCCTCGTTTAAAGTCAATTCATCTGTACGCATAGATGTCAATGCTTTGTGTTCTGGATATATGGAGTAACCTGTAGTTAAAACAGCACGGTATTGTGGTAAAGTTTCTGGAATTACTTTTCCGATAGGAGTAACATCCAGATATTCATCGCAACTGCTTACCGCAATTGACGCAACAAAAAGGAATATATATTTTGAGAATTTTTTCATCTTTAATTGTATTAGAAAGTTACATTACATCCTATAGTAAATGATCTAGGAACTGGCTGGGCATAAATGTTTCCGTATGTCTCAGGATCAAAATATCCTTTGAAATCAGAACCTACTACAAATAGGTTTCTCGCTTCAACATTTAATCTGATGCTTTGAATATTAATTTGATCTGTAAATGCTTTAGGGAATGTGTAGCCTAAACGCATACTGCTCAATCTCATGTAGCTCATTTCGCTAACCCATGTATCTAAATAGTTATATGTTGGAATTCCTTCAGCAAACCATAAGTAAGCTAGATAAGAATCTCCCGTTCCAGAGTCTTTACCCGTAATTCCTGGTAAATTAGAAGAAGTATTGGTTGGCGACCAAGCATTTAAAATATCTGTAGAATAGTTTTGTCCTCTGTCAACTTGTGTTCCGTTGTACGGAGGCGTTTTAACGACAGTTTGTTTTAAATTGAAAGCTGCTGCAACTGTAAAATCAAAATTGCTAACTTTAAATGTGTTGGTAAGACCTCCGGTAAATTTTGGGTCTCTGTCTCCTAAATAAACAAATAAATCTCTGAATTCTGCTGCCGTTAAACTTGATTGAGCAAATTCTCCAGGGAAGAAGTCAGCATAAGGATCAAATAAACCAAAGAAAGTCTGTGCGTTTACAGTTTCTCCTTTTTTGTTTACAAATAATGGATAACCGTTTTCATCTATTCCGTTTGTTTTAAATCCGAAAACAGCATTTACAGCGTGACCTTCTTGGTTTGGCGTATAAGTGTTGTCACGAATTTCTAAACGGTCAACATTACTTTTGTTGTGTGCAAAGTTGATGTTTGTTGTCCATTTGAAATTTGGACGGTTAATGTTTTTTGTCGCTATAGCGATTTCATAACCTTTGTTGCTTACTTGCGCCCAGTTCATGTTGGTAAACTCAAAACCATTTTCTAATGGCAAAGATCTCATACCAATCAAGTCGGTACTTTTTCTTCCGTAAGCATCTGTAACAATGCTGATGCGGTTATTGAATAATCCTAAATCTAAACCAAAGTTGGTATTTTGTGTTTTTTCCCAACGTAATTTATCGTTTGGCGGGCTTGTAACAATGATTGTTGGTTCTGTTGTTCCAGGTAAAATAGTTGTTATTTTGTTATTCCCCATTACGTAAGGCGAAGTTCCTTTGTCAATATTACCTTGTAAACCGTAAGAAGCACGAAGTCTTAAATTAGAAATCACTTTGCTTTCTTGAAGGAATTTCTCTTGAGAAACTAACCAAGATCCAGAAACAGACCAAAGCGGTAAATATTTGTACTTAGGATCTACACCAAATAAGTCTGAACCATCATATCTAACGCTTCCGAAGAAACTGTATTTTCTGTCGTAAGTATAAGAACCAGTTGCATAAAATGAAGCAAAAGCATTTTCGTTCTGGCTTTTTGTGTATGTTCTATATTCAGGATTGTTTGCAAAATCTGAATTTGGGAAAATAATCTGCTGTGTTGTCAATGTGTTTTCGTCAAAACCAAAACCTTTTGTTGCAATACTTGTATTGTAAGTTCTTCTTAACTCATTACCTACCATTGCTTCAATTTCATGTTTTTCACCTAAAATCTTGCTATAGTTAACCATTGTTTTCAGATTATACTGAAAGAAATCGGTATTTGAATTTTGAATAATACCACCATTAGGAAGGAAATAATTGAATTCTCCGTTTTTGTAATAACGCGTTTGTTCTTTTGTTCTTCTTGTAAAATACGTTTCTTGTCCAGCAAATTTTTCGCTTGAGCTATTTTCTAACTGTAAACCTAATTGGCTGCTTACTCTTAGATCTTTTGTGATTTTGTATTCAGCGTCTAATAAAGCCTTAACTGCTCTAGTTTTTAAATCGTAAGAAGTGTTGTTTCTTTCTTCGATGAAATTGAAAGGAATATAAACATCAGAATAACCAGGGATGTCTGGATCGTATTTGTAGCTTCCGTCAGCATTGTAAGGTGTCAAATACGGATTTACGTTTCTTGAATAATTAGCAGGATTTGTAAAACCACTTGTATCTGAAATATAAGAAGTAGTTTTGTTTTCAGAACCAAAAATTCCAATACCTACTTTAAATTTATCAGTAATGTCGAAGTTGTTTTTTAAAGTTAAGTTGTAACGTTTTAAACCAGTTCCTACAGTTGTTCCTTTTTCGTCATAATAGCCTAAAGAGAAATAATAATCTGATCTTTCTCCTCCACCAGATAAACTTAAACCATGTTGCGTATTAATTGCAGTTTGGTATAATAAGTTGCCCCAATTCGTATTGATTCCTCTTAAACTATTAATAGATTGTTGTGTTTGCGGAGTCAAAGAAGAGAATCCACCGGCTCTGTATGCATCTAATTCATTCGCCCCATTCAGGATACGAGCAACATCTCCACCGGTGTCTCTGTAAGTCAAATCTGCACGGCTAGCCAAATCAAGTTCAAAATCAACTTTCTGATTAGAATTCATCAAGTTTAATTTTGACATTTGTGGTCTTAGCGTAATAAAAGTATTTGTATTGAAGTTAACGGTCATTTTACCGCTTTTTCCTTTTTTGGTCGTAACGACAATTACACCATTTGCAGCACGGGCACCATAAATTGCTGTTGCCGCCGCATCTTTTAAGATGGTAATATCTTTAATATCATCTGGATTTAAACCAGCAATAGAGTAGTTGTTTAAAACATCAATATTGTCTTTGTCGTAGTTTTTAGGAACATCATTGTTCTCTAACGGAAGTCCGTCTAAAACCCATAAAGGATCTTGAGAACCATTTAAAGAAGCTGTACCTCTAATTCTGATTTTTGCCGCTGCTCCAGGTGCTCCAGAAGGCGTACTAACAGCAACTCCGGCAACTTGTCCAATTAATAATTGATCAATACTAGAAACCCCAGCTTGCTGAATTGTAGCCATATCTACTTTGGTAATAGCAGAAGTCAGCTTTCTCTTTTCAATTTTTTGGTATCCCGTAACTACAATTTCCTGAAGTTTGGCAACCTCAGATTTTAAGTTGATGGTATATTCTTTTTGAGCAGATAAATCAAGGGTATAAGGCTGGTATCCCATGAAAGTGATTCTCAATGCAGTAACTTTTTTTCCTATTTTCAATTGAAATTTACCATCAAAATCTGTAGTAGTTCCAATGCTTTCACTTTGGATAATTCCTGATTGTGATGTTTTGCTTCCGATAGAATTGTTTTCAACAAAAATAGAAGCTCCAGGAATAGGCTGGTGATCATTTTCATCTAAAATAATTCCCGAGATGGTTCGGGTTTCCTGCGAGTATCCTGCAATAGCAAGGAATAGCAGTAAGGCTTGTAAAATTTTTGTCATGTTTTTGGGTTGTGTATTAAAAGGTTGTATTATTTAGGGCTTTTTCGATTCGTTGGATCAAATCGCGGTAATGGTTTTGGGTAGATTGGTCTCCTGTGTTCTTTTTAGTTTTTAATAATTGAAGGACTTTTATTAATTCGCCTTTTTTATCTGAAGTCACTTCTGCAACTCTGCTTAAAAAAGCATTATTGATATTTCTCGCTGTATGGGCATCGTCTAAATAATTGCATAAATGTGGCATGCTTAAAGTCTGCTGAATTTCGATTGTTTTTTTCGCTTCGGTTTTTTCAAATAATTTATTTGTCGAAACAATCAAAACATCTACATAATTCTTTTGTGTCATACGCTCCAGAATTGAAAGTGATTTATTGGCAATTGTTCCAGCAAATACATTCTGATGCATTTTTTTAAACAAATCATTTACGGTAAAAACCGGTTCTTTAGATTTATTTAGCTGATATAATTCATTTTCAGTCATTCGAAGCAAACGGTCATCTTTGAATAAACTATACATAACATCATATTGTAATCCTCGCGCCATTGTATATGGTGTGTACTCATAAGGACCAAGAGGAGAATCTTTCAGCGGATTTGTTTTTTCTAAAATGTCATTGAAAAACAACCATTGCGGAATCGTAACTACATTTTTAACTAAATAATCTGCTGCTCTTTTTTGCATTGCTGCAGGAACCGGAACATAACTTTGTTTGTTATCGCCATGAACCGTTGTGTTTAAATAAACACCGCCAACATTAGCCAATACATGATCATTGTACGTTTGCCATTGTCCGATAGCTCCAATATACAGTTTGCCTGTTTCGTAATAAGACTCATTTTTTTCATAAGTCCAGTTTAGGATATTATCTACAACACGTCTTAAATTTTTTAAACCGTATTCGCTCGCTTTCATAGCATCATTTCCTAAATCTTCAGATTGAGAACGAGGATCAATTGTATTTCCTTGTTGTTCGCCATAAAAATAAATGGGGTCATCTTGATGTTTGGTAATTAAGGCGTTTAGTTTTGCTGTCTCGTTTTCGTTAGGCGCATACCATCTGTAACCCCATTCAATAGCATATTTATCGTATTCTCCAATTTTTGGAGTAATAACCGTTACATTGTCTTCTGGCTGCGCCACATAATTGTAACGCGCATAATCCATAATTGATGGAGCAGTTCCGCCCATTTTTGCTGTAAATTCTTTAGAACGCAGCGATTCTACATCATAAGCAAAAGAAGATCCCATATTATGTTTTAAACCAAAAGTATGACCTACTTCGTGAGACGAAACAAAACGAATTGCTTCTCCCATGTGTTCGTCACTAAATTTATTTCCTCTAGCTTTCGGATCGATTGGTCCAGTCTGAATGCGCATCCAGCTTTGAAGCGAAGTCATTACATTGTGCCACCAGATAATATCAGCTTCGATAATTTCACCGCTTCTAGGATCAACCACAGATGGTCCCATAGCATTAGATTTTGGAGAAGCTGCATATGTGATTACAGAATAGCGAACGTCATCAATATCAAAATCTAAATCTTGTTCAGTTGGTTCTTTTGCGATAATAGCATTTTTGAAACCTGCTTTTTCAAAAGCAACTTGCCAGTCGTGAACACCATCAATAATATATTTTCTCCATTGTTTAGGAGTAGAAGGATCAATGTAATAAACGATAGGTTTTTTAGGTTCAACCAATTCGCCTTTTAAATATCTTTCTTCGTCTTCTTTTTTAGGTTCTAATCTCCAACGCGTAATTAGTTCTTTTTCAAGCATTGCTTGTTGAGCATCAGTAAAATACCAGTGCTTTTCTGAGAAGAAACCAATTCTTTTATCCGAAAAACGAGGTTTCATTGGCGTTTTATCCAATAAAATAATGTTGCTCGTAACGCCAAGAGTTACAGACAATGCAGGACCGCCTTCGCTAACAGAAGTCGTTAGTTGCGATTTTACAACAATGTTTTTTGGGAATGATTTTAAACCTTCAATATAAGAAAGATCAGATTTGACAGAACCTCCCAACCCAACGTTGCTCAAAACATCATTAAAGCTTTTTTGTTTTCCGTCAAAAATCTTATTTACTTTAATTACAACAGCTGTCGAGTCATTATTTTTAGTTTCAATATCAAAAACTTCAATAATAGATTCAGCAAAATTGTTTTGAACCGATTGTGTAATCGCATCTTCTTTTGGTGAAGAAACTTTCGGCACATATGATTTTACCCAAACTTTTTTTGCGATTGTATCTTTATAAAAACTAATAATCTTGTTTTCATAATTCATTCCTCTATTAAGACCAGCTTCGTTTACCTGAAAAGGAACTTGAGATAATTTGTTTACAACTAGAAATTCTCTTTTAAATAAACTGTCCTGAATTTCAAAATAAACATCAGTTTTAACCTGAATGATATTAAACAATCCTTTTTTTACAGAACCTTTTTTTACAAGGTCATCATATTTTTTACCTTTTTTAGAATCGGTAGAATCTTTTTTAATTTCAGTTGCAGCTTCTTTCTTGTCTTTCTTTTTCTTTTGAGAATGAACAGCAAGCGGCGATAATAATAATAGGAATATGCAAAATGTTATCAAATTATGCAGGAATGACTTTTCCTTCATCAGATGTTAAGTTTAGGTTAATTTTCGGGCCGAAACTATTTTATTTTAGTTCAGTAAAAAAACAAAAAGGAGTGAATGGCTTTTTTTTAGGAGTGAATGTCAATTAATGGAAGAATACAGATAAAAACGCCGTCTTTTTCTGATGTTTTAAAATCGGTTTTTGAGTAATACTTGTAAATGCTATTCAAGTAGTTTAACCCAAATTTAGTGCTCGGTTCAGCAGTCAGTTTCTTTTGAAGATTATTGCTGATAATTGCCTGATTTTCTTGAACCAGGATTGTAGTAGTTAAGGGACTTTCATGAGTTGCCGTATTATGCTTAATAGCATTTTCGACCGCAATCTGAAAGGCAAGATAGGGGATGTGTTTGTTTAAAGCAGCTTCATTTTCGATTTGGATAGAAAAGAATAATTCGTCTTTAAAACGAGTTTGCTGTAAAAAGATATATTTTTCGATAAATAATAATTCGTCTTTCAGAGGAACAATGTTTGTTTCTGGCGGATCAATTAAATAACGATAAATACGAGATAAGTTTAGGGTAAATTTCTGCGCGACTTTAATATCACTTCCAATTAGCATGTAAAGCGAATTGAGTGAATTAAATAAAAAGTGCGGATTCATCTGCTCTTTCAATTGTTGCAACTGAATAAGCGCTTTTTCCTTGATGATTTTCTCATTTTCTACCAAAAGTTTGTTTTTCTCTTTTATGGCAATTCCTTTTTCGCGGTAAGCACGCCTGTTGGCATAAGAGAATAAATAGAAAATAAGCAAAAGCATTACCGTTGTAATCGAGTAGATCCAAGTAGAATATTTTTTTATTAATTCTACATTTTCATCTACAGAAAATTTAGGCACATTGACGCATATAAACCAATGAGAATTTTTTAAATCTAATCTTTTCGTAAAACGAATAACATCCAATTTTAAATATTCAGACATTGTAATTCTCCTTACATAATCTTGTTTTTTTGTAAAAATAGTGTCAAGAGATTGGGTAGAAGAAATTTTATAAATATCCTTACCTATAAATGCAATCTCGGGATGATAAATGCATCTTCCAGATTTATCAAAAACAAAGGCATAATTGGTGGCAGAATTAGATTTGTCTACTTTAGAAATATAGTTGTGAAGTTTTTTTAAGCTGATATCATAACCATAACGAACTGTTGTATTTTTTGAATTAAGTTTGAAATAAATTCGCCAAACCCATTCTTTTCCTTGCGGAATAACCGCACTGAAATGATCTGCATTTTTATTTTTTAGAATAAAATCTGCAGCTTCTTTTTTTACTGCATCTGAAATAGAATCGGTTCCAAACTGGATTTTATTTTCATTAATTTGAAACCAACTATCAGCAACCAATGAATTGGTATCTTGAACCGAAGATAAAATATGCAAGCTAGATGCTAGATTTTCTGGTGTACTTATTTTTAAAGCATGTTTTATTTGGTTTTCATGTTCCAGAAATTTAGAAAATTCCTGCGACATAAATTCCTGCTTCTTCATAAAATTGCGCAGAGATACTTCATCATTGGCCTTTTGTGTCAAATCAGTAATGAGGTTGCTCAGCATGTAAACGGACAAAACTGTGACCAGAATCGAAACCGCAACATATATTAAGAACGCGCGTCTTGAAGTAATATTTTTTAATCTAAATTTCAAAAAAGTAACATTGCGACTTAGTTTGCCACGGCAAATTGCGAGTCGTATAAATTTTTATAGTAGCCATCAGTTTTATGCAATAATTCCTGATGCGTTCCTTGTTCCACAATCAAACCTTTATCCATTACCACAATTTTATCTGCATTTACAATTGTTGCTAGTCTGTGTGCAATAATAATAGAAGTTCGTCCTTTTGTAATCGTTTCTGTCGCACGCTGAATCATTTCTTCAGAATAGGTATCGATAGAAGAAGTCGCTTCATCCAAAATCAAAATACTTGGATTACTTACATACGAACGTAAAAAAGCAATCAGCTGTCTTTGTCCAGACGAAAGCATTACGCCACGCTCTTTTACATCGAAATCGTAATTGTCTGGAAGATTCATAATAAAATCATGAACGCCAATTTTCTTCGCCGCATCAATCACTTTGTCTCGTGTAATTTCTGGATTGTGCAAAGTAATATTATTATAAATTGTATCAGCAAACAAAAAGACATCTTGCAAAACGACAGCGATTTGTTTTCTTAAAGAAGCCAAAGTGTAGTTTTCAATATTTTCTCCGTCAATACAGATGGTCCCGCTATTGATTTCGTAAAAGCGATTCAATAAATTGATTATAGTAGATTTTCCGGCTCCTGTAGAACCCACAATAGCAATCGTTTGTCCAGCAGAAACCGACAAATCAATTCCTTTTATAACTTCTTCTTCTGGAATGTAGCTGAAACGAACGTTTTTGAAATCGATTCTTCCATTAAAAACTGGAGCTTCAATTGTTCCCGTATCTTGAATGTGATCTTGTGTATCGATAATATCAAAAACACGATTGGCAGCAATCATTCCTAATTGCATCTCGTTAAATTTATCCGCAATTTGTCTCAACGGGTTGAACAGCATTCCGATAAACATCGTGTATGAAAATAAATCTCCAAAAGTTGTAAAATGATCTCCGTTTAAAATTCTAAATCCGCCATAAACTACAACCAAACCTAAGGTAATCGACGAAATAATATCAGCAATCGGGAAGAAGATCGAGTTGTACAAAATAGTCTTGATCCAAGCCACTCTATGTTTGTTGTTGATATCTCTAAAGTTTTCGGCTTCGATTTTTTCACGGTTAAAAAGCTGTACGATTTTCATTCCCGTCACACGTTCCTGAACAAACGAGTTCATGTTGGCAATTTGAGTTCTTACTTCCTCAAAAGCAACCTGCATTTTGCGTTGGAAAATTCTTGTGATGTAAACCAAAATTGGCATTGCAATTATGACAATCCAAGTCAGTTTCCAGTTCATGTAAAACATAAAAATAAGCACCACAACCATTTTCATCAAATCGCTTATAATCATAAACAAACCTTGACTGAAAATACGGGCAATCGATTCAATATCCGAAACGGCACGTGTAACCAATTGTCCAACCGGAACCAAGTCAAAATATTTCATTCTAAAGCTCAAAATGTGCTTAAAAAGTTTGGTTCGAATATCTTTCACAATATCCTGCCCGAGCCAGTTGGCCCAATAAACAAAGTAAAATTGCGAAAAAACCTCCATCAGCAAAACTACTCCCATTAAAACGATGTACATCAATAATCCCATTTTATCATGGGTTTTGATGTAGCCATCGACCGTCTCTTTTAGTAAATAAGGACGGAGTGCGGCGAAGATAGACAGCGAAATGGCAAATATAATTACCCCATAATAACGCCATTTATAAGGGCGTGTATATTTTAGAATTCTTTTGAATAATCCAGTATCGAATGCTTTTGCTTTCATTTGTTTTTAATGCTTTAAGCTTTAGGCTTTAGGCTTTAGGCAAAAGTCAGGAGCTTATTGCCTGCAGCTTAAAGCTTAAAGCCTATAAATAATCGTAATCTATTTTGGTTAAATATAAACCATGTGCAGGAACCGAAAATCCTGCTTTTTCTCTGCTTTTGCTGGCAATGATATTCTCAAAATCGGTTAAAGTGATTTTCTTTAAACCGATGTTGATCAGAGTGCCGACAATCGCGCGAACCATATTTCTTAAAAATCGATTTGCTGAAATGGTAAAAATCAGTTTTCCATTTTCTTGTTTCCAGTATGCCTCAAAAATCGTGCAATCAAATGTGTTTACATCAGTATTAACTTTTGAAAAACATTGAAAATCGGTATGTTTTAGTAATAACTGAGCGGCTTCATTCATTAAACTAACGTCCAATTTTTGCGTAACGTACCAGCTCAATTCCTGTAAAAACGGATTTTTTACGGTATTAATATGATATTCGTAAGTTCGTTTTCTGGCATCAAACCTACAATGCGCCTCATCGTGAACTAAAATAAGATCAAAAATCGCAATGTCTTTTGGTAAATAAGAATTCAGTTTATGAATTAAAACCGGAATATCTAAAGTTTTTTCTGTGTCAAAATGACCGTACATTTCACTCGCATGCACACCAGTATCTGTCCTTCCAGCACCCATAATGCTGATAGTTTCATTTAATAAAACCGAAAAAGCCTTATTTAAAGTTTCTTGAACTGAAGAAGCATTCGGCTGAATTTGCCAGCCATGATAATGTGTTCCGTTATAAGCGAATTGAATAAAATATCTCATTTTAAGGGACAGAGGTTCTGAGGGGCAAAGGTACGAAAAAAAGTTGCTAAGGTTCTAAGATGCTATCCCGAATCCTCGGGACTAAGTTTTTTTATAGGAACGCAATAATTTTGGATATCTATTGCATGCCAATCTCATTTTAGACGCACAGCAGTGCGTCTCTACAATTTACAATGCTAGGAAAAACTTAGTATCTTAGCATCTTAGAACCTTAGCCCCTTTAAAATAATGACTAAAATCCTCCTGCTCTCAGATACGCACAGTCACATTGACGATACTATTTTAAAATATGTTGCTCAGGCAGATGAAGTCTGGCATGCTGGAGATATTGGAGATTTGGCAGTTACGGATACTATTAAAAAGCTAAAACCTTTAAGAGCGGTTTACGGAAATATTGACGATGCGAAAGCAAGATTAGAATTTCCGTTGAATAATCGATTTTCATGCGAAAACGTTTCTGTTTGGATTACACACATCGGAGGATATCCAGGGAAATACAATCCAAATGTTAGGGAAGAGCTGGCTTTAAATCCGCCGAAACTTTTTATCTGCGGACATTCGCATATTTTGAAAGTCATGTTTGATAAAAAGAATAATTTACTGCACATGAATCCGGGGGCGGCTGGAAAAAGCGGATTTCATAAGGTAAGGACCATGCTTCGATTTGTAATTGATGATGATAAAATCAAAGATCTGGAAATTATCGAAATAGGAGCGAAGTAATCTAATGAAGAAGCGGAATCTCAATTTTGATTTTGGTTCCTTGATTTTCTTTTGAAACAATAGATAAAGTTCCTCTGTATTTTTTAATTCGAGCTCTTATTCTGTTTAAGCCAAAACCTTCTGCATCTTTCAGTCTCTGAGTTTTAAAACCAATTCCGTCATCGTAAATTCTTAGTATTAATTGATTTTCTTTTTCGGTTAAAGAGAGTTTTGCTTTTTTAGCATTACTGTGTTTAGTGATATTGCTAAATAATTCGCTCACAATAAAATAGATTTTCATTTCAAATTTTTCAACATATCTTCTATTAGTCGGAATTGAGCTAGAAAATTCAAATTCAATAGCAGAATTAGAGTTTTTTTCGCATAAATCTTCCAAAGCATAAATTAATCCGAAACGAACCAAAAGTGACGGCACAAGGTCGTGAGACATATCCCGTAAAAGTTCGTGCGCTTCCGAAAGAATCGCTTTTGCTTTTTGTATTTCGTCTGATTTTATATCATGCTGTGCTGTAAAAGTGTTCAAATGTAATCCCGCAGAAGATAGTAGCGAATTGATGTTGTCGTGCAGAAAAGAAGCGATTTTTTTACGCTCTACTTCTTGAGAATCAATACCAGAATTAATAATGTTGAGAAGGATTTTCTGCTTAGTGTCCTTTCGTTTTATTTTCTGTTTTAATTTATTGTTTTGGTATAAAAAGTAAAACAAAAGAAAAATGATCAACGTAAGTATAATAGACAAACTGACGATTTTTTTGTTTCGCAATTGTTCTGATGTGCTAAGATGAAGTGCTGCAGTTTTGCTGTTAATTTCAGTTTGAGAAACTTTTGCAGTATCATTTGGCTGTGCGATGCTATTACCTTCAAAAGCAAAAAATAAAAGCAGAAATACAAAGAGTTTGAAACGAAACATGAAAGCAATTTTAGGGATTAATCAAATTGTTTTTAAGAGCATATTTTACTAAACCTATTGTGCTTTTAACATTAAGCTTTTTCATTATGTTTTTACGATGTGTTTCGACTGTATGCGAACTGATAAATAGCTTTTCGCTGATTTCTTTTCCGCTGTATTCCAGAGCAATCAAAATAATGATTTCAGTTTCTCTCGGACTCAAAATTGGATTTTCTATAATAACATTAGAATTCAGTTTTGGATTGTCTCTGAAGATGTTGAAAATCTTTTCTCTAACGGCATCGCTAAAGTATTCTTGTTCCTGATAAACAGCTTCGACAGCTTCTATAATATTTTCACCAGCACAATTTTTTGTCAGATAACCTTTTGCGCCTAATTTCATTACTTCTTTAATGATTTTTAAATCGTCATAACTAGATAAAATGATGACTTTACAAGGCAGTTGTTTTTCGTTAAACTCTTTAAGCGTTTCAATGCCGTCTTTCTTTGGCATACTAATATCTAAAATTAAAACATCGGCTTTGTCTTTAATCACATCCTCATAAACAGTGGTGCCGTCAAGAGAACATCCTACAACTTCAAAGTTTGGAACAGTTTGAAGCAAGTTGGATAGCCCATCAATTAAGACTTGATGATCGTCTGCAAGATGTATTTTTATTTTAGAAGTCATTTTAGAAAAAACTAATTAAACGACAAAATTATGAAAATTATCTTACAATTATTTCATTTTAGACATAAAAAAAACCCGAATCAAAATTCGGGTTTTTCTTCGCACAAAATAAACTAAGTTTATAGGTTTACCTCAAACGATCAACAGATTTTACAAGATCTTCGTCCTTTTTGATGGCCTTATTAGCTAAAACTAATAACACGATAGCAACAATCGGCATGAACATCCCAATACCTTTCTCAGAGACCTCGGTCCCTCCAGATAAATTTAGTGATCGATATACAAATAATCCTAATAAAATTAAATTTAATATTATATTCAGTCTGTTTAACACAAACTGATTTTGTCTTTTTTTGAATGAAATTATACTGGTAATACTAAACATAGTTGTTAAACCTAATAAAACAGTATAAATCTGATCTTGCATAAAGAAAAACGGTTTTCCTGCAGCAGTTGTCCAAAGCGGAACAAATAGCAACAAAATGCCAGTTACTGCAAAAGCTAGAAATAAATATACAGTTTGAATTCTTTGTATCATGGTCTAAAAAATGTTTTACAAAAATATATTTTCTTTTTTTAAAATACTATTGTATGATTAAATTTTATTCGTATTATTGCATCATAATACCGTAAGCACTTCATACTGCGGTCAATTCAAATTAATTATCTACCTATTCTTTTTACAGTATTTCCTTTAAAATAATTAAATTCATAGAACATTCATGTTTGATATTTCTGCATTAAAAGAAATGAAGCTTGCTGAGCTTCAAGAAATAGCTAAGTTAGCTAAAACAATAAAGATTACCGGTGTCAAAAAAGAGACTTTAATTAGTCAGATTTTAGCACACCAAGAGAGTACTTCTGCTCCAGCTCAAGCACCTCAGACAGAAGCAGTTTCTGATGCTAAAGACGAGAAACCAAAGCGCGCCAGAATTGCTCCAGTAAAAAACAAAGCAGCAAATACCAAAAATGCACCTGTTTTAGAATTTGATAAAGTAGAGGAAACTGTTCAAAAAAACGAGACTGCTGAAACAGTTCAGCCAATTGCAGAAACGGCAACTGAAGCAGTACAGGAAAATAAAACACCCGCAGCAAAAAAGGAGCCTAAAGGCGGAAAATTCAATAAACAGGCATACGAGAAAAAAGTAGCGCTGAAAAAAGAAAAAGAAGGAGTTGCTGGTGAGGAAGTTACAGAATCAGCTCCATCAGAACCAATTATTTCTGAGCCAACAGCCGAAACAGCTGAAAAAAATCCACAAACTGCTCCTGCAAAAAAGATCAATCCGAATCAGAATAAAAACCAGAACCAAAATCAAAACCCGAATCAGAACCAAAATCAGAACGGGAATGGCAATGGAAACGGAAATCACAATAACCAAAACCCTAATCACAAGAATAAAAAGAACAATAATAACTTCAGAGATTCAGATTTTGAATTTGACGGAATTATTGAAAGTGAAGGTGTTTTAGAAATGATGCCAGACGGTTACGGATTTTTACGTTCATCAGATTATAATTATTTAGCTTCTCCAGATGATATTTATTTATCAACTTCACAAATCAGATTATTTGGTTTAAAAACCGGAGACACTGTAAAAGGAGTGGTTCGCCCGCCAAAAGAAGGCGAGAAGTTTTTCCCTTTAGTTCGTGTATTAAAAATTAATGGTCACGATCCGCAAGTGGTTCGCGATAGAGTTTCTTTCGAACACTTGACACCAGTTTTTCCTTCAGAAAAATTCAAACTAGCCGAGAAAGGCAGTTCTATTTCAACAAGAATTATAGATTTGTTTTCACCAATAGGTAAAGGTCAGCGTGGTATGATCGTTGCACAGCCTAAAACGGGTAAAACAATGCTTCTTAAAGATATCGCAAACGCAATTGCAGCTAACCATCCAGAAGTTTATTTGATTGTTCTTCTTATTGATGAGCGTCCAGAGGAGGTTACAGACATGCAAAGAAGTGTTCGTGGAGAAGTTATCGCTTCAACTTTCGATAGAGAGCCACAAGAACACGTAAAAATCGCCAACATTGTATTAGAAAAAGCAAAACGTTTAGTAGAATGCGGTCATGATGTTGTGATTCTATTAGACTCGATTACACGTTTAGCGAGAGCTTACAACACCGTTCAGCCAGCATCTGGAAAAGTATTAAGTGGAGGTGTTGATGCGAATGCACTTCAAAAACCGAAACGTTTCTTTGGAGCTGCTAGAAATGTAGAAAATGGCGGTTCTCTTAGTATCATCGCGACTGCATTAACAGAAACAGGTTCTAAAATGGACGAAGTTATCTTCGAAGAATTTAAAGGAACTGGTAACATGGAATTACAATTAGATCGTAAGATAGCTAATAAACGTATTTTCCCTGCAATCGATCTTACGTCTTCAAGTACGCGTCGCGACGACTTATTATTAGACGAAAAAACATTACAAAGAATGTGGATCATGCGTAAATACCTATCCGATATGAACCCAGTAGAATCTATGGATTTTGTAAACGATCGCTTCAAGAAAACAAAGAATAATGAGGAGTTTTTGATTTCTATGAATGACTAAATGAAGATTCTAAGTTGCTAAGATGCTAAGGTTCTAAGTTTTCTAAACTTTATAAAATATAAAAGGATGAGTTTTTTGCTCATCCTTTTTTTTGTTTAACAGCTCTAAGATTATAAGTTTCTAAACTTTATAAAATATAAAATGATGAGTTTTTGCTCATCCCTTTTTTTGTTTTAACAGCTCTAAGAGAAAAACTTAGAATCTTAGCATCTTAGCAACTTAGAATCTTATTTCTTATCCACTACCGGTCTATTCTCTCTATTCGCCAATTCCCAAGCTACAACAAAAGCAAGTTTTGTTCTTTTGGTTAAAGCGTCGTATTCGATTTTTTGAGGTTCGTCGCCTTTTCCGTGGTAATCTTCGTGAACTCCATTGAAAAAGAAAACAGCAGGAATACCGTGTTTTGCGAAGTTATAGTGGTCAGAACGCTCGTAGAAATGATTTGGATCTTTTGGATCATTAAATTTAAAATCTAAGTCCATTTTGATGTATTTCTCATTTTGACCCACAACAGCATTGTGTAAATCAGATGATAATCTGTCTGCACCAATTACATATACATAATTGTTTGTGTTTGCATGTTCCACATCACGACGTCCGATCATGTCAATGTTGATGTCTGCAATTGTGTTTGCGATTGGAAATAACGGATTTTCAGAATAAAAACGAGAACCGTGCAAACCGTGCTCTTCCCCAGTTACGTGAAGGAATAAAATAGAACGTTTTGGTCCGTGGCCTTGTTTTTTTGCTTTTGCGAAAGCCTTAGCCATTTCCATAACTGCAACAGTTCCAGAACCGTCATCATCAGCTCCGTTATAAACTTCACCATCTTTAATTCCAACGTGATCGTAGTGCGCTGAAATTACCAAAACTTCATCTGGTTTTTCAGAACCTTCAATGTAAGCCCAGATATTTTCTGAATCAGGCAGGTTTTGATTGCGTTTTGCATTTAAATAAGATGCAGGAACAGGCTGGTAGTAATCTTTAGCTCCTTTCGGAAAAGAGATTCCATTTTTTTTGTATTGCTCAATCATGTAAAGACCTGCTTTTTTCTGTCCCTTAGAACCCGTTTCGCGTCCTTCCATTTCGTCAGAAGCAACAGTGTAAAGCATTGTTTTAAGATCTTTTTCGCTGATCGCCTTAATATATTTTGAAGGATCCGAATTGTCTTTGGATGCAGTCGACTGCGTAGTTTTACAAGAATACGCAGTAACAATTAAAAATAAAATGAGTAATTTTTTCATTCTAAATAGTTAGTGTAAATTAATAAATGTGTAAAGAACGTAAAAGGTAAGTAAAAATAGAATAAAAAGTGAGTTTATTATAAACAGCAGTACGCTTTTAACAAATGACACTATTCTAGATTCACCATAAAAACGGTGATGTGCAGGATAAAAATAATAACACATCCAGATGGTACCGACAAAGTTGGTAAGTGCCGATATGTAAGAAAGCGGACTATTTTCACCAAATAAACCAATCGATCTGTCAATAATAAACATGATTAGAAAAATCAGTAAAAGAAAAGAGAAATAATGGAGTGTAAAAATTCCGTGATCAAAATAATACCATTTCTTTTTGCTGTGAAAAAGCCACAAGAAAAAAGCAAAAAATGGCATAATAATAAATAGAATTTTCGGCAGATTATGAAAGAAAGACTCTATGAATTTTACGATTATTTCTTTTTTCGTATATTTTTCAGTAACATGAACAGCTTTTTCATACAGCCAATAGGATGTTGTGTTTAACTTTTCGCTTTCCTTTCCATATTTCTGAATGGAATCAATTTCTTTCATTGTCTTCAACTGAAAATAGGACTTGTCCAATGTTTTAGACTTCAAATATGACTTTTTTTTCCAGTTTGTAGTATCTTTTGCATTTGCTTTTTCAAAATTGGATGTGATTTCCTTGTCACTTTTCGCTAAATCTTCGGTTAAATTATTTGGAAATAGTGCAATTAAAAGGAATGTAATAAAGCTGATAAAAATATAAAGACGAACCGGAGCCAGATAAGACAATCTTTTACCTGAAAGATATTCTTTTGTAAGTGTTGAAGGCTTGAAAAGAAGATTGCGGATTGTTTTCCAAAAAGCATTTTCATAATGCGTTAAATCTTCAAAAAAATGAATAAATAAATGATGAAAAGTCTTTCGGCTATCGCTATTTTCTTGTCCGCAATTGGGACAGAATTTCTGATCCACAACGTGCCTGCAGTTCAAACAGGTTTTATCTTCTCTAATTTTACTATGTGACATTGGTTATTTCAGTTGATTTGGTTTTGGTGTAGTTTTAGTTTAACTCTTTGGTTGCAATTTATTTTAACACATAGTCCCGACGCTGCGGGATAGCTTTTAAGAATTTTGTAAAGGCGTTTCACTTAGAATAATACACATAAAACTATGTGTTAAAGCTTGCTTTTTCTGTAATCTTAAATAGAAGCATAAAAAACTATGTTTCTATGTGTTGAAAATTATTTTGTGTTCAATTTCACCCAACGAATGAGATTTTATTTTTTAAGCACTTCGTTTAAAAAAAGCTGTAAATGCTCAAAAGATCTTTTTGCCGCAACAGGATTATAGGCAGCTCCTTTAGAATTGTCACTTCCCGCTTCTGGATTGGTAAAAGAATGAACAGAATTTGCATAATAAATCATTTGCCAATCTGCTTTAGCATCACGCATTTCTTGCTGAAACGATGCAATTTCTTCTTTAGAAACAAACGGATCATCAGCACCATGACAGATTAAAACTTTTGTATTGATAGCGTCTGTTTTTCTGCTGGCATCTTTTCCTAAACCACCGTGAAATGACGCGACACCTTTTACATTTAAATGTCCTCGGGCAGCTTCTAAAACTCCGGTTCCGCCAAAGCAGTAACCAATTGCCACAATATTATCTGCGTTTGCGCCAGCTTTTACTAATTCTTTCAAAGCAGCGTCGATACGTTTTTGATACGCTTCGAAATTAGCTTTATAAAAACCTGCCTGTTTTCCCGCTTCGCCAGTATTTTTAGGATAATTTCCTTCGCCGTAGATATCAGCAATAAAAACGTGGTAACCTAGTTTGGATAATTCTTCTGCAATTCCTTTAGATGCATTGTCAATTCCCAACCAAGCTGGCAAAAGTAAAATTCCAGGATTCTGACTGCTTTTCTTTGCAGATTTAACAAATAAGCCATTCAATTGCTGACTTCCTTCGGTATATTTTATTGGTTTTAATTGCGCATTCATAAGATTAGAAAATAAGATTGCACTGAATAAAATGATTATGGAGTTTTTCATAATTTATCAATTTTTAACAAATATCAGAAATAATATGTTACAAAAAAACCTCACAAGTAAATTCTTGTGAGGTTTGTAACGAATAAGTTAGAATAATAATTTATCTTTATAAAGTTATATTTCTTTTAAAAGCACATCCTAATTCAACAATAGAATCGGTCTTGTCAATACCCGGAATTCCGTCGATTTTTTCATAAAGAATACGTCGCATGTGCTCATGATTTTTGGCAATAATTTTAATGTAAAGCGTGAAAGAACCCGTTACATAATAACATTCTGTAATTTCAGGAATTTCTTTAAGTGCTTCTATAATTCTTTCAGAATCAGAATCTTTGTTTAATGTCAGTCCAGTAAAAGAAGCCCAATCGTAGCCTATTTTCTTTTCTTGAATAATTGGTTTGATACCGCCAATTACGCCCTGTTCAATCATTCTATTAATACGCTGATGCACCATCGTATTTGATATTTTTAAATTAGCAGCGATTCCCGAAAAAGCCATTCTTCCGTCTTTTTCTAATTCCTTGATAATGCTAATATCAAATTCGTCTAAAAATTCCATGCAGTAAAAATCGATTAAATTGTGTTTTGTGGTTTATAAAAGTAATTATTTTTTTCAATAAACTTTCATAAATAATAGCTCTCTTAAACGGAATTTACTTTTTTTACAGTTGAAAAATATATGTTTTGACTTGTATTTTGTTATTTATAAGTCAAATTTTAATCGAAAAACCTATTTTTAATTTAATTTTAATATTTTTGTGAAAATAAAAAGCATATTATGATAAGTACAGAAAAAACACTTTCGTCAAAATCTGAAGTTTTAATTGAAAAAGAGAACAAATATGGAGCTCATAATTACCATCCGCTTCCTGTGGTTTTGGAACGTGGAGAAGGAGTATATGTTTGGGACGTTGACGGAAAGAAATATTTCGATTTTTTATCTGCTTATTCTGCAGTAAATCAAGGTCATTGCCACCCTAAAATTGTGAATGCAATGGTAGAACAGGCGCAAAAACTGACTTTGACTTCTCGTGCTTTTTACAATGATAAATTAGGAAATTACGAAGAATATGTAACCAACTATTTTGGTTTCGATAAAGTGCTGCCAATGAATACTGGTGCAGAAGCGGTTGAAACGGCTTTGAAAATTTCTAGAAAATGGGCTTATGAAGTAAAAGGAATTCCAGAAAATCAGGCGCAGATTATTGTTTGCGAGAATAATTTTCACGGAAGAACCACTACAATCATTTCATTTTCAAATGATGAGACGGCACGTAAAAACTTCGGACCATTTACAGATGGTTTCATTAAAATTGAATATGATAATTTAGAAGCACTTGAAAACGTTTTAAATTCATCAAAAAATATTGCTGGTTTTTTGGTTGAACCAATTCAAGGTGAAGCAGGAGTTTATGTTCCTTCTGAAGGTTATTTAGCGAAAGCGAAAGCGCTTTGCGAAAAACATAACGTACTTTTTATTGCTGATGAAGTTCAGACGGGAATTGCCCGTACAGGGAAATTATTAGCCGTTCACCACGAAAATGTACAGCCTGATGTCTTGATTTTAGGAAAAGCAATTTCTGGCGGAGTTTACCCTGTTTCTGCAGTTTTGTGTAATGACGAAATTATGAACGTAATCAAACCAGGACAACACGGATCTACTTTTGGAGGAAATCCTGTTGCGGCAGCGGTTGCAATCGCAGCTTTAGAAGTTGTTAAAGACGAAAAATTAGCTGAAAACGCAGAACGTTTAGGAATAATTTTAAGAGATGGATTAAATAAAATTGCTGAAAAAAATAACTTAATTACACTAGTACGTGGTAAAGGTTTATTAAATGCAATCGTAATCAATACAGATGAAGAATCGGATCTCGCTTGGGAAATCTGCCTAAAATTTAGAGACAACGGATTATTGGCAAAACCAACCCATGGAAATAAAATCAGGTTGGCGCCGCCTTTGGTTATGACCGAAGAACAAATTCAAGAATGTTTGGAGATTATTGAGAAATCTTTGGAAGAATTTAAAAATTAAAATATTCTTTTGGAATTAAATTAAAAAGCAGCGATTTTAATCGCTGCTTTTTTGTAGACCACCATTTTTAAAGTAGATGAGGTGACAACTACTTGTTTATAATTACTTAAAATATCAAAAAAAGTAATTATTTCTTAGCCGCAGCGCCCGGAATCAATTCATTTTTTTGTTTGAATTTGCTGTATTCTACAACTCCAGTTTTGTCTGCCCAGTCAAAATATTTTGCCGAAAGATCGTTTACAATTCCTGGGTTTTGAGCGGCTACGTTTGTTGTTTCTCCACGGTCTGCCTCAAGATCGTAAAGTTCCCATTGATAAGAAGGGTAGATCGAAACCAATTTCCATTTTCCTTCTCTAACCGCTCTGTTTCCAGCTCTCTCCCAGAATAATGGAGCGCCACGATTTACTTCAGAAGCATTGTCGAATAAAACTGGCAATAAGCTTTTTCCAGCAAGCGGATTTGAATTAACTCCGTTTAAGTTTTTAGGATATTCAATTCCAGCCAATTCGTAAAAAGTAGGAGCAAGGTCAATGATATGTCCAGTTCCCTTATCGATTCTTCCTGCTTTAATTTTTGAAGGATACCAAGCAATGAATGGAGAACTGAATCCGCCTTCATGCATATTGTTTTTATAATCCTGTAATGGCGTGTTCGATAAATAGGCCCAGTTTTGTTCCTGATAATCAAAAGATCCAGAAGAACCAACAGGTCCATCATTTCGAACTAAACCTCTTCTTAACGGATTGTAAGTATTAAATCCGCCTTGAGCGCCATTATCTGCAATGAAAATGATTAATGTGTTTTTATCTTTTTTCAAGGCTTTTAATTTGTCTAAAACTTTACCAACGTTTTGGTCCATATTGTCGACCATCGCGGCGTAAACTTCCATTTTAGCTTTCCAAAATTGCTTTTCGTCATACGTCAGTTTATCCCATTCTGGAACTTCTGGATCGCGTGGTGCAATAGTTTGGTTAGGGAGAATGATGCCGTTTTCTTTTAATTTTTTAATTCTTTTTTCTCTCAAAACATCCCAGCCTTCATCAAATTTCCCTCTATATTTTGCAATATCAACTGCTTTTGCCTGTAAAGGCCAGTGAGGCGCTGTAAAAGCTAAATACAAAAAGAACGGTTTGTTTTCTTTGTTTTGTTCGTCTAAGAACGTAACCGCATTGTTTCCAATTTCGTCTGTGAAGTAGTACGAATCATCTTTTGGATGTAATTCTTCGTTATTGCGAATCATTTTTACAGGATAAGCCGTTTTTCCGAAAGGAAGCGGTTTGGTATCAAAATAATTCGCAGCACCTTTTAAGATTCCGTAAAATTTATCGAAACCTCTTTGGTTGGGCCATTGCGCCTGATCTTCAGAACCAACGTGCCATTTTCCAGACATTAAAGTGCTGTAACCTCCCGAACGGAAAACTTCTCCCAATGTCAAAGATTCTTTGTTCAAATAACCTTGATATGCTGGAAGGCCTAAATTTACATCAAAATAACCAACTCCCGCTTTGTGTTGGTATTGCCCTGTCAATAAAGATGCTCTTGTAGGCGCACAAATCGAGTTGTTATAAAATTCGCGAAGACGTGTTCCTTCTTTGGCTAAACGGTCTAGATTTGGGGTTTTAATTTCAGAGCCGTAATTTCCTAAATCTGAATATCCCATGTCGTCCACCATAATCAGAATGACGTTTGGTTTTGAGGAATCGGTTTGTGCATCGGCTTCGTATGAGCCTAGTATTCCTGTTAATAGAACAGAAAATAAAATGTTTATTCTTTTATTCATCTTATTTATAATTTACTGTTAGTATATTTTATTTACGGAGAGTTTTTTTAAACACATAGAAACATAGATTGTATGTTTTTTAGAAAGAGTGTAAAAGAGAAATATATTTCTCTACACATAGCTCTGTTTTCTTGTAAAAGTGAAACGCCTCTATTCGGTTTTTCAGACTATGTTTCTATGTGTTTAAAGCAATATTTATTTCCTCCAAGCTGGTACTTGTTTCAAATTCGGATTCAAATCCAATTCTCTCTGCGGAATAGGGAAATGAACATGTTTTGGCTGTGCGTTTGTTTTTCCTGCTGCTTTTAATTTTGCTACAAAATAATCTGGGCCTCTTCTGGCTAAATCAAACCAGCGCTGGTATTCGTAAACCAATTCTTTTCGTCTTTCTTCAAAGACTGCTTCTCTAAAATCGTCCTGACTTAATGCTGGTGAAGTTTCTGATAAAAGCGGAATTCCGGCCCTTGTTCGTACACGATCTATTGCCGCATAAGCCTCTGCAGTAGGACCAGAATTTTGTTCGTTTAAAGCTTCTGCGTAAATCAGTAAAACTTCTGCAAATCTGATAATAGGCGTATTTTTAGAAGATTGTCCTGGCGAAGTTGGCGTTGCAGGATCAAAATATTTATTGAAATGAGGTGTCACTTTATACGTTTTTCCATCGGTCGGACTCACAAATTCTACGGCAAAAGTGATGTACTTTCTCCTATCTGTTTCTGCGAAAGCTTCAAAAAGTCCGCCTTCTTTGTGCAGCGCATCGGCTTGGTCTCCTGCAATTCCAGGAACGGATGTTGGAGCGGCTGTTGAAGCGAGCATATTTCCGTTCCAGTTCGTTAAACCTTTAAACTGAGCGGAGAAAATATGTTCTTTTCCGTTTTTCGTCGCCACATTAAAAACGTCAGCATAATTTTCGAACAAATCATAGACTTTACTATCAATGACTTCTTTGCTTTTTTCGGCTGCTTTCTGCCATTTTTTTTCGGTTAAATATACTTTAGCCAAAATACTTTTTGCAGCGCCAGAAGTTATGCGACCTTTGTTTTGTTGCACCACTGGAAGCGCTTCAGCATCAATCAAATCCTTTTCTATTTGAGTATAAACCTCAGCTTCTGGAGTATTGCTAACGTTGATAGCTTCTGAATTTAAAACTGTTGTTTCGTGCAAAACCAAGGGAACATCTCCAAACCATCGCACGATATTGAAGTATAAAACGGCTCTTAAAAACTTCGCTTCATTAATTAAATCTTTGTCTTTCTGGGAGTTCAGATTCGGGTTTTTCGAGATATTGTCAATTGCAACGTTCGCTCTGTTGATTCCATCATAACTTTGTCTCCATAATTCGATCATACGATCGTTTGAAGCGTCGTGAGTTAAATTAGAAAGTGCTCTAACATGCGCATTTCTCGCTCGTGGTCCCGCTTCGTAATCGTCGGTTGCCATTTCGGTCGAAATCTGAATCAATCGATTGTATAATGTATGTGTCGAACTGTTAATTGCATTATGGATGGCAATAACTGCCGCATCTGCATCTTCTGTTGTTTTATAAAAAGTAGCAGACGAAATAAATGCTTTTGGGTCTTCGTCTAGAGAATTGCAGGCACTGATTAAAAATAGCGCAACAAAACTGAATATAAGTGTCTTTTTCATGATAAGTCTTTTAGAATGTTACAATTAAACCTCCTGAAATGGTTTTAGAAGCTGGATAAATTCCAGTATCTGTTCCTGGAGAAATAGTGGTTCCGTTGGTAACTTCAGGATCGTAACCTGTATATTTTGTCCAAGTCAATAAGTTTTCTCCGATGACACGGAATTTTACAGAAGTTAAACTCAACTTCTCCGATAGTTTTTTTGGAAGATTATAGCTCAAAGCGATATTTTTTACACGAACGAATGAGCCGTCTTCCACAAATCGGTTAGAAAAAACCGGTGCAGGATCTAATTTTGCTCTCGGTGTAGTATTGCTCGGATTTGTTGGTGTCCAAGCATCTAAAGCTGAGGTTGAGGCATTTTGCTGACCATTATATAATTCAAGCGCTTGCAAGTTTCCGTTAAGAATTTTATTTCCAACAGACCCATTTACCAGAATCGCTAATTCAAAACCTCTGTAAGTGAAATTATTTGAGAATCCGAAGACGAAATCTGGCTGGGCATCTCCAATGCTCGTTCTATCTGCGGCAGTTGTAAAAGCGCCATCGCCGTTGATATCTTTGTACAAACGATCTCCTGCTTTTGGAGTGGCATTTCCGGTATAAACTCCTTTTGTAGCTACTTCATCCGTTTGTAAAATTCCGTCGGTAACTGCTCCGTAGAAAGTTCCTAAAGATTGTCCGACTTTTAGAATATAATTACCGAAAGTGTAAAATTCGGCTCCATTTCCTAAAGCGATAATTTTGTTTTGGTTGAAGGCGATATTAAAGTTTGAAGTCCACGAAAAGGCGGTATTTCCAAGTGAAGCATTCAAACCAAATTCAATTCCTTGATTCTGAACAGATCCAAAATTTTGTAACGAAGAAGTAAATCCAGTCGTGTACGGAAGCTGAACATCAAGCAATAAATCTTTGGTTGTTTTGCGATAAACGTCAATTGTTACATTCAATTTATCATTGAAAAATCCAACGTCAACTCCAGCATCAAACTGATTCGTTAGTTCCCATCCAAGATTGTTGTTTGAAATTCGCGTAGGCGTAAAACCCGTATAAATCTGATCTCCAAACAGATATTTTACACTTGTCAAAGTCGATAAAGACTGATATTCTCCAATTTCCTGATTTCCTGTTGCACCCCAGCTCGTTCTGATTTTTAAGCTATTGATCACATCTTTTACAGGCGTAAAGAAACTTTCATTGCTAATCTGCCAAGCCGCAGCAACAGAAGGGAAATAACCCCATTTATTATCTTTTCCAAAACGAGAAGATCCATCGGCTCTTAAACTTCCTGTCAAGAAATATTTCGAATCGTAATTATAATTGACACGAGTTAAATAAGAATTCAATGCCCAAGTACTTTCGCCAGAAGTTGGCATTAACGCGACATTTCCGCTTTGTAAACTGTAGTACGAAGTAATATCATTTACATATTGCTGCGATCCAGAAGTATTAAATTCTCTTGTAGAACTTTGCTGTGTGTAACCAGCTAAAGCATTTAAGTGATGTTTTTCTCCGAAAACAGTGGTGTACGTCAACGTGTTTTCGTTCAGCCAGCTTCGAGATTCAGCATTTCCAATTTTTCCTTCTCCATTTGTGATCGAACCTTCGTAAATGCTAGACGGCAAGAAACTTTTTTCTTTATTGAAAATCATATCAGTTCCAAAAGAAACTTTCAAAACTAAATTTTTCAAAATGTCATATTCGCCATAAACGGTTCCTAAAATACGATCGGTAATTGATTGGTTTTTACGCTCGTTTAAAGTAGCAATTGGATTGGCAAAAATATTCTCAAACGGATTTCTCAACGTGTAACTTCCGTCTGGTTCATAAATCGTTGCTGTTGGTGGCATGCTTAATAAAGCTGTCACTAAACCTGTTGGAGCCACTTTAGATTTCGTTTCTGCAACCGTTAAGTTTAATCCGAATCTGGCTTTGCTGCTTATTTTCGAATTTAAATTTACGCGTCCGCTGAAACGTTCAAAACCTGTATTTTTTATAATTCCTTCTTGATTGTAATAGTTCCCAGAAACCGCATATTTCGTCTGATTATTTCCGCCAGAAACACTCAATTGATGATTTTGTGTCAATCCTTTTTGGAACGCTGCATCTTGCCAATCGGTTCCTTTTCCTAATTGTGCAATCTGAGCATCAGTTAGATACTGATTTGGTCCGCCCGCTGGATTAGAATCAAATAGCGCCGCATTTCTTAATTTAGAAAAACCTTGAGCATCTAATACATCTACTTTTTTACGAACCGATTGCTGACCAATTGTAAAATCGTAATTGACGGTTGTAGCATTATTAGAACCTTTTTTTGTTGTGATGATCACCACTCCGTTTGCTCCTCTAGAACCGTAAATTGCAGTTGAAGAAGCATCTTTTAAAACCGTAATAGATTCAATATCTGATGGATTTATCGTAGAAAGCGGATTGGTTGGTGTACCACTCAAAACCCCAGAAGTAACTTCTGAATTGTATAAAGGGAAACCATCAATAACGTACAATGGCTCATTTCCTCCTTGAATAGAACTTCCTCCACGAATACGAATACTCATTCCTGCGCCGGGCTGACCAGAAGTCTGCGTTACATTGACTCCGGCAACAGAGCCTTGCAGCGAACTTTCAAGTGTTTTTTGAGTTGCTTTTAATGACATTTGAGCTACTGTTTCGGCAGCTCCCGTATAGTCTTTTTTAGAAGTGCTTCCGTAACCGATAATGACAATTTCATTCAATTCTTTCACGTCTTCTTTTAATGAAATCTGTACAAAATCTTTAGTTGCAATGTGTTCAGCAGTGATATATCCCATATAACTTACAACTAAAGTATAAGGGAAAATTTGGCCAGTCTGAAAATAGAATTTTCCGTCTAAATCGGTTACAGCGGCGTGAGTTGTTCCTTTGATTTGAACCGTAACTCCAGGAATGGGCTGATTGGATACTTGATCTACAACGGTACCATTTAAGGTCGAATTGATTAAGGGTTTTGTGTTTTGCGCATTGATTCCAACAGAAATTAGGAATGCAAATAGCCACAAAAAGGCATGTAATTGCTTGTTCATTACTTTGTGTTTTAAATAATAAAGCGCTACGGGAAATCGAATTTTCAATTCCCTTGGCTTTCCTTAGTGATAAATGTTCTTTGAGTCTTGCCATTTCCGTTGCCGCAGAAATGGTTGTTGCTATAGAAGTGTAGGGCAGTGCATTGTTTTCATTTTTAATCTTGATTTAGTTATTATTTTTTTTAGTTATGCGGTTTTGACATGGTTATACTTTTAAAACAGCGATGCTTTAAATAATTGTCAATATAATTTTAGTTTGAATTTTCATTTTGAAAGTAAATGAAAGAGTAGGATTTTAACAGCACATGCACATATAACTAAAAATGTTATAGGTGATTTTTTCAGGAAGAATGTATTGCGATGTGTAAGCTGTTGTTTTCAAAATGTAGTTCTCTATAATTAAACTCTACTAATCCTATAGACAAAGTTAATTTTATTATAATGAAAACCAAAAGATTATTTAAATTTTTTGGAGCTTAGTGTGTAATATGAGGCTTATATTTGATGTGTTTGTGACTTAACTATTTGTTTATTAGTGTTTTATTTACGTTTATAAAAAGCAGAAAAAACAAGAAAAAACATGTTCTTTAGGCAGTTTTTACTTGCTTTTTAATTATTCATATTCCGTAGGAATATTTCATCGACAGAAAATATGCAGTATTCGGGTAGAATAGAGAATTATTTATTTGACGTCCCAATTTTATATTCGGTAGGAATATTTCGTCGACAGAAAAATATGCAGTATGTAGTTAGAATAAAGAGTTATTTACATAACATCAACAATTTTATATTCCGTAGGAATATCTGGTCGGTAGAAAAAAAATATTGATCAGAGTAGTGTGTCCTGTAGGGACACCTGATTTTTGCGATAAGAGAATATAAAACCCGACAGGTTTCAAAACTAATAATCCAAACGTTCCTATGGAACGTATAATCACAATTCAAATTTGGGTCTACCGACGAGACATTCCTGCGGAATGAAATTAAATTATCAAGAATTATTTTTTGAATTGCCTCCAGCTTTAGCTGGAGGTAAATGATTAGTATTAAAAAAAGGCTTTAGCCAAACCTCATGTTCGGCTAAAGCCTTTATCTTTCAAATTTTAAATCTCCAGCTAAAGCTGGAGGCAATTGAATAGATTTTGCTTACTTCATTTTTCAAGGATTAAATAATAAAAAAGCAATAATCAATGTAATAATGATATTAAAAAATTGCGCTGTTAGAAAAGCAATCAAAGGTTTTCGGCTATTGTTTTGAAGCAGATCTTTAAAATTAGTTTCCAGACCAATACTGGTAAAGGCTAATGCAAACCAAAGACCTTGCAGATTTTTTAAACTTTCTTTCACGCCATCACGAGTTTCAGGCAAAATGAAAAAAGAAAAAACAATTGAAGCTCCAATAAAGCCTAAAACAAACTTTGGGAAACGTTCCCAAATTACACCAAGAGTTGGTTTAGAATTCTGAACTTCTGAAGATTCATTATGCGTGTAAGTCCAATAAACCGAAATTGCAAAAGCCGCCAAACCCAATAAAACATTTTGAGAAAACTTTACAATGGTACTGATTTTCAAAGCTGTTTCTCCAACCAAAGTTCCCGAAGCCACAACCGCTCCAGAAGTATCGATACTTCCTCCAAGCCAAGCTCCTGTAACTTCCTCTGGAAAATTGAAATGGCTCGCAATAATCGGCATGAAAATCATCATCGGAATGGCAGTCACCAAAACCATTGAAATCACATACGACAATTTTTTAGAATCGCCTTTTATCGCTCCGGAAGTGGCAATCGCAGCCGAAACGCCACAGATGGAAACCGCACTCGAAATCATCATCGTCAATTCGTCGTCGACTTTTAGTTTTTTACAAAGCCAGAAAGCAAAGTACCAAACCGATAAAACGACAATCAAAGCCTGAATTAAACCCAATGAGCCTGCTTTTAAAATATCGGAGAAAATGACACTAGTTCCCAGCAGCACCAATCCGATTTTGACAAATAATTCGGTTGATAATGCAGAACGAAACCATTCTGGAAGTTTAAAGAAATTACCAATCACTAATCCGATGACTAAACTGAAAATAACGGCTTCCAGATTGAGGGCTTTTATCTCGGCATTTCCTGCGATAATAAGAGCAAGAATTGTTAAAACATAAATAATTGGAAATCCAATGATGAAATTTTTAATCGATTTTCCGACTAAAAATATTCCGATACTTCCAATAAAAAGAAAATAAAGAAATTGAAAAGCAATGATTTTTAGGTTTTCAAGATTGAAGACATTCGCAGTTAAATCGGTTCCGTTTGTCCATTTGAAAACAGGAACTTCTGGCAGATAAATAAAAAGCGAAATTCCGATAATCAGAAATCCAAGAATAACGACCGTCCAGTCTTCGTGAAGGTTAAATTGTTTGGTTGAGGTTGACATTTTATTTTTAATTAATTTGTTATCCTAACAGGTTTTAAAAACCTGTTAGGTGTTATTTGTAGGTAATCAAAATAATACCTGCTATGTAATTGATTTTGAATCTTGCTAGATTTTCTATTTTCTTTAGACTGACTTAGAAGTAAATACCTAACAGGTTTTTAAAACCTGTTAGGATATTGGATTGTTTCGTTATAATGTTTGTAGAAAATTACAAATCCACAAAGTATTTTTGTTTTCCAAAGTCGAATTCGTAGTAAGTCAAATTAGGCCAAAGTGGTTTAATTAAACCTTTTTCCCAATTCTGTAAAGCGGTTTCCAGCTCTTTTACTTTTGCTGGATTTTGTTGTGAGAGGTCTTTGGTTTCTGATTTGTCTTTCGCCAGATTGTATAGCCATTTTTCATGTGTTTTACCGCTAACGATTAATTTCCATTCGCCGCTTCGAACTGCTTTTGCATCACCAGAACGCCAATATAAATCATTGTGCGCGACTTTATTTTCATTTACTGTTTTAACCAAATCAACACCGTCGTAAACTCGGTCTTTTGGTAGATCAGAACCAATGGCAGCGGCAATTGTCGTAAAAATATCCAAAGTGCTTACCGGAGTTTTGTAAACTGTATGCGGTTTTATTTTTCCCTTCCACGAAAGTGCAAAAGGAACATTTACGCCGCCTTCAAAATGAGAAAATTTCCCGCCTTTTAGTGGAGCGTTGGTTGTAGCAAATGTATAATCAGCACCGCCGTTATCACTCGCAAAAATGATTAAAGTGTTATCTTCTAAACCTTCCTTTCTAACTTTCTCGCGAATTCTTCCAATCGCATCATCTAGGGCACTAATCATGGCAAAATAAACACGTTTGTTTTCGTCTTTTACATTCGGAAAACGATCGTAATATTTTTTACGAACCTGAAATGGCGTATGAGGCGCATTAAACGGAATATAAAGCAGAAAAGGTTTGTTTTTATTTTTATCAATAAAAGCTTCTGCTTCTTCTGCAAATTTTTCGGTTAAATAGGCTTTTTCATCAATAATAGTAGTATCGCGACGAATTTGCCCGATACCGACACGACCTTTACCCCAAATCGTTTTGTCTGTAAAATCTTTATGGTGGTGATTGATAATGTCTGGATTATCATCTTCCGGTGCATAAAGCGAGAAAGCCTGATAAAATCCGTAATGATAATCGAAACCACGGTCTAAAGGGAAAAATCCTTTGTTGTGGCCCAAATGCCATTTTCCGATTATTCCTGTGCTATAACCTTGTCTTTTAGCCAAATCGGCAAAAGTGATTTCAGATTTTGGAAGTCCTTGTGTTGCAACTGAAGCATCATTTGGATAGTCGATTTTGTCATTTAATCTCCAATTATCGGTTTCAATTAAATAATTAAAAGCATAATATTCCAGATTATTTTTTGGGTAACGGTCACCTGGCTGATATTCGTGTCCAAAGCGTTCCTGATATCTTCCCGTAATTAATCCCGCTCTTGAAGGCGAACAAATGGACGCTGAAACATAACCGTCACTAAAAGTTACGCCAGAAGCAGCAAGAGAATCGATCTGTGGAGTAGGAGTCGATTTTCCGCCGTAGAGCGAAATATCATATTTTCCTAAATCATCAGCCAAAAGGATAATAATATTGGTCTTTTTCCCAGAAATAGAATCTGTAGGTTTTGAGGCTAAAAATTCTTTTTTTCCTTCTGCCAATTTCGGATCTTCTTTTATCAAAATTCCGTAAGTATTAATCGGCCAGAATAAAAAAGCAGCAATTAAGAAAAGCAAGAGCAGCGGAATTATAAATTTTTTATTGAATTTGACGTTTGCCATGGTTTTTGAATTGGTAGTTTTTGAATTGGGTGTTATAGAAAGCTTTGTCAAGGTTTTAAACTTCGACAAAGCTGAATCAGATTTATAAAATTATTTGGAAGCCAAAGCAACATCCACCTCATTCTTCAAATCATTGATTCCTTCTTTCTTATAAACAATTTTTCCGTTTTGATATAAAATTAAAGTTGGAAAAACTTTTACGGTTTTTAAATCGGCAATTACCTGCGGACTGTCTTCTAACTCAATTTCGACAATTTTTAAATTCGTTCCGTATTCCGATCTGATGGTTTCCAAAACAGGTTTTACTTTTTTGCAAGGTGCGCAGTATTTCGAACCGATATCAACCAAGACGGTTTTATTATCGGCAATAATTTTGTTGAATTCGGCTAATGATAATTTGCTTTTTAGATTGGAATAGAAAGGTTTGCCGTTTCCGATCCAATTTGCAATTCCGCCCTCTAAACTGTACGCTTCGGCGAAACCATTTTTTAAGAGTTCTTTTTCTAAAGCAACGCTTCTTCCAGCTCCGATAGAATAAATAAAAACAGGTTTAGATTTATCTAGTTTTGCAACAGATTGCGCATAATTTTCAGACTGAAGATTGAAATTTACTGCTCCTTCTATATGATTTAAGGCAAATTCTTCTGGAGTTCTAGCATCAACAATCTGTGGATGCTGCTGACTTTTTATTTTCGAATAAAATGAATCTAATGATAAAGAACTATGGATTTCATTTTGCGAAAAAGCAGCAATTGCCCATAAGAAGGCAATTGCTGTTAAACTGGTTTTTAAGATTTGATTTTTCATGTCAAGAAGTATTATGCTTGTTCTAATACTGGCGCAGGATTTTCTTCTACTATAACAGCTTTAGGTTTTAACGGAAGTGATAGTACTCCTTCTGCCAAGGAACTTCCTTCTTTTTTAGATTTGAAAATTGGCCAAAGAAACTGCGCATACCATTCTTCTTGTTTGTACGATTTTGTTCCGAAAGATTTTGGATATTGACGAGTAATTAATCCTGTTCCGAAAATGACATCCCAGATAAAAAACATGTTTCCGAAGTTTCCTTTAAAATGTCCAACGCCATCTCCGCTTGTATCTGCGTGATGTGCGTGGTGTGTTGCAGGAGTAGAAATTAGTCTTTCTAAAACCCAGGCAATTGGGTGCAGCACTTTGTATTTGTAAAATGGTTTATCCCATGCAATGCTCGAGTGCGCCCCTAAAGTGATAAAACTTTTGATTACTAAAACGAATAAAGCTGGTAGTCCTAAACCTAAATACGTTAAAGTAGCGGTCAAATAAATTTGAGAGAAGAAAACTGTATAGATAAAATTTTGTCTAGAAGCCATTGCCATTCCCATATATGGAGCAGAATGGTGCGTTCTATGAAAACGCCATAAAAACGGAACTTGGTGGTGCAATCTATGATACCAATATTGCGTTAAATCATCGGCAATTGCAATCAAGAAAAAGCCTCCCCAAAATGGAACCCATGATAAGGAATTAGCCAAATTTGGCAATAGATAAGGTAAAGCAGTTAAACTGAAAAAGGCAATGACAGGAGGCAAAAGCAATTTTGGCGCTAAGAAACAAACAATGTCTATTTTGCGTTCTTCGCCAGTCCATTCATCATCGTACAGACCTGCGGCAAATTCTATAATTCCTAAAACGATCATAAATACCGTTAATCCCCAAGTTCTGATATTAGCAAAAACAGGTTGCGCAAATTCTAGAAAAGGAGGTAATGTTAAGTGTGATTCGCTTACAGCTCCACCTGTTAATTTAAAATAAAGGTAAATTGCCACGACAGGCAATGAATAAATAAAGAAGCTTATTGTTAAGTCTCTTGTTAATTTTTCTTTTTGAACTATTGCCATGATTTCTTATTTTAAAAATTGATTAACTAGTGATAATCCTCCAGCAAGAATTGCCAGCGGAACCAAAAACAAGATTATCCCAACGACAATCTTTTTTCCTATAATTTCATAATCTACTCGTTTCATATCTATCTGAATTTTAATTCTTTAATGTAAAAATAAATAAAATAACTGCTAATTCTATAGATGTGGTAGAATTTAATTATTTATTTTTTTAGTTTTTTGTTATAATTTTATTCCTATTTCACTTTTTGAATGGTCGGAAGCGACTCAACTGTTAGATTTTCTCTCAATTTTTCTGAAGGCAAATACAAGCGAATGATTAAAGTTGCTTTCTGCACATTATTAATTGGAAGCCAGTTTTCTTTCTTTTCTGAACCCGAAAGGTTGATTTTATAAGAAGTGCTGTCTGCTTCGTATTTTACATCTTCAAGATTGTAGCTGTATTTGTTGATTGGGTTTTTGATTAAAAAGCCGTTTTCGTCATAAGCCGTAATGCTCCAATATTTTGCATCCAGTTTTTTTCCGTTAATGATATAATCCGATTTTGAATCTAATGCATTTCCTTCGCTGTCAGTGCTGGTGCTTAAATAAATTACTTCTTTTTTAGTTAACGCATAAGGTCCGTAAACTGCTACTTGCGCAATTGTAAGCAAATCGGCTGTGTTTAAATCTTTATCCTTATCGACTGTTTTCCAATTTCCGATTGTACGTTGTGAATCGCTTTTACCAGATTTTATGTTGTATATGCCAACACCGCTTCCTAAAAAGATAGCCAGAAGGACTAATCCGAAAGCTAAAGTTATTTTCTTAATTTTTTGATTTAAAGCCATTTTGATTTTTTTAGAGTTGAATATTAGTTCGCTAATTTTTCTACCGTTACGCCGTGCTGTAACTGCGCTAGTGTGTTTACGGGATAGGCTTTTGAAACTAAATAACGAAATAATATCAATCCTTTTGTGGTCGGACTGTAAATGATTTTCTCTTTCGGAATATTTTTCAAAGCTTCTGAAGTGCTTCCTTCTGGAGCCAGATAATATTCAAATTTTGATTTCACTTTTTCTTCGTTTTCAACAAAATAATTCGTTGTATTTTCCTGATAAGCCGATATTGACCAATAAGTAGAATCGGGTACAATTCCAGAGATTTTTAGAATATTTTCTTGTAAATCATAATTGATTGTAGAATATAAAAAATCTGGATTTGGTAACGGAATCACTCTGCTGTTTTCTGCATTTGGCTGATCCCCAAATCGTGGTGTATTGACATAACCTTCGCTTTTAGAAGCAAATTTATTCTGAACATAATAAGGCGTTGCCCAAATCGTCAGGTAGTAAAAACTTACTGCAATTACTACAAGAACCAGAGCAAAAATGCTTTTTTTGATAATTGGTTTTGTTGTTGCCATCTTTTTTAAATTTAAATTTCAGAGCTATTAGAAATGAATAGCTCTGATTTTTTTTAATTATTCGTTCCTCCCGGTTTTGTCGCCTGTTTGATTAAATCAGAAACTGTTTTTCCTTTGTCGGCTCCAGTGTTGTGGATTCTTCTGTTGTAAACATCTTGCCAGTCAATCAACGGATACAGATTGTTTTCTTTTGCCTGTTCGTCAAATAATTTTTGAAGTTCAGCCAGTTTTTCAGGGTGTTTTTTCGCCAAATTATTGCGCTCGTTGAAGTCTTCGTTTAGGTTGTATAATTCCCAAACATCAGTATCAAAGTTGCTTGGAGTTGGTTTTTCATTGCTTCCCAACGATTTTTTTACTGCGAAAGAATCTGGTAAATGTGCCGCCGAAGCTTTCCATCCGTCTTTGTAAATGGCTCTGTTTCCGAAGATGTAGTAGTATTGAACTTTATGCAATGATTCTGCCTTCGGATTATCCAAAGAAGCTTTAAAAGTTGATCCTTGAATAATATCCTGCTTAATATTTTTGATGTATTCTGGAGCTTGAACACCCACAATATCCAAAGTTGTTGGCAAAAGATCGGTTACGTGGCTGTACTGGTTTCTAATGCCGCCTTTATCTTTAATTCCGTTTGGATAAAACACGATTAATGGGTTACGAGTTCCACCTTCAGATTGTGCATCTTGTTTCCAGTTTTTGAAAGGTGCATTTGTCGCTTGAGCCCATCCTAAAGGATAATTCGTATTTAGACCTTTAGCCGTTCCGATTTCTCCAATATTGTTCAAATTGCTTTGAAAATTTTCTTCATCCGTTTTTCCCTGAGAAAACAAACTCTGATTGATTGTTCCTTGAAGAGTTCCTTCCTTACTTGCTCCGTTGTCTCCAATGGCAACAAAAATCAGCGTATTATCCAGCTGTCCGCTTTGTTTCAAATAATCCACAACTCTTCCAATTTCGTAATCGGTGTATGTTAAGAATCCAGCGTAAACTTCCATAAATCTTGCATACACTTTCTTTTGGTCTGGAGTTAATTTTTTCCATTCTGTGATTAAAGCGTTGCGTTCTGGTAAAACAGCATTCGCAGGAATTACGCCTAGTTTCTTTTGGTTAGCTAAAACTTTTTCGCGGTAAGCATCCCAGCCTTCATCAAATTTTCCTTTATACGGTTCAACCCATTTTTCTGCTACTTGATGAGGTGCGTGAACGGCTCCTGGTGCATAATACAAGAAAAATGGTTTTCCAGGTGCTGCCTTCTGCTGTTTCTGAATGTAGCTGATGGCTTTGTCTGTAATTAATTCGTTTAAATGACGTCCGTCAGGTTTAATGTGAACTTGATCTTCCACCAAATCAGGATTGTACTGATCAGTTTGCGAACCTAAGAATCCGTAGAAATGATCGAAACCTTTTCCTGTCGGCCATCTGTCAAACGGACCAGCATCTGAAGCTTCTTCATCTGGTGTAACTCCGTATTTTCCAACTGCAAAAGTGTTGTAACCGTTGTCACGTAAAATCTCTGCAATTGTACCTTTATCAGCCGGAATTCTTCCGTCCCAACCAGGGAAACCCGCAGAAAGAATGGTATGAGAAAATCCGCTTACGTGCACTCTTCCAGAATTTCTTCCCGTTAATAAAGCGGCGCGGGTAGGAGCACAAATCGCTGTAGTGTGGAAGTTCGTGTAACGAAGTCCGTTGTTAGCCAAATTATCAAAAGTCGGCGTATTGATTAATCCTCCAAAAGCTGTTGAAGCTCCAAATCCTACGTCATCCAATAAAATCCAAACCACATTCGGAGCGCCTTTTGGAGCTGTAACCGGATCTGGCCAATATTCTTTAGAATCTGCCAAAGTTTTACCGATTGTTCCTTTAAATTCTGTTTTTTCCTGCGCTATTCCTAATTGTGCAATCAGGATCGCAGTAACCAAAAGCCCTTTCTTCGGACTTTTGACAGCAATGCTATTTTTAAAATTTTTCATAGTTTATAGTTTTTTTAGTTATATGGTTTTAAATAATGGTTCTTATTTTTTAAACACATAGAATCATAGATTTACTTTGCGGGTAAAAGGCGTTTCACTTATTTCAATTCATCCCGAAGCTTCGGGACACTATGTGTGGAGAAACTAGTTTCTCTTTTACTTTCTTTATTGATGATTTAAAATCTATGTTTCTATGTGTTTAAACTTTTTAATACCCAGGATTCTGAGGCAAACCGTCAGGATTGATATTTCTTTCGCTCTGCGGAATTGGATAAAGATTATTTCTTTCTGAAACTGAGTTTTTAGCTGTTACTTTTTTCACTTCAGTAACCAATGTTCCCCATCTTACCAAATCGTACCAGCGCTGTCCTTCTTGAACAAATTCTTTTTTACGTTCTTCCTGAATTGCAGCTCTAAAAGTGGTCTGATTTAAGCCTAAAAGATCTACAGTAGGATCTGGTGTTGTAATTGCTTTTCCGAAAGCTCTTCTTCGTACCTGGTTTATTAATTCGTAAGCTTCCGCAGTTGGGCCGCTTTGTTCATTTATCGCTTCCGCTAAAGACAAAAGAATGTCTGCATAACGAATAACAGGAAAGTTGATCGCCACGTTTCCTGGAGTTGCCAAATTGCTGACATCTAAGTATTTTTTAAAGATTGGTTTCGGAAAAGTATAAAGCGTTCCCGTTGCAGGATTAAGCAATTGCTTGGCATAACTTACATCTCTTCTTTTGTCTCCAGGAGCATAAATGTCGTAAAACAAAGCAACGTCTGAAATAATATCGGCAGGTTCTGTTGCTGTAAATCCGGTGAAAGCTGTTGCTTGAAAAGTACTTCCGCTAGAACCGTTTCCTGCCTGATTTGGCTCAAATTGAACAGAAAAAATATGCTCCTTTCCGTTCTTTTTTGTTTTAGTGAAAATGTCTTGGAAATCTTCAAACAAAGCGTATCCATAACCGCCATCAATAACTTCTCTCGATTTTGCAATAACGTTTGGCCAGTCTTTTCTAGTCAGATATACTTTTGCTAAAATTGCCTTTGCAGCACCAGAAGTAGCGCGTCCGGCATCTGCTGCGGTATACGTTTTTGGCAAGGCTTCTGCATCTGTTAAGTCTTTTATGATTTGAGCGTAAACTTCATCAACTGTCGAACGATTGGTTTTTAAATCTCCTAAATTGATTGATTTTGATTCGTGTAAAACAATCGGTACACCGCCCCAAAGACGAACGGCCTGAAAATAAAGTAAACCTCTAATAAATTTAGCTTCATTAATTAATCTTGTTTTGATCACATCAGAACCCGAAACTTTCGGAATATTGTCGATGGAAACATTGGCTCTGTTTACTCCCGCATAAATTTGTCTCCATGCTACCTGAACACGGTCTGAAGTCGCATCATGTGTTAAACTGCTTAAAGCCCTAACCTGCGGATTGGTTGCCGAAACTCCAGCTGCGGCATAATCGGAAGCCATATCGGTCAAGAAATAAAGGTTTCTTCCGAACAAACTCTGCTCACCTGGATCAATGTTAAGTGAAGCATAAACAGCAGTTACACTCGCAACAGCATCATCTTGTGTGACAAAATAATTGTCTTCGGTTACAAAAGAGGTAGGCGTTACCTCTAGATCAGCACACGATACTAATAGACCGGCACTTAAAAGGAATGTTATAATGATCTTTTTCATTTTGATATTTTTTTACTTAGAAAGTTACGTTCAAGCCTGAGATAAATGTTTTAGAGTTTGGATAAGAACCAAAATCAATTCCCGGATATAAGTTGTTTTGTTCGTATGAACTTACCTCTGGATCATAACCCGTATATTTGGTCCATGTGATTAAGTTTTCTGCTGAGACGTAGATTTTTACGCTTTTAACGCCCAGTTTTTTAGAAGTGCTTTTCGGTAAAGTATAACCTAATGTGATTAATTTCAATCTTAAGAAAGAAGCATCTTCTACGTAGCGTTCTGAAACAATTCCTAACGGTGAACTAGAAGCTCTCGGGATTTCATTACTCGGATTTGTCGGTGTCCAGCGATCATTTAAAGTCGCTGCAGCATTTGTGCCAAGAGTTGAAATTTCTAATTGCTGATTTAAAGCATTGAAGATTTTTCCGCCATAAGCGCCTTGGAAAGAGAAATTCAGATCAAAATCATTGTATGAAACCGTGTTACTGAAACTTCCAACAAATTTTGGCTGAGAAGTTCCTAGATTTCCTTTGTCCAAAGCCGTAATTACACCGTCTCCGTTGCTATCAACATATTTTCTATCACCTACTTTTGTGTTGGCTAAACTGTTGATTTTTGGCTGTGTGTTGACTTCTTCCTGAGTCTGGAAAATTCCGTTAGTTTTGTATCCCCAGAAACTTCCCAGAGGCAATCCTACTTTTACAATCACAGGCTGTTGCTGTAACAAAGAACCGTTTGGCACGACAGGGAAAAATTCGTTTACACCATTTCCGATTTCGGTAACTTTATTTCTGTTTAAAGAAAATACGATGTTAGAATTCCATGCGAAGTTTTTAGTTTTTATGTTTTCAGTTGTTAAACCAACTTCAAAACCTTTATTTTCAACTCCGCCAATATTTTGAAGCACAGTTGCATAACCCGAACTCAACGGCACAGGAACGTTGATTAATAAATCTTTTGTCTTTTTGTAATACACATCAAAAACAAAATTGATTCTTCGGTCTAGTAAGGATAGATCCAATCCAACGTTGTATTGATTTGTTTTTTCCCATTTCAAATCTGGATTTGCCAGTCGGGTAGGAGCAAGACCTGTGTATAAAGTTCCGCCAAAAGAATAATTTACAGAACCCATTGAAGCCAGCGGAAGGTAATTCCCAATTTCTTGATTTCCTGTTGTCCCTGCTGTAATTCTAAGTTTGGCTTCGGTTACGCCTTTAATATTGTTTGCGAATTCTTCGTCGGTAATATTCCAAGAAAAACCAGCAGAAGGGAAGTAGCCCCAAAGCGATTCAGAACCAAATCTAGAAGAACCGTCTGCACGTCCAGATAAGGTGAAATTGTATTTTCCTTTATACGAATAATTTACTCTCGCAAGCCATGATTTCAATACGCTTTCGTAAGCATCGCTATACGGTTTTACAGGTACTCCGTCTTGAATTGCATTGTAAGTATTAGCATCGTTTACAAAAGTTTGCGCTCCGGCATTTACCACTTCACCTTTTGTGTATTGCAGTGTGTAACCTCCCAAAGCAGAAAATTTATGGTTTTCTCCAAAAGTGGTGTTGTAATTTAGTGTGTTTTCGTTCAAAACTGAACTAACCGTTCTTTCTCCGATTGAAGCCAAACCTTTTGTTCCCGCGCCTGTAGTCGTGTTAGAAGGCGCGTAATAATTTTGTTTTGTATTTAAAACATCACCGCTTACAGCCACTTTTGCAGTCAATTCTTTATTGAATTTGTATTCGCCAAATAAACTCGTTAGAATTCTGTTTAATTTGGTTTCGTTGGTCGTATTGTCCAAATCGTTTATTGGGTTCGGAACGTAACCATTTACAGAAGTTGCGTATGGGTTGTTGGTGACATTATAGGTTCCGTCTGCATTTTTAATTGGGACAACTGGAGCAGTTAAAAGCACACTAACCAGCGGATTCGGGTTTCTTCCTGCTGCTGCGCCGCCATTTGTACCTACACCATTTGAAATAGAGTTGGTGTAGTTTGCATTTACTCCAAATTTGAACTTCTGAGAATAATTTCTTTCATAATTTGCTCGAAGCGAAATACGTTTAAAGTCAGAACCTAAAACTATTCCGTCTTGATCAAAATATCCTGCAGAAACAGCATATCTTGACTTTTCATCACCTCCAGAAAAAGATAAATTATGATTTTGAACTGGAGCAGCAGTAATAAAAGCCGCCGACTGCCAATCGTAATTTCCAGAAGTTTTTAAAGCCTCAATTTGTGCAGGAGAAAAAGAAGGCGCCTGACCAATACTGGCCTGAACATCGTTTCGTAAACTTGCCCATTCGCTGGCGTTCATTAATTTAAGTTTTTTTGAAATATTCTGGAATCCGAAATAACCTTGGTACGAAATATTATCTTGTCCTTTTGTACCTTTTTTAGTCGTAATAATTACAACTCCGTTGGCACCGCGAGAACCGTAAATTGCAGTTGCCGAAGCGTCTTTCAAAACTTCAATAGACTCAATATCCGCAGGATTAATAGTCGAAAGAACATTGACGCTTGCACCTGAAAACGCTACTCCAGCGCTGCTGTTGCTGTTGTCGTTGTAAATTAAGATTCCGTCAACCACATACAAAGGTTCGTTACCAGCCGTAATCGAGTTTCCTCCGCGAATGCGAACGCTTGAAGAAGCGCCAGGACGGCCAGAACTTTGTGTAACTACAACTCCAGCAACGGCGCCTCTTAATAAATTATCTGCAGAAGAAGTTACTTGAGATAAATTGGCTTTCGGAACCGAAGCGACAGAACCCGTAATGTCTTTTCTCTTTTGAGTTCCGTAACCCACAACAACCAATTCATCTAGCTCTTGGCGTTCTTCTTTTAAGTGGATAATAACTGGATTTTTCTCAACAATAATTTCTAATTTTTTATATCCAATGTAACTTACTATTAATGTGTACGGAAATTTCTGTCCCGTTTGAAAATAAAATTTTCCTTCAGCATCTGTAACAACACCGTGAGTTGTTCCTTTAATGGTAACAGAAGCTCCTATAATTGGCTGATTTGTAATGTCATCTACAACAGTACCGTCTAGTTTAGATTGAATAAGCGGGGTGGTATTTTGGGCTTGTATTCCTGCCGTTATCAAGAGTAGAAACAGCACTATGTGTATGTTTAACTTTTTTTTCATTTCTTTGTGTTGGTTTTAAGTAATTAACAAGACGCCCTGAGCACTGTTTATACAGCACTCTAAAAGTGTTCTTGATTTAGTGATAAATGTTCTTTAAGCCTTGCCATTTCTGTTGCCGCAGAAATGGCTTTTTTTATTTACAGCAACAGGTTTGCATTGATTTCATTTTAGTTTTTTTAGTTGTTAGTTATTTAATTTGTTGAATAATAGATAGAATTTCAGTAATCTGGTCCAACACAAGGAGTGCATCGGAGAGATTTTTTGGTTAAATTCAGTAAATATTTTCGGTGGTGAATTTTGTATTATTTGCTCAAATAATTTTTGAACACAAATAAGTAGGGTAGATTATTAACAACAGATACACATATAACAGATAGTGCTATAAGTGTATTTTTTAGGAAGAATGTAACGCGATATGCTTTCTGTTGTTTTCACAATAATAATTTTTTTTGGTTTGAAATATTATTTTAAACTCTACTAATCCTATAGACAAAGTTAAATTTTATATAATAAAAACCAAAAGTTTGTTGATTTTTTTTTGAAAAATATATATTTAACTAGGGGTTATAAAAGTATTTTCTTCGTTATGGCCTTATTTTAAAAGACTTGAAGAGAGATTGAACTTTCAAACAAATGTGAAAATAAATTTTAGAACCCAACAGAAATTGTAGTATTTTACACTTAGTTTTACATTTTTAAACTCCTCTTGAAAGGCTCTAAAATGATTTATAAGCGATAAAAAGAGCGTCTGAATGCCATTTGCTCCATTATTTTATGAAATCTATATAGAAATTTTAAACTTGATTTTGAATTAATTAGAGTAATTTTATAAACAATAAAAAGAAAGTTTAAATTTTTTAATCAACCTAATGATAAATACTTATATTTGTAATAAGTATTTTTACTTAGTTTTATAATCAGAAAAATGATAGAAGTAAAAGAAGCCTTAGAGATTGTTGTTGCAAACAGTTCCGTTTTATCAACTCAGAAAATTTCGGTGGGTAAAGCGTTGGGGTATATTTTGGCAGAAACGGTTTATTCGCCCATTTCAATGCCGCCGTTTCGTCAATCAGCAATGGATGGCTACGCTTTTACTCATTCTATAAGACATCAATTTGATGTGGTCGGAATTTCTCAGGCTGGAGATCATAAGAATATAAAGCTAAAAGAAAATGAAGCGATCCGCATTTTTACAGGAGCATACGTTCCAAATAGCGCAGATACTGTGGTCATGCAGGAGCATGTAATGGCGAATGAAAATTCGATTTTGATCGCCACAAAACCAGAAGCTTTTGCGAACGTAAGAAGTAAAGGAGAACAGATTAATGCAGAAGATGTTGTTTTTGAAGCCAATACTTTAATTACCCCAGCAGCAATTGGCTTTTTAGCGTGTTTGGGAATTACAGAAATAACGGTTTACAAAAAGCCAAAAGTAGCCATCTTAGTGACAGGAAATGAATTGGTAAAACCAGGTAAAAAACTTCCGAAAGGAAAAATTTACGAAAGCAATTCAATAATGCTGCAAGCTGCGCTTCAGACAATTGGAATCAATAAAATTAAAGTTCATACCGTTAAAGACAATTTAAAAGCAACGAAAAAAGCATTAGAGCCAATTCTTAAAAAGAATGATATCGTGTTAATTTCTGGCGGAATTTCAGTTGGAGATTATGATTTTGTTAAAGAAGCATTATTGAAAAATGGAGTAGAAGAGCTTTTTTATAAAATCAATCAGAAACCAGGAAAACCGATGTTTTTTGGTGCTAAAAAAGATACTTTGATATTTGCTTTGCCAGGAAATCCAGCTTCGTCCTTGACTAATTTTTATATCTACGTATATCCTGCAGTCAAAAACCGAATGGGATTTTCTAATACGCATTTGCCAAAAATTGTCCGAACGCTAGATAACCAAATAACCAACACAACGGGAAAAACACTTTTCTTAAAAGCATTATACAATGAAACCAGTGTTGAAATTCTAGACGGACAAAGTTCCGCAATGCTAAATACTTTCGCTGTAGCGAATGGTTTAGTAATTGTTCCGCATGATGTTGAGGACATAGAAAAAGGCACATCAGTGACGATTCTGCCAATTGATTAGGGTTTTGTGAAAATAGAATAGAGAAAATAGAAAAGAAAAAGAAGAAAGAGGCAAGAGGAAAGATTTTTTTAGATAAAACAATAAATAGCGTTATATAAATAAAAACATATCGCAATTAACGTGAAACTTGAAACCTGAAACAAACAAAAACAAAACAAAAAAAAATGAGTCTCCTAAGTTCCGAAAATATACTATTATTCAGTTTTGCCTTGATTGTAATTGCATTTTTATATTCAAGCGTTGGGCACGGCGGAGCTTCAGGATATTTAGCTTTGATGAGCATTTTTGCTTTTCCGGTTTCGGTTATGAAACCTTCAGCTTTGCTGCTGAATTTATTTGTTTCGAGTATTTCGTTTTTGTTTTATTATCGAAATAATTTTTTCAAACCAAAGCTCTTTTATCCGTTTGCAATAGCTTCCATTCCAGCAGCTTTTATTGGCGGATTTATAACTCTCGACAATGCGATTTATAAAATTGTTTTAGGAATCGTACTCGTTTTTGCAGCGTTGCGATTGTTTGGAATCTTTAATTTTAAAGAAAAAGAAGAAGTAAAAATCAATCTTCCGTTTGCTCTGACAATCGGTTTCGCCATCGGATTGTTATCTGGAATGCTGGGAATTGGCGGCGGAATTATTCTGAGTCCGATTCTATTGTTTTTAGGATGGGCTTCTGTAAAAGAATCGGCTGCAATTTCGAGTTTATTCATTTTTGTAAACTCGTTCGCAGGAATGCTAGGATTTTTTTTAGGAGGAAAAACGGTTCCGATGGAAAGTTTTTACTTGGTTCCAATTGCAGTTGTCGGCGGAATGCTAGGCGGATTTTACGGAAGCGGTTCTTTTTCGAACAAAACCTTAAAAATGGTATTAGGAACAGTGATTTTAATGGCGAGCATTAAATTGATTTTTCCTTGATTAGGAGTTAGAATTAACCGCAAAGTACGCAAGGAATTTTGCCAAGCGGTTAAGAAAAATGCAAAGTACGCAAAGCTTTATGTAAATTTAGCTTGCGAACTTATTTAAAGTTAACAATGAGTAAAAAATCTTAGCGCACTTTGCGGTGAAATTTTTCTGATTAATTAACCGCAAAGCACGCAAGGAATTTTAGCATGCGGTTTATATAAATGACAAAAGCACGCAAAGGTTTGTGTTCATCCAGCTTTGCGAACTTATTTAAAGCTTATAATGAGCAAAAATCTTAGCGCACTTTGCGGTAAAATTTTTTAGTATTCAATTGAGACATGAAACATTAAACCTGAAACAAAAAGAAACCATGAAAATATCAGTATTTATTCTTTGCGGAGGAAAAAGCACCAGAATGCAGTCAGAAAAAGGATTGGTTTTGTTTCAAGATAAACCTTTCATAGAACATATTATTCAGGCGATTTTGCCTATTACGGATAATATCAAGCTGATTACTGCATCAAAAGATTACGATTATTTAGAGTATGAAAAAATACCAGATTTAATTGTAGATAAAGGTCCGTTGGGTGGAATCTACACCGCATTATCGCATTCAGAAACTGAGTTTAACTTGATTTTAAGCTGCGATATTCCGTTAATTTCAACCGAATTATTACAAGAATTAATTTCAAAACATACCAAAGAAGCAGAAATCACAGTTTTTGCAACAGAAAGTAATACACATCCGTTGATCGGAATTTATTCAAAAAATATTGTTCCGACTATTAAAGAAGCAATTGAAGCTAATGAATTAAAAGTGATGGATTTGCTAGCGAAATTACCACATCAAATTATTAATATAGAAGAAAGTGAAAATTTTCCTTTAACCAATATTAATTCGGCTGACGAATTAAACGATCTGAATATAAATTTAACTTAGAGGCTATGCGAAATTTAAAAACACCAAAATTGACGATTGTAGGCGCAGGTCCTGGCGACGTTGAATTGATTACGCTTAAAGCGCTTAAAGCTTTAGAAAGCGCCGATGTAGTTTTGTACGATGCTCTGGTAAACGAAGAATTATTGGAATATGCATCAAAGGCAGAAATTGTTTTTGTTGGAAAACGTTTGGGGTGTCACGCTTACACGCAAGATCAGATTAATGAATTGATTGTTTCGATGGCAAACCGTTACGGTCATGTGGTTCGTTTAAAAGGAGGCGATTCTTTCGTTTTCGGAAGAGGAAGCGAAGAAATTGATTACGCCGTAAAATTTGGTTTAGAAACCGCCGTTGTTCCAGGAATTTCGTCTGCATTAGGTGTTCCCGCGACTGCAGGAATTAGCCTGACGCAGCGCCAAATTGCTGAAAGTTTTTGGGTAATTACAGGAACAACATCCAATCACCAATTGTCAAAAGATGTTCATTTGGCAGCAAAATCGGCGGCGACTGTGGTTATTTTAATGGGAATGCATAAACTGGATGAAATTATTTCGATTTATCAAGAAAATAGAAGTGACGATCTTCCAATCGCCATTATTCAGAACGGAACGAAAAATTCAGAGCAAAAAGTAATAGGAACTATAAGTACAATTACTAAATTGGTATCCGAAAAGAATATTTCGTCACCAGCCATTATTGTGATCGGTGAAGTGGTGAAAAACACATCAAAACTGACGGAATATTTTCAGGAACATTTTGATGATGAATTCATTTTTCAAAATTTAAATTTATAAAAATGATCGAGGTTAAATATTTTGGAGCTGTTGCTGAAAAAACAAAATGCGAATTCGAAAAACTCACTTTTTCTGAAGAATTATCGTTGCAAAAATTATTGCAGGATTTAAACGAAAAATACGAGTTCGAATCACTGACTTTCAGTGTAGCAGTAAACCAGAAAATAGTTTCAAAATCAGTAGATTATACTTTGCAGACCAGTGATATCGTGGCTTTACTGCCGCCATTTGCTGGAGGTTGATATGCAGGAAAATCTTTTTAACACATAGTCCCGACGCTTCGGGATAGTTTTTTGTGTTGAAAAAATAGATTAGAAAAAACAAGTTTCACACATAGATAAGCTATGTGTATTTAAATGAGTGAAACGCCTTTTTAAAGTTGCAAAAAACTATGTTTCTATGTGTTTAAAAATAATTGCAACGTAAATATTAATGAAAGAATCAACACGATATAATCGACAAACAATTCTTCCCGAAATAGGAGCAGAAGGTCAGCAAAAATTATCGAAAGCAAAAGTTTTGGTAATTGGTGCAGGCGGTTTAGGTGCGTCAATTTTGCCTTATTTGGCAGGGGCAGGAATTGGCGAAATCGGGATTGTTGATGATGATTTTATCGATGTTTCGAACTTGCATCGTCAGGTTATTTATAAAACTTTGGCTGTTGGAAAATCAAAAGCTGACGAAGCGAAAGTGACAATTTCACAATTAAATCCAGAAATAAAAGTCATTGCTTTTTCTGAAAAATTATCGGGAAAAAATGCCATTTCTTTATTTGAAAAATATGATATAATTGTTGATGCGACAGACAATATTTCAATTAAATATTTAATTAATGATGCTTGTTTAGTGGCCAATAAACCAATGGTTTACGGATCAATTTTTAGGTTTCAAGGACAAGTTTCGGTTTTCAATTATCAAAACGGACCCACTTACAGATGTTTGTATCCAGATGAAAATTCGAATGTCGCAAATTGTGAAGATGCTGGCGTAATAGGAGTTTCGGTTGGCATTACCGGAATGTTTCAAGCCAATGAAGTCATAAAAATGATTCTCGGAATTGGAGAAGTTTTAAGCGGAAAAATATTGGTTTACAATATTTTAAATAACGAACAGCAAAAATATGATTTTGAAAAAAGTTCCAATTTAGAAATGACTAAAGAAGATTTTGAGAGAAAATACAATTCCGCTGAAAATCAAATAGAAGAAATAAAATTTGAGTTGCTTTTAGGTGAAATTGAAAATGATGCCGTTCTTTTTATAGATGTTCGAAATGAAGAGGAATCGCCAAAAATCAAATTGAAAAACAGCATTCAGATTCCGTTGATGCATTTAGAAAATGAAATTGAAAAGTTGGATAAAAAACAAACGATTTATATTTTCTGCCAATCAGGAATCAGAAGTAAAATAGCTGTTGAATTACTTCAGAAAAATCAATTTCAAAATGTAAAAAGTATTGCTGGTGGAGCTTTGGCAATGGAACAATTAATAAAAGAAGAAAAGATATAGCCACAGATTACACAGATTAAAAAGGGTTTTTTAATTTGATTTTGTCAGGCTGAGCGTCCCGATGCTTCGGGAGAAGCCCGATTCCAATTGGAACGCCCTTCGACTCCGCTCAGGGTGACAAATCAAGCAAAAGAAAAAATCCAAATAATCCTTTTAATCTGTGGCGAAAAAAAACATAAAAAATGAGTAAAAATGTATTTGTAGAAGGACCGATTTCTCCAGAATTTATTGCAGAATCGATCGCCAAACACCAATCCAAACATACGATTGGAGCGCACAATATTTTTCTGGGACAAGTTCGTGCCGATGTTATTCACGACAATACCGTCGTAGCAATCGATTATTCGGCTTATAAAGACATGGCGAATGAAGCGTTGTACGCGATTCGAGAAAAAGCTTTCGCTAAATTCGATTTAACCTGCATGCACATTTACCACAGTCTGGGCGTTGTAAAAGCAGGCGAAATCTGTTTGTTTGTTTTTGTTTCGGCAACACGTCGCAAACAGGTTTATGAAGCGACAGAAGCCATCGTAAATTGGATAAAAACCGATGTGCCTATTTTCGGAAAAGAAATGTTTGAAAACGATACTTTCACTTGGAAACAAAATACCTAAGAAATTATAATGGTAGATATTACGCATAAAATAAGCACGTTAAGAGTTGCAACAGCAACTGCAATTGTAAAGGTCAGCAAACATGAAACAATTGATGCTGTTGTCAACAATTTAGTGCCCAAAGGTAACGTTTTAGAAATGGCAAAAACGGCCGGATTATTTGCGGTAAAAAATACGCATTTGTCTATTCCAGATTGTCATCCGCTTCCGATTGAATTTACTTCTGTAGAATATAATATTGAAGGTTTAGACATTCATATTATTTTCAAAGTAAAAACCGTTTACAAAACCGGAGTTGAGGTAGAGGCGATGCACGGCGCATCAATTGTAGCATTAACAATGTACGATATGCTGAAACCAATTGACAAAGAAATTGAGATTTCGACCATCAAATTAATCAATAAAGAAGGCGGAAAATCTTCTTTCAAAAATAAATTTCCAAACGCAATTAAAGCCGCAGTTTTCGTTTGTTCCGATTCGATTTTTGCTGGTGAGAAAGAAGATCGTTCTGGAAAAACAATTGTAGAAAAATTGAATTCGTACGGAGTGGAAACTTCTCATTACGAAATCATTCCAGACGAATTGGATATCATTCAAGAAAAAACAAAAGCTTTCGCTAAAGAAAATCAGCTGGTAATTTTTACGGGCGGAACAGGATTATCTCCGAGAGATGTTACGCCAGAGGCTTTGGCGTCATTATTAGAAAGTCGAATTCCAGGAATTGAAGAAGCCATTCGCAATTACGGACAGCAAAGAATGCCATATGCCATGTTGTCAAGAAGCGTTGCAGGAACTTTAGGTAAAACGCTAGTTTTGGCTTTACCTGGTTCAACAAACGGAGTAAGAGAATCGATGGATGCTATTTTTCCGCACGTTTTGCACGTTTTTCATATTTTAAAAGGAAAAAATCATGACAGCCTCTAACACTATTTTGACGGATGGTTTTGGTCGCAAACATAATTATTTGCGCATTTCGCTGCTGGAAAAATGCAACCTGCGTTGTACGTATTGCATGCCCGCGGACGGAATCGCATTGTCTCCAAAAGCCAGTTTAATGACGGCAGAAGAGATTTTTGCCATAGCCAAAACTTTCGTAAAAAATGGTGTTGACAAAATTCGATTGACAGGAGGTGAACCTTTGCTGAGAAAGGATTTCCCAGAAATTATTTCTAAATTATCAGAATTAGAGATTTCACTTTCTATAACCACAAACGGAATTTTAATTGATCGTCATATTGAAGTTTTAAAGCAATTTAAAGTCAAAAAAATCAATTTGAGTTTAGACACTTTAGTTTCTTCAAAATTTCACTCTATAACGCTTCGAAATCAGTTTGAAAAGGTAATTGATAATCTGCATTTGCTTTTAAATCATGATTTTCAAATAAAAGTAAATGTGGTTTTGATGAAAGGTTTCAATGATAACGAAATTGTCGATTTTGTAAAACTGACTCAGTTTTTGCCGATTTCTGTTCGATTTATCGAATTTATGCCTTTTGCTGGAAATGAGTGGGACAGAAGCAAAATGGTTTCGCAAAAAGAAATTTTATCTTTTGTAAATAATCATTTTGATGAAAATCAAGTGGAGAAATTAGAAGACGAAAAAAACTTCACGGCTAGAACTTATAAAATCAAAGGTTTTCAAGGCGATTTCGGAATTATCAGTTCCATCACCAATCCGTTTTGTGACAGCTGCAACCGCATCCGCTTGACGGCCAACGGAAAAATAAAAAATTGCCTTTTCTCCAATTCAGAAACAGATTTACTAACTGCTTTTAGAAATGGTGAATCTATAGAGAATTTGATTGCAGAATCCCTAAAAAATAAAAAGAAAGTTAGAGCTGGAATGTCGACTGTTAACGAAATTAATGATCCCGCACTTCATTCTGATAATCGCAGTATGATTGCGATTGGGGGGTAAAATATAAAAATGTAAGTGCCCTTCGACTTCGCTCAGGGTGACATAACGATTGTCTGGCTGAGCGGAGTCGAAGCCCTAACCGCAAAGTTTGTCATTGCGAGGAACGAGGACACGAGCGATAGTGAATTGGCGAAGCAATCTTCGCAAGTAGCTCGACACTGACTGGTAAATTACTTTGTGGAGTTGCTTGCGAAGATCCTTCCTTCGTCAGGATGACAAAAATGACGATTCTCTTTCTGGAATTTCTAGTGATTGCTTCGTTCCTCGCAATGACAAAAAAAAGGTTCAACTTTACGTCAAACCTTCTTCAAATTATTTTTTCTTTTTAGTCTGTGCTTTAGATTTTTTTAAAGCTTTAGCTTTCTTTTCGGCAGTTTTTTTAGCTTGAGCTTTATCTTTTGCCTTTTTATCTTTTTCTTTTTTATCTTTTTCTTTTTTCTTCGCGGCAGCTTTTAATTTCGCTTTTTTAGCTTTTTCTAATTTTTTGATAACTGCTTTTATCGCTTTTTCTCTTTTCTTTTCCTTCTCTTTTTTGGCTTTAAGTTTAGCTTTAAGCTTTGATTTTATGTCGTTTTTTTGTTTACCAATTTTTTCAACAGTTACAACAGGTTTGCTTTCTGGAAGATCATCCGTTTTAATTTCTATAATTTCAGAGACAATAGGTTCTGCTTGTGTAGGAGTAACAGCGTCTTTCTTTACCGTTGCTCTCGGAGTCGTTTTAGAAGCAGCTCTTACTGGAGTTTTCGCGACTGGTTTTACCGTTGCAGTTGGTGCTTTTGTCGCTGTTCTAGTTGTTCTTTTAATGGTTGCCTTAGTTTCTGGTTGCACTTCTGTAGTAGTTTCTACAGCTGTTTCCGCTGGAATATCAGTGTTATTTACGGCAGGAGTACTTGAATTTCGTTTTATCATAACTGTATTTTTTATTGAGTAATAAATCTTAACCAATTGTATTTAAAGTCTTTGAAGTATAATGCTTTAATGCAGATTCTTAGTTAAGCTAAATATAAGCAATTTTTGAATACAAAAAATGGGAGTTTTTAGAACACATTAATTTTCAACCGCTTCCAAGATCCTGAAATTACTTTTTGGCGCTTCGCAAAGAGAACAGCAATAGGTTTCTGGCAGATTTTCAAATAAAAGTCCTTTTGGAATTCCTTGAGTTTTATCTCCGTACTCAGAATTATAAAGCGTTAGACATTCTTGACATTGGTAAATATCTAATTGAGGCTTTTCTTTTTTCTGAGGATTTTCAGCTGTTTCTGAAGTCGAATTTCCGAGTTCATCGAAATATTTTCGGCTCAATTCGATTAAAATGGTTGGCAATTCTAGTTTGTCAATATCTTGTGAATGCACAATGTATTCGCGCGTATTCGGATCGAAATTTTTGGCAAACAAAACATTATAAGTATCTCTAATTTTGATGGATTCTAAAGCTGCTGGAAGTTCATTTTTTTCGATGACAATCGAAGTAAAATAATGTCCGTCGCGGTTGTATTCTGAAATTCCGAAGTTTAAGCCATAAGTGCTGATGTCAAATTGATCGAGCGTTCGAACCAGAAAAGTTTTCAAATTCAAAGCCCATTCCATTGCAACGGGTAAATGCCAATTTAATTCTAAAAGCGAATGGCGGACGTTGATGCCACGTTTTCCTAAGAATTTTTCCCATTCCAATTTTCGATCTTTCGGAATTCCTTTTATGATAAAAGATTTCCAAGGCGTGATACAGATTTTTCCGATTTTGCACTCGAAACACAAATCGCACATTTCTTTCAGGAAATCCAAATCGTATAAATTATTTCTCCAATAAAGGCCAAGCCAATATTGATCAATTCCCATTCTATTCATTCCTTCGTAATACGGAAATGGATAAAACGGAATATTCAGCGGTTTGTCTATCGTTCTATTGTTGGTGTCTAGAGCTTCGCTGACTAACGTGAAAAGCAATTCGATATCAATAAAATCTTCTTCAGAAATTTTTTCGATTTCGTAGTAAATCTTCGCCAAATCCCAGCTGTAAATCAAAACAGGGTAGACTTCCATTTTTTCCCATTTCGGAAGACGAATGTATAAATACCAATAATCTTCATGCTCTGAAGCGATAAAATTCAAGTGCCCTGTAAACAAAGGAACCAATTGCTGTTTCGGATCGGTTATGTTGACTTTAAGTTTTGGCTGTTCTTTAAATTCTTCCAAAACATATAAAAAGCGGTTTCCGGTAAGCCAATTCGTATTTCTAAAAATATCAGTCGAAACATAAGATGAAACGATATTGTTGCCGCTTTTTTGATCTGGATAAACAAAATGGTGCCTCCCTAAAGTGGTTTTATCCAAAGATTTAAATCCTTTCGGGAAAATAATATCTTGCCTTGAACCAAAGGAGATAGAATCCAAACCTTCTTCCAAAGCAATATTCACTACTTCTCGTAATTCCCCTGGCGAAATAACGCCTCCTTTTACTATTAATCTTGTTAATTCCATAGTTTTCTTTGTTTCATGTTTCAGGTTTTCTTTGTTTCAAGTTTGTCAGGCTGAGCGGAGTCGAAGCCCGATTCCAATTGGAACGCCCTTCTCCCGAAACCTCGGGACGCTCAGGGTGACATTACGTTGTATTAAGTTTCAGGTTTCAGGTTTTCTTTGTTTCAAGTTTGTCAGGCTGAGCGGAGTCGAAGCCCGATTCCAATTGGAGCGCCCTTCTCCCGAAGCCTCGGGACGCTCAGGGTGACATTACGTTGTATTAAGTTTCAGGTTTCAGGTTTTCTTTGTTTCAGGTTTATTTTGTTTCAAGTTTGAAGTTTACCGCAATCTTGTCATTCTGAGGAACGAAGAATCTTCGCAAGAAACTCCGCAACGTAATTCGCCAATCTTTGTCGAGCTACTCACGAAGATTGCTTCGCCAGTCGCTATCGCTCGTGTCTTCGTTCCTCAGAATGACAAACTAAGTTTAAGTTTCAGATTTCTGTACGTTCCAACAACTTGAAACCTGAAACTTGAAACAAAAAAACTATTTACACTTCGCCAATATCTCCTTAACCTCAGTTTTACAGCTTCCGCATCCTAATCCTGCGCCTGTGTTTTTGCATAAATCAGTGAAATCGCTGACACCGCTTTTAATCGTTTCTTCAATGTTTCCGGCTCCGACTTGACTGCACGAGCAGACCAATTTTCCTAAAATCGGTTTTGCGTTTGAGCTTCCTCTAAGCAACGTATTTCGTTTGTCTGATAATTCGATTTTGCTTTCAATCATCGTTTTGAATTCGGCAAACTCGTTTTTATCGCCCATTAAAATCGCTCCAACCAAAAGATCGTCTTTTACGATGCACTTTTTATAATAGCGTTTCTTCAAATCGGCAAAAACAATTTCTTCGTACGAATCGTCATTTTCTGGAATCGTAATATCTCCAATACTGGAAAGGTTGATGTCTTCTAGTTTTAGAATATTCATCAAAATAGAACCTTTGTAAAAACTGCTGATGTCTCCCGCTAGGAAATTCGCCAAAATAGCAGCCTGTTCTTCAGCAGCAGAAGTGATTCCGAAAAGTTTATTTTCGAATTCTGCTATTTCTCCAATCGCAAAAATATCTGGATTTGAAGTTTGTAAATACTGATTTACTTTTACGCCACGTCCGCAGGCTAGACCGCTTTCGCGCGCAATTTCAATATTCGGAATTGTTCCAATCGTATAAACAATCGCATTTGCCGTAATGATTTTACCGCTTTTTAAAGCAATCTCAATTTCATTCGGATTATCGGTTTCAAAAACGGTACTGACCTCATTATCAAAATAAATTTGAATGTCGCGCAATTGTACTTCTTCGGCCAATAATTTGCTTGAAATTCGGTCTAATTGTCGTTCCATCAGCCTTGAAGCTCTCTGAACAATCGTAGTTTTTACTTTTTTATGTTTTAAAGCTGCTGCTAATTCTAATCCTAATAATCCGCCGCCAATAATAACAACGTGCTGTTCTTCTGGCGGAAGATTGGTGTTGTCTAAATGTTTTTTTAAACGATCGGCATCTTCTTTTTTTCGAACGGTAAAACGTCCAGGAAGATGGAGCTGTGCGTTTTCTGGAATAAAAGGACGGCTTCCTGTTGCTATAATCAGCGAATCGAAAGTATGAGTTTCGCCGTGGCTGTCTAAAATCGTTTTTTGTTTTGGATTTAATTTTTCAATTGCCACTCCAGCTTTCATCGTAATTTTCAATTTATTGAAAGCTTCGCCATCTTTGACTTTTAAAAGCTGTTCCCAAGTAAATTCTCCCGTCATGTACTCTGGAAGCAAAACACGATTGTAAAACGGATTTACCTCATTCGAAAAAACAACAATTTCGTCAGTAGAATTGAATTCACGATAGTTTTGTATAAATCGGAAAGAGGCCGCTCCAGCGCCAATAATGGCAATTTTCTGAAATGGTTTTACATATTTTTTAATCGAAACGGTTGTGAACTTAAAATCAGGTTCTTTTGAAATTGGATCAACAACTGTGTTCGTTAAATTATTGGTTCTATTTAAATCATTTTCAAGCTGTTTCCCCCAATGCATGGGCAAGAAAACGACTTTTTCTTTGATAGAATCTGTAACTTTTGCTTTTACGCGAACTTCTCCGTTTTTGCTTGTAACAGTAACTATATCGCCATTTTTGATTTCGTTTTTAAAAGCATCAATCGGATTTATTTCTAAAACCGGACTCGGAATGTGGGTCAATAATCTTGAAACTTTTCCCGTTTTGGTCATCGTATGCCATTGATCGCGAATTCTTCCTGTTGTTAGAATAAAAGGGTATTCGGCATTGGGCTGCACCGAAGTATTTTCGATAGAAACGGGAAGATTAAAAATCGCTTTTCCAGAAGGTGTATAGAATTTTTTATCGGTAAATAATCTCGGAGTTCCGGGATGATTGTAATCTGGAACTGGCCACTGGAAAGTTCCTTCGGTTTTTAGGCGATTATAATTTAAGAATGAAATATCAATATTGGTGTTTTTGGTAAGCGCGCAATGTTCTTTATAAACTTCTTCGGCACTGTTAAAATTGAATCCGTTGAAATTCATTTTTTTAGCAAAGCGAATTAAGATTTCAATATCGGAAAGCGCTTCGCCAGGTGGATTGATTCCTTTTGGCAAGTACGAAATACGACGCTCCGAATTAGTCATCGTTCCTTCTTTTTCCAACCAGCCCGCTGCGGGCAGTAATAAATCGGCAAATTTGGCTGTATCAGCATTATGCGAAATATCCTGAACAACTACAAATTTTGCATTTTTTAACGCTTTTTCGGCTCTTCTAGAATCTGGTAAACTCACTAGCGGATTGGTACAAATAATCCAAACGGCTTTCATTTTTCCAGATTCTAAAGCTTCAAACATTTCTGTCGCTGTTAAACCCGGTTTGTCTGAAATCTCGTCAACTCCCCAAAAATCAGCGACTTCTTTACGATGTGTCGGATTGGCGATTTCTTTATGCGCGGCTAAAAGTGTCGCCATTCCGCCAACTTCGCGTCCGCCCATTGCGTTCGGCTGACCTGTTAAAGAAAATGGTCCAGAGCCCGGTTTGCCAACTTGTCCCGTTAATAAAGACAGATTCAATAAAGCCGTATTTTTGTCAACGCCAACGGCACTTTGATTTAGTCCCATCGCCCAAAGCGAAATAAATCCTTTTGCTTTACCAATAAGATCTGCTGCGAGTTTAATATCATTTACAGAAATTCCGCAAATTTTGGAAGCTTTTTCAAGCGAAGTTCCTAGAACTAAATCTTTATATTGTTTGAAATTTTCTGCGTGGTTTTTAACGAAATCATGATCTACGTATCCTTTTTCAATAATACGTTTTGCAATGGCATGATATAAAATAATATCTGAACCCGGAATAATCTGCAAATGTAAATCAGCGAAAGCGGCTGTATCTGTGCGTCTCGGATCGATGCAAATTATTTTAGTTTTTGGATTTTTCTCTTTGTGTTTTTCCAATCTTCTAAAAAGAATAGGGTGGCACCACGCTGGATTTGCTCCTGTAATTAAAAAAGTATCAGCCAATTCGATATCATCATAAGCAATTGGTACAGAATCTTCTCCAAAAGTTTTTTTATAACCCACAACCGCAGAACTCATGCAAAGTCTAGAATTCGTATCGATATTATTAGTTTTCAAAAAACCTTTGACCAATTTATTGACTAAGTAATATTCTTCCGTTAAACATTGGCCCGAAATATAAAATCCAACGCTGTCTGGCCCGTGTTTTTTGATGATAGAAGAAAAAACAGCTGCGGCACGATCCAAAGCGGTGTCCCAGGTTACGCGTTCCAGCGGATAGGATTTGCTTCCGCGCATTTCAGGATATAAAATTCTATCTGAAGTGTCATTAACTACGTAGTGCAAATTCATTCCTTTCGAACATAACATTCCTTTGTTAACGGGATGATCTTTGTCGCCTTCGACCATTACACCATTTTTAGCATCGTTGGTCACGATTATACCGCAGCCAACGCCACAATAGGAACAGGTAGTTTTGATCTTCGTAGTTTGCATTATCGTTAGGTTTTGAATAAATCACTTATTTAAACTCAAAACAAAAATAAGTATTTTTTAAGTATTAATACGTATTTTTTAAATTTATTTTTTTATTTTTGATGAAAGAAATGAGGAACAACAAATTAATTTTTAATCTGCTAAAAATTAGAACTCATGAAAGAAGAGCAAGCAGTATGTTATTCCTGTGCGAATGAAAATTGTTTCATCAAGAAACACCTGCATTTGGAGCAGATGACTAATTATGTTTCGAAAAAACAAAATGTAATCTGTAAAAAATCGGATCCGTTTATTACGGAAGGCGCGCCGTTGCAAGGACTTTATTTTATTTGTAAAGGAAAAGCCAAGACAGTAAAAACTGGAATTAACGGCCGTGAACAAATCGTTCGTTTAACTGCAAACGGTGACATTATTGGTTTCCGAGGATTTGGAACGAGCAAACGTTATCTAATTGGAGCTTACGCGCTGGAAGATACTGTTTTGTGTAATTTCAGCAACGAAACCATGATCGAAATTTTACATCACGTTCCTGAATTTACCTATGCTTTAATGTTGTTTTATGCCGAAGAATTGAACAAAAGCGAAAACAATATCCGCAAGATCGCACACATGAATGTTCGCGAACGTGTGATTGATTTACTGCTTTATATTCACCGCAAATTTGGACAAACAAATGGTTTGATTGATATTGAGCTTTCGCGAAAGGAAATCGCAGATTTTGCTGGAACTACAGAAGAACAAGCGATTCGAATTTTGTCAAGCCTAAAAAAAGAAGCTTTGATTAAAACGGAGGGAAAGCGTGTTGGGATTTTAGAAGTTTCAGCGCTTCGATCTGAAATTATGGAGCATAAATATTTTTGATTTGAGGTTCTAAGTTGCTAAGATTCTGAGATGCTGAGATGCTGAGATTCTAAGATGCTGAGATTTTGGCTTTGAAATATTTCAGAAAGGACAATTTAAAATTTATATTTTTCTAAAAGCGCTTCAGTCGTTTTATATCTGCCATTTTTAAAATCTTCTTCAGATGCATCAATTCTATTGTTTAACTCTTCAACAGAAATTTCATTTAATTTTTGATCCGTAATAGATTCATTTGTGGTTTCTATTTTCCTAATATTCGAATCCATTTTATGTTTTTTTATGGTTTTGTATTGTAGAGACGCACTGCAGTGCGTCTCCACGTCGTGTTTTATTTTTTCTTTCCCACAAATCGAATTACAGAACCAGTTCCATTATGGAATAAACCTTCGCTGAGTTCAATTTCTTTTTCTTCTAATTCGATGATTTCATAATTTGTAAAATCGGCTTTGATTTCTTCGATAGAAAATAAAGATTCGATGTCTTTTGGCCCGCCGACTTTTTCATTTTTGGTTACATATTCTAAATGCTTTTTGCTGAAAGCTTCAAAAATGATGATTCCGTCTTTTCTTAAAAGTTTGTCGAGTTGTTTATGAATTTTCGATTTTATCGAAGCAGGAAAATGTGCGTAAATTAAAGCAATCGCATCAAATTGTCCTTCGTTAAAATCTAAAGTTTCTAATTCGCTAACTTGATAATCGATCGAGACATTATTATTTTCTGCGAGAAGAACTGCTTTGTTTCTGCCTTCTTCACTAATATCAAAAGCAGAAACTTCCCAACCTAGTTTTGCGGCAAAAACGGCATTTCTTCCTTCGCCTTCGGCAGGAAAAAGAATAGTTCCAGCTTCTAGTTTTTCAATTTGTTCTTTTAGGTAATTGTTGGGTGCTGTGCCGTATGCAAATTCTTCGCTTTTGTAACGGTCGTCCCATCTTTGAGTCCAAGTGTTGTTCATTGATTTAAATTAAAAATTATCAATCAAATATAATTAATTAAGAAATTTTTGACAGAGCATTTGGTGCAAAAAAAATACCCTCTTCCAAAATTTGAAAAAGGATATTTTGTATAGAGTTCGATTTATAAAAATCGTTTATTTATTCTTAACCAACAAGTCTTGTTGTACCGCAATTGATGTCAATTTCTGCAAAATGATGTTTTCCCATCACGATAAGTAGTTTATCTGAATTGTAGCCGACGTATCGAATTTCAGGAGTTCCTTTCTGGGGTTTTCCGCAAACAGAAACAACATTGGTTTGCCATTTCAATTTCTTTCTTTTGTAAGCAGAAATAGTTTGTAAATCATTTTCAACATAGTAGATAATGTTGTTTTTCTTAATGCCTCTTTTTTGCGTTTTAGCAAAATTAATTTCTGAGCCTTTTGAGATTAAAGCATCGCTGAATTTTTGGGCAATACCAGTTTGGGTAACCAAAAAGGTTAGCATAGATAATTTTAGGAATGGTTTCATTAGGATAGAATTTGGGGTTCTTAATCGGTTCAAATATAAATAATTAAAGTATATATAACGCGTTTTTTTTAACAAAAAAAATACCCTCTTCCGAAATAGGAAAAGGGTAAAATTTATAGTTTAATTTTAAAGAAAAATTATTTTTTATAAGTAAAAATTCTAGGATTCACAGAAATCATTAACCAAGCCCAATTGTTAGTATGATTTGCATCTCCATTTTTGATAAATTCTAAAGTTTTAGAACCAAACATTTGAGAATAACCACCTGTTAATGTGATGTCTTTTTTGAAATTATAACCAAAAGTTGCATCGATTTCAGTTCCTAAATACGAATCCAGTTTTTCATTTAAAGGCGTAACGACATCAGCAGCAGATAAAAATACATGCGGAATCAAAGCAAATTGCCATTTGTTTACGTTGTAATTTAATTTTATGAAAGCATCTTGTAAACCAACATTATTTAAGTGATTTCCAACATAGAAATAATCCATATAACCGTTGAATCCGTGGTTGGTTCCAAAAATCGGGTTGAACGATTTGATTACCGTACTTCCGTCATTTGAAGCTTTCCCAGATAAAAATTCATAACCTAAACCAGCTTTAAAAGCTTCCGTTATCTGATATCCAAAATTTGCTGCGGCATTCCAAGCGCTTACTTGTAAATCTGTACTTTTTCCTGTTTGCCCGTACACCCAAAAATTAGTATCTAATTTGCTGGTTTTGTACGTTAAATAAGGGCCGAAAGTCTGTTTGTAATCTACTAATAATTTATTTTCAGGATTTGGATTTGGAGCATATTCGTAACCTGTATTTAGTGCTAGAAAGCTTAAACCTAAATTTTCGTTGAATTGATTGTGATACCAAGCATATTGCAACGTTTTATAATTAGCAACCGTGTATGGAGTCTGGAGGACATTTTCTGCAGTTGAGTTATAAGCGCCTCCAAAATCTAATTTTTGAGTTTCGTCGTGGTACGACACGATTAAAGCATCGTGACTTTGCGCTTGCTGACCCCAATCTTGTTCTCCTAAAATACGCTGATTGTCATAAGAAAGCACTTGACGACCCATTCTGGCACTCCAATTTTCAGTGAAATTATATTGCGCCCAAGCTTCAAAAACAGCAACGCCATTTTTATCTGCAACAGCCGTTGTGGGTACATCTCCCCAAGTTCTAGTATTTTGAAGAGTCAATCTCACAATTAAATCTTCTTGTTTGAAATTAATATTTAAACGAGAACGCTGTGAAATTTGAGAGGTTCCTTTTTGTCCTTCTGGAAGAAGGGTTTTGTAACCATTGCGATATTCAAAACGTGGTCTAATTTGCAGATTGACATCTAATTCCTGTGCTTGGATTTCGAAACTTAATCCTACTATAAGTATTAAAATTAGTTTAAGGTTTTTCATAAAATTTTTTAGGTTTTTATCGAAAGTAAATTTATAAGAAAATGCCGGCGTATATCATGAGTACAATCAAATTTCTATTTTTTTTTTAATCTAAGTTTAATATGCAGGCTCTAATTTTGCTTTACTTACTTTAACTTCTTTTTTCTTAGATAGTTGTGTTATAGTGTAATGCATCCAAACTAAGCAAATAGTTGAAAAGATTAAAATGAAAATCCAAGAACTTGACCAGATTCCAGTCGCTGTCAGTAAATATCCAAAGATGATTGGACCGAAAAAACCTCCTAAACCGCCAATCATTCCGACCATTCCGCCTACAACTCCAACTTCATTAGGGAAATATTCTGGAATATGTTTGTAGACAGCAGCTTTCCCGATTCCCCAAGAAATTCCAATTAGAATTACTAATACTAAAAACACCCACATATTAGCATCGAATTTAATAACAGTAACGCCTTTTGCGATTAATTCTTTTTTAGCAACGCTTTGATTGTGAGATACAACAACATCCTGCCAGCTTGAAGTAGTTGGAAAAATAGCGTTTTCATTTGCGGCTGTATTTGCTTTTTGCGCAATAGGATATTCTTTATCTCCAACTTTTACAGTTTTATCGCTGATTTCATTTACGACTCCTTTTTTAGCCGCTAAAATTCCAGGGCCAGAAGTGGTGATTTCCATTTTTGGAATTGATAATAAAGCACTTAAAATCACGGAAGAACCCAATACCCAGTACATTACTTTTCTTGCTCCGAATTTATCAGACAAATATCCTCCGAATGCTCTAATTACTCCAGAAGGCAGACTGAACATGGTTGCAAACAAACCGCCCATAACTAAACTGGTTTGATAAACGTTCATAAAGTTTGGCAATAACCATTGAGAATACGCTACAAAACACCCAAAAACTAGGAAATAGTAAGCTCCAAAACGCCAAACTCTTTGTGATTTTAAAGGTGTAAGCATTTGCGAAATAGTTTTTCCGTTGCTTTCTGCTTTTTTGTTTTGAGCGAAAATTAAAAAGGCAATTCCAATTACGACTAATGAAATAGCGTAAATAACAGGAAGAATTTTCCAGCCATTTTGCGGATCCTCTATAGAAAAATGATTTAATAATGAAGGTGCTAAAAATGTCGTAATTGCTGCACCTGCATTTCCCATTCCGAAAATGCCCAAAGCGCGGCCTTGCCATTCTTTTGGATACCAGATTGAAGTATAGCCAATTCCTACCGCAAAACTTGTTCCAACCATTCCAAAGAAAAAACTAAGTACAGCAAACATAAAGAAACTGTCAGCGTAGGGAAGAAGGAATAACGGAATCGAACAAAGCAGTAATAAAAGAGAAAAAACATATTTTCCGCCAAATTTATCTGTCAAGATTCCGATTGGCAAACGCATTATTGATCCAGTTAAAATCGGAATTCCTAGTAGCCATCCAACTTGAATAACATCCCAATGGAAAATTCCATTATCGACTAAAAAGGTCACCAGAACGCCGTTTAATGTCCAGCAGGCAAAACACACTGTAAAAGCCAATGTGTTCAAAAATAAAATCTTATGTGATTGCGATAGTGAGTTTGTATTTTTCATAGCACTTTTATTTTGATGTAAAAATAAGTACTATAACTTAGTTAAAACCTGCTAAAACGCAGTTTTTGAAAAACAATTACGTATTTATACGTATTTTTTAAATTAAAGAATACTCCGCCGCTTTATTAGAAAGTTCCATTAGGTTTTTCACTTTCAGCTTTTTCATTAAATTGAAACGGTGTACCTCGGCAGTTCGCTTGCTTATATCTAAAGCTTCAGCGATTTCTTTGTTTCCTTTTCCAGATAATAAAAGCGTAAGTATTTCTTTTTCTCTTTTGGTGATCATCATTTCGTCACCTAAAGTTTGTTTAGGTTCTAATGATGCTGACGAATTTGTCAATTGTCCGATTAAAATAGAAGAGATGTCACCGCTGAAATATTTTCCGCCTGAAGCAACATTGTGAAGCGCTTTCAAAAATTCTTCTTTGCTTGAACCTTTTAGTAAATAACCATCGGCTCCAGCTTTTATAGATTTCAAAACATATTCTTCTGATTCGTGCATCGACAGCATGATGATTTTTACGCTATTGTTCTCGCTTCTAAGTTTTTCTACTACCTCGATACCGGTTAAGTTCGGCATTCGAATATCTACTATAAGTAATTCTGGTTTGGTTGCTGCAACGACTTCTAGCGCATCTGCACCATCAATTGCTTCGCCCACAACCTCGATATTTGCTTCGTTTTCTAGTAAAGATTTGATTCCGTCTCTAACGAAAACATGGTCATCTGCCAGCACTACACGAATGATATTACTCATAGTTTACTTAATTTTGATTCTGGATTTTTTACGTATATTCATCTATAAAGAAGACGCTAATATACGTACTTTTTTTAAAAGTAAATTCCAAATTTTTAAATTCTAAATTTCAAGATTAAAAAATCATTAGAAAAAAATGTAATTTCAATAGCAATGACAATATCAATTCAAAATTGTGAATGGCAACATTTGTGAGGCTGAGCGGAGTCGAAGCCTCACAAAGGAGCTCCATAATTTAGATCGACTATCATTTGTGATTTACTATGCGATCCTTCGACTTCGCTCAGGAAGACAATAAAAGGTTTCAACTTTGTAAAAGTTTGAAACTTTGACAAAGTTTTTACCGTTTAGTTTGTCATCCTGACGAAGGAAGGATCCTTGTTAGTAGCTCCACAAAGATTGTCGATTTAGATTGCGGTAAAGTTTTACCGTTTAGTTTGTCATCCTGACGAAGGAAGGATCCTCGTTAGTAGCTCCACAAAGATTGTCGATTTAGATTGCGGAGTTTCTTTGAGGGGCTTCGACTCCGCTCAGCCTGACACAAGTGACAAAAATTAGAATTTGGGATTTAATTGGAATTTTTTACTTAAGTATCGGAATATTAAAAGTAATCCTAGTTCCCTCACCAGGAATCGAGTTCATGAATACGCGCCCATTAATGTATTGAATTCTTTCTTTCATAAATAAAAGTCCCATTCCAGATTCGCTGTTGCGTTTTTTGTGGACAGAATTGATGTCAAAACCTTTTCCGTTGTCGTCTACGATGATACTCAAAAGTGTGTCGCTATGTGAAAGCTGTACAATAATGTGCGACGATTCGGCGTATTTTATGGCGTTGTTAATTGCCTCTTGGGTAAGGCGGTAAATGTTGATTTCGATTAGCGAATCTAAACGCTGATCAAAATCGGTTTTGTTGTAAAAAAGGATCTCTTTTCCAGTCAATTTGGAAAGCTCCTGAGTCAGTTTTGAAAGCGAAGAAACGATTCCGTGATCGCTTAATTCTGGTGGCATTAAATTAAAAGTTGCTGTGCGGACACCTTTGATAATGTCTAAAGAAAGTTTCTTTAAATACTCGATTTTCTGCTCTGATTTTTCTCTGTCATCCAAATTGATGCTTTCTAAGCTGAATTTCAAACCAGTTAACATTTGACCAATTCCGTCGTGAATTTCTTTGGCGATTCGGTTTTGTTCGTTTTCCTGATTTTCAACAATTTTGCTGGAAATAATCTTCTGCTGATTGATTTTTTCAGTTGTATTTTCCAAATTTAAACGTTCCACTTCACGTTGCGCTTTTTTGCGTTCGGTGATGTTAAAACAGACAATCAAAAGTTCCAATTCGTCTTTTTTGATCATCACAGGAACCATCGATAAGTCAAGCCAAATTTCTTTTTCGTCTTTGTTTAAAATCTTCATTTCGCCCTGCCAGCCGCTGCGCTGTTTTTCGAAAATTAAACGGTCAAAATTGACTTGTTCTTTTTCGTCTTCCGTTAAAACTTCAGAGAATTTTTTGGTAGATGAAAATTTAGTGTAATTTAAAAGTTTCGCGAATTTCTCTCCAATATGAATGATCGAACCGTCGGGTGAAATTCGACAATACAGCAAAGTATTTTCCATCGCATAGTTGAGCGATTTTAATTCTTTTACTGAGTTTTCTTTGATTTCCGATATGATTTCAGTGTCGTACGCTAGTTTTAAAGCTTTCTTTTCAGAAGATAAAAGTTGAGCAATTAATCTTTCGATTTTCTTGTTGGTTGGTTTAAAAATGAAGAAAAATTCCAGTAGAAGAACAAGTAAAGTAAAACCAAAAATCCAATATTCAATTCGGCGTTGTTCCGTTACTTTTTCATGTGCTTCACGATCGTATTGCGTTACGATTTGGTTCATTTTCGAAAGAAAAAGTCCTTCGTTCTCTAAAATAATCTGAACCAGTTTTTGATTTTCTGAGGCTGATTTTTTTTGTTTTAAATTCAGTAGAAAAGAATCGGTTGTTTGAGCAATTTTACTAAAAATAGGATTGATTTCTAAATAGAGTTTGTTAAGCGTTTCGCTTTTTTCTTTTGGAAAAGCTAAGCTGTCATTTCCGTTTTCTAATGCATTTTGGTTTTTCTTCCAAAGTGCTAAAACCTCTTTTAAATGCGAAGTTTTTTTGGCTGTAGCCGAATCAGAAACGTAATGTAAAATCAGAACTTCTTTAACGATTTTCTGGCTCAGCATTCTCTGTTTTCCAGAAAAATTAATGATTTTAGAATCACTTAGCTGCTGATTCAGATTGTATTGCACAAGAATCTGACTTATAATTATGGTTAAGGCAATAGTTAGAAGCGCAAAAAAATACAGTCGGCGTAAATTTTTGAAAGTGATTTTTTCTGCTTCTTGATTGTCCTTTTTCATATTATTTTACAATCCTAAAGAAGCTTTTATTAGGTTTAAGTTTTCTTCAGAATAGTTGATTTTTAAAGCTTCCTGATGTCCTTTTTCAGACATTTTATCCCACGTTTTCTTGATGATGTTTTTCAGCTTTTCTTCGTCGTGTTTTTCAACGAAAGGTTCCAAGTAATATTCTAAAAAGACCAAACAAATTACATCTTCGAGTAATTGAGTTTCGGCATCTTTTTTAAGTAATTTTTTTTCAATTAAGAAAGAAACGCGATCGATAAAAGTCTGGTCGTACCCTGCTTTTTCTAAAATAACGGCAGTAGTTTCAGCATGAAATTTTTTCAAATCTCCGCGCCATTTTAAATAACCAACTCGATCCATCGGATACGACTCGCGGGCTACTTTCCAACGGCAGATATGCTGTGCTTTTGAAGCAATCTGAACTTCTTCTGAAGCGTTTGGTTCAAACTGCATCAGTCTTTCATACATCCTGTTCGAATACAATAATTCTTTTGGATATTCGGTATTTTGGTCTAATTCGATGTTCGGATCTTGAGCGTTTTCAGCATCAATCCATTCACTTGCTTTTTGAAAAGGTGTAATCATTTTTTGGTTGGATAATAGATTTCAAAGATAAGGAAATTTTTTTGCCACGAATTTCACGAATGAGCACGAATTTTTGTTTTTCTTTTTGCCACAGATTAAAAGATTTTCACAGATTTAATCTAAAAAAATCCTTTAATCTGTGGCAAAATAAAGTTTTTCATGCAATAAATCGCGTCAGTTTTGTCATTCTGAGGAACGAAGAATCTTCGCTAGTAGCTCTACAAAGATTGGCGATTTAGATTGCGTCCCGAAGCTTCGGGATTGTGAAGATTCTTCGTTCCTCAGAATGACAATATTGTGTGAGATGCTAAATGTCAACTAATCAACAAACCCTACAAAAACTTCGTCTTCTACAATCTTAACGGGATACGTTGCTATGCTATACTCTTCGCCATTTAAATTAGAACCGTCAACGAGAGAAAATGTTTTTTTATGCATCGGGCAGGCAATTTTCGGAATATCATCGGCCGAACCTGTCATTCCTCTTGAAAGCACCATTTCCATTTTGTGCGGACAGGCGTTTTGGCAAGCGTACCAGGCGTTGCGACGTGCAAAATTGAAAATCGCAATTTGTTTGTTTTTGTATTTGATGCAGCCGCCTCGGTTGGTTGGAAAATCTTCTACTTTACCAGCTTTGAACCAAATTGTTGCGTCGCTTGCGTGAACTGTTTCGTATTGATTTAAGATTTCTTCCATTTTAATTGTGTTTTTGGTTCCTGTTTCTTAGCCCTCTTTTTACAATCAAGAGAGATTTGATGGCGCAGTAAAAAAGAGGGTAAGAAGGACAGCAAACGTTTAATTATTTTTTTTTCTTTTTTTGGAGCTTTATTTTTTTTTAAACACATAGAAACATAGTTTTTTTGTTTTTTGTTTGAGAAATAGAAAATTAAAAGAAACTAGTTTCTAACACATAGTCCCGAAGCCTCAGGATGCTTTAATGCAAGTGAAACGCCTATTTTATGTTCAGTTAATTCTATGATTCTATGTGTTTAAAATTATTTTCATGACCAAGCTTTTGGCATTTTTTGATCTCTTAACGGAACAAAAGCAATGTTGTCGTCTTTTTCATCTGAGTTCACGAAATGGTTGAAACGCTTCATTAATCTTGGTTTTTCCAGAACTTGTTTCCATTCGCATTCAAAAGTATTAACCATCGTTTGCATTTCAGCTTCAAGCGTTTCACAGATTCCTAAACTGTCTTCGATAATGACTTCTTTCAAATATTCTAAACCGCCGTCTAGTTTTTCCAACCAAGTTGATGTTCGAATCAGCGGGCCAGCAGTGCGGATGTAATACATTAAGAAACGATCCATGTATTTGATAACAGTTTCTTTGTCGATTTTCTCGGCCAATAAAACCGCGTGTTTTGGATTTGCACCACCATTTCCTGCGATGTATAAATTCCACCCGCCTTCCACAGCGATTAATCCGAAATCCTTTCCGCGTGCTTCGGCGCATTCACGAATGCAGGCAGAAACACCACCTTTTAATTTATGTGGAGAACGAATTCCTTTGTATCTGTTTTCTAGTTCGATCGCAAATCCGGCGCTGTCGTCCATTCCGTAACGACACCAGGCATTTCCAACACAACTTTTTACAGCACGAAGTGATTTTCCGTAAGCATGACCGCTTTCAAAACCATTGTCGATTAGGATTTTCCAGATTTTTGGTAAGTCACTTAAATGTGCTCCGAATAAATCAACTCGTTGTGCTCCAGTTATTTTAGTGTACAAGTCGAATTGTTTTGCCACTTCGCCAATTACAATTAGTTTTTCAGCAGTAATTTCGCCACCGGCAACTCTAGGAACAACAGAATAGGTTCCGTTTCGTTGGATATTAGCCAAAAATCTATCGTTTGTATCTTGCGTTGTTACATGTTTATTTGCTGTATCATTGTAAATACTGGAGAAAATTGAAGCGACAACAGGTTTACAAACTTCGCATCCGTCACCTTTTCCGTGATGATCCAGAACGTCGTAGAAATTCTCGTATTTGTTGATCTTTACCAAATCGAATAATTCTTGACGCGTGTAGCTAAAATGTTCGCAGATAACTTCTTTTACTTCTTTTCCTAAAGATTTTTGAGTTGCTTTTACCAAATCAGAAACCATTGGTTTACAGCCTCCGCAACCAGAAGTTGCTTTAGTTGCTTTAACCACATCTGAAAAAGTAGCACAAGATTCGTCGAGAATTTTACAGCAAATAGAACCTTTAGTTACATTTTCGCAAGAACAAATTACAGCAGTGTCTGGCAAATCCATTACTCCTAAAGAAGAACTTTCAGAACCATCGCGAGAACCTAAAATCAAATCTTCTGGATTTTTAGGCAATGCCATTTCGTTAATATAAATCTGAAAAAGTGAACCATAATCGCTAGAATCTCCGACTAAAATCCCTCCCAATAGCTTTTTTGAATCTTTGGTAACGTTGATTCTTTTGTAAACACCGCTTAATTTATTTTCATAGATGATAGCCGTAACGTCGTTATTTTCAATAAAAGGATCACCAAAACTCGCCACTTCAACACCAATTAATTTCAATTGTGTAGACATATCGATGGTTTCTCTCATGGTTTTATCACCATGTAAGATTTGCTCAGCCGCTACATCGGCCATTTCGTAACCTGGAGCAACGAGTCCGTAAATATTTTGGTTATAAAGTGCTGCTTCACCAATCGCAAAAATAGAAGGGTCTGATGTTCGCATTTGATTGTTTACCACAATTCCGCCTCGTACACCAACTTCAAGTCCCGAAACTCTAGCCAGTTCGTCACGAGGTTTAATTCCCGCAGATATAACCAACATGTCTACTTTTAACAATTCGTCGTTTGCAAACATCATTCCTGTTATATTTTCTTTTCCGTCAATATATTGCGTTGCTTTGTTGAGATGAATTCCAATATTTAATTCTTCTATTTTGGATTGAAGCATATCGCTCGCACCTTGATCCAATTGTCTCGGCATCAAGCGTGGCGCAAATTCCACCACATGCGGATTCAATCCTAAATCTCTCACGGCTTTTGCAGCTTCTAATCCTAATAAACCGCCACCTAAAACTGCAGCTTCAGTAGCACCTTTTTGTTTTATTTTTTTGGCGTAAGCCATAATCGCATCAAGATCTTCGATGGTTCTGTAAACAAAAACACCTTCTTTTTCTACACCTTCAATTGGCGGTACAAAAGCTGAAGAACCCGTAGCTAAAACTAAGTAGTCGTACGTATGTGTTTTGCCTAAGTGTGTGTGTATGGTTTTGGCATCACGATTAATATCTGTAATTAACTCAGATGTGTTTAGAATAATATTATTTTGTTCGTACCATTCGGTTGTTGAGAGTGATAAATCATCCGCCGTCTTTCCTCCAAAGTACTCGCTTAAGTGAACGCGATCGTAAGCGCGTCTTGGTTCCTCGCCAAATACTGTGATTTGATACTTCTCTTGTCCTGATTTTGCGACAAATTTTTCGCAAAATTTATAACCAACCATGCCGTTTCCAACTACTATTACTCTAATCATGATTTCTTTAATTAAGTATTACTACGCAAATATAAGTATTTATACTTATAAAAATACGTAAATAATTTATTTTTGAAGATTAAGTATGATTTGAATACTACGTATTTTGGCGTATCGTATACGTACTACGGGTTTTATATAGTTTTTGAATTACTTAGTTTTTTTAAATTTGAAAGGATTCTAAATAAGCGTTTCAAAAAAAGTCGTAAATTCATAAGAATTTTATAGGTGTTTTGTGGAAAAGAACATTTTTAAACTTAAATCTCATGAAAAATATACTCTCAATATTGTTATTATCAATTATGATAGGCTGTAAAACGACAGCAAACAAAGAATCTGGAGGAAATACTTCAACAATTTCCACAGAAGAAGATTTAAAATATTATTTTAAAGGGACTGGAAACGAACCGTTTTGGGGAATCAAAATAGGGAATGAGGAAATCGTTTTTACGTCTTTAATTCCTGGAAAAGAGAAAATCATTTTTCCTGCCGTCGAGGCTATTAGGGCAATGGATGTTAATGCCAAGACATATAAAGTAAGTAATGAAAATGCTTCGGCTACGATTACAATTCAGCAATTGGATTGCCAAGATTCAATGTCTGGCGTTATTTCACCGTATAGTGTAAAAGTTGAAATCACAAATAATTCAGAATTAGAAGCAAAAAAGCTGACCGGATGCGGAAAGTATCTGACCGATTATCGTCTTCACGATATTTGGGTTTTGGAGGAATTGAATGGTTATAAAGTTTTTGCAACCGATTTTCAGAAGGAATTTCCGAGAATCGAAATTAATTCGGCTGAAAATAAATTTATGGGTTATGGAGGCTGTAATTCTATAACCGGACAAATCTTTTTTGAGAAAGATCTTTTGCGTTTTACTAAAGTCGTTTCCACTTTAATGGCTTGTCCGCAAGGAAATAAAGAAAGTCAGTTTTTGAAGGCTTTACAAAGCACTACAACATATTCTATAGGGAATAATCAATTGACTTTGTCTAATACTTCTGGGAAATTGGTTGTTTTTAAGAAGGTAGATTAAAAGTTTTGTTTGTTTTGTTTCAGGTTTCAAGTGTCAGGTTTACCCCAATATTGTGTGAAATTTGTTCGCAATCTTCAACGGATTAAAATCCGTTGCTACAAAATGTTTCGTTACTACGGAACTTTTATAAAGAGCCTCCGGCTCGAAAAATATTGTAGGGAGGGATTAAAATCCCTCCTTTTTTAATGTGCAGAATTATTCAAACAATTCCTTTGGTTCTTCATCATCAGATTCTCCATCAATAAAATCCAATTCCAAAGCTTTTACACTTTGAACGGCATTTCCTGCAATACCACGAATCGAGCCGTACATTCCTAAAGTATTATGAACCACTTTTTCGATTTGTTTTTCGCGTTGTTTCCAAATTCTCTGCATGGCTCTTTTTTCAGAATCCAAATCGCTTTGCATTTGAGTAAAACCTTCTACAATTCCTTCAATCTGCAAACGGAATTCGTTGCTCGTTAGGAAATCGTACAACATTGACATTTTATCGCCTTTGTTTTCCTGCGCTTGAACTGCTTGATTAATTTGAATCAAAGACTGACGTAAAACCGCACTTAAACCCTTAAATTCCTCGTAAGTACAAATCCAGATTCCATCGCGCATTCCCATACGATCCATTCCTGAAGGCATTACTTCGGTTACCAAAACTCCAATATTGGCTCTTTTGGTTCGAATATCGTTTTTGAATTTCTCAATCCAAGACGGCTGAAACGCTTTGGTTCTTTTACTTTCATAATAAATCGAACCACAATTTTGGTGTTCACGAGTATTTACAATTTGAAGACAATCAGCGCCGTTGGCTCCTTTTTTAACTTCATCAATGCTATCCAGAGGGAAATTGTTGGCCAGCCATTCTTCAATTGCCAATTCCATTACTTCGCCTTGTAGTTGCATCGAACCTTGTTCTTGCTTGCGTTTCATTTCTTCAGTCAGCTTTTTTTGTTCTTCCAGCTGTTTCTGAAGTTCTTTGAATTTCAGTTCGTTTTTATCATCTTCTTGTTTTCTGATTTTTTCGCGTTCCAAAGCCAATTGCGAGTTTAACTGCTTTTCGGCTTCGGCTTGAATCGCATCTTTCATTTCCAGTTTTTCGCGTTGTAATTTTGCGATTTCACCTTCCATTTTATTTAATTCCCTGATTTTTTCCGATTTTTCAGAGAGTTCTTTTTCCATCAATAACAGACGATCTTTGTTTTCTTCTTCCAGTTTCGCTTTTAGTTTTTCTGAAATTTCTTTTTCGGCCGTTTTTTTCTCGCGCTCCAAACGTTCAGTAAAAAGTTCGTTTTCGTGCTTTTTCTTCGCTTCAAATTCGGATTTAGCTTTTTCCAATTGCTCGTTTTTAAGCTCTAATTCACGGTTTTGAATATTTGCTTTTTGTTGAAATTCTTTACGGATACTATCTTCTAATTGATGTTTTAAAACATCATTGACATCGATAGGAGTCCCGCAGTTTGGACACTGAATTGAAGATTGTTCAGCCATTTTGTATTGATTTTTATGGAATGAAATTATAGTTTGCTAAGGTATTTAAAAGTTCTGTTTTTCTAATGTGGATTTCTGTACTAAATTGTAACGATTTTTTGCTATGGCCACGAAGGCGCTAAGGCACAAAGTTTTTGTCAAAGTAGCCATAGAGTATGTTCTCCTGAGCGAAGTCGAAGGATCGCATGCTAAATCCGTAGAGTGCGTGTCCTTCGACTTCGCTCAGGAGGACATAAAATGAGAAAAAAACTTTGCGACTCTGCGACTTCGCGAGATTAAATAAAATCTTTGCGCCTTAGCGCCTTTGTGGCAATAAAAAATTAACAGCAGATTGCGTGATTTCAGAATGATCGTCTTTTGAAGTAATCAAAGAAACATTCGTATATAAATTAACCTTTTTCAATTCGATAAAGCCAATTTCAGAATCGTGATTATTTTTAGCAATACTTGAAGGAACGATAGAAATTCCTAATCCGTTTTTGACTAGCTGTACGATCGAGTTGATATTATTCGCTTCGTGAATGATCTTCGGCGTAAAGCCATAAAAAGCACAAAGTTCCAATAAAACTTCATGATAATGCGGTGCGTAGTCTTTATTGAAGAACACAAACGTTTCGTCTTTCAGTTTTAAAATGTCATTTTCTGATTTTATCTGAAAAGCGTTTTTATTATAAACCAATGAAAATCCGTCTTTAAACCATAAATGCGATTTTATTTTTGGCGAATGAATGGGCGACCGAATAATTCCCATTTCAATTTTTCCTTTTTCTAAAGCGTCGATTTGTTTGGTGGTGGATATTTCGAAAAGTTTGAAATTGACAAATGGAAATTGCGCTTTCAGATGTTTTATCAAATCTGAAATTACAGAAGAATAAATCGAACTGATGTAAGCAATTCTAAATTCACCAGAAACGTTCTCTGCAATCTTTTTTGTTTTCGCAGAAATGCGTTCCAAATTCTGCAAAAGTCCTGTAACTTCTTCTTTAAAATATTTTCCAGCTTCGGTGAGTTCTACTTTTTTATTGTTTCGAATGAAAAGTTTTGCCTGAAGTTCTTCTTCTAATTCAGCGATTTGTCGGCTTAGTGGTGGCTGCGAAATAAACAGTTTTTCTGAAGCCTTGGTGAAATTCAGTTCTTCGGCTACAGCCAGAAAATATTTTAAGTGACGTAATTCCATGATACTTTTAAGGTATTATTAATTGATAAAAATAGTATTTTTAAAGTATTTATGAAAACGATAGTTTTGAAAAAATATTTCTCTCGCAGATTTAGCAGATAAGGCAGATTATTAATTCTAGATAAATCATCTTAATCATAATAATATCCGATCATATAATAGCAAAAGATCCGCGTAATCTGCTTGATCTGCGAGAGATTAAAAAAAAAAAGAAAAATAAGTTCCTCGTAGATTTTGCAGATTTAAGCTGATCAAAACAGATTTTTTTTATTTGAATCGTAAAGAATAAAAAAGAAAATCATTTTTAAATCTGCTCTAATCTCTTTTAATCCCGATAGCTATCGGGAGCGTGAAAAATTAAAAAAACAAAGACCATGAAAAAATCAACTATTGAAGAAATCAAAGAAAGATTTGACAATGATGTCGAACGATTTTCAAATTTAGAAACTGGACAAGTAGCCACAATCGACGCTACTATTTCTTTAGAATTAATAACCGAAGCTTCCAAACGAATTATTCCGAATGCTAAAAACGTTTTAGACGTTGGTTGTGGTGCAGGAAATTATACTTTAATGATGTTGTCGAAAGTGCCAAACTTAAACTGCACTATGGTCGATTTGAGTTTGCCAATGTTGGATCGCGCTTTTGAAAGAGTTTCGGCAGTAACAAGCGGTAAAGTCGAAATAAAACAAGGTGATATTCGTCAAGTTGATTTAGAAGAAAACAGTTTTGATATTATTTTGGCAGGTGCTGTTTTGCATCATTTGCGTGATGATGAAGACTGGGAAACGACTTTCACTAAATTATTCAAATTATTGAAACCAGGTGGTTGTTTAATGATCTCTGATTTAATTACGCAAGATACTGATTTGTTGAATGATTATACTTGGCAGCGTTACGGAGAATATTTGGAAGGAATAGGAGGGGCAGAGTACCGCCAGAAAGTTTTGGATTACATTGAAAAAGAAGATTCGCCAAGATCGATGAATTACCAATTGGATTTGATGAAAAAAGTAGGTTTTTCAAAAGTCGAGATTTTACATAAAAATATGTGTTTCGGCGCTTTTGGAGGAATTAAATAATTTTTTTTCGCCACGAATTCACGAATTTTATTTTTTAAAATCTATGCGTGAAGATTTTAAATTAATTCGTGAATCGTGGCGAAAAAACCTTTATAGAATCTGTGCTGTTTTGTAAACCTGAATTGGGCTCGAAACTAAAATTTCTGTTTGTTTGATGAAATCTTTCAAGTAAGATTGATTGTTGTGTAAATCTAAACCAGCTTGATCTTTCCATTCTTCCCAAAGAATAAAAACATTTTCAGAAGTGTGTAAATCGTAACGAATACAAGCTGCTTCTTTTCTGGTTTCGTTTACTAAATTGGTAATCAAACTTTGAAGCTCAGTTAAATGCTCTGGTTTACTTTTTAAAATTGCTGTAATCGAAATCATAATTATAAGTTTTTAAAGGTTTCTTCTAAATGTTTCGTGTAATTCTCCTTAAAGATAACGATATTTTCTGGTGTTGCGCCTTTTTCTACATCATGGAAATGGAATCCGTTTATGCGCTCCATTCCTGTGAATTTGTTCATTTTGTGGAAACCAAACATTGGCCCGTCATCAACAGAAGTTTCTTCGAAGAATTCGCCTGTGAGTGTAAAGGCTGTTGCAGGCGCGTTCCAGCTTGTCGTAAGCATGTATTTGCGTCCGTGTAAAAGTCCGCCAGTTCCGTAGTTGATGTCGGGATTTACACGGCTTCTTCCGTCGCTTTTGTAGATTCCGTTGTTGTGTCCTTGCGTGAAAACATCATCAATGTATTTTTTGAAAAGGTTCGGCAATTGAAACCACCAAACGGGTGTGTGATAGATAATTAAATCTGCCCAAACGAATTTTTCTACTTCTTTTTGAAGGTCGATTTGGTCTTCTACATGAGTTGTTTTTATTTCGTAATTGTTGCTTTTTGATAGGAATTCAACTGTCCAATCCTGAACGGTTTTGTTAAATTTTCCTCCTGAATGCGCGAATTTTTGTCCGCCGTTAATTATAAATATCTTTTTCATTTTAATTGTTTATTTCTTATGAAAACGGATGTGTGAGGGATAGGAGCGGTATCCTTTTGTTTTTTTCTTTAAAAAACAAAAGATTTAGCGGATAGCCCGGCCCTTGGGACACACCCAAATTGTTATACTTTTTGAGATTTTGTTTTTAAACACATAGAAGCATAGGTTTTCTTAGTCGCAAAGTTTGTCATTCCGAGGAACGAGGAATCTTCGTAAGTAACTCCGCATAGTGAATTGCCAATCTTTGTAGAGCTTCTCGCGGAGATTCCTCGTTCCTCGGAATGACAAGATTGTGTAGACTACGTGTGGTTACGCAAAGTGAAACGCCTTTGCAGACAAATAAAATCTATGTTTCTATGTGTTTTAATATTTATTTTATTTTAGAAATCGCTTGATTGATAAACTCTAATTCTGAAGCTGATAAATCGAAATCCATTGTTTTAGCGTTTGAAATGGCTTGTTCTGCGTTTCTAGCTCCGGCTAAAACAATTGCAATTCCTTTTTGCAAAGAAGTCCAGCGTAAAACTAATTGCGACAAACTTGCTTCTTTTGCATGTGCTAATGAAGTTAATTCTTCCACTAAAGTTTTTACTTTTTGAAGATCAAATTGACTGAAATAACCGTTTCTGTGGTCGTTTTCTTTTAATTTGCTGTCGGTGAAATATTTCCCTGTTAATAGACCTCTTTCCATTGGACTGTATGCAATGATTCCGATGTTTTGGGCTAGTGTGAATGGAATTAGTTCGTCTTCAATTTTGCGGTTCAGCATGCTGTAAGCCACTTGGTTTGAAGCAATTTGAATTGTTTTTTGTGCTTCCTGAATTTGGGCTACATTGTAATTACTTACTCCAAAAGCTCTGATTTTTCCTTGCTGAATTAGACTTTCAGCAGCTTCCATTGTTTCAGAAATTGGCGTTGTCGAATCTGGCCAGTGAATTTGCAATAAATCAATATAATCGGTTTGAAGACGTTTTAAACTTTCTTCAACTTCCTTAATTATGTTTTCTTTTGATGAATATTTGTAAACTGGAACTTTTTTACCGTTGTCATCAGCATCAAAAAAGAAATCGCCTTTTCCGTTGTTGCTTCCGTCCCAAACTAAACCGAATTTAGTCAATAACTGAACTTTAGAACGATCCTGACTTTTTATTGCTTCTCCAATCATTTCTTCGCTTAAACCAAATCCGTAAAAAGGAGCAGTGTCGATTGTAGTTACGCCGTGATCGATTGATGCGTGAATAGAGTCGATAGAATCTTTCTTTTCTGTTCCGCCCCACATGGTTCCACCAATCGCAAAAGCACCGTATGTGATGGTTGATAATTCTAGTTCTGAGTTGCCTAATTTTCTATATTCCATAATAGTGATTTTTTTCGTTTAAAATTGATGAGGCAAAATTATACTGTTTTTATGATTCTTATTTGGTATATATTTGTCTTTTTTAGGTATATTTGTATCTTCAAATAATTGCAATTATGAAAAAAGAAAATTTATATGAGCCTTTTACAGTTTCTTTTGAAACGCTGAATGAATATCCAGATGTTGGGGATCGTCATAATTTTTTTGAACTGGTTTATATTCTGGAAGGGACAGGAAGGCAGTGTATCAATAAAAATATTTTTGAATACGATCCAGGGCATTTGTTTTTACTAACGCCTGAGGATTGCCATAATTTTACAATTGAAACGGAAACGAAATTTTTCTTTTTAAGATTCAATGATATTTATTTGAAAAATTCGAGTTTGCAGAATGAAAATATTCAGCGATTGGAATATATTCTTCAAAATGCCAATCATCAGCCAGGTTGTATTCTTAAAAACGATCCTGATAAATGTTTGGTAAAAGTGATGATTGAAGCGATTTGCCGTGAACATCAGGATAAAGATGTTTACAATCAGGAATTGATTCAGCAATTGGTTAATACGCTGATTATTATTGTGGCAAGAAATATTGCGAAATATCTGCCTGAGCAGGTGACGATAAACACTGAAGCGAAAGCAATGGATATTCTACAATATATTCAGAACAATATTTATTATCCTGAAAAGATTAAAGCGGAATCGATTAGCGATTATTTCGGAATTTCTAACACGTATTTAGGACGTTATTTTAAGAAACATGCTAGCGAAACGATGCAGCAATACATCAGCAATTATAAAACAAAATTGATTGAACATCGCTTGCAATTCAGCGATAAGCGTATTAATGAAATTGCTTATGAATTTGGTTTTACGGATGAAAGCCACTTTAATAAGTTCTTTAGAAAGCAAAAAGGATATAGTCCATCTGAATTTAGAAAGACAATTCGATTGAGTGCCTAAATTCTTTTTTGCCACAGATTTAATGAATTAAAAATGATTTTTTTATTTCACGCAGATTTTAAATGATTTTAGCTGATTTTAAATGGATTTTAAATGGATTTTTAATAATCTGTTTGATCTGCTAAATCTGCGAGATAGAAAAAAGAAATCCGTAAAAATCCGCGTTTTCGCAAGGCGAATCTGTGTTATCCGCGTGCTTTAACTTTCTTTACCAATAATAAAATCAAAGTGTTCAGTTTTGCCAGCTCTTAAATTGCTTATTTCGTTTTGAACTAATTGTTCTAAAGAATCAGCAATGATATTTCTGTCCCAAGATTCATTTTGAAGTTCAATAATCTGCCCGAATTTTCCTTTTGGAGCAGGATCTGTGTCGTACATCAAATAATCACCGTTGCGTCCCGTGGCAAACGGAATCCATTTTGGGTTGGCGTAGTTGTTGGTTTGAATTTTCTCGAAATCTATTTCCTGTTCTGGTAAATCTTCTTCGTCAAATTGTAAATCTTGAATCGAATTCCATTCTTCGGCAATATCAGCAAACGGAATTAAATCATAACTCCAATTGTTTACTCCAAATTGAAAAACAGCCGTTACAGGATCATAATCTACGTTTTGGACTTTGTAGAAATTTACTAATGCGGGTGGTATTGTGATATCGTCTTCAAGTTCAATATGTTCTTGAATATCTTCTTCAGAAATTCCTTCTATTAGATTGTAGTAATCATTATTCGTAGAAACAATTTTATTGATTTCCGAAATCCATTCTTGCCATAAAGGCTTAAATGATTGGAATTCAGGATCGAGAGGTGCTGAGATTTTCTTTTCTTTTTCTTCAACAGCTGAAATGCTCAGACTTGTAATTTTTCCGTCTTCTTTATCAAACCAAACACTTATTCCGTTAAGGATAAAAGCACCGCTTCGGTCACCTTTAAAAAGTTTTACAAGCTTATTTTTATTGTTTTCGTAGTATTGAAATAATTCTTGTCCGTCAAAAATAAATTCTCCTGTAAAGATGCTTTTTGCGCAATAGTCATATTCTTTAACTTCAAGTTCGATAGCCAAACTTTCAACATTATCTCCTTCTTTAGAAAAAGCTATAACGCCTAAATCGTCCCAAGTATAAATATGATTGTATTGTTTTTTGACGTATCTGTAGTCTCCTAAAGCTTGTTTTAAAACTGTTATATCAACTGGGAATTCAATATTTACGTTGTTAATCTGAAAGCCTGTTTTAGATAAATCAAGTTTTGTCATTTCGCTTTTTTGAAGTTAGATAATCTTTTTAATTACACGTAATTTATGGGTATGCTTTCTTAATTCAGGATTGTAAATTCCGGTATGATCCAAACGGTCAATACGAACTTTTCCACTTGCGTGAATGATGTAATTGTTTTCCATAATGATTCCGACGTGGGTAATATTTCCTTCATCATTATCAAAGAAAGCCAAATCGCCTGGTTCGCATTCTTCGATAAAACTTAAAGGATCTCCTTCAAGTGCTTGCTGAGAAGCATCACGATGAATTTTATAGCCGTTTAGTTTGTAAACCATTTGAGTAAAGCCTGAACAGTCAATTCCGAAAGGCGTTTTTCCACCCCATAAATACGGAGCATTCAAATACATGAAAGCAGTTTTGATTAAAGCGCTTTTAGGTTTAATACCGCTGGTTTTGGTTCCTTCAAAATCAAAGTTTGAAACATTGATTTCGCCATTATTTAAAAAAGATAAGGAAGCTCCAAGCGGAATCGGAAGCAGTAGGTTATTTGGAGCAGTGATGTAATCAATCAAGTCGGCATTTAAAATGATGGACTCTTTACTCAACAGATCAAATTGTTCTTTGGTAATTTCCTGATATTGTTTAGAATCTACCCAGCCTTCATAATCATCAAATTGAATTCTTATTTTGGCCCATTGATTGTGGCGTTCTAAAACTTCGATATGCTCGCCAAATAAAAGCTGTGTGACGATTTCACTTCTGTCGCTGGCTTCTGCTCGAACGGGTACTATGGCTAAATTGCAAATTCCAAACATTTAAGGAAATTTATAAGTTGAAAATCAGGAGTTAGATATTTAACTCCTGATTTTGTGATATTGTTTTAAGCTCTTTCGATAACAATTGCAGATGCACCACCACCGCCATTGCAAATTGCAGCCGCTCCGGTTTTTGCATTATTTTGTTCTAAAACATTCAGTAAAGTTACAATAATACGTGCTCCAGAAGCTCCAAGAGGATGTCCTAAAGAAACTGCACCACCGTTTACGTTTACTTTATCGTTATCAAGGTTTAATATTTTTGCATTCGCTAATCCAACAACAGAGAAAGCTTCGTTAAATTCGAAGAAATCCACATCTGAGATTGAGATTCCTGCTTTGTTTAAGGCTTTTGGCAATGCTTTTGCTGGACTTGTTGTAAACCATTTTGGTTCTTGTGCAGCATCTGCGTAGCCTTTAATGTAAGCTAGAGGTTTTAATCCTAATGCGTTTGCTTTTTCTTCAGACATTAAAACTAAAGCAGCAGCACCGTCATTAATTGTTGAAGCGTTTGCAGCAGTTACCGTTCCGTCTTTTGTGAAAACAGGACTTAAAGACGGGATTTTATCTAATTTCACATTAGTATATTCTTCGTCTTTAGAAAATATAATAGGTTCGCCACGTCTTTGCGGTACTTCAACAGGAACAACTTCATTGTCGAATTTTCCAGCGTCCCAAGCTTTTGCACTTCTTTCATAAGATTGAATTGCAAATGCGTCTTGTTCTTCACGGCTGATTTTGTATTCAGATGCACATAAATCGGCGCAAACTCCCATTGCGTTGTTGTCGTAAGCATCTGTTAAACCGTCTTTCTGCATTCCGTCCAACATTGTTGCAGGACCAAATTTGTTTCCAGCACGCATTTGTACGTAGTGAGGAATCAAGCTCATGCTTTCCATTCCGCCCGCTACCACAATTTCAGCGTCTCCGCATGCAATTGCTTGAGCAGCAAACATTACGGCTTTCATTCCAGATGCACAGACTTTGTTTACTGTTGTAGCAGCAACTTCTTCTGATAATCCGGCAAATAATGCAGCTTGGCGTGCGGGAGCTTGTCCGACACCAGCCTGAATTACATTCCCCATGAAAACTTCATCGACTAATTTTGGGTCAAGGTTAATTTTTGAAAGGGCTCCTTTTATAGCAGCAGCGCCTAATTTTGGTGCAGGTACACTAGATAACCCGCCCATGAAACTTCCGATAGGTGTTCTAACGGCAGAAACGATAACAACTCTTTTGTTCATTTTCTGTTTAATAATAGTTAGTAAGCAAATTTAATGTTTATTTGAATAAATTCAAATTTTGTATTGAATGGAGCTGAATTTAAATTTAGGGTGAAATTTTAGTTAATTCTATTCGTTTGATTGTGAAGTGGTTTTGAAAAAAGATTAAAAAAAACTAAAAAAACTCAAAAAAAAGCTTGTGAGATATGGAATGTTGTTATACATTTGCACTCGCAAAACGGAAGCAATTCCTTGAGCAAGGAGAGGTGCCAGAGCGGTAATGGAGCAGATTGCTAATCTGTCGACGGGTAACCGTCGCCAGGGTTCGAGTCCCTGTCTCTCCGCTTAAATTTTGCCTCGGGGTGTAGCGTAGCCCGGTTATCGCGCCTGCTTTGGGAGCAGGAGGCCGCAGGTTCGAATCCTGCCACCCCGACTACAATTGAAATAATGGTTCCATAGCTCAGCTGGATAGAGCAACGCACTTCTAATGCGTAGGTCGAAGGTTCGAATCCTTCTGGAATCACAAGAAGCCACTCCAATAGAGTGGCTTTTTTGTTTTACGCAATCTAGCTCGGTTTAAAAATGATTTTGAGGAGTTGTTTATTTAATTGATTTAGAATTGTATTTTTATATAAAACTTTTCTAATACCACAAATCAATGGAATCTCTTATATCAAAATATAAAAGTTTAGGAATTGCTGATGTATTGCATTACGAGAAATTCAATTTGATTTCTATAAGTCACCATTCAACCAAAATTGAAGGATCGACTTTAACGGAATTAGAAACTCAAATTTTATTAGATGATGGCTTGACTCCCAAAGGAAAACCTGTCAATGATACTTTGATGGTAACGGATCATTTTAAGGCACTCCATTTTATTATTGATAAAGCAAAAAACAAAACTCCAATCACAACCAATCTAATAAAAGAGATTAATGCTTACGTTATGAAGAGTACCGGGAGTATTTACAATACGATGCTGGGAGAAGTAGATGCTAGTAAAGGAATGTTTAGAAAAGGGAATGTTACGGCAGGCGTTTCTTATTTTCCAAATTATGATAAGGTTGAAAGGCTGACAAATGATTTGGTTAAATTTTTAAATGATAAAATGAATCAGAACTTGACAATTGATGAAAAGTTATATTTATCATTTGATGCACATTTTAATCTTGTAAGCATACATCCGTTTGATGATGGGAATGGAAGAACTTCTCGATTGCTTATGAATTATATTCAATCCTTTTATAAGCTTCCGTTAGCAACTGTAAACAGTGAAGATAAACAAGAGTATATTCAGGCCTTAATTGATACTAGAAAAGAAGATAACATTCAAATTTTCAGGGATTTTATGAGAAGTCAGTATGAACAATATCTGTTAAATGAAATCAAAAAATTTGAAGACGGGTTTTCATCAAAAGGAAATAAAGGATTTAGTTTTCTGTTTTAGTTTTTGTTTTTAATGCTTTGTTAGCAATTTGCTTTAAATAAAAAAGACCAAACATTCTAGACGTTTGATCTTTATTTTTTATCAGATTTGATTTTAAGAGGAATTTTAATAATTGTCAAATTCTCTTCTCTTGTAAAAAGTGTCATCATTACTTTCAGATGCAAGGCGTGATTCTTCAGTAGGATAATAAGAATTCAATACTCTTCTTTCATATTCTCTATCAAAATTGTGTTGCCAGTTATATCTGCTTGTTTTTCTAAATGTGTCATAGCCTATGTTGTTAGCCATCACAATTTTAGTGTCTTTATTGATGCTCACAGAACCGATTGGTATAATAATATGGCTGTCTCCATCTTTGTATATAAATTCCTGTCCGTTTTCATTTGCTATTGCATCATGTACTTCATTTCGATGGTCTTCAATTAATCCTTTGTCAAGATTAACATCAAGATAAACAACACGTTGCATATCTTTGTTAACCCAAAGATTATCAATTTTTCCTATTGTGCGGTTGTCTGCGTCTACAATTTTCCAACCTCTTACATCAGAATAGTTTGAAGCAACTTTATAATCAGAAAGCTCGTCTAGTCTGTATAAATTTCTATCTTTATTTTCCATAGTTTCTTAATAATTTGCTGTGCTATCCACACTTGAATTGTTTTCGATTTCCATTCTGTTTTCGTTTTGCACTTGATCATCTCTCAAAAAGACATAGTATACAAGTGCAGAGATCAATAGGACTGCTACAATCCATGGCCAAATTGGCTTTTTCTTCTCGATTTTAATTTCTGCCATAATCTATATTTTTTATTATGAATATTTAATTTTATAATAATAAAGGTACAAATGACGATCGCGAACCGAAGTATTTAATTTCATACAGAATTTATACAATTCCCAGTTGAGTAAAAATTTGATTTTTAATAGCTTATATATTTAAAGTTCTATACTATATCTAATTGCTATTTTCAGGCAATGTATTTGTAGTTTAAATAAAGCCAATGTTTATAGGCGTTTTCGTGTGTTCTTAAAATATTTTGCATTAAATTGCTTCTTCTTTTTTAATTCTAATAACAAATAAAAATTTTTACTGCACCCCATGAATGAAGAAATAAATTTATACCGAAACGCCAAGAAAACCACAAACTTACTTTTATACGCCGTTGCAATAAGTATCGTATTAGCAATTGCACTTTTATATGGAATCGGAACTTTTGATGGAGAATTTAAAATAAAACTATCGATCGCTTCAGGTGCTATTCTTTTGATTATGCTTGTTCTAACATTTAAAATGCTTGCAAGTCTAAAAGATAAATCTCCATTAATTCAAATAGATTCAAATGGTTTCTCTGGAAGAACAACTCCTGTAGCTAAAGCTTTTGGAAGAATAGAATGGGCAGATGTTACAGGTTTGCAATTACAGAAAGCAGGAGGTGATACTTTGGTTGCGGTTACAATTGGTAATATCGCCAAATATGATAGCCGTGTTTCTAAATTTCTATGGAAAATGGCTTATGACGAACAAAATTCTAAATTAAATATTATGTACTCCGCTTCTGAAATTGATATTGATGCGGAAAGATTGCATGATATATTTGTAAGTTATTGGAAAAAATAAAAGCTTAAAAAATAGTTTCAGGAATGGCTTTATTTTTTTTTAATAATCAAAATAGCTTAACTTAGTGTAAATGTCATCAAAATAACTTCAAATTTACACATTAATGTATTTTAAATATTTATCTATCTTCCTGATTTTAATATCGTTTAAATCCAATTCTCAAATTGTTGAAGAAAAAAAGAATTTCCGAGCGGCAGATTCTTTACTAAAAGAAAATAGTTTTTCAGTTCATAAAGATAATTACTTTTTGACCGGAATCCCTTTGGATGAGCCAATAACAAGAAACTCTGCGGATGTAAAATATCAAGTGAGTTTTAAACTGAGATTAAATTCTAAACCCTTATGGGGCGGATTCTTTCCTTATTTAATGTATACTCAAAAAGCCTTTTGGGATATTTATGCAAGTTCTAAACCTTTCTCTGAAATTAATTTTAATCCTGGCGTAGCGATTGTTCGACCTTTTTATTTGAAAGGAGGCAGATTAACGTACGGGTCGATTTCTGTTGAACACGAGTCAAATGGAAGAGATTCTATTTATTCGCGAACATGGAATATGATTGCTTTTTCTTTAAAATCTCAAGTTTCGCCAAGATGGGTTGTTGGAATAAGAGGCTGGATTCCAATTGTTGATAAAGATGATAATCCAGGATTAACCCAGTACGTGGGTTATGGAGAAGCCAGCGCAACTTATCAAATAAAACCAGGACGCTGGAGCGCAGATGTTCTCTTTAGAAAGGGCAGCGGACTTATAAATTATGGCTCTTTGCAGACACAGCTTAACTGGCGACCGTATAAAGATGAAAATTATTATGTCACTCTTCAATGGTTTATTGGCTATACAGAAAGTTTGATAGATTATCAGGAGCATACTAATATGGTTCGTATAGGTTTTACGATAAAGCCAGAAGGAATGGGAATTTTCTAAGCATCGGTAAATTTATTTAATTGTACGTTTTTTAATTGATTAAAACACTGCGAATGAATAGTTTGACCTTGAGTATATTGTTCTAAAGTCATGCCGTATAATTTGTAAACAGTAGTATTATATTCAAGATTTTCAATATCTTTTTTTGATTCTGAATCCTTTTTGCTTTTAATATTTTTCGAAGACATAGTATTATTTTGTAAATTTATATAGATATTATTGAGACGTTAAAAGTTTTATTTTTTCGATTGCTTGTTTATTTTCATTCGCCACTTCTACTAATGCTAATAAAATATCGTTTCTCAATATTGTTTTATTTCTGACGTTTCTTATCAACGCTTTGGTCGGTACAGGCTGGCCTTTTTTAAGGATACAAGCAATAGTAAGATCAACATAGGTAACCGGTAAATGCTTATCTATAAATTCATAAGCTTTTTTATTGTGAGAATTATCTTCTTTAAAATTGCTATTATTGATTAATTTTGACATATATTTGCTAATTATTATTGACTTGGTTATTGGTCTATGTAAATGTAGGAATAATATTATATTTATTATTCTTTTTAATGTTAAAAAATATATCTTAGCTATATTTTGATGAATTTTAATGATGATGATGTATCACGAGAAATTAAGTAAATTCTTTAAGGATAAAGGATTAAAGCAAAAAGAAGTTGGGGCAATTTTAGGATTTAGCCCTGCAATGATTGGAAGATATTTACATGGAACGGCTAATATTGGTTCTGAATTTATTATTAGCTTAAGTAAAAATTTTCCCGATGTGGATTTGAATGAGCTTTTTGCTCCCGATGAGCAGAACAGGGTTAATGAACCTGGAGCAATTTATGAAAAACAGACTATTTTAAGTGATTTGCAAGAAATAGAAGGTCGTATTCATAATATCAGGCTTCGTCTCGCGGACAAAAAGTTTGAGGAATAAAAAAAGGTTTTTCCCAAAAAACATCTGACAATTCTAAATTGAACAACATTAATTTAACCACTCGAAACAGAGTGGTTTTTTGTTTTAAAATACTTCATTATTAATTGATTATATGCCAAAGGTTAAGTTTTTTTTTATTAAATTTGATTACCAATTTCTAGCAGTAACCAAATATGGAAAAATTAAAACGACCGGTTTATGTTAAACCAGGAGCAGATGATTTTTTTAAAAAGATGCGTTTAGAAGTGAATGAAACGGTCTTAAAAAACTCGTCCTTGTATGTATTAAATGTTGTGAAGTCTCTCGGACTCCTAGCAGTATTTTTTTTATTCTACGCCTGTATTTTAATTTTTGGGAACCAAACCCCTTTACTATTTCTATTTTACATTTTGTCTGGTATTACCATGATCGTTTTATTTATAAATGCTTTTCATGATGCTGCACACGGAGCTTTGTTTAAAAAGCCAAAACACAACGAATGGTTTTTGTATGTTTTAGAACTCTTTGGGAGTAATCATTGGCTTTGGATGCGACGTCATATAAGTCTGCATCATGCATACCCAAACGTTCCAGATTGGGACGTTGATATCAAACAGAGCGACATTATTAGAATTTTTCCAAACAGTCCGCTGTTTAATTACCACAAATACCAACACATTTACATGTGGTTTATTTATCCGCTCTATAGTTTAAACTGGCTTTATATTAGAGATTTTAAAGACTTCTTTGGCACAAAGGATAATTATGTAAAGAAAGTTGTGGATAAGATTCCACGACAAGAAGTTTACAGATTGTTTGCAGCGAAGATTGTTAATTTAATTTATCTGCTTTTTATACCTATGATGCTTTTAAATCAGCCTTGGTATATGGTGCTTTTTGCTTGGCTCGCAATGCATTTATGTGGAAGCGCGACTGGTGTTGTGGCATTGGTTTCAACTCACGTTGATGAAGATGCACACTTTCCGCATGCAGATGAAGACGGAAATCTTTCAGATACTTGGGTAGTACACCAAATGATTGTTACTAAGGATTTTAGCACAGAAAGCAAACTGGCAAATTTTTTATATGGCGGATTTACGCATCACGTTGCGCACCACCTTTTCCCAGGCGTTGGGCATACCTACTATCCGTATATTACACCAATTATAAAACGTTATGCAGCAGAATATAATTTGCCGTATACTTCATATCCGTTTTATCACGCAGTTCGTTCTCATTTTAGAATGTTGAGAGACAAAGGAGTACGAGAAAATATTTTAGCAACGGGAGAAATATAGTCCTGAAAAGTTATGCTGAAAGCGGTTTTTTAACCGCTTTTTTTATTTGATTGTATTTTACTTATTAATGTCCAAATCTTTTAGAAAATTCTCTTTCATCTCAATATCAAATCATTTTCATTAAAATCGTTAGTTGGATTCAGCAAATTTGTAGATATTAATTTTGTTGCTTTTAAAAATATGGAAAAATGTTGTTTTTAAAGTAATGCACGAGAGATTAAGAACCAGAAAAAACGTAAATAAGTTTAAGGAGAAATGGCGGAAGTCGGTTATTAAGATTTTTTTGTTTAATTTCATTTTCTAAAAATGTCTAGTAATGAATCGCACTTTAAAAACTTTAGTCTTTTTTCTTTTAGGAATTAGCTTTTTGCAAGCTCAAAACGAAGTTTATACTACCACAGCAGAAGCTAAAATATCAGATACAACTTTTGTAAATCTGAGAGATTACAGCAATGATTTTATATATGATATGAAATATGCGACCGAAGATAATTTTCTTAAAACAAAAGTGTACGATTGTGCAGAGTGTATGCTTCGTTTAAAGACTGTAAAAGCATTAATTGCTGCCAATAAAGATTTTCAGAAGAAAGGATACAAAATCAAATTATATGATTGTTACAGACCTTTGGATATTCAGAAAAAAATGTTTGAGATTGTACCGAATCCTACTTATGTGGCAGATCCAAAAAAAGGCTCCATCCACAATAGAGGAGGAGCCGTAGATATTTCTTTGGTTGATATAACTGGAAAAGAAGTGGATATGGGAACTTCTTTTGATTTTTTCGGAATTATGGCCAGTCATAATTTTAAACAGCTTTCAAAAGAAATACTTTCAAAAAGAGCATATTTAAAAAGTACAATGATTAAAAATGGCTTCAATTCATTTGAATCGGAGTGGTGGCATTACAATTTAAAATCAGGTTTAAAAGATAAAGTGTCCAACCAGAAATGGAAATGCGATTAATTACTCAACGCATCTTATATTTTCCAGGAAATAAGTATTAGGATGCGTAACCTTTCCGTTTAATTCAGAGGTAAGTTCTCTTTTTACAACATAATCTTCAATATTGGTCAGATATTTTACTCGCATAATCGAAATAGGCGACTTTTTCAGTTCTTCGTAATTATCTTTCATAAACATAAAAATTCCTGTGTTTACGCGGTTATTAAAACCTTTATCGTCACGAATTAATGTTCCGCAATTTTCTTGATTGATGTGCATCAAGGTTACAATTTTTCCGTTTTCTAATTGCAAAAAGATTTTTGAATTTTTATCAAAGCAATTAGCCTTAATAAAATCTTTACTCTTTTGAATAGACTGTAAGTTTAAAGTAGGCAAACCGTCAGTTTGTGCTAATGAAAAGAAAATGTAATCAAAGTTTCCTCCAAAATATTTTTCACTCATTAAATACTCATTTGTTACTTTGTAGCTTCCAATTGAGTCATTTACATTTACACTATATTCACAAGGTTTTTGGGCAAATGCGGTAAAGGTCAATAGAAAAAGAGCAAGGGTAATTAGTTGTTTCATTGTATTAGTTTATTTTGGTGCAAATTAAAACTATTTTGTTATCTTTTACATCGGTTGTAAAAAAACAATACAAATTACCTCCATTTTTTATTTTCCATTTTTTTCTGATATTTTCTACGGTCTCCGGAAAATTACGTGTTGTAATATTTGCCTGCTGATTGGCGAGTTCATCTTTCATTTCGTTTTTGCTGTATGAAATGACTTTTTGCACCTCAAATTTTCTTCCCGGAAAATCAATTAAGTTATCAGAAGTATATAAATGAGAATGTTTATGCAATTTATCAATTTGGAAATTGATGCTTACTTCATCAAAACCTCCCGATTTCATAATAGCGGCATTTGGCTCGTAAAGATATTTTTTCGGAAAATCAAAGGTGGGATAGGAGGTTTCGTTACCTAAAACAAACTCAAAAGTTTCTGTTTTTTCTTTTAAAATATTAGCCGTTTTTAAAGTTATTTCACCTGAATAATCTCTGTGAATTTCAAAAAGCAACTCTTTAACTTCATTTTCGAGTGCAATAATATGAATGTTCTTTACATTTTTTAGTTCTGATAATCCTGCTGAAATATCTAATAAAGGAGCCGTTTTAATTAAAATAGAATCTGATTTTTCGAAATAAAAATCAAGCAATTCTGGAACATTTGGCAAACAGTCTTTCAGCATAAAAACTTTGCCTTTGCTGTCATTTCTTCTTGAAGGATCGATATAAATCCAGTCAAATTTCTGATTTGTTTTTTCTAATAAATTAAAAGAATCGCCCGCATGAAAAGTGCAATTTTCAACTTGTAACTGTTTAAAATTATGCGATACAATGGCAGATAATTCTTCATTGATTTCGCAATGTGTGATCGATTTAAATTTCTTCGAAAAATAATAATCATCAACTCCAAAACCTCCAGTTAAATCAATTAAAGATTTGCCAGAAATTAATGAAGCTTTGTAAGCCGCCGTTTTTTCTGAAGAAGTTTGTTCTACCGAGATTTTGCTAGGAAAAATTATGTTTTCTGCAGCAAACCACGTCGGAAGTTTTTCTTTAGCTTTTGTTCGCGCTTCAATTTGATTTAAAATTAAAATCCAATCCACTTCAGGAAACGGATTTTTTTGCAGCGCCAATTTTGTTATATCTGCACCAGTGTTTTCAATAATAAATTTCTGAATTTCTGGTTGCAAAAGGGAAGTGTTCAAAGCTAAATTCTTTCGGTTAATACGGACACAATTTTATTGTCAGGAAAAAATTCTTTTAAAATTACTTTAATCATTGTAAAAGCTGGAACGGCAATAATCATTCCGACAATTCCAAACGTGATACCGCTGATTAAGATAATTAAGAATATCTCTAACGGGTGCGAATTTACGCTTTTTGACGAAATTATCGGCTGACTAATATTATTGTCAATAGCTTGAACTATCAAAAAGCCTATCACTACATAGATTGTCTTCGGTAATATTTCAGATTGAAAATCTTGACCAATCATACTGATCATTGTTAAAATTCCCGCCAAAGTTGTTCCGATAATTGGTCCTAAGTATGGAATTATGTTCAGAATGGCGCATAAAAAAGCAATTACAAAAGCATTTTTATTTCCGAAAATCAGCAACACAATTAGGTAAAGAATAAACACCACGATTAACTGTAATAGCAAACCAATAAAATAACGGGTTAGAAGGAGGTTTATTTTTGTGATAGAATTTAGAATTTTATCTTCATTTGAATCTGGAAGTATTCTTCTCGCCTGATTTTTAAAAATATCCTGATCTTTAATAAAAAAGAAAGTAATGAAAAATACCGATACCAGTCCCATTCCCATATCAGCCATGAAATTAATAATCGAATTGATAAAACCAGTAAAATAACTAAAATCTAACAGCGAAGTAAGTTTAGAATCTTTTATAATTTTATTTAAGTCAATATGCTGAATATTAAAGTATTCTTCAAGATGTGCTTCAGTTTCCATGAATTTTGACTGCAATTGTGCAGTATCCAGAAGAGCCAAATTATTGGCTTGAGAAATTATTAAAGGAACAAACAAAAGAATAAAGCCAACAATCAGAAATATAAAAAGGATAATTGTCGTTGTGGCAGCCAGCGAATTACTGAATTTGAGTTTGTTTTTTAAAAATAGAACCAGTGGATTGGCAATTAGACATAATATTAAAGAGATGCATAAATATACAATTACAGTCTGGATTTCATATAAAAAATATAATGTGATGCCAATTATTAGGATGGTTGCTAAGGCTCTTAAAATTCCTCGCGATATGGTTTTTGACGTGATCATGTTTAAAATTTAGACTATAAATATAGGAAAAAGCATTCTAAAATCTAGGTTTAAACAAAAAAAGCGAGATGAAAACATCTCGCTTTGACTGATTTTTTGATTCAACTATTGTGCAAATGAGGCTCTTGCTCCTCCAGTTGTAAAAATAGCTGCTATTCTGTTTTTTTGTCCTGTTGAAAACATATACATCGCTGCATCATCAACATAATCCATGTAGTTCATTGTCATCTCTACTGGTGTTCCAGAACAAGTGCTGTAATGTGGGTAAGCAGGAACTCCGTAGTTGGCAGTATTATGAGTAGGAGTGTCGGCAACTAAATCGCTTCCGCAAGTTGCATCTCCCCAAATGTGACGTAAGTTCATCCAGTGACCAACCTCGTGTGTAGCCGTTCTTCCTAAGTTAAATGGAGCGTTTGCAGAACCAGATAAACCAAAGTAACGAGAATCGATTACAACTCCGTCAGTTGCAGAAGCGCCTCCAGGAAATTGTGCATAACCTAAAATTCCGCCTCCAATGTTGCAAGACCACATGTTTAATTTTGTAGTCGGAGAAGTAGGAGCAATTCCGCCTTGAGCCGTTTTTTTCATCGCATCATTTGTTCCCCAAGAAGTTTTAGTGGTAGATTTTCTAATAACTTGGTCTAAAACAAAAGTGATTCCGATGTTTGCCTTAACTCCTGAAAATAATGCTGGTACATTATTATAATCTGAGTTTAAAGCATTAAAATCTTTGTTTAAAACATCAATTTGTGATTGAATTTGTGTGTCCGAAATGTTTTGTGCAGCCGTTCTGTAAAGAACATTAACCACAACTGGAATTTCGATTTTTCCATTTACTAAACGTCCTGTAAAACTAGAGCCAGCGTGCTGCACGGTAAAAGTCTCAATTTCATTCATTCTAATTGCCAACATGGGATCGGCTTTTAACTGAGCTTCCAAAACTTCTTGTGTTGCGCATCCTCTTCTAGAAGCAACACTAGCATCTGCACTATCAGCATCAGATGATGGATCATTTTGACAAGCAAAAAGCATTAACGCTGCAAATGTGGTAATAATAACTTTTTTCATAATAATTTGGGTTTTTTGTTATAAAAATGTTGATTAGTTGAATAATGAAGCAATTTTATAACAAAAAAATATTATGGAAAAATATTACAAAGATTATTTTGTGAGAAATTTTACGATCCCTTACAAACACTGATTCTTACAAAATTTAAAGCAAAATTATTAATAAGTTTTTTCTTTCTTTTATGTTTCTTTGATGCATTACGTCTTGATTATTTGCCGTTTAACGATTTTTTCGTCTCAACTGAATAATTAAATTTTAATTGTAAAATGAAAAAAGTGGCTTTATAAAGTGTTTTTTATAAAGAAGTAATTTCGTAAAGCGCAATACTCGCAGCCTGAACAACATTCATGCTGCTGTTTTTGCCAAACATATTGATATGAACAATTTGGTGAGAAAGTTTTAAAAGTTCTTCTGAGATTCCATTGATTTCGCTGCCGATTAAAAGAGCGATTTTTTTATTTTCAGGAATAACAACTTCTTTTAAAGGTTTGCTAGTAGATGCGATCTCAAGTGAAATAATTTCAAAATCATTATCCAAAAGAAAAGATTGAAGTTCATTAAAATTTTCAATCACAGAATGAGCCACATGAAGGTGCGTGCTTCTCGAAGTTTTGTTGATTTTGCGAGGTGTCAGCGGAATATCTTTTCCGAAAAAGATAATATTTTCAACTCCGAAAGCTTCAGAAATTCTGAATAAGGAACCAATATTCTGCTGAAAGTAAATATGATCGCATACTAAAGTAATGGGAAATGTCTTTCTCTCAAATTGATTTTCTTCGTGAGTCAGCTGCATTTTTTGTTGTTAAAATAGTGATTAGTTATTAGTGAAAAGTGATTAGTGAAAAGTATTAAGTGACGTTGCTTTTTGTATTGATGAATTGCTAATAATAGTTGATTTACTAATCACTAATTACTAATAACTTATGAAACTAATTAGTAAAAATATAATTGATAATATTGGCTCCCATTTTGAGCGCTTTGTCTCTTACGTTTGCGGGATCGTTGTGTACTTCGGTATCTTCCCAACCGTCGCCCAAATCACATTCGTACGTATAAAGTAAAACAAGTTTGTTGTCTATAAAAATTCCAAAAGCTTGAGGACGAGTTCCGTCATGTTCGTGAATTTTTGGCAATCCGTTCGGAAAAGGAAACGGTTTCTGAAAAATAGGATGATTGGCAGGAATCTCAACTAAACTATTATTCGGAAATATTTTTTTGATTTCTTTTCTAATAAATTGGTCCATTCCATAATTATCATCAATATGCAGAAAACCGCCGGCAGTTAGATAATTTCTCAAGTTGGTTACATCAGCATCGCTAAAAACCACGTTTCCGTGCCCTGTCATATGCACAAAAGGGTACGAAAGCAAATCTGGATTGCTTGGTTCTACAGTCGAAGGTTTGTTTTTGATACGAGTATTAATATTGGCGTTGCAAAAGCTAATTAAATTTGGCAGAGAAGTTGGGTTTGCATACCAATCGCCGCCGCCGCTGTATTTAAGCAAAGCAATTTCTTGTGAAAAAGAGGATGCGGAAATTAGTAAGAGTAAGTAAAATATTTTTTTCATTGACTATATTTTTTGCTTCATTTCCTTAAGATGTTTTTTTGTCATCCTGAGGAACGAAGGATCACACAAGAAACTCCATACAGAATTTGCTAATCTCTGTCGATTTACGAGTGTGATCCTTCGTTTCTCAGGATGACAAACTATGCGTTTATTTATTCATTAAAAAAAACTACACTATGACAAGCCACAACTGCAGCTGTTTCTGTTCTTAAACGTGTATTTCCTAAAGTTACAGGTTTGTAATTATTTTCAATTGCCAATGCAATTTCTTTTTCAGAAAAATCGCCTTCTGGTCCAATTAAAATCGTAACGTCTTCATTTGGTTTTAAAACCTCTTTCAACGATTTTTTATCAGTTTCTTCGCAATGCGCAATCAATTGTAAGCCATTTTGTTGCTGTTTAATGAATTCTTTAAACGAAATAGCTTCATTCAATTTGGGAAGAAATGTTTCATTGCATTGTTTCATTGCCGATAAAATAATTTTTTCGAAACGATCTCGATTGATTACTTTTCGTTCAGAACGATCGCAGAAAATTGGCGTAATTTCTTGAATGCCAATTTCGGTTGCTTTTTCCAGAAACCATTCAAAACGATCATTCATTTTGGTTGGAGCAACCGCCAAATGCAAGTGAAATTTCGGCTTTTCGGCATTTTTTATCGAAAGCACTTCAACCGTACATTTATTGTCTGAAGCCAAAGTAATCTGAGTTTCAAACAATAATCCAAAACCATTGGTAACATGAAGAATATCTGAATCTTTCTTTCGAAGGACTTTTATAATATGACGGCTTTCTTCTTTATCAAAAGAAAAACTTTCGGTTGTCTCGTCTATATTCGGATTGAAAAATAACTGCATGATTTAAAATTCGATTCTTGCTTTAGAAACCACGGCAGAAGTTTCAAAACGATTAGACAAGTATTTTTGGTAGCCGACAATTCCAATCATTGCAGCATTGTCTGTAGTGTATTCAAATTTTGGAATGAAAGTTTTCCAGCCGTATTTACTTTCAGTTTCTTTTAATGTATTTCGAATTCCTGAATTTGCAGAAACTCCTCCGCCAATTGCGATTTGTGTAATTCCAGTTTCTTTTACAGCCAATTTTATTTTATCCATCAAAATTTCGATAATAGTATGCTGAATAGAAGCGCAAATATCATTCAGATTTTCATCAATAAAATTCGGATTCAGCTGTTTATTTTTTTGAATGAAATATAAAATAGCCGTTTTCAATCCAGAGAAGCTAAAATCCAATCCCGGAACTTTAGGTTTGGTAAAAGGAAAAGCTTTTGGGTTTCCTTCTTTGGCGTATTTATCAATTAAAGGTCCGCCAGGGTAAGGAAGCCCAAGAATTTTGGCACTTTTGTCAAATGCTTCACCCACAGCATCATCAGTAGTTTCTCCGATAATTTCCATATCAAAAAAGTTATTCACTTTTACAATTTGAGTGTGTCCTCCACTAATGGTTAAAGCTAAAAAAGGAAATTCTGGTTTATCGTAGCCTTCTTCATCAATAAAATGAGCTAAAATGTGTGCATGCATGTGATTTACAGCAATTAACGGCACATTTAACGCTAACGATAATGATTTGCTGAAGGAAGTCCCCACCAATAAAGAGCCCATTAATCCTGGTCCTTGTGTAAATGCGATTGCGCTTAATTGTTCTTTTTGTACATTTGCTTTGCGAAGTGCAGCATCTATCACAGGAACGATATTCTGCTGGTGCGCGCGTGAGGCCAATTCAGGAACAACACCTCCGTATTGATTATGAATTAATTGATTGGCTACAACATTTGACAATACTTTGTCGTTATGTAAAACCGCGGCAGCAGTATCATCGCATGAACTTTCGATGGCTAGAATAAAAACCTCTGGATTTTGCATATAAAGGCACAAATTTTGAATTATATTTGACAAATCAAATTATTAAATTTATTTGATTGAAGCAGTGCCCCAAAATTAAAGAATTTTTATCAAAAACAGCCGTTCTTTGTCTGTTCAAATAAATTAAAAGAAAAACTAAAATTAAAGAAGCTATCAAAAAACTAAAGAAAATAATATCAAGAACTCTAATTGGGTTGATTTTACTTTTGTTAGTACTGGCTATCATATTATCTATTCCCGTCGTTCAGACACAGATTGCGAATTATGTAACCGATTCATTAAATAAAGATTACAAGGTTAATATTAATGTCGAAAAAACCGCAATCAATATTTTTGGCGGAGTAAAATTGAAGAATGTGTCCATTTTAGATCATCATAAAAAGACGATGATTTATTCAGATATTATTACGACCGATATTGCCAGTTTCAGCAGATTATTAGACGGAGATTTAATTTTTGGCGATTTGCGTTTAACAGGTTTAATTTTTAATCTGAAAACCTATAAAGGCGAAGATGAAAACAATATCAACAAATTTATTAAAGCTTTTGAAGTTGAAAACACACCAAAGAAAAAGTCAACTAAACATTTCTTGTTAACGGCTAAAAACGCTTACATCGAAAAAGGAAGATTTTCTGTTGTTGATGAAAATAAAACTACTCCAAAATTTTTGGATTTTACCAAATTAAACGCCTACATCAGCGAGTTTAAATTGTATGGTCCAGAAGTAAATACAAACATCCATCGATTTTCGTTTATGGATCACCGCGGTTTGTATGTTTCTAATTTTGCTGGAAAATTCAGCTATAGCAAAAAACAGATTAAAGTTGAAAATCTGGCTATTAAAACCAAAAGATCTTCTATTTATGGTTTAGCCATTTTAAATTATAAACCTTCAGATTTTCTTGATTTTACAGACAAAGTTCGATTTAACGTCGTGATAGATTCTTCTTCTATTGCAACAAATGATATTCGTCATTTTTATGATGGTTTAGGTAAAAATCAGCATTTTAAACTGAAAACAAAATTAGATGGTCCGTTAAATAATATGACGCTTACAAAGTTAAGATTAAGCGACACAAACGGATCAAAAATCAACGCGACAATCAATTTTAGAAATCTTTTAGGCAGTAAAACTCAGAAGTTTTCTATGGATGGAAAGTTTGATAAACTGCTTTCAAGTTATGATGATCTGGTAATTCTGCTTCCGGTAGTTTTAGGAAAAAGGCTTCCGAAGGAAATGAAGAAAATCGGTAAGTTTAATATTGTCGGAAAAGCTAAAGTTTCCACTACAGCATTAGAAACAGATTTCAAAATGGCAACCGATCTAGGAAACGGGCAAGTTGATCTTCATATGAATAATATGGATTTTATTGATCGAGCTTCATATTCTGGAAATATCATTTTGACCAATTTTGATGTTGGGGCAATTTTAAGCCGAAAAGATCTTGGCAGAACTACGTTGAATCTTGATATAGATGGAATTGGTTTTACGGAGAAATATTTGAATACCGTTATTAAAGGTGATATTTCGAAATTAGATTACAATAAATACACCTATAATAATATCGTAGTAAACGGGAATTTTAAACTTCCTTATTATAAAGGACAAATTGCGATAAACGATCCGAACTTGAATTTAAGTTTTGATGGATTATTGGATTTGAGTAAGAAAGAAAATCGTTATGATTTTCATATTAATGTAGAAAATTCAGATTTAAGAAAACTGAAGTTTGTGGGCGACTCAATTTCGCATTTTAAAGGAGATGTTGTCGTTCAGCTGACAGGAAATTCAATTGAAAATCTTCAGGGAGATATTTTTATCAATGATGCAGAATATCAAAATCCAAAAGCGACATATGTTTTTGATCAGGTAAATTTAAATTCAAGTTTTGATACGGATCGGTTAAGAACCATTACCATTAGTTCGAATGACGTTGTGGACGGGAAAATTGTGGGTAAATTTAGATTTGATCAATTGGATAAATTGGTCATGAATTCTGTTGGTAGTTTATACACCAATTACAAACCTTATAAAGTTAAAAAAGGACAATTTTTACGTTTCAATTTCCGTGTTTACGATAAAGTGGTTGAAATGCTTTATCCAGAAATAAATATTGATTCATCTACGGTTGTTCGAGGAAAAATTGATTCTGATTTACAGGAATTTAAATTCCGTTTTAGATCGAAAAAGATTACCGCAGCCAAAAATACATTCGATAATATCCGTATTAATATTGATAATAAAAACCCGCTTTATAATGCTTTTGTCGAATTAGACAGTATTAAAACGCCTTATTATAAGATTCGTGACTTTAATTTGATTAATGTCACCTCAAATGATACGCTTTTTGTTCGTTCGGAGTTTAAAGGAGGTAATAAAGGTGAGGATTACTTTAATCTAGATTTGTATCATACAATTGACAAGAGTAAAAACAATATTGTAGGTATCAAGAAATCGGAAATGAAATTTAAGGACTATATCTGGTACTTAAATGAAGATGCTGAAAAAGATAATCAAATTGTAATTGATCAATATTTTAAAAATTTTACATTTGATAATATCGTATTATCTCATGAAAACCAGAAGATTGACCTTAACGGAGTTATAAAAGGAGCAGATTACAAAGATCTCGTCCTCACCTTTGAAGATGTGGATATAAATAAAATTACGCCTGTAAATTCCAAATTTGTATTCAATGGTAATTTGAATGGAAATGTCAATTATAAGCAGAATAAAAGTGTTTATCAGCCCACGGCATCTATAAAAATTGATCACCTCGTGATGAATAATACGGAATTAGGCACGCTTAATTTTGATATTTCTGGAGACGAAACTTTTAGAAAATTCACTGTCAACTCTTCTATTCAGAATGGTTTCACGGAATCGTTTAGAGCAAACGGAACTTTCGCTGTAGAAAATAAAGAAACAATTATGGATATGAGTTTGAAGCTGGAAGGCTTTAATCTCGCTACCTTGGGAACTATTGGCGGAAATGTGCTGTCTAATGTCCGCGGTTCTGTCTCTGGAAATGCAGCTGTTGTTGGGAATTTGAAAAAACCAGAAATCAATGGACGTCTGTATGTAGAAAAAGCCGGAATGACGATTCCATACCTCAATACGGATTATGAATTGAGCGACCGAACGGTAATTGATTTAACCAACGAAAAGTTCTTGTTTAGAAATAATCAGTTGACGGATACGAAATACAATACAAAAGGCTTGCTTAACGGAAGCATCGAGCATAATAATTTTAGTGATTGGAAATTAGATTTAAATATTACTTCTAAACGATTATTGGCGCTCGATACAAAAGACAGTGATGATGCGGCATATTTTGGAACGGCTTTTATAAATGGATCGGCTAGTATAAGAGGACCTGTTGATGCTTTGTTTATTAAAGTAGATGCCAAATCTGAGAAAGGTACAGAAGTAAAGATCCCGATTAACAATACGCAAAGTGTTGGAGAAAGCAGTTGGATTCATTTTGTAACTCCAAAAGAAAAATATAATCTGGCCAATGGTATTATCGAAAAAACACGTGATTATAACGGACTTGAGCTCGAATTTGATTTTGATATTACGCCAGATGCCGAGGTGGAAGTTATTCTTGATCGAAATTCGGGTCATGGTATGAAAGGAAAGGGATATGGATCTCTTTTATTTAAAATCAATACTTTGGGTAAATTCAATATGTGGGGAGATTTCCAGGCATATGAAGGAACCTATAATTTCAAATATGGCGGACTTATCGATAAAAAGTTTACGGTTAAAAAGGGAGGTTCGATTATTTGGGAAGGAAACCCAATGCGTGCCCAGCTGAATTTAGAAGCTGTTTATAAAACGCAAGCCAATCCAGCGGTACTTTTGGATAATACTTCTTCGTTCAATAAAAAAGTTCCTGTAGAGGTTGTTATTGGATTAAGAGGAGATTTGGCGAGTCCAGAACCTAATTTTGACATTCAGTTCCCGTCTGTGAGCAATGTTTTAAAATCGGAGATACAATATAAACTCGATGACAAAGATATCCGTCAGACTCAAGCGCTCTATTTATTATCGACTGGTTCGTTTATGAGTACAGACGGATTCAGTCAAGGAGATTTCTCTGGAACATTAACAGAAACGGCTTCGAGTTTATTAGGCGGAATTATCAAATCAGATAATGATAAAGTAAATATCGACTTAAATTACATTGCAGCTGATAGAAGAACAGGGCAGGAGGTTGACGGTCAGTTTGTGGCCAATATATCGTCTCAGGTAAATGAACGAATTACAATTAATGGTAAGCTGGGAGTTCCTGTTGGAGGTGTAAACGAATCTGCAATTGTTGGAGATATTGAGATCTTGTATCGTGTAAATGAAGACGGAACAATGAACCTTCGTTTGTTCAATAAAGAAAATGACATTAATTATATAGGACAAGGGATTGGTTATACGCAAGGAGTCGGTATTTCGTATGAGGTGGATTTTGACACCTTTAGCGAACTTGTAAATAAGCTGTTTAAAAGCCATAAAATTGAAAAAGCAGTAAAAGGTTCTTCTGCTGATCAAATGCAAGATTCTAATATGAATCCGGATTATATGAATTTTACAAGTAAGAAGGAATCAGAGAAAAACAAGAAAAAAGCCAAAGAAGACGAAGAGAAAAGAAAAAAGGAAGAAGACAAGAAGAAAAAAGACCATGAGCAAACCACTCCTAGTAATAATCAAGGGATGATTCCAGACAATGACTATTAACACTTTGTTAAAAATATACTTTTGTAAAACCATTATTCTCATAATGGTTTTTTTTATGCTAAATTTAGGCCCTCTAATAAAATTTTCCAAGTGAGCGGGAAATTCTGATTTTTATAACACTTCATAAGGGTATTGTTATTTTTGACGATTTAATTAAAAAAATACGGTTTTATTATTTTAAATGAAATTTTTTCCTAGAAAAAACTTATTAACGAAAACGTTTGAATTTAACAGATTTTATTAATTTATGATAATTGTAACCTGAAAAGTGATGAATGTTTGCTAATTTTACACTTTAATACTTAAATAATGCCAAAAACAATAAAAAAAGTAGGTGTTCTTACCTCAGGAGGAGATTCACCTGGAATGAATGCTGCAATACGATCAGTTGTTCGAACTTGCGCATACCATAATATAGAATGCATCGGAATTTATAGAGGGTATCAAGGAATGATTGAAGGAGACTTCAAGGAAATGGGTCCACGAAGCGTAAATAATATTGTAAACAAAGGTGGAACGATCTTAAAATCGGCTCGTTCAGTTGAGTTTAGAACCCCTGAAGGTAGAAAAAAAGCACATGAAAACTTGGTTAAGGCCGGTGTAGATGCTTTGGTTGTTATTGGTGGAGACGGAAGTTTTACTGGAGGATTAATTTTTAATGCAGAATTTGATTTCCCAGTAATGGGAATTCCGGGTACAATTGATAATGATATTTATGGTACAAGTTTTACTTTAGGGTATGATACCGCTTTAAATACTGTTGTAGACTGTATCGATAAAATTAGAGACACGGCAAGTTCACATAACCGTCTTTTCTTTGTAGAGGTTATGGGTAGAGATGCGGGTCACATTGCTCTTAACGCTGGTATTGGTGCAGGAGCAGAAGAAATCCTTATTCCTGAAGAAGATCTTGGTTTAGATCGTCTTTTAGATTCGCTTCAAAAAAGTAAAGCATCAGGAAAATCATCAAGTATTGTGGTAATCGCTGAAGGAGATAAAATTGGTAAAAACGTTTTCGAATTAAAAGATTATGTTGAAGCTAATTTACCTGAATACGATGTGCGTGTTTCTGTTTTAGGACACATGCAGCGTGGTGGTTCACCGTCTTGTTTTGACCGTGTATTAGCTAGCCGTTTAGGTGTAAAAGCAGTAGAATCTTTAATTGAAGGAAAATCTAATTATATGGTTGGAGTTCGTGAAGATAAAGTAATCTTAACGCCTCTTGAGCAAGCAATTAAAGGTAAATCAGAAATTGATAGAGAATTATTAAGAGTGTCAGACATCATGTCGACATAACCAATATAAAGTTTAAAAAAGAAAGAGAAGTTTATTGTGAGGAAATTAGACTTTGAATTAGTGTAATAAAAACAAAAGCAAAAATTTAGTAAAATGTCAAAAGTAAAATTAGGAATAAACGGATTTGGACGTATCGGAAGAATCGTTTTTAGAGAGTCTTTCAATAGAGATAATGTAGAAGTTGTTGCAATCAATGACTTATTAGACGTAGATCATTTAGCTTACTTATTAAAATATGACTCAGTTCACGGTCGTTTCGATGGAACTGTAGAAGTTAAAGAAGGAAAATTATATGTAAACGGAAGAAACATCCGTATCACTGCAGAAAGAAATCCTGCTGATTTAAAATGGAACGAAGTTGATGTAGATGTAGTAGCTGAATGTACTGGTATCTTCACAACTGTAGAAACTGCAAGCGAGCACTTAAAAGGTGGTGCTAAGAAAGTTATCATTTCTGCTCCTTCTGCTGATGCTCCAATGTTTGTAATGGGAGTTAACCACGAATCTGCAAAAGCTTCTGATTTAGTAGTTTCTAACGCTTCTTGTACTACAAACTGTTTAGCTCCATTAGCTAAAGTTATCAATGATAATTTCGGAATTGTTGAAGGTTTAATGACTACTGTTCACGCAACTACTTCAACTCAAATGACTGCTGACGGACCTTCTAGAAAAGACTGGAGAGGTGGACGTGCTGCTGCAATCAACATCATTCCTTCTTCAACTGGTGCTGCTAAAGCGGTTGGAAAAGTAATTCCAGAATTGAATGGAAAATTAACTGGTATGGCTTTCCGTGTTCCTACTGCTGACGTTTCTACAGTAGATTTAACTGTGAAATTAGCTAAAGAAACTTCATACGAAGAAATTATGGCTGTATTGAAAAAAGCTTCAGAAAACGAATTGAAAGGTATCTTAGGGTATACTGAAGATGCAGTGGTTTCTCAAGATTTTATCTCAGATAAAAGAACTTCTATCGTTGATGCTGGTGCAGGTATCGGTTTAAATTCAACTTTCTTCAAATTAGTTTCTTGGTATGACAATGAGTACGGATACTCAAGCAAATTAATTGATTTATCTGTACATATTGCAGGTTTAAAATAATAATATATATTTTTGCAAAATCCCGTTCGACACTTCGAACGGGATTTTCTTATTTTGTTACTTCTATTATTAATGTAAAAATCACACTTTTAAATTAAAAATAGAAAAACCTAATTCCAAAAACTAAACAAATGAAATTAATAGTTGACAGTGGATCTACTAAAGCCGATTGGATTGCGATAGATGATAATGGAAAAGTATTATTCACAACACAAACTTTAGGATTAAATCCTGAAATTCTAGACGAGCCAGAAATCATCGAGAGATTAAATGACCGTTTCGATATCTTACAAAACAAAAAAAATGCTACACATTTATTCTTTTACGGTGCTGGTTGCGGTACTGACAGAATGAAAGAGTGGTTGAAAAGAATTTTTCAAGAATATTTTTCTAACGCAATTGTAGACGTTCAAGAAGACACTTATGCTGCCGTTTACGCGACAACTCCAAAAGGAGAAGAGGCAATAGTTTCAATCTTAGGAACAGGTTCTAACTGCAGTTATTTTGATGGAAAAGTTTTACATCAAAAAGTACAGTCACTTGGATACATTGTTATGGATGACTGCAGCGGTAACGTTTTTGGAAAAGAATTAATTAGAAAATACTATTTTAATAAAATGCCTAAAGAATTGGCTGTTGAACTTGAAAAAGAGTACGACGTTGATCCAGATTTTATTAAAAACAAATTATATAAAGAACCAAACCCGAATGCTTATTTGGCTACATACGCTAAATTCTTAATTAAGCATAAAGACACGGAGTTCTGCAGAAAAATCATTTTTAAAGGAATGAAATCTTTCGTTAAGAATTACATTAAACAATTTGATAACTGCAAAGAAGTTCCAGTACATTTTGTTGGTTCTATTGCTTTTTATTTGAAAGATGAATTACAAGAGACATTTAATAAGTATGAACTTCAATTAGGAAATGTTTTAAGAAGACCTATTGATGGATTAATTGCTTACCATGTCGCTAATCAATAGTTCGGGTTTTATGGAAATTGCCATTATTGCTCATGATGGTAAAAAAGCAGATTTAATTGATTTTCTAGTCAAAAATGAAGCTGTTTTGCACAATGAAAAAATAAGGCTTATTGGTACTGGTACTACGGGAGGAAAAGCAGAAGCTGCTGGATTTAAAACTCAGAGAATGCTTTCTGGACCTCTTGGAGGCGATGCGCAGATTGCGGGAAGAGTAGCAGAAGGAATTACGCAGATGGTTTTCTTTTTTAAAGATCCGCTATCAAGTCATCCGCACGAAGCAGATATTAACATGCTGATTCGTGTTTGTGATGTGCATAATGTGCCGCTGGCAACCAATGAAGCAACGGCACAATTATTATTAGATGCTATTGCACTGCAATTATAGAAATTTCTACATTAACATTTTTTGGCAAACAAGCCACTTGAACCGTTTCACGAGCTGGAGCGGTTTTTTCGTTAAAATAAGATCCGTAAACGGTATTTATTGCTCCAAAGTTGTTCATGTCCATGATGAAGATAGTTGACTTTACAACGTTCTCAAAAGTCATGTCTGCAGTTTCAAGGATAGCAGCAATGTTTTTCATCACTTGGTGCGTTTCATCATTAATATTGTCTGTAATTAAATCTCCTGTCTCAGGATTGATTGCAATCTGTCCAGAAGCATACAGTGTATTTCCAGATAATACAGCTTGATTATAAGGTCCGATTGGAGCTGGAGCTTTCTCGGTAAAAATGATTTTTTTCATAATATAATTTTATTAGAAATATAATTTTTTGATTTTTGTACTAACGTAGAGTTTCCAATGTAATCTGAAGAATCTCTATCAGCTTCCAAACTTTCGATTAGAACTTTCGACTTTCGACTTTCAAACTTTCAAACTTTCGACTTTCAAACTTTCGACTTTAAGACTAAAAAAAATTATCTATTTGAAACGCTACGTTTGTTCCACTTGATATCGCTAAGCATACCAGATTTAATTCCGATGAAGAAATTCCAGTTAGAATTGGTGCCTAAAGGCTGCCAGTTAAAGGCCATTCTCCAGCTTAATAAATCTCTTTCAAAACGGAATTGGGTAAAGGTAACTCCTTTTTGAACAAAATCGTAACCTGTAGAAACCCCTGCTTTCCATTTAGGAGTAAGATCGGTATTGATAGAAACCATGATAGAGTTTCCAGAAATGGTGCTTTCTCGTTTTACGTTTGAATAGGTTAGCGAGTAGGCAAGTGTCATATCCCACGGAACCTTTGAGTTAAAGAACTCGGTGATGACATCATTTTCAGTATCGTTCTCAAATTGGCTGTTGCGGCTGTCGTTTAAATCGGTATTAGTACCAAACAAATCATCATCTCGTCCACCATTACGTTGGCTTTGAGTATTGGTTTTGTCTTTTTTGTCTCCTTTGTTTGAGAATGAATAGTTTACGGTTACGTTTGCACTTGTCATTCTAAATAAACTTCCGCCATTGTCAATATTGAATTTGTCAATTTTGTTACCGCCATTATCAATCGCATATGGATCTAATGTTGCACCAAAGTTCATATTCATCTTATTGTCAAAAAACTGTGTTCCACCGCTGACTAAGATAGGCTGCCATCCGAAGGTAGATTTTCCGTCAGCATTGAAATTGTAGCTTGTGCTAAAGTTTAAGTTGTTTAACAGCATTATCTTTTTAGGTTCTGTTTTTGTGCTGTCACTATCTCTTACTTTCGCTTCAAAAGTGTTGCTCAAAGCAAAACCAACAATGTTTGAATTGTCTTTTCCAGGCGCTCCAAACAAACCATTTTCAAATCTTGTATACTCCGATTTAATTACTCCAGAGGCATCAACTGTATAAGTATCGTAATATTTTTCAAAACTTGGCGTATAAGCATAGGTAACACTCGGACGCATTACGTGTCTAATAGATTGAATTCTTTTATCTTCCCCAAAATTGAAAGTTCCGTAAATTGTCGTACCTAAATTGGTGCTGAAGTTGTAAGTTCTAAATGAATCAAAACCATTTACATTTTGGTTAACCGTTTGTGCGGAAGTTGGATCGTAAACTTTTTGGATGGTTTTGTTAACCCATGTTTCCTGATAAGTTGTAGAGGCACCAGCACTAAAATATTTGAAAATTTTAAAGTTAGTACTCAACGGAATGGTATGCTGCATTCCTAATTGAGCATCCTCAAACATTTGTGGTTTAAAAAATAATGAATCTTTGGTTTTAAAATAATTTTTACCGCTTACATTATACTGTAAGTTGATGTTTTTAATTAATCCTTTCTTTACGCCATCTTTTCCAACAAAAGGATATACACGGTCAATACTTCCCTGTAAAGCCGGAAGAGTCATGATAATATCTTCTGTTTGCGTATTCTGGCTATGTGTTGCCGACAACGAAATACGCGAACCTGGAATAGTATTAAAAGTTTTGTTGTATGAAATAGACGAACTTAATGTGTTGTTCAAATTCGATCCAATATTCGCTTGGTTGATAGACTGTTTGAAGTACTTACTGCTACCCATGTTAACAGAAGCAGAGAAAGTAGAATTCGGATTTGATTTTGTGTCTTTAGAATGCGACCACTGAATGTTGTAAATGCTTTGTTTTGAATAGTCAGGATAACCACGTTCGCTATTAATTAAATTTTCGAAACGGATATTGACATTTCCTCTATACTTATATCGTGTGGCATACGCCGATTCGAATCGCATGGCGTAACTTCCGTTGGTGTAATAATCTCCGAGAACGGTCAAATCATAATTATCGCTTAAAGCAAAGTAATAACCTCCATTCTGCAATGAAAATCCTCTTGTATTCGAGTCGTTATAACTCGGAATAATAATACCTGAAACGCTTTTTTCTTTGCTTAATGGGAAAAAACCATAAGGCAAAGCAAGGGGTGTAGGGACATCTGCAATAACCATTTGTGTCAAACCGGCAACAATTTTTTTACCAGGTACAAATTTAATTCTGCTCGTTCGAAAGTAGTATTCAGGATTGTCAATATCTTGAGCAGTAGTAATACGTGCTTCTTTCAAGAAGTATACAGAGTCGTTTTCTTTTTTGGTGACCGCAGCTTTAATATTTAACTCGCCTTGTTTTGTTCTCGAATTATAAATTAAAGCTTTTTTTGTTTTAAAGTTAAAACGGATAGAATCTGGCTGTACCTCACTTGTTCCTTGTTTGAAGTTAGGATATTGAGTCAGAACACCTGCAGAATCTTTAATTCGTCCTGCATAAACTTCATCTTTTTCATAATTAAGAACAATTATGCCCGATTTTAATTCGACATCTTTGTAGTATAATTCAGCTTCATTATATAAAGTGATCAGCTTATTTTTCTGGTCAATTTTAGCATAATCTTTTGCTACATATCGTACTTTTCCATCCAAAAAAGTCTTTTTGGGTTTAACGGTATCTAATTTTATAGTATCTGTAATTGCAGTGTTTCCTTTATCTGTTTGTTTTACAGCAGGTAAAGGTTTTTTTTTGTTTTTTATTTCTTGCGAATATACATTACCACAACCTATAGTTAGGAAAAATGATATTAAAACGATATTAAATAAGTTTGTATGCAAAGGTTTAAATGCTATTTTTGTAAAATTATGGCTTGTTTTTTGACATGTCAAACTTACATATAATTTTTTGGCAAAAATAATCAATTCTAAAAATTATAACAGCTGCATTTTATTAAAATTAACTTTTAGATTTATGAATAGAATTAACAAATTTAAGGTAATATTTACTTTATTTCTTATAATATCGTCCTTTTGTGCTCATAGTCAGTCAAATGTATTTAAGGTTACACTTGATGCCGGACATGGAGATCATGACTTTGGCGCTGTTTATAGCGGACGAATTGAAAAGAATATTGCTTTAGCTATTGTTTTGAAAGTGGGGAAGATTTTAGAGCTTAATCCTAATGTTAATGTAATTTATACTCGTAAAACTGACGTTTTTATAGATTTGGTCGAAAGAGCTAATATTGCCAATAGAGCAAATTCGAATATTTTTGTTTCTATTCACTGTAATGCCAACAAAAATACGGCAGCAGACGGGACCGAAACTTATGTAATGGGTTTAAGTAAAGTAGCATCCAACCTTGAGGCAGCGAAAAAAGAGAACTCTGTAATTACGTTAGAGAAAGACTATAAGCGTAAATATGAAGGTTACGACCCTAACTCTCCAGAATCAATGATTGGTATGACTTTAATGCAAGAAGAATATTTAGATAATAGTATTACGCTTGCAACGAAAATCGAAGAGAATTTTGAGAAATTAGGAAAAAAACTTCGTCACGGTGGAGTAAAACAAGCTCCTTTCATGGTGCTTCATAAAGCATATATGCCAAGGGTTTTGGTAGAAACAGGATTTGTCTCTAACCCGACAGAAGGAAATATTTTAAATTCTGAAGAAGGGCAAGATGATATTGCAAGAGCGATCGCAGAAGCAATTTTAAGTTATAAACGTGAATATTTTGGGTCAGGAGCGGAAGCTACTGAGGGTCGGCCCATAAGAGATACTACTCCTGCAAAACCAAAAACAACTACGCCAGTAGCTGTAGCGAAAAGTGCTCCAAAAGGAACTTTTTTTAAGGTACAGCTTATTGCAAGTATTAAAAAAACGCCTTTAGAACCTAAGAATTTTAAAGGATTGAAAAATGTAACAATGATATACGAAAATAATATTTATAAATATTTCTACGAAGAAACATCAAGTTACGAAACAGCACAAAAATATCTGCAAGAAGCTAAAAGTAAAGGATATGGCGCAGCGTTTTTAGTAGCAACTAAAGACGGAGAAAAGATCAGTATTCAGGACGCGATTAAATAATAAGCGCAAGTTCGAATATTTATATTAATTTTGTACAAACACTTAGAATTTTGAAACTAACAAGAGAAATTAAAACGGCTATTTTAGTCATCGCGTCTATTTTATTATTTATCTGGGGATATAGTTTTTTAAAGGGCAGAGACCTTTTTACAAATTATACATTATTATATGCTGAATATGATAATGTTGAAGATTTATCTCCATCAGCTCCAGTAACGATTAACGGACTTGCGGTTGGTAAAGTAAATAAAATTACAATTGATGAAGTCACTGGTAAATTATTAGTAGAACTTCAGCTTAAAACAGATTTTCCAATTTCTAAAACGAGTACGGCAGTAATTTATGCTCCAAGTTTGATTGCTGGAAAACAAATTAAAATTATTCCAAATTTTAATGATAAAGTATTAGCCGAAGACGGACAAAAATTGCCTTCTAATGTTGAGCTAGGATTGACAGAATCTTTAGGAGGAAAAATTGAACCAATTCAGCAAAAGCTTGATAAAATGCTTCTAAATGTTGATGTTCTGATTACAGGGTTGAATAATACTTTAGATAAAAATACTCAAGAAAATCTAAAGAAAACTATTGCTGAATTAAGTCAGACAATGGAGCAGTTTCATAGAGCATCTGGAAGCCTTAATAATATCTTGGATACAAATAAAGGACAGATTAATGGAATTGTTACCAACTTCAATAAAATGTCTGGTAACTTCAATAAAATTTCAGATTCATTAAACAAAGCAGATTTAGGTAAGACAGTTCGCAACTTGAACCAGACTTTAGCTAAAGTAGATGGTTTAATGAATAATTTGAATTCAGGTAAAGGTACTGCTGGAAAATTATTAAACGATGATGCATTGTACAATAACTTAGCTAAAACTTCAAAAGAGCTTGAATTGTTATTGCAAGATGTACGTCTTTACCCAACCCGTTACGTAAATGTTTCTCTTTTTGGAAAGAAAAACAAGCCATACGTAGCACCAACAGAAGAAACAAACTCAACTGATAAAAAATAATTATAAATGAGTTATTTAGATAATATTTTATTCGCGGTACTTCTTATGGTAGGTTTCGGTTTTTTTGCAGCGAGCGTAAAAAAAATCATCCGAAATATTAATTTGGGAGTTGATGTAGACCGAAAAGATAATCCTAAAGCTCGTTGGACAAACATGGCATTGATTGCTCTTGGGCAGTCAAAAATGGTGAGACGCCCTGTTGCTGGAATTCTTCATATAATAGTATATGTAGGTTTCATAATCATTAATATCGAATTATTAGAAATTATTATCGATGGACTTTTTGGAACGCATAGAATTTTTGCGCCTTATCTAGGTGTAGTCTATGATGTTTTAATTGCTTCGTTTGAAATATTGGCGATACTTGTAATTTTTGCCGTTACAGTTTTTTGGTTAAGAAGAAACTTCATCAGATTAAAACGTTTTATACATTCTGATTTAACTGGATTTCCTAAAAGCGATGCCAATTACATTCTGTATTTTGAAACCGTTTTAATGATTCTGTTTTTATTAATGAATGCTACTGATTTGCACTTGCAGAATGTACCAGGAGGATATTCTCATTTTCATAAAGCAGGAAGCTATCCGATAAGCCAATTCATTGCACCAATTTTTAACGGTACATCAAATGAAACAGTTGGTTTATTATTTGAAGTTTTCTGGTGGCTGCATATCGCTGGTATTTTAGTTTTTATGAACTATTTATACTTCTCAAAACATTTGCATATTCTTTTGGCTTTTCCAAATACGTATTTTGCAGATTTAAAACCAAAAGGACAATTTGATAATTTAGCTTCGGTTACAAAAGAGGTAAAATTGATGATGGATCCGAACGCAGATCCGTTTGCGGCTGCTCCGGCAGATGAAAATGCTGCGCCAGCTAAATTTGGTGCGAGTGACGTTCAGGATTTAAACTGGGTTCAATTACTTAACGCCTACACTTGTACAGAGTGCGGACGTTGTACTTCTGCTTGTCCGGCAAATCAAACCGGCAAAAAATTGTCTCCGCGTAAAATTATGATGGACACAAGAGATCGTCTGACAGAGGTTGGTAAAAATATCGATGCCAACAAAGGTGTTTTTGTTCCAGATAACAAAACACTTTTAAACGATTATATTACTCCAGAAGAATTATGGGCATGTACTTCTTGTAACGCTTGCGTAGAAGAATGTCCTGTAAATATTAGTCCGTTGTCTATTATTATGGATATGCGTCGTTATTTGGTTATGGAACAAAGTGCTGCTCCAATGTCATTAAACGCCATGATGACTAATATTGAAAACAACGGTGCACCGTGGCAGTACAGCCAACAAGACCGTTTAAATTGGAAAAACGAGAATTAATATTTATTGTTGAATCGGTTATTTTTTAACCGTTTAAACGATTTTAAAATAATATTTCGGTTTTTATAGAATTGTCAATTTGCTTTCAAGCATTTAAACAATTTAACGATTACCGATTAAACAAAAGTGAGAGAGATGTCAGAAAGTTTAGTAGTACCAACAATGGCAGAGATGCTTGCCGAAGGAAAACAGCCAGAGGTTTTGTTTTGGGTAGGTTGCGCAGGAAGTTTTGATGATAGAGCAAAAAAAATTACTAAAGCGTTTGTGCGAATTTTAAATCGTACGAATGTTTCGTTTGCAGTTTTGGGTACAGAAGAGAGTTGTACTGGTGATCCTGCAAAAAGAGCTGGAAATGAATTTTTGTTTCAAATGCAAGCCATGATGAATATCGAGGTTTTGAATGCTTATGAAGCTAAAAAGATTGTTACAGCTTGTCCGCATTGTTTTAATACATTGAAAAATGAATATCCAGAATTAGGAGGAAATTATGAGGTAATTCATCATACAGAATTTTTGAAATCATTAATTGATGACGGAAGATTAACTGTTGAAGGCGGACAATTTAAAGGTAAAAAAATCACTTTCCACGATCCTTGTTATTTAGGAAGAGCCAATAAAGTTTACGAAGCACCAAGGGATTTAATTCAGAAATTGGACGTTGAGTTAGTTGAAATGAAACGTTCTAAATCAAAAGGATTATGCTGTGGAGCTGGTGGAGCACAAATGTTTAAAGACGCTGAGCCTGGAAATAAGGAAGTAAACGTTCTTCGTACAGAAGATGCCTTAGAAGTAAAGCCAGATATCATCGCAGCAGGTTGTCCTTTCTGTAACACGATGTTAACTGACGGAATTAAGCACGAGCATAAAGAGGGAGAGGTTAAAGTAATGGATGTTGCTGAGTTAATCGCAAATGCACAAGATCTTTAATCTAAGGTTCTGAGTTTTAAGATGCTTAGATACTAAGTTTTTTAATAGAACTTGCAGAAATCTAAAATCAACAATTTAAAATCTAAAATTTAAAAATGTATATACCTTTTGAAAATTTACCAGGTGAATCTAGAGTCTGGATTTACCAATCGAACAGAAAATTTTCTGAGGAAGAATTTTCTGAGATAGAAACAGATTTGAAAGCTTTTGTAGAACAATGGGCTGCACACGGCACAAGTCTTGAAGCTTCGTTTTTATTGAAATATAATCGATTCATTATATTAGCTGTAAACCAAGATGTTCAAGCTGCAACAGGCTGTTCTATTGACAGTTCTGTTGAATTTATTCAAAGTCTGGAGAAAAAATATAACGTTGATCTATTAGATAAAATGAACGTTACTTTTAAGCTAGGCGAGCATATCGCACACAAACCATTAATTGATTTCAAGAAAATGGTAAAAGACAAAGCGGTAACGGCAAATACAATTGTATTTAATAATCTAGTTACTAATATTGAAGAATTTAATGAATCTTGGGAGGTTCCTGCAGCCGACAGCTGGCATAGCAGGTTTTTCTAAGAAGGTAAACATAAAAAGTAAAGGTGCAAAATGAAAGTTTTTGTGCCTTTTTTTTGTTTCAAGTTCAAAGTTTCAAGTATTAAGTTGAAACCCGTCAGTTTGTTTTGGTTAGTTTAAATCTTTGTCAAAGTTTTAAACTTTGACAAAGTTGAATGGTATGATTTTCTAAAAATACTTATTAACTGGAATTGACCTAATTTTGTCAAAAATCTAACATTTGAAACGTTCAATTAAACGCTATTTTTGAGTATTTTCGTAGAATTAAATTTAATCCATGAAAATAGCAATTGTTTGTTATCCTACTTTTGGAGGTAGTGGTGTAGTAGCCACAGAGTTAGGTCTCGAGTTAGCCAGAAGAGGACACGAAATACATTTTATCACATACAGCCAGCCAGTGAGATTGGCACTTTTAAATCCGAATGTTCATTACCACGAAGTAAATGTTCCAGAATATCCATTGTTTCACTATCAGCCTTACGAATTAGCCTTATCGAGTAAATTGGTCGATATGGTTAAATTGTACAAAATAGAGCTCCTGCACGTACATTATGCTATTCCTCATGCCTATGCGGGTTATATGGCAAAACAAATGCTGAAAAATGAAGGAATTAATCTTCCGATGATTACAACACTTCACGGAACAGATATTACCCTTGTTGGAAATCATCCTTTCTACAAGCCAGCGGTAACATTCAGCATCAATAAATCAGATTATGTGACTTCAGTTTCACAGAGTTTGAAAGATGACACTTTAAAATTATTCAAAATCAAGAATAAAATAAAAGTAATTCCGAATTTTATTGAATTAGATAAAGTTAAAAAAGATCCGACCGCACCTTGCCACCGTTATGTAATGGCAAATGAAAATGAACGTATTATTACACATATTAGTAATTTTAGAAAAGTAAAACGTATTCCAGATATCATTAAAATTTTCTACAATGTTCAAAAAGAAATCCCGGCTAAATTGATGATGGTTGGAGATGGACCTGAGAAAGAAAAAGCGGAAATTTTATGTCAGGAATTGGGGATTTTAGATAAAGTTATCTTCTTTGGAAACAGCCATGAAATTGACAAAATCTTATGCATGACCGATTTGTTTTTGCTTCCATCTGAAACGGAAAGTTTTGGTTTGGCTGCCTTGGAAGCAATGGCATGTGGTGTTCCAGTAATTTCTAGTAATTCTGGAGGTTTACCTGAAGTGAATTTTGATGGTTTTTCGGGATATTTAAGCAATGTTGGAAATGTGGAAGAAATGGCTCAAAATGCATTGAAAATTTTAAAAGATGATGCAGTTTTAAGTCAGTTTAAAGCAAATGCTTTAGAAGTAGCGAGAAAATTCGATATCAAAAACATTTTGCCTAAATACGAAGCTTTATACCAAAAAGCGGTTGATGATTATAAGTATGAGAAGCACTAATTTAAAAGGATAAAAATGAAAAAAGTAATTTCTGTTTTAGCGATTTTTGTATTGGTTTCATGTGGAGTTAAGAAAGTCGAAAATTCAAACGCATTGTACGAAGTCTTAACCAAACAATCAGATGGTGGAGGGAATATTAAATTCTTTGAAATTTTGACCGAGCCAAATGAAATTAAAATGCTTGAAAATGACCCTCTTTTGGCTGATAAGATGAAAAACCCAAATATTCATGATTACAATTATGTGATTTTAAATATGGGCGAAAAAAATACCAGCGGTTATTCTATTGATGTCGAAAAAGTCGAAGAAACAGACAAGAATATTATCATCACTGTAAAAGAAAGTAGTCCGGAGAAAGATGCCATGACAATGCAGGTTATTTCATATCCGTATACAGTTGTGAAAATTCATTCTAAGAAAGAAATTATTATTAAGTAATTTTTTGAAAGGGTGAAAATGTGAAATGTTAGATGTGAACATGAAACTTGAAACATGAAACATCAGTTTGTCAGGCTGAGCTAATCGAAGCCCTTTTTTTGAATTTTCTTTTGAGCACATAAAAAAAAACCTGCCGCTTTTAAACGACAGGTTTCTTCTTACAATTATTTTTTAATTTTAATTTAGAATCTGAATTTAACGCCAAATCCAACGTCAAATCCAAAGTTATCATCATCATAATAACCTGAACCAATTTCTGGTCTTGCATCTAGAGATAAAGTAAGCGGCACTTCATCAAATCTGTATTCAATACCGATATCTCCAGCTGCAAAAACATAAGTTCCGCTATCATTATATCTCGTATTGTTGTAGTGGTAATCGTGATCCCAAGCAGCTAGTCCACCTCCGACACCAGCGTACCAGTTAAAACCTCCGTCAATGTTCCACACCCATTGGTAAAGAGCAACTCCTTTTATTGCATCTACATCACTGCTGTTTCTCCATCCCAAATCAAATTCAAGTCTGTTTTTTTGATTTAATCCTAATTGGTATGAGATCTCTCCTCCAAATCCGTTGTTGTCTCCTAGACGTAATCCTAAAGCGTGCTTCGAAATTTCTTGTGATTGAGCCGTAAATGCTAAACCAACAAGCATAATGGCAGATAAAAGTATTTTTTTCATAAAAATGGTTAATTAATTTTTTTCAAAAGTATTATTACAGTCAAATACAGAACGTATAACATTTTTGAAAATTGTTATATAATTTACATTTTTACAATTTTCGACCGTTAAAATTCTTAAATACCTCCTTCTGAGGTGCTTATTTTAGGATTATGGATGAAATAAGCTGAGAAGTCAGGAGATCTTCCATTTCTAAAAGATTTTCTTCTTCGGCAAAATTACTGGCTTTATAAGAAAACAGTTTCCAGCGTTTTTTGTGGTATTCCAATGCAGTTAAGTTTTCTACCCAATCACCTGAGTTGAGATATAAAGTAGAACCATGTTTATTTTCTTTGGTTATGATTTTCGGTTCATGAATATGTCCGCAGATTACATAATCGTACTTTTTTTCGATAGCTAAATCGGTTGCAGTAGTTTCAAAATCAGAAATAAATTTTACGGCTTTTTTTACGCTTGCTTTAATTTTTTTAGAAAAAGAATAAGGTTCGCGTCCTAGTTTTGCCAAACACCAATTGACAAATCGATTGATTAGAATTAAATAATCGTAGCCTAATCCGCCTAGTTTTGCAATCCATTTTGAATGCTGAACCGACGCGTCAAAAACATCTCCGTGAAAAATCCAGGCTTTTTTGTCGTCTAACTCTAAAACTAATTTATCAACGAGAGCAAAATTTCCCATATTCATATCACTGAATTTTCGAAGTATCTCGTCGTGATTTCCAGTAATATAATAGACTTTTGTACCTTTAGAAGCCATTCCAATTATGCGCTGAATCACTCTTAAATGTGCTTTTGGAAAATAAGATTTACGAAACTGCCAAGCATCAATTATATCGCCGTTTAAGACTAATGTTTTGGGTTTAATGCTTGAAAGATAGTTGTTTAATTCTTTAGCATGACTTCCGTAAGTTCCTAAGTGAACATCAGAAAGAATGACCAATTCGACATTTCTTTTTTTCAATTTTTCTTGATTTGAAGTTGTACAAATGAATGAAAATTTGCGAAGTTTGATTTTATTAAAAGGTTATTAAATTGGTAATATTTTTATAAAATTGTAAATTTTAACTGATTAAAATTTTCTTGCTATTAACAATTTTAAATTTTTTAATTTAATTCATAAAACTTACATTTGCTCAAAACTAATCACAATGGCAGGAAACAGCTTCGGCACACTATATAAAGTAACCACATTTGGAGAGTCTCACGGAGAGGCTTTAGGCGGAATTATTGATGGATGCCCTCCAGGAATTCAATTAGATTTTGAAGCAATTGAAGTAGACATGGCAAGAAGAAAGCCGGGTCAGTCGGCAATTGTAACGCAAAGAAAAGAACCAGACAGTGTACAATTCTTATCAGGAATATTTGAAGGGAAAACAACTGGGACTCCAATTGGCTTCATTATTCCAAATACCAATCAGAAATCAGACGATTACTCTCATATAAAAGATAATTACAGACCAAGCCATGCCGATTTTGTTTACGATCAGAAATATGGTTTCCGCGATTATCGCGGTGGCGGAAGAAGTTCTGCAAGAGAAACAGCAAGCAGGGTAGTGGCGGGAGCAATTGCAAAACAAATGCTGCCTGAAATAAAAATCAATGCTTATGTATCTTCTGTTGGCCCAATTCATTTAGAAACGCCATATCAAGAATTGGATTTTTCTAAAATTGAAAGCAATCCGGTTCGTTGTCCAGACGAGAAATCTGCGGCAATTATGGAAGAATACATTCGTGATATCCGCAAGCAAGGAGACACTGTTGGAGGTGTTGTAAGTTGTGTGATTCAGAATGTTCCTGTTGGTTTAGGCGAACCAGTATTTGATAAACTTCATGCAGAATTAGGAAAAGCAATGCTTTCTATCAATGCGGTAAAAGGTTTTGAATATGGAAGCGGTTTCTCTGGATCTGAAATGAAAGGAAGCGAACATAACGACTTATACAACACAGACGGAACGACAAAAACAAATCTTTCTGGAGGAATTCAAGGCGGTATAAGCAACGGAATGGATATTTATTTCAGAGTGGCTTTTAAGCCAGTGGCTACTATTATGCAGACTCAGGATTCGTTAGATAATAAAGGTAACATTACACCAATGACAGGAAAAGGTCGTCATGATCCGTGTGTAGTGCCTCGCGCAGTGCCAATCGTAGAAGCGATGGCAGCAATTGTTTTGGCAGATTTTTATTTGATCAACAAAACATATTAATAAAAGGTAAGACAGTGAGGGTCTTATATTTTAATAATTAAAAAGAAAATTTATGCAAGAAGTTACAGAAACTAAAAAACAATCATTTCTTTCGGGATTAACAGGGCAAATTATAATTGCGATGGTTCTTGGAGCCATTTTAGGAATTATTTTGCACAATAGCATTTCTCCGGAAGCAGCACAGGCGTTCAGCAGTAAAATAAAAATGCTGGCTACGATTTTTATTCGTTTGGTGCAAATGATTATTTCTCCCTTAGTTTTTACCACTTTAGTAGTGGGGATTGCAAAATTAGGAGATGTTAAAACTGTTGGAAGAATTGGGGGAAAAGCTATTGGGTGGTTTTTTACAGCTTCGTTTATTTCTCTTTTAATAGGATTGTTTTATGTGAATATTTTGCAGCCAGGTGTTGGTTTAAAACTAGACCACGTTGATATGGCAGCAGCTTCTGAAGTTACAGGAAAAACACAAAATCTGTCTTTTGATAATTTTGTTGAACATATCGTGCCAAAGAGTATTGTTGAAGCAATGGCAACTAATGAGATCCTGCAGATTGTAGTTTTCTCTATTTTCTTCGGATTAGCGGCAGCATCTCTAGGGCCTACCGTAAAACCAATCATAGGTGCTTTTGATAAATTATCGCACATCGTTTTGAAAATGGTAAACTATGTAATGAAATTTGCTCCAATTGGAGTTTTTGGAGCCATTGCAGGTGTGTTTGCGATACGAGATGCGGAAGAATTAGTTATTACGTATTTCAAGTTTTTCGGATCATTTTTAATTGGTATTGGTACACTTTGGGCAATTTTAATTATTATCGGTTATATTTTCCTTAAAGGAAGAATGACAGAATTGTTAAGACGTATTACAGGACCTTTAGCAATCGCTTTTGGAACAACAAGCAGTGAAGCTGTGTTTCCTAAATTGACGGAAGAATTAGAAGCTTTCGGTGTAAAAGATAAAATTGTTTCATTTATGTTGCCTCTAGGCTATTCATTTAACCTTGACGGAAGTATGATGTATATGACTTTTGCAAGTATCTTCATCGCACAGTTCTACAACGTTCATTTAGATCTCGGAACGCAAATGGCAATGCTTTTGGTTTTGATGCTTACCAGTAAAGGTATTGCAGGTGTGCCACGTGCAAGTTTGGTGGTAGTTGCCGCAACATGCGGTATGTTTGATATTCCAATTGAAGGGATTGCATTAATTCTTCCTATTGACCATTTCTGCGATATGTTTAGAAGTGCAACCAATGTATTAGGAAATGCATTAGCGACTTCTGTTGTTGGACAATGGGAGAATAACAAAGAGTAAATTATAGTGCTGAGATTTAAATTTTTGTCTTAGTATTGAAATTAATATTTAGGAAAGCTGTATTTTTTTATAAAATGCAGCTTTCTTTTATTTTAAAGTGTATATTTGATCAAATTAGCCGATTAATGCCCCACAAACGGATTTTTTTACTTTTCCTCTTGGTTCTGAATTGCTTTGCCAATTCAGCAATCGCGCAACCTAATTGTAACGTCGATCCTAAGATTGATAAGACTGTAAAGAAAGCACTTTTAAATTTTAGGGAATCTAATTTCGAAAAATCACTTATCTATTCCAGAGTTGCATTAAATGCTGCTACAGCAATAAAAGATTACTGTCTTACCGCTCGTTCGTATAATATTATAGCCGCTAATTATAACGAATTATCAGAGTTTGACAAGGCTATTTTTTTCTACAAAAAGGGTTTGTATTACGCGAATAAAACCAATAACGATTCTATAAAATGTCTTCTCTATAATAATTTAGGGAATATGTATTGTTTTGAAAAAAAACAATTTGATGAAGGAATCCGAAATTACAAGAAAGCAGTTGCTTATGCTTTGAAAATAAATGATTTAAAGGAAGTTTACTTTACGAATGTTAATATTGCATGGGCTTATTTTGACATTGGAAATTACAAGCAAGGGAATCTTTTTCTGAAATATGTAAATAGTACTAAAGTTAAATACAGTGACGGAACAACTGAAGTTATCGTTGACATGCTGAATGGTATTTATTCTAGCTATAAAAATGATAATAAAGCAGCAAATGCTTATTTTTTGAGCGCAATAGAATCTGGGAAAAAATGCCAGGAAAAAACTGATTTGGCTCATGCTTATTTAGAATATTCTCACTTTTTGAATAAAATCGATAAACACAAAGAAGCTTATGATGCACTTGTAAATCATTATAATCTTTCTGATAACTTATATGATGTCAAGAAACTTAAAAAAGCTTCTCAGGCTGGTCTAAGTCTTGAATTGGATGAGTACAAAAGGCAGATTGATAAGGTTGAAGGCGAAAAAGTAGAGCAATCTCAAAGTTTAAGAAAATCAAAAATTATTGTAATTCTTTTTATTCTGATTTCGCTGATTCTTATGATTTTGATTGTCACACTGATAAAGAACATCCGATACAAGAAAAAACATAATTTAGAGCTCCTTAAAGCAAAAGAAATTGCAGAAGAAGCCTCGTTGCTCAAAACGCAATTTATATCCACGATAAGCCATGAATTGCGTACTCCGCTGTACGGTGTGGTCGGAATTACGAATATGTTGCTAGAAGAGCATAAAGAAATTTCGAGAAGTCAGCATTTAAGTTCGCTAAAATTTTCTGCCCGATATCTATTGTCTCTTGTAAATGATATTTTGCAGATCAATAAAATTGAAGAAAATAAAATTGTACTTGAAAACCTGACTTTTAATATTTCAGACGAAATTACGGTGATCAAGAACTCGCTTTCTTTTCTTTCCCAGAAAAATAATAATAGCATTACAGCTTTTATAGATCCTCAAATTCCAGAGTATTTAATTGGAGATAAACTGCGTCTGGCACAGATTTTAATGAACTTGGTGAGCAATGCATTGAAATTTACCAAAGACGGACAAGTTGAAATTATTGTAAAACTAAATAAGGTAGAAGGAAAGCTTCATTATTTAGATTTCTTGATAAAAGACAACGGAATAGGAATCGCACTTGTAGATCAAAACAAGATTTTTGAAAAGTTTGTTCAAGTTGGAAGAAAAGACGAAGATTATCAAGGTACAGGTTTAGGACTCAGTATTGTAAAAAGACTTTTAGGACTTTTTGGAAGCACGATTACTTTGGACAGTGATTTAGGAAAAGGAACTGCATTTTCGTTTACAATTGCTTTTGAACATGATTTAGCTAAAACAAAAAGTATTATTGATGAAATTGAAGTTGATTTGACTTCAAGCGAAGTGTATAAAATTTTAGTTGTTGAAGACAATTTGATTAATCAGCTTGTTACGAAGAAAATTATTGAAAAAAATAATTATGCGTGTAAAGTGGTTGATGATGGTTTTGCGGCACTTAAAATTTTAGAAGAAGAAACATTTGATTTGATTTTAATGGATATTAATATGCCATTAATGAATGGATTCGAAACCACGAAAAGAATACGTCTTCAAGGAATAGAAACTCCAATTGTAGCTTTGACAGCTTTTGATAAGGATGAAATTACAGATGAAGCGATTTCGTCTGGAATGAATGATATTATAATTAAACCTTTTGAACCAGTTAAATTATTTAAAATAATCAATTTCCTGATAAACGAAAAAAACGCTGTTTAGTACCAGCGTTTTTTATTTTTCTTAGAATTGTCAGACTTTCGCGATTTATGAGCGCCACCGCTTCTGTTTGAGCTTTTAGGCTTTTCTCCAGCTTCTGGACTCCCCGAGTGCCATTGATAAGGGTGATCGGCAATCGTTTTTACATCAACTTTTATCAGTTTCTGAATGTCTTTCCAATAAGGAAGTTCATCTTTTCCGCAGAAAGAAATTGCAATTCCGCCATTTCCTGCACGACCAGTACGGCCAATACGGTGAACATAAGTCTCAGGAATATTAGGCAAATCAAAATTGATAACATACGGAAGTTGTTCAATATCAATTCCTCGGGCTGCAATATCAGTTGCGACTAAAACACCAACTTCTTTATTTTTAAAAGCATCCAAAACTCTTTGTCTAGCGTTTTGAGATTTATCTCCATGAATAGCTTCTGCCGGAATATCTTTTTTACGAAGTGCTTTTACAACGTTATCAGCACCGTGTTTTGTTCTAGAAAAAACAAGTACGTTCGATAAATTTTCTTCTTTAATTAAAGTATATAGTAAATTTCTCTTTTCCGTTTTGTCAACAAAATAAATGCGCTGTTCTACTTTTTCAGCTGTCGAAGAAACTGGAGAAACTTCCACTTGTTCAGGATCTTGAAGAAACATTTCTGCTAGTTCGCGAATTGCAATTGGCATCGTTGCAGAGAAAAGTAGAGTTTGTCTGTTTTTTGGAGTTAGTTTCACGATTTTTTTCACATCGTTTATAAAGCCCATATCCAACATCTGATCAGCTTCATCAAGCACTAAAGTATGCAAGTGATTTAAATCAAGAAATCCTTGTTTATGAAGGTCAAGCAAACGTCCTGGAGTAGCAACTAAAATATCGACACCATTTTTTAAAGCGTCAACTTGCGGATTCTGAGAAACTCCTCCAAAAATAGTCAGCTGTGTTAAGTTGGTGTATTTAGCATAAGTGTCAAAACTTTGCCCAATTTGCACGGCAAGTTCACGAGTAGGCGTAACCACAAGTGCACGAATTACTTTTGCTTTTTTTGATGAACCTACAATGCGGTGCAATTGATGTATGATTGGAATAGCAAAAGCTGCCGTTTTTCCTGTTCCTGTCTGCGCACAGCCAATTAAATCGCGGCCTTCTAAAACAACAGGAATAGATTTTTCCTGAATCGGAGTCGGATTTAAATAGCCTTCTTCAAATACGGCTTTTTGTATACTTTTTGAAAGTGATAGATCTTCGAATAACATATCTTTGGTATTAAGTATTTTAGTTTTAATTACTAAAATGCTGTGCAAAGATATGTTTATTCGTTCAATCGTTTGTTTGAATTGGCGATTATTTGGGAAACAGGCCCTACAGCATAATCAAAATAGGATATTTAAAATTAAGCGGGTTCAATATTCGCTTTAATAAAATCGGTTACCAAATAACCAATTAATTTTCCAATTAAATTATTATTTGGAGAATTATCTAAATCTGGCGCGCCTTCGCAAATGTGCAAGTAAGCAGCATGTTTGTGTTCGCCAAAGAAAGAAACAAACTGTCTTAATTCTTCAACAGAAAAACCACTGATCGTCATGGCACTGCTGGCAATATTTGGAATTGCATCAAGATCTATTTCAATTCCGAAAGAGTCATTTTTAATAAAATCCAAAGCTGTAATCATTTCACGATTAAAATCTTTTTCTTTTCTAATGTTGACACTGTCATACGTATTATATCGAACGCGGTCTTCCAATTTTTTGATAACATCCAAGACGCTTTTCGAAGTGTAATTTTCGTGAAGACCAAAAATGAAATATTTCTTTAAAAAACCTTCTTCGTAAGCGTATGAAAAACCATTTCCGCTATGACGGCCTTCTAGAATTCTAAAATCAGAATGAGCATCAAAATTGACGGCATTTACCGGTTTTCCTTTGGCAAGAGCCGCACCTTTAATATTTCCGTATGCATTGTTATGGCCTCCGCCAATAATAATGGGTATTTTTCCAGCCTTAATGATAGTAAAAATGATATGAGATACTTCTTTATCAATTTTTTCAACTAACTGGCTTAATTTTGAACGGTCATCAATATCATTAAAATCAAGATTTTCTACATCGCGCATTTCTGTCGCAACATTAATCTGCCCTAAAACAATAATATTGCTTCCTTTAGAAAATCTATTATGCTGAATGTTTGCGATGCTTTTGATCGCGCTTTGCCATGCAGAAGCCGCTCCAGGTCTTCCGTAATTAGCACGCACACCAATATCTTCAGGAATTCCTAACAGTACATATTTCGCTTCGCTTTCTTTTAGAAAATTAACAATGTCAGACCCTGGTGGAATGACAATCATTTTTTCTCCGAACTTTATTTCACCACTTCTATGATTTGTGATTTTTGCTAAATCATTTATAGTGAATGGGATTAATTTTTCCATGAAAAAAATTTATTTTCCAAAAATAATATAATTGTAGAAACTTACGTTATTACCTTATATTAATTCTTAAATTTGTTATTAAAGAAAATTATTTAAATATGGAAAACCCAAAGAACAACAATTCAAGTCTAAAAGCGGTAATCGCAGTTTTAGCAGTCCTACTGATCGGTAGCTTAGTGTATATTTTTAAATTATCTTCTGATACAGATGTAGTTAAGACAGAACTTACTACAACTATGACAGAAAAAGAATCAGTAATGAAAGATTTACAGGAGTTGAAAGCGACTTATGATGCTGCAATTGCTGAAAACACTTCTATGTCTGATGAATTAATCCAAGAGAGAGACAAAGTAGTTGCTTTAATGGATGATTTGAACAAATCTAAAGGAGATGTTTCTAAATACAGATCTCAAGTTCAAGCAATGCAGAGCAAAATGAAAACTTTAGTTGCTGAAAATGATGAGTTGAAAAAACAAAATGGTGTTTTAACAACGCAAAGAGACAGTACTATTGTAGTTTTAGGAGAATCAAAAAAATACAATGAAGTGTTAGTTGGTCAAAACGAAGAATTGGCTAAAACTGTTGAAAAAGGTTCTAAACTATCTGTATTAAATACTAAAACTTCAGCTTACAAATTGAAAAGCTCAGGTAAACAAATTGAAACAGACAAAGCAAGTCGTGCAGACATCTTAAAAGTTAGTTTTACAATTGCTGAAAACCAAATTGCAAAATCTGGTGATAAAACGTATTATGTTCAAGTTATCGATGCTAAAAACAATGTTTTAGGCGAAAAGAAAACAGAGAGCTTTGGAGAGAACTCATTAACTTACAGCTTTAAAACTACAGTAAAATACGAAAACAAGAGCGTTAATGTGAGTGAAGATCTTCCTGGAAAAGATTTTGCAAAAGGAACTTACTTCATCAATGTTTTTGACAATGACGAATTAGTTTCTAAAACTAGTTTCAGTTTAAGATAATAGCCTTAGAGAAAAATACCACTTAAGATATTAAAGGTCTGTGATTTTCACAGACCTTTTTTTATGATTTTTTTAAAGTGCAGGTGTTTTTTTTTTAAAATTAATCTGTCTACATCTGCTATAATCTATTTAAAATCTGCGTGAAAAAATCTATGCGCAAAAGTATTTCACGCAGATTTAAAAAGATTTTAGCAGATCAAGTTAGATTTTAATTATTTTAAAATTTTGCCTTCAATAAAAACAGATTCGATAAGATTGCTTCCAAAAGCATAAGGAATCTGATAATAAGAAGAAATTGGTTTGGTCAAGATCAGATTGGCTTTTTTGCCTTTTGTGATGCTTCCGTGAGTTTCTGAAAGTCCCATTGCGTAAGCACCGTTTATCGTTGCAGCATTAATTGCTTCTTCTGGCGTCATTTTCATTTTGATGCAAGCTGTTGCCACAACAAAATTCATGTTTCCAGATGGAGTAGAACCAGGGTTAAAATCTGTAGCCAACGCCAAAGGCAGACCTGCCTTTATCATTTCGCGTGCTGGGGTATACGGAATACTTAAAAAATAAGAGCAAGATGGGAGCGCAACAGGCATTGTTTCTGTTCCTTTTAAAGCTTCGATATCTTCTTGACTCATAACTTCAAGATGATCCACAGAAAGCGCCTTAAATTGAACTCCAGCCTGAATGCCACCAATAGAATTAAATTGATTCACGTGGATTTTTGGCTTTAAGCCGAATTCAATTCCAGCCTGCATGATTTTTTCGGTTTCTTCTACAGAAAAATAACCGCTTTCGCAGAAAATATCTACATATTCTGCAAGCTTATTTTTAGCAATTTCAGGAATCATTTTAGTAATGATTTCGTCAATGTAACCTGCTTTGTTTTCTTTATAATAAGTTGGAAAAGCATGTGCGCCCAAGAAAGTAGCTTTAATCGAAATCGGATAGTTTTCGGCTAATTTTTTAATGACGCGAAGCATTTTTAGTTCGCCTTCAATGGTTAATCCGTAACCAGATTTGATTTCAACAGCACCAGTTCCTAAGTGCATTACTTCTTCTAGACGAACTTTAGATTGCTCATAAATCTCTTCTTCAGAAGTTTCGTTTAGTTTTTTAGCCGAATTTAAAATTCCGCCGCCACGATTAGCAATTTCCTCATAAGAAAGTCCGTTGATGCGATCTACGAACTCCTGCTCGCGATTTCCTGCGTAAACAATATGCGTGTGGCTGTCGCACCAAGACGGAAGAACAACTTTTCCAGTTGCATCAATAATTTCGTCAGCGTTTATTTTTGGAAGATTGTCCATAGCGCCGAAATCTTCAATTAAATTGTCTTTTAAAACTAAAAAAGCATTTTTAATTGTTGGGAGTTTGGCCATTTCAGAACCTGAAACTTTAGCGATCGAAGTTTCGCGAACTTGCAGCAGCTCTTGTATGTTTGTAATTAAAGTGATCATGATGGATAGTTTTTCTGTGAGTCAAAAAAATGAGACCTAACAGGTTTTTAAAACCTGTTAGGTCTGCTAAATGTAAAATTATATTTTAATTTATTCTGAAACTGTAATTTCAAACATTTTACTCCAATTTTTACCAGTCACAAAAATGGTTTTAGTTTTAGGATTGTAAGCAATACCATTTAAAACGTCATCTTTTGTAATGTCTGTCATTGTTTTTCTTAAATCAGATAGATTTAAAATTCCTTCAACAGCTCCAGAGTTTGGATTTACAACAGCAATTGCATCTTTAAACCAAACGTTCGCGTAGATTTTTCCGTCAATCCATTCAATTTCATTAACGGCTTTAATTTTTGAAGCACCTGAATAAACATTAATGTAATCAATCATTTTTTGAGTAGCAGGATCAACTTTCCAAATTTTCTCCGTTCCGTCAGTTTGGTAAATATACTTTCCGTCATTTGTCATTCCCCATCCTTCAATATCTTTTTCGTAATCAAAAGTCTTTTCTAGTTTCAATGTTTTAGCATTGTAGATAAAACCTTTTTTGTTTTTATACGTTAATTGGAATAATTTGTCATTTATAAAAGTAATTCCTTCTCCAAAATATTGCTGGTCAAGATCAATCTGATGGAAAACTTTTCCAGTTTTATAATCATACTTTTTGATGAATGAAGCTCCCTCTTGTCCAGTGCTTTCATATAAAGTGTCTTTATAAAACTCTAAACCTTCAGTAAAAGCTTTTTTGTCATGAGCAAAAGTGTTTACAATTTTATACTTTAATAATTTAGGCTCAATGTCCGAAACAACTTCAATTCTTTTGGTAGCGTCAGAAGAATCTCCGCCAAAATAAACCGTAGCTTTTAGGTATTGATACCCTAATTTTTGGTCTATTAATTCAAATCTAAAATTTTCAGCACCTTTTGTACCTCCAACTCTTTGGTCATTTACAAAGTAGGCAACGCTGTCGATTTCTTTCGAATTTGGGTTTAAAATTCCGATTGAAAGCGCTTCTTTTTGCGTAAGATGAGCAGGAAAAGCAGAATCATCGATAGTAAATAAAGAATTTTCACCTTTTTTTGTATCTCCACATCCGATTAATGTGATTCCTAATAAAATGACAGCTAGGAAGTTATATTTTTTCATAGTTTAAAATTTGAATAAGGCAATATACGACGATATTTTTATTGTCACAAAGGTCTTGCAAAAATATAAAAAGGTTGTATATTTGCACCGGCAAGTCCTACACGACCAGCTCCTGCAGACTCCCCCAGGATGGGAACATAGCAAGGGTACGTGGTTGAGCGGTGCGATGTAGGTCGCTTGCCATTTTTTTATTTTAGAATTAATGAATTTGTAATCTTCCTTCTGGAAGATTTTTTTATTTTTACCCTATCTGAAGAAGTTAGATGTTATTGGTTAGAAGTTAAAAGTTGGCTGCTTTATGTAGTTCAAAAATAACCATTCCAAAAACTCATAACTCATAACTCATAACCCATAACTTATAACTAAAAATGAGTAAAGTCGTTTTAATTACCGGAGGATCATCAGGAATTGGAAAATCTATTGGTGAATTTTTACATCAAAAAGGTTTCGTTGTTTACGGAACAAGCAGAAACCCAGAAAAAGTTTTGAATTCAGTTTTTCCTCTAGTTGCATTAGATGTTCGAAATTCTGATTCTATTAAAATTGCTGTAGATAAAATTATTGCAACTTCTGGCAGATTGGATATTGTGATTAACAACGCTGGAGTTGGAATTACAGGGCCTTTGGAAGAAATTCCGACTGAAGAGATTAGAAATAATTTTGAAACTAACTTTTTCGGACCAATTGAAGTTATGAAAGCTGCATTGCCGCAAATGCGTAAACAAAATTCAGGACTTATAATTAATATCACGTCGATTGCTGGTTATATGGGGCTTCCGTATAGAAGTGTTTATTCGGCTTCAAAAGGAGCTTTAGAATTAATTACTGAAGCTTTAAGAATGGAGGTTAAAGCTTTTGGTATTGAAATTACGAATGTTGCTCCTGGAGATTTTGCCACTAATATTGCCGCTGGCCGTTATCATGCGCCAGTCATTAAAGATTCTGCTTACGAGGAAGTTTACGGAGACGTTTTAGCAACAATGAACGATCATGTTGATGCAGGAAGCAATCCGAATGAAATGGCTGAAGCAGTTTACAAAATCATTCAGACTAAAAAACCAAATGTGCATTATAAAGTTGGAGCTTTTATGCAGAAGTTTTCAATTGTATTGAAGCGCGCGCTTCCGGATAAAATGTATGAGAAGATGCTTATGAATCATTACAAGTTATAAAAACACGATTAATTCTGATATTTTGAATTAAATCACAAATTGATTTGTTTTTTGAAATTGTTATTGGTATTGATTTCGTAATTTTGCAGCTGAATTTGCGTGAGGGATAGAGGCGGTATCCTTTTGTGAAGAGAAACGGAACAAAAGATATAGCCGAAAGCCCGACCCTTGTGGTCACGCCCATAATAAATCAACACAATTTAAATAATATTGATTATGAAATTTTTTATTGACACAGCTAATTTAGCTCAAATTAAAGAAGCACAAGCTTTAGGTGTTTTGGATGGTGTAACAACTAATCCGTCATTAATGGCAAAAGAAGGAATCACTGGAAAAAACAATATCCTTAAGCATTATGTTGATATTTGCAATCTTGTTGAAGGAGATGTAAGTGCTGAAGTTAATGCTCTTGACTTTGAAGGTATGGTTAAAGAAGGCGAGGAGTTGGCTGAATTACACGAGCAGATTGTTGTAAAACTTCCTATGACTAAAGAAGGTGTTATGGCAGCTAAATATTTTTCTGACAAAGGAATTAAAACTAACGTAACTCTTGTTTTTTCTGTAGGACAAGCTTTATTGGCTGCTAAAGCTGGAGCTACTTATGTTTCTCCGTTTGTTGGCCGTTTAGATGATATTTCTACTGATGGATTGAATTTGATTCAAGAAATTAGAGAAGTTTATGATAACTACGGTTACGAAACTCAAATCTTAGCAGCTTCTGTACGTCACACAATGCACATCGTAAACTGTGCTAAAATTGGTGCTGATGTTATGACTGGACCACTTTCTGCAATCTACGGTTTGTTGAAACATCCATTGACAGATATCGGTTTAGCGCAGTTTGTAGCTGACTTTGAAAAAGGAAACAAATAATCCTTAGATACTTACAAAATAAAAATCGTCTTTTTTCTAACGAGAAGAGACGATTTTTTTTACTTTTATATTGAATCTTAAATAGTTAAATATGAAAGTTATCCTACTTATGTTGTCTTTTTTTGTAGCGAGTTTTTCTGTAAACGCTCAAGCCGCTAAAGTTATCACTTCGGTAAATGAGGCGGGCGATGTTGCTACTTTTGAATTGGATTGTTCTGTTAAATTTCAAACTCTCGCCAAAGGTCTCAAGTATAATATTACGAGACATGAGTTTAAAGGGCCAGAATTGAAAAATACGTATCGTCTTTTGCTTGTTATGGATGGATTTTATTCGAAAACCTTAAACAGCGAGATGACTATTTCTGCAGTTTTAAGTGACGGAACAAAAATAGAAGCTAGAAAAACGATAGAAGATGATGGTTTTTTTGATGGTGCTTGCACTTTGAGAATAAAAGATCCTCAGGCGCTTTTAAATGCTAATATTGACAAGATAATTGTTCATGCAGATAAAGATGTCGTCTATCCATTGACGGCGCAAAACAAGGCTACTTTTAAGAAGAACTTGAGTAATATTATTAATGCGAAGTAAGATGCTATCCCGAGGCTTCGGGACTGAGACGCTAAGGATCTAAGTTTTTTTTTCTTTTGGAAAATAAAAAATCCAAATTCCTTTGGAGTCCCGAGGCTTCGGGAGGAATTTGGATTTTTTTATATTGATATTTTTTTTAAAATTTAGTGTCCTCCACCAGCACTTTCAATGTGGCTGATTCCTTGTCTTTTTAAGATTTTAGGGCAGTAGAAACCGTAGAAACCTAAATAGGCAAAACCAAGAAGTGGTATAATATAAGAGAAGTGAGTGTAAGTGATACCGAAAATTCCGTTTGGATTTGTTGCATCTAAGTCACAAATACTTCCTTGAACTAATGGTATAACTCCACCACCAAGAATCATCATAATTAAGAAAGAAGATGCTTTTCCTGTGTTTTTTCCTAATCCTGCAATCGCTAAATCGAAGATTGAAGGCCACATGATAGATAAGAATAATCCGCCAGAGATGAAGAAGAATTTAGCAATTTCTGGGTTTGGCCATACTAGTCCTAATACCATCATGGTTAATCCAGAAATTCCGAAAAGCATTAAAGTTTTTCCAGCATTTTTACCACCAACAAAACTTACCGCAATAAATAGTAGAATCCAGAATGGGTAGATGTAAAATGAAGAAACATCGTGTGCAGCAAAGATGTTTGCTCCAATGATTACTCCAAATGCTGCAGCTGGAACGATAAATTTAAGAGCTGTATTAACCAAGTTTGACGTATTGAATACGTTTACTCCACCATTCCAACGACCGATCATCAAACTACCCCAGTAAAGCGCAATAAATGGTGCAATAGCGTCTTCTAAAATGTTTCCGAATTCGTTGGTATGTAATAAAGCTGGTAAATTACTGATGATCGTTACCTCAGTTCCAACATAAATAAAAATTCCTAACATACCCAAGTATAATTGCGGATAGTCAAGAATATTGAATTTATTGTGTTTGTCTGCAATTATTGCCTCTTCCTCTTTTACAGGATCTTCGATTTTAGAGAAATTCATAAATACTGCTACAGCAATAAATGCAAGACCTAAAATGATGAAAGGCAATTTAATATCTTCTAATGAAAGAGCAGTTTTTTTGTTGTCTCCCATTCCGAATAAAGCGATACCTAATAAAATAGCTCCGATTGTTGTTCCGAAAGAGTTGATTCCGCCAGCAAGGGTTAAACGGTGCGCTCCAGTTTCTGGACTTCCCATTTTAATAGCCAAAGGATTGGCAACAATTTGCTGGATTGAAAATCCTAATCCTACTGTAAATAAAGCTGTTAAGAAGAAAGGGAAACTTTGGATTGTTGCTGCCGGAACAAATAAAAATGAACCAATTGCAGATAAAACTAATCCTGCTGATAATGTTCTTTTGTATCCGTATTTTTGTAAAACGTCTACTTTTAAAGAAACGATAAAGAATATAATAGATCCAACAAAATAGGCAGCATAGAAAGCCCATGCTACTAATTGAGATTGTACTTGCGATAGCGTAAATACTTTTTTGAATACTGGAATCAGGATGTCATTGGCAGAACCAACAAAACCCCAAAAGAAGAAGACGATTATCAAAGAGATAAATTGCCCCCATTTGGTTTGAACATTTTCTGAACTCATAATAATAAGGTTAATTTTTTATTTTATTGTTTTTTGAAGACCGTAAATATATTTGTTAGGATTATCAAAAAAAAATAAAAAGGTATAAATAATGTTAAAATTAAACCAACGGCTTGGTTTTTTCAACAAACTGTTAATTTTAACCCAGTTAGAAAATGTGATTTTTATCAGATTTTATTCCAATATTTTGTTTTTAACCTCTTTGCTATAGTTTCGGCCAATCGGAATGTTATAAGACTGTATTTGAACGCGATTTCCTTCTATAGATTTTACCTTATTTAGGGCTATTACATACGATTTATGTATTCTAAGAAAGCGGTCTGCAGGCAATTCTTCAGAGAGCGACGTAAGAGATTTATGTGTAATATAGGTTTTGTCGGGTGTGACAACTTTGATATATTCTTTCATTCCTTCAACAAAGAGAATTTCTTCAATATTAATTTTCATCATTTTCTTATCAACTTTGATAAAAATATGCGAATCTCCTTTTGAAGTTTCAACCTTTATATTGTTTTTGAGATTATATTCGGTGGTAATTTTATTAATGCACTTAATAAATCTCGGCAACGGAATTGGTTTTACCAAATAATCTAATACATCCAAATCATAACTTTCGGCAGCAAATTCTCTAAAAGCGGTAGTAATGATAACTTTAGTTTTGTTTTCTATTAAACTAATAAGTTCAAAACCAGTCATCATGGGCATGTTAATATCGAGGAAGACGGCATCAACAGGCGTACTGTTGATAAAATCGAGCGCCTCCAAAGAGTTATTGAATGTTGCTATAACTTCAAAATCTGTAAAATTGGTAAAGTAATTTTGCAGGACTTTGATAGCTAAAGGCTCATCATCAATTAACACGCATTTAATTTTCATTACGAGTAGGTATTTGCAATCTAATTATGTAGAAATTTAGTTTGGTTTGATGTTTCAGACTAAAATTGGTTTTGTAAATCAGTTTCAGTCTCTTTTTTGTATTCACCAATCCAATTCCTTTTTTTGGATTATGATTTTGTGAAATTACAAAATTATTTAAGATTTCAAAATCAAGTATTTTGTTGTCTATAACTTTGCAATTGATTTTTATTTTTAAATTTTTGTTGTTTAATCCTCCATGTTTAAAAGCGTTTTCAACCAAAGAAATAAAGATTAAAGGCGGTACCACAACATCTTCTATATTTGATTCTAGATTTACCGTCACTTCAACATTTTCAAAACGAAGCTTTTCAATTTCGATATAATTCTGGATATAATCGATTTCTTTGATCAACGGAACAAACTTGGTTCCTTTTACATCATATAAAACATATTCCATCAAGTTAGAAAGTTTTATAATGACGTCAGGAACTTTTTTTGATGATTCTAACGATAAAGCATACAGATTGTTTAATGTGTTAAAGAAAAAATGCGGCTGAATCTGATTTTCAAGATATTTCAGTTTGATCTTGAATTGATTTTCTCGTAAAGATCTATTTCGCTCACGCTCTTTTAACCAAGTTAAAGTCAGATAAACAGACGATGCCATTGCCAATACATACAATTCTCCAATACAAACCGCAACAATATGATTAATTTCAAAGGGATGATATTCTCTATTGGCTTCAGGCCAGATATTTTCAGATATAATATAATAAGTGAGTGCTGTTTTAGCTAAATAGATTGCGAATAAACTCAGAATCAGTAAAAAAGTATACATTATATACTTCTGTTTGAGCACATATCTTGGCACTAAGACGAATAAGTTTAAATACACTAAAGGAATAACCAAAGAAAACTCAATCAAATTTGATTTGAAAGCATATGGATAATCATTAAAATAGGCACCCCATCTTAAAAAGTTTAAAGTAAAATATATACCCCAAAACCAGATATGATTTTGCAGTTTAATATCAAATTTAACTTTTCTGATTTCTTTCAATTGATTTAAGTAATTTGAAGAATTTTGGTTTTTCTTAACAATAATAAAATATTGTGCAACTTTAAACAATTAACTGCAAAAAGCCAATTTTTTTGAATAAAATTTCAATAAAAAAGCATATTGATGCTTATTTTTTGTAGTAGAACGTTTTCGTAAAGCGTATTATTGAATGATTTATGTCGTTGGTTTAAATTTTGTTGTCGTTGGTTTAATTTATTTTTTTTAACAATGCCTTAAGAATAATTTTACTTCATAACTAACAAAATAAAAATAAACATGAAAAAAATTTTCTTAATCTTTATGATTGTTTTTACCGCGCAAGTTTCGCTTGCACAAGTAAAAAATGTCAAGGGTGTGATTACAGATTCTGACGGTATGCCATTACCAGGAGCTTCTGTTGCTGTACAAGGAGGTCAAAAGGGAACAACTACCGATTTTGACGGATTGTATACTATTGAGGTTCAAAAAGGTCAAAGTTTAGTTTTTACTTACGTAGGGCTAGAAACTCAAACTATCGTTGTAGGAGACGCCGCTACAATTAATGTGAAAATGGTTCAAGGCGCTTCGAATGCATTAAATGAAGTTGTGGTAACTTCATTGGGTATTAAAAAGACAAGAAAGTCTTTAACTTATGCTGCTCAGGAACTTAAAGGAGATGAATTAGTACGTGTAAAAGATGCCAACGTAATAAATACGATTGCTGGTAAAATTGCGGGTGTTGCAGTAACTAAAAGTGCTGGTGGTACTGGAGGATCTACAAAAGTTGTAATTCGTGGAAATTCATCTGTTTCTAATAGCCAGCCTCTTTATGTAATTGATGGTATTCCAATGTTAAACTCAGGTTCAGGACAACCAAACGACACATTTGGTAGCTTAGCAGGGGGTAACCGTGATGGTGGTGATGTAATATCTCTTGTAAATCCAGATGATTATGAAGGTATGACAGTTCTTAAAGGTGCTGCAGCTTCTGTATTATATGGTAGCCAAGGAGCAAACGGGGTAATTTTATTATCGTCTAAAAAAGCAAAAACTGGGAAAGCAAATGTTACGCTTTCTTCTGTGACAACATTTGAAAGTGCAGCTTATCTTCCTAAATTTCAAACAGATTATTTTGCTGCTGATGGCGATGAATCTTGGGGGGCAAAAGGAAAATCAGAAGATCATGTGAAAGATTTCTTTAATACTGGAGTTACGCAAATTACATCATTAGGTTATTCTATTGGTTCGGAAAATTCTTCTACAGCCTTTTCTTACGCTAATACTTCTGCAAGCGGTATTATTCCAGGAAATAATTTAAAGAAAAATAACTTTGGTATTCGTCAGACTGCTAAATTCTTTGATGATAAACTTATTTTTGCTGCAAATGCAAATTATACAAGTCAAACTATTGCAAATAAGCCGGTTAATGGTTTTTATTTTAATCCACTTACAGGTGTTTATTTGATGCCAAGAGGAAACGATTTTAATTTTTATAAAGATAATTATGAAGAGTTTGATCCTTCAAGAAATTTAATGAAACAAAATTGGATGACAGACAGAGATCTTATGCAAAACCCATTTTGGGCAATTAACAGAAATAGATCTGAAGATAAAAATGATTTCTTCAATGGAGCTTTGTCTTTGACTTATAAAGCAAATAATTGGCTTTCTATTGCTTCTAGATATAGTTATAATAGAGTAACAAGCTTATTTGATAAAAAAGTATACGCAACTACACAAGGAACATTGTCTCATACTAATGGTAGGTATATTAGTGAAAATGCTTTGAGCACACAGCGTTATGCTGATTTGATTGCAACTATTAATACAAAAATTGGATCAGATTTTAGTTTTAATGCAAATATTGGTACGAGTGTAACGAATACATTAACGAATCAAAAAACAATATTAGATTCTGGTATTGGAGGAGGATTGAAATATGCTAACTGGTTCACACTGCATAATTTCAATAATAATGACGGAAACTACCAAACAATTGATTCAAGAAGAGAAGTGCAATCAGTATTTGCAGCTACTACATTTGGTTACAAAGACATGTTATTCTTAGATCTTACAGGAAGAAATGACTGGTCATCTACTTTAGTAAATACAGGGACATCAAGCTATTTCTACCCATCTGTTGGTTTAACTGCAATCATCAGCGAAATGGCAACTTTACCTGAGTGGATTAATTATGGTAAAGTGCGTGGTACTTATGCACAAGTTGGTAATGATATTTATCCTTTCATTTCTACTCCGACAAACTACTTTCCTAACGGAAGTGGTTCAAAATTTAATCCTTTAGTTGCGCCAAAACCAGGAACTACATTAAAACCTGAGCTTAAATCAGAATTCGAATTTGGTACTGAGTGGAGAATGTTTAACAATAGATTAGGTTTTGAGATTTCTTACTATAATTCAGAAACTAAAAATCAATACTTACAAGTTGTTGCTCCAGTTGGAAATAGTGCAGGTGCTGATTTCTATGGTATTAACGCGGGAAGTATAGAAAATAAAGGTATTGAGGTAGTATTAAATGCTGGGATTATTAGAGGAGATAAATTCACTTGGGACTCGGCTATCAACTTCTCACAAAACAAGAATAAAGTAAAAGAAATTCCTGCAGAGTTAGGAGGAAAAGTAAATTTAACAGATCCTGGAGTTAACGGTTACAAATATACTTTGACAGAAGGAAGACCTTACGGAGTTATTGAAGGTTATAAAATGTTGAAAGACGATCAAGGAAGAATTTTATTGAATAGTGATGGAAAAATTCAGAAAACAGAGTTTGTTGAATTAGGAAATTCAAATCCTGATTTTATGTTAGGTTTTTCTAACTCCTTCAAATTAGGATCTTTCTTTGCAAACGTTTTAATTGATGGACGTTTTGGAGGAGATGTGATGAGTTTAACTCAAGCACAAAATGATGCATTTGGTGTTTCAAAAGCTACAGGTGATGCAAGAAATGCAGGTGGAGTTAAAATAAATGCAATAATGCCAGATGGTACACCAGTAACTACAATGGATGCTCAGTCTTACTATACAACAGTTGGCGGAAGAGCAGGTATTACAGGAGAATATATATATGACGCGACAAACGTAAGTGTAAGAGAGGTTTCTATTGGTTACAACTTCAATCCAAAAGCGTTACCATTTATTCAAACAGCTAGTGTTTCATTAATTGCTAGAAACTTATTCTTTATTTACAAAGATGCTCCATTTGATCCAAACATTGCATTGAGTACAGGTCAAGGTTTGCAAGGAGTAGATATTTACGGCTTACCTTCTACAAGAAGTATTGGTCTTAATTTAAATGTAACTTTCTAAATTTAAAAACATGAAACTAAATAATATAACAAAAGTAACTATTTGTACTTTATTACTCGCAGCTGCGGGGTGTACAGATAATTTTGAAGATATCAATACCAATCCAAACGGTATTACACTTCCTGAGTTTGAGCAAGATTTTAATCATATTAAAGGAGGATTTACTCCAATGTTTAATAATATTCAGGTTCTTGCTCCAGAATGGGTTTATCAATTACAGCAAGGCTTAAACTCGGATATTTGGTCAGGTTATATGGCAACTCCAACCGGTTTTGAGAGTGGTGTAAATAATACGACATATTCATTATTAGACAATTGGAACGGATTTATCTGGGATTATGGTTATAAAAATGTAATGTTTAATGCATTTAATATAGCGAATAAATCTAAAGGAAAATACGACCAGTTTTATGCTTTGTCGTTGATTTTAAAAGTAGAAGGAATGCATAGAATGACTGATACGTTTGGACCTATTATTTATTCTAAATTTGGATCTAATGATGCGACTATTGCATATGATTCTCAAGAAGAAGTGTATACTCAAATGTTTGCTGAGTTAGATACTGCAGTAGCTGAATTAACAAAAAGAGTAGATGCAAAAGAACCATCTACATTTGTGACTACAGACTTATCGGGTTATGCAAAAGCTGAAGAATCTGGTCCTAGCGAAAATTATAAGCAATGGGTGAAATTTGCCAATACTTTACGTTTGAGATTAGCAATGCGTATTGTAAAAGTAAATCCTTCTTTGGCAAAAACGGAAGCTGAAAAAGCAGTAGCTCAAAAATTTGGTGTTATGATGACCAATGCAGATGCATTTAAAATTATTTCTCCAGTTTATACAAATCCAATTGCTACTATTAGCGGCTCATGGTTAGATATTCGCATGTCTGCTGATATGGAATCAATTATGGGAGGATACAATGACCCAAGACTAGGTACTTATTTTGATGTTTCGACTCAATTTCCAGGACAATACAAAGGTGTTCGTACAGGAATTAGTATAGGAGGAAAATCTGATCATCAGGATTTTTCAGGAATTGGGGCGGTAGTAAGATCTAAAGAAATTATGTTATTTACTACAGCAGAAGCTTACTTCTTAAGAGCTGAAGGTGCATTAAGAGGCTGGAACATGGGTGGTTCTGCACAGCAATTGTATGAAGCGGGGATAAGAGCTTCATTTGAGCAAAGAGGAGCTTCGGGAGCAGCAGCATATATAGCGGATAATACAAAATTACCTAAAGCTTATGTAGATCCTAACTTTCCAGAAAATAATTCAGCAGCTGTAAATAATGTTACAGTTGCATGGGATGAGTCAGCTACAAATGAGGTTAAACTTCAAAAAATTATTACTCAAAAATGGATTGCTGGCTTCCCAGAAGGACAAGAAGCTTGGTCTGATTACAGAAGAACGGGATATCCAAAACTTTTCCCAGTTCTTAAAAATTACAGCGGAGGAACAATTACAACTGAATTCGGTGTAAGAAGAATCAATTTTGTTCAATCTGAAAAAGCAGGAAACTCTGGCGGAGTTGCTACTGGAGTTGCCAAATTAAATGGTCCAGACAACGGAGGAACAAGAGTTTGGTGGGATGTAAATGCGCCAAATTTCTAAGATAAAAAGAACATTGAGTTTGGTTAGTAGTATGGTATAGATGGCGAAAGCGATCTATACCATTCTTAAACCAAAATGGTAATTACTACAAAAAAGAAAAAAATGAAAAGTGCTTTAGAAATAAAACCTGATATCAGTTACAAAAGCGCGGGAAAATTTGAAGAAACTCGATTTGAAAAAATTCATAACGAAATCTTTAAAAATTCTATTGAAGCTTCTGTAATTGTAGCACAGGAAATTGCGCAGCTAATTAGGTCTAAGCAGGAAAAAAATAAATCTTGTGTTTTAGGTCTGGCAACAGGTTCTTCTCCAATCAAAGTTTACGAGGAACTAGTGAGAATGCACAGAGAAGAAGGACTTAGTTTTAGCAATGTAATCACCTTTAATCTGGATGAATATTATCCGATGACCAAGGAGAACAATCAGAGCTATCATTATTTCATGCATGAGCATCTTTTTAATCATATTGATATCAACCCTGAAAATATTAATATTCCAGATGGTACAGTGGCAATTGAGGAAATCAATCAGTATTGTATCGATTATGAAATGAATATTAAAAACGCAGGTGGTCTTGATTTTCAGCTACTTGGAATTGGTAGAACAGGACACGTTGGATTTAACGAACCAGGTTCGCATATCAATTCAGGAACAAGAATTATTACCTTAGATCATATCACAAAAGTCGATGCATCATCAGCTTTTAATGGTATTGATAATGTGCCAAAACGTGCGATCACAATGGGAGTTTCGACTATCATGAGATCAAAACGTATTGTTTTGATGGCTTGGGGCCAAAACAAAGCAGATATTATCAAAAGAACTATTCAAGGTGATATCAGTTCAGAAGTTCCGGCAACATTTTTGCAAAATCATCCAAATGCAACTTTCGTTTTAGATCAGTCAGCGGCATCAGAATTAACGCGTTTCAAAACGCCTTGGTTAGTTGGAGAATGTCTTTGGACACCTGAATTAAAAAGTAAAGCAATCGTTTGGCTTTGCCAGAAAACAAAACAGTCTATTCTGAAATTGACTGACCGTGATTACAACAACAACGGAATGTCTGATCTTTTGGCTCAAGAAGGTTCTGCTTATGATATGAACATCAATATGTTTAATATTTTACAGCATACCATTACTGGATGGCCAGGAGGAAAACCAAACACAGATGATTCATTTCGTCCAGAAAGGGCAAATCCGGCAAAAAAAAGAGTGATACTTTTTAGTCCGCACCCAGACGACGATGTGATTTCTATGGGAGGAACATTTTCAAAGCTAATCAAACAAGGTCATGATGTTCATGTGGTGTATCAGACTTCAGGAAATATTGCGGTTTCAGATGATGAAGCCTTAAAATTTGCAGAAGTAGCCAGTGATTTTATTGGAGATGAAAAGTCAGATATCAATTTCAAATCGGTAATTGAATTTCTAAATAACAAGTCTCAAAATCAGATTGATTCTTTAGAAGTTCGAAAATTAAAAGGACTTATCAGAAGAAGAGAATCGTACGGTGCGACACGATATATCGGACTAAAAGATGAAAATACACACTTTTTAGATCTTCCTTTTTATGAAACGGGACAAGTCAAAAAAAATCCGTTAGGACCAGAAGATATTGCTATTGTAAAAGATATCATTGCAAAAATAAAACCACATCAAGTTTTTGCTGCAGGAGATCTGGCAGATCCACACGGAACGCATGAGGTTTGTTTAAATGCCATTTTTACGGCTTTAAAAGAACTTAAACCAGAACCATACATGGATGATTGCTGGTTATGGCTTTATAGAGGAGCTTGGCACGAATGGGATATTCATGAAATTGATATGGCAGTTCCGTTAAGCCCATCTGAAGTTTTATTGAAACGTCATGCGATTTTACACCACCAGTCTCAAAAAGACAGGGTAATGTTTCAGGGTAATGATTCTCGTGAATTCTGGGTTAGGGCAGAGGACCGAAATAAAAATACAGCCATTTTATATGATGAATTAGGTTTGGCTGAATATGAAGCGATTGAAGCCTTTAAACGTTTTGATTATTAAAGTTTTGTGATTCGTTTGTAAATGAATCAAATGGCAAAATTCAGATGATTACTTGTAAAAAGTGAGGTACTGCAGAATTCATTCTGGATTTTGTCTTTTTTATATAAATTCGGATAGTATTAAAAAATTATCCAACCAAAAAAAAAGAAAATGAAATATCTATTTGCACTATTATTTGCTGGCTTAACTGCAGGCGCTCAAGTCCAGAAGGAGCAGCTGAATCTTATGCCGTGGCCTCAGAATGTTGTTATTAATGAAGGTAATTTTAATTTAACTAAAAATTTTAAAGTAAACATTACAGGAAATCCAAATGCTAGAATATTTGGAGGAGTAACGCGTTTTTTGCGCCGTTTAGATGGTCGAACAGGTATTTTCTTTGAACAAGGATTTATAACCAAATTAAATGAAGTTCCGAATGCGGAATTACAAATCAATTGCACTAAAAGCGGTAAAATTGGTTTATACGAAGACGAAAGTTATCATTTGGATATAAATTCAAACAAAATCACTTTAAATGCTTCAAGCGATTTGGGAGCTTTACATGGTTTGGAAACTTTATTGCAAATGCTTCAAAATAATTCAAAATCATTTTATTTTCCAGTTTCAAAAATTTCAGATTTTCCAAGGTTTACTTGGAGAGGTTTAATGATTGACGCTTCAAGACATTTTCAGCCTGTTGATGTGATCAAAAGAAATATTGATGCGTTGGCAGCAATTAAAATGAATGTTTTTCACTGGCATTTAGTTGACGATCAAGGTTGGAGAATCGAAATGAAAAAACATCCAAAGTTTACAGAATTAGCTTCGGATGGAATGTATTACACACAAGAGGAAATTAAAAATATCGTAAAATATGCTGATGAGCGCGGTATTTTAATTGTTCCAGAAATAGATGTTCCAGGTCACGGATCTGCAATTTTAACGGCTTACCCAGAAATTGGCAGTAAAGTAATCACGCTGACAGGAGGAACATCCGAAAAAAATATTCAAGGTACAGCAATCGCTACCTATGGAATTGAAAGAAATGCGGGTATTTTTTCGCCAACATTAGATCCTTCAAATCCTAAAACATATCAATTATTAAGCGAAGTTTTTGATGAGGTTTGTCCGTTGTTTCCAGGCGCTTATTTCCACATTGGAGGAGATGAAAACGAAGGAAAAGATTGGGATGCAAATCCGAAAATTCAAGAATTTAAAAAGAAGCATAATTTGAAAACCAACCACGAATTGCAAACGTATTTCACGATGCAATTGGCGCCGATGTTAAAAAAGCACGGAAAACAATTAATGGGTTGGGAAGAAATCTTGACGAAAGATTTATCGAAAGAAGCTATTGTGCACTCATGGAGAGGTCCAAATGAAGGAATGCCAGCGGGACAATCTTTAGTAGACGCGGTTAAAAAAGGATACAAAACCGTTCTTTCAAATGGTTATTATATCGATTTGATGTATCCAATTGCGAGTCATTATTTAAACGATCCGATGCCAAAAGGAGCTAATTTGACTAGCGACGAAAAAGCAAGAATTTTGGGTGGAGAAGCAACAATGTGGACAGAATTGGCTACACCAACAACTCTAGATTCTAGAGTTTGGCCAAGAACAGCTGCAATTGCAGAGCGACTTTGGTCTGCTGAAGATGTCGTAGACGTTGAGAATATGCGCAAACGCTTAGAAACAGTTTCTTTCAGATTAGAAGAATTAGGCATTACACACATTCGCAATAAAGATGTGATTTTAAGAAATATTGCCAACAACCAAAATATTCAGTCGCTTGAAGAATTTTCTAAAGTAAGTGAGCCTTTAAAAGGATATACTCGTAATAAAGGTGGAACAGAGTACCAGATGTATTCTCCGTTTACTTTGTTTGCAGATGCTTGCGGACCAGATGCAAAAGATGCGCTTGCATTTGATAAAGCAGTAAATCAATATTTAGCCAATAAATCGGCAGACAATAAAGCAAAAGTGACAGCCTTTTTTACTAAGTGGATTGCAGTGCATAAAGACTTGACAGCACTAAGCGAAAATGCACCATTAGTACAGCCAATTTTGCCTTTGTCTGAAAAATTAAGCAATGCATCACAAGAATTATTGCTTGTATTGGATAACAAATCGTCTTTAAAAGCAGCAGATTTAAAAAGTTTAATTGAACAATGCAACACAAAAGATCATGCTGACGTAGAATTGTCAGTTTATGAAAGTTTAAAGAAACTAATATAATTTGGTTGAGTTAGTGTTAATTAGAGTTACCATTGATCAGGCTTTTAATTATCTCTGCCGAAGTTCCTCGGTAGAGATGGTTAGGGCTAAGATTACAAAACAATCAGCACTTAACTTAATCAAATACTAAAATACAAGCCGTAGAATAAGTATTAACCTTTAAAACCAAATAGAAGAATACAACAAAACATGACAAAAACGAGAGTATAGATTGATGATTAGTCCCAAATTTATCATTTGTATTTAAGATTAATTTTTTAAAAATTATAAATAAATATCAATCACTGCTATTTACTAATGATTACGAATGAATCAGGAATAGTAATATTTATCTATAGAATGTAATTTGAGTTTATTTCCAATCGACCGCGGGGTTCCAATCTGCAGTTGAGCGAAACCCAGAAGAATTTTAAGCTTCTGTGGCCCAATTATTTATTTTCTATTAACTAATATTTATTAACTATGAAACATTATTACAGATTGCTCTTTTTGTTACTGTTTCCCTTACTCGCGTTTGCCCAACCGGCTCACGGAAAAAAAGTAGTGGGGTATTATGCGCAATGGTCTATTTATGCTCGGGATTTCAATGTTCCGAAGATTGATGGAAGTAAAATAACGCATTTAAATTATTCTTTTTATGGCACAACTTATGATCCTGCCCATCCAGAGAATACAAAGTTAAAATGTTTAGATACCTATGCCGATTTTGAGCATATGGAAGGCGGAATCCCTTGGGATGCCCCCGTAAAAGGAAACTTCTATGATTTGAAGAAATTAAAAGAAAAGTATCCGCATTTAAAAATTTTAATTTCTGTTGGAGGCTGGACCAAAGGACAAGATCTTTCTCCAATTGCTGCAAGTCCTGTAGCAAGAGCAGCTTTAGCAACAGATATGGCAAACTTCATTACTACTTATCCTTTTATTGACGGTTTTGATATCGATTGGGAATATCCTCTTTCGGGCGGAACTGACGGTACAGAAATAGTAAATGGTGCGCCTGTTCCTCCTCAAAAATACAGCCCTGATGACAATAAAAATTTGGTTTATTTATTAAAAGCCATGCGTCAGGCAATGCCCAATAAACTGGTTACGATTGCTGCAGGAAACAATGTTAGAAATGTTTCTAAACAGTATCTAGGACCAAACAACAGATCGCAATATGGTATGAGCGAAGATATTTCGACTTATTGCGATTATATTACCTATTTCGGATATGACTTTGGAGGAAACTGGTATGATAAAACCTGTTACAACGCTCCGTTATATGCAAGTGGCAACCCGAACGATCCGTTGTATGGCGCAACGCAATCAGAATCATTAGACGAATTAACCAATCAATATTTAAACGTAATTGGTTTTCCTGCGAATAAATTAATCATGGGATTGCCATTCTACGGAAAAAAATTCGATAACGTTGCTGCAAATTCAACAAATGGATTATTTGTTTCGGCACCAAGATACATTGTTGGAGGATGTACAAATCCGCAAAATCCAACTGGTACGTGGGATGGCTCTGGAGCTTGTGAAAAGTCAGGAAGTATAGAAATTTGTGATTTGGTTGGAAATCCGGTTACGAATTCACATGCTTATTTAGACCCAAATACCATGATGGTAACACCATCTGCAGCTTCGGCAGGATGGGTTCGTTATTTTGATAATACGACTAAAGTTCCTTATTTATACAATGCTACTTCAAAAGAGTTTATTTCTTATGAAGATAAGCAGTCGATGGATTTAAAAGTACAATACATTAAATCCAAAAACTTAGCAGGAGGGATGATCTGGGAGTTATCTCAAGATACCAGAGGTGCAATTCCGAATTCATTATTGAACCAAGTAGACACATCTTTCGGAAGCGTAGTTCCAGGAACAGTGAGTATTGCGGGTTCTGTAAAAAACGGATCTTCTTTGGTTACAGATGTTACTGTAGAATTGCGTAATGCTTCTAATGCAGTGATCCAAACAGTAGTTTCTCAAACTGGAAACTTTACATTTAATAGTTTAACTTCTGGACAAAATTATTCGCTGACAGCTTTAAAAGCAAGTTATACATTTGTTCCAGTTTCGTTGACAAACGTTACAACAAATCAGACAGGAGTTACAATCAACGGAACTCAGCCAATTTATACTGTAAGCGGAACAGTTCTTAACGGAACAACACCTGTTTCTGGTGTGACAGTTTCTGCTGTTTCGGGAAGTACAACTTTAACAGCAGTTTCAAATGCAAGTGGTGTTTACAGCATTGCAGGTTTAACAGCGGGTCTTAATTTTACAGTTACTGCTGCAAAATCAGGATTTTCATATACACCAGCTTCAACAGTTTACAATGCGATTGATAGCAACAAAACGTTGAATTTTACTCAAGGTGCAGCAGTGGTTAATTACACCGTAAGTGGTACAGTTTTAAATAACACAATTCCAGTTTCTGGCGTAACCGTTACTGCTTCTTCTACAGGAGGAAATTTTACAGCGGTTACTAATTCAAGCGGAGTTTACTCGCTGACTTTAGCTTCTGGCGGAAATTATACAGTAACAGCAGCTTTAACAGGACAGACTTTTACTCCAGCTTCGACAGTTTATTCTAATTTGAATGCGAATAAAACGTTGAACTTTACTCAAGATGTTGTCGTAAGTTCAAGTAAAATTAGCGGGACTGTTAAAAACGGATCAACTCCTGTTGCAGGCGCAAAAGTAGAATTGGTTTTACCTTGGACAGATAACACGCATAACTGGAAAAGTGTTATTGCAACGACAGATGCGCAAGGGAAATACAGTTTTGATAATGCTGTTACAGACGGCTATACAACTGTTACGAGTTTGAAATTAAATTCTTGGTCAAACGGAGAGGTAAATTATTATCCAAATAATTTGGCAAACTTCCCTGTTCCAACAACTCCAACGGTTTACAATTTTAATACGACTTCAACGGCTAGAGTAGCATTAGCAGCAGCGACAAACTTAATAAGCGGAACGGTTAAAAATGGTTCAACTTCAGTGGCAAACGCAAAAGTAGAAATCGTTTTACCTTGGACAGATAACACACACAACTGGAAAAGTGTTCTGGCAACAACAGATGCATCAGGAAATTATACTTTTGATAACTCAGTTGTAGCAGGTTATAATCAAATTTTAAGTTTGAAACTAAATGCATGGGAAAATGGCGATGTGACTTATTATCCAAATAACTTGGCCAACTTTGCAGTTCCAACAACTCCAACGGTTTATAATTTTAACAGACAAGCGGTGGTTGAGACTAAGCCAGTGGTTGCCATAACAGCGCCAACCGCTTCGGCGATTGCTATAAATTTAGGATCAGCAATTAATTTTGTTGCAAGTGTCGGATTAAGCGCTACAGATGCTACGACAATCTCATCTGTTGTATTTAGTTTAGACGGACAAAGCTTGAGTGCTACGAATTCTTCGGGAACTTACACAGCAATTTGGACACCAGTAGCAAATCAGTTTTCAGTTTCTCATACCTTAACCGTTACGGCTACTGCATCAAACGGAACAACAGATTCAAAAACATATACTTTTACATTAAATTGTTCAGGTGCAAATTGCCCGAATTCATTGCCTGTAATTACTTGGAATTCACCATCGAATACTACGGTATACCAAAATTCTTTCCAAGTTGTGCCAATTTCGGTAACAGCTGTTGATAGTGACGGATCAGTTTCTGGTGTTACAATTACCATCAATGGAGGCACATTTAATATGACAGCAGGTACAAATAATACCTATAGCTATAATTTTACGCCTTCTGCTTATCAGGATTATCCAATTGTAATCAAAGCAACGGATAATAAATCGGGTGTAACTACATTAAACAATACCATTAAAATTGCTACAGTAAGCAGTAATAGATTCATTCCGCTTCCTTCTAAAATTATTTTAGGATATGCACATTCTTGGGAAAATACTGCTGCGCCATTTTTATATTTTTCTCAAATGGTGGGAAGTAAATTTAACGTAGTCGATTATTCTTTCGTCGAAACCGTTAATCGTGATGGTTATACACCAGTTCTAACTACAAACGATGCAAGATATTTGACCAATGGAGTTTTCAATAAGCAATTGCTGAAAAACGATATCAAATCTTTAAGAGACAGCGGAGTGCCTGTTATTGTTTCAATTGGAGGTCAGAATGGGCATGTTGTTTTAGAAAATGTAACTCAGAAAAATATCTTTGTTAATGGTCTAAAAGCAATTATTGACGAATATCAATTTGATGGAGTTGATATTGATTTTGAAGGCGGATCAATGAATTTTAGTGCAGGAGGTTTAAGAGATATTTCTTATGCGGGTATTTCTGCTTATCCAAGATTAAAAAATGTCGTAGATGCTTTCAAAGAGTTAAAAGCATATTATGGCCCTGGATTTTTATTAACTGCCGCTCCAGAAACACAATACGTTCAAGGAGGATATTCTACCTATACGGATACTTTTGGTTCTTTCCTTCCAATTATTCAAAACTTGCGTAACGAATTGGATTTGTTAGCGGTACAATTGTACAATACTGGCGGAGAAAACGGATTGGACGGTCAATATTATGGTACTGCTAAGAAATCAAACATGGTAACAGCCCTAACTGATATGATCATAAAAGGGTATAACATTGGTACTACAGGAATGCATTTTGATGGTTTGCCAGCCTCAAAAGTTCTTATCGCATTGCCAGCTTGTCCAAGTGCGGCAGGAAGCGGTTATTTAACTCCGACAGAAGGAATTAATGCGATGCATTATTTAAGAACTGGAACCACTTTTACAGGAAGAACTTACACAATGCAACCAGGCGGACCATATCCTTCTCTAAGAGGTTTAATGACTTGGTCTGTAAACTGGGATGCTTCTTCTTGCGGAAATTCATCTGAATTGTCTAAAGCTTACGCAGCCTATTTCGCATCACAGTCGGCAGCAAAAACATTGGCAGTTGATCCTATCTCAGCTAAAAGTAATACAACGTTAGCGTATTTTAAAGATGATGCTTTGGCTGTGTCAAATGACAATGAAGATATTGCTCAGGTTGATGTCTTTAACACAATTGGGCAAACTATTGTGAGTCATAGAAATATTCAAAACAACAAAGAAGTCTTGCTTCACAGCCACAGTTTTGCAAGCAAACAGGTGTTCATTGTGATCGTAACAGATAAATCTGGAAACAGAAAATCATATAAAGTAATGAACTTTTTAAACTAAAAAAGAATTGAAAATCTAGAAATAAAAAAACGGGACGATTAAAATTGAGTTTGGTTATTTATGTTTTAATCTATTTTATTTCTAACAAATGTGGCTTTAGGTAATTTTGTTATTTGGTTTTTGCCTAAAGATGCACATTATGAACCTGGTAGTTTTTACTGCCAGGTTTTTTTATGTTTAAAAGATTGGTTTTTTCAGGAGCTATTTACTTCGTCAGTCGCTATCGCTCGTGTCCTGCTGTCCACTATATCTTTTATGGCGAACCCCGCCATAAGATGCCGTTCCCATCAGGGCTAGGGGATTCATTTTCATAAAATAAACGAATATGTAGAAAAAACTTAGCGAACTCTGCGTTAAAATCTTTGTGTTCTTTGCGGTTAATTTTTACGCAGAGTACGCCAAATATTTTAAGAGCAACTCAAGCTAAATCTATATATTAAGTTCACAAAGCTTTGAGTAAATCTTTGTTGAAGCAAAGCTTTGCGACCTTTTATTATTTAATAATTCTCAAAAAAAACTTAGTGAACTCTGCGTTAAAACCTTTGCGTTCTTACGGTTGAAATTTTACGTAGAACACGCCAAGATATTTTAAGAGCAACTCAAGCTAAATCTATAAATTGAGTTCACAAAGTTTTGTGTAGAGATAGCTTTTGACAGGCAAAAATTGCGAACTTTGCGTAAACCTTCGCGCCTTCGCGGTTAAAAAACTTTCATTACTTTTGAAGTCAAATACAATTGTTTCAGAATCCATGCAGAAATTCAGCACTATAATTACACTTCTCTTTATTTTTACAACAAGCACCGCTCAAACTAAATTCGGAAATCCAGAAGTTGATCCATTGCAAATTCAGAAAACCTACGAGCAATGGTCAGTTTATAATAAAGGAATAATGCTTTCCAGAGATTTTACGGCACTTGATTCCGATTCAAAAGAAATCTCAAAAGAAACTTTTTTAGATCAATTAGCAAATGGAAATTTCATTCCAGTTCGATTAAAATCAGAAGCAAATATTTACGTTTATAAGCTATTCAAAATTCAGCCAAAAACCGATACAAGCATAAAAGCGACAATCAATCAAATTGGTTTTGATGCTTACAAAAACTTCAAAATGGAAGGAACTGCTTTTCCAAAATTTTCATTCAGAGATTTAAACGGAAATTTGGTTACCAACGAATCCATGAAAGGAAAAATAATCGTCATAAAATGCTGGTACATTCATTGCACGCCTTGTATTAGAGAATTTCCTCAAGTCAACAAATTAGTTGAAGATTACAAGGAAAGAAAAGACATTGTTTTTATGAGTTTAGCCGAAGATTCGCGAGAACAATTAAAAACGTTTTTAGCTAGAAAACCTTTGTCCTATTCTGTAATTCCAGATATGAAAGAATACATGAATAATGCTCTACAATTGAATTCATTTCCAACACATTTTATAATAAACAAAGAAGGAATCATTTCAAAAGTGCTTCCAAATTTTGAAAGTTTAGAAGTCGCTTTAGCGAAAGAAAGCAAGTTGTAATTGAATCTCGCAATCCCGATATTCATCGGGAGTGAAGGCGCAAAGTTTTTTGAGCAAAGGAACCTCATTTTTGTCATCCTATGTTTGTAAAATAAAAGGGAAGTGTGTTTTTAAGTAAATTTATGTTGAAAAAATTTCAACAGAAGAAAGGGAAAGATAAAAACTTAGTCTTGTCATTTGTCATTAAAG
>Ga0079104_1000069_pt1 | contig 153993 bp, 129 predicted proteins | sample MedtruBG_FD_76829 | JGI IMG/M metagenome (GOLD analysis project Ga0079104, IMG submission 76829) | Root nodule microbial communities of legume samples collected from California, USA - Medicago truncatula BG | ecosystem: Host-associated > Plants > Roots > Nodule | place: USA: California...
CTACGGCATCTTCGACGAGGACGTCGAGGAAAACGTCGTCGAGAGCCATATCAGCAAATTGCGCAAGAAGCTCCGCAAGAAGCTCGGAACCGACCCGATCGATTCAAAGCGCTTCCTCGGTTATTGCATCGACTGGAATTGAAAAATGTAAGGGGCGATCAGGATCGCCCCTTTTTTGTTTTCCGGCCGGCAATGATTGTCCGGCCTTTTCCGATTGTTTCGACTGCCGGTTTTCCATCGACCCGTTTGGCATCCCGCCGTCGAAAAATGTTTTTCAAATTTTCCACCCATCCTTTTCAGACAGCTTCACGCAAGGACCGGCACCTAATGTGGAGCAACTATCACAGCGAGGATTCGAAATGAGCATTTTTGGAACCATGAAGACCGCCGTTTCGGGCATGAATGCTCAGGCTAACCGCCTGGGGACGGTCGGTGACAATATCGCGAACTCGAGCACGACAGCTTACAAGGGCGCTTCGACCTCGTTTTCGTCACTGGTTCTTCCGTCAACTTCCGGCAACTACAACTCCGGCGGCGTGGAGACGAAGGTTTCCTACTCCGTTTCGGAACAGGGTGCCTTGGAATACACCACGTCCGGATCTGATCTCGCGATCCAGGGTGAAGGTTTCTTCATCGTTCAGGATACCGCTGGAAACATCTTCCTGACGCGTGCGGGTTCGTTTACTCCCGATGAAAACGGCTATCTCGTCAACGATGCCGGCTACATGCTTCTCGGTTACGACGCCGATGGAGGCACGCCGACCACTGTCGTCAATTCCTATGACGGGCTGGTGCCGGTCAAGGCTTCCAACTCGAGCATCACGGCAGTCGCCACGACCAATGGTTCGCTGACCGGTAACCTCAACAAGTCGGCGGATCCTGTCGCTGCCGGCAGCTGGGCAAGCGATAACGGTGCTACCACCGATGTCGACATGGACAGCATGCTGAAGACCTCGGTGACGACCTATGACGAGTACGGTGCAGCTGTAACCTACGATTTCTACTTCACCAAGACGGCCGATAACTCTTGGGAAGTCGCAGTTTACAATGCTGCCGATAAGAGCACGACCGGCAGCGGCAGCTTCCCGTATTCCGGCACGGCCGTGACCGCCGATCTGGTGTTTGATTCGAAAGGTCTCGTCAGCGTTGACGGCGCGACCTCGCCGCTGTCGATCACCGTTGGCGGCATTGACTTCGACCTTTCCGGCATGAACCAGCTTTCCAGCGCTTCGGTAATCTCCAAGGGTAGCGCCAACGGTAGTCCGGCCGAGTCTATGACCGGCATCGAGATCGATTCGGATGGCACGGTTTACGCGACCTACGCCAAGAGCGATCCGAAAGCCCTCTACCAGATTGCGATGGCGACGGTTCAGAGCCCGGACAATCTCAAGCTCTTCTCGGGCAACGTATATAAGCCGACCGCAGACTCAGGTGTCGTCACCATCGGCTTTGCCGGCACCACCGGCTTCGGTGAGATCGTTTCCGGAGCGTTGGAAACGTCCAACGTCGACCTCGCAAGCGAACTGACGGAAATGATCGAATCGCAGCGTAGCTACACGGCGAATTCCAAGGTATTCCAGACCGGCTCTGACCTGATGGATGTTCTCATCAATCTCGCCCGTTAAGGCGTAGGAGCCAGCTGAATGTCCATCGCATCCGCAATCAATACGACGAAATCGATCCTGAGCAACACCGCGACCCAGACGGCCACGGTGTCGACCAACACGTCCAATACGAACACTGAGGATTACAATCGTCGTACTGCGGTCACGACGACGAACCCCTATTCCGGTGCGACTACGGTCAAGCTGGAGCGTACCGAGGACGCGGCCCTTCTGAAGCAGACATTGTCGGCAATTGCAGACGATGCAGGTCAGCAGGCTTTGTTGAAGGGGCTCGTATCGCTCGATGCGGCGATGGGCGGAAGCGAATCTTCGGCAACGCCTTCGCAATATCTGGCGGCTCTTGTCGAGTCGCTTGATACTTATGCTACGTCACCGAGCGACGTAACATTGGCAGCGGCCGCAGTAGCGGCGGCTGGCGATCTTGCCAACTCCCTTAATCAGCAGACATCAGCCGTTCAGGGGCTTCGCGTCCAGGCGGACTCGGAGATTTCGACGACCGTTGATAAGTTGAACCAGCTCTTGAAGGATTTCGAGAAGGTCAACGACAAGGTCAAGGAAAAGATCTCGAGGGGCGAGGATGCCAACGATGCGCTGGATACCCGTGAAGGCCTTGTAAAGCAGATATCTGAAATCGTCGGCGTCACGAGCACCGTCCGTGATGGCAACGACATGGTGCTTTATACCAGCGGCGGCATCACTCTGTTCGAGACGGTGCCACGCGAGGTAACCTTCGATGCCAGCGCGGCTCTGGACGCGACTACGTCCGGAAATCCTGTCTATATCGATGGTGTCTCGCTTGCTTCGGGCAAGGGCAGTAGCACCAGTGCCAGCGGCTCGCTTCAGGCGCTGCTGCAGTTGCGCGACGAAGTCTACCCGACCTATCAGGATCAGTTGGACGAGATTGCCCGCGTGACGATGTCGGTCTTTGCCGAGTTGGACGGTGCGGGTGATGAAATCGCCGGCCTCTTCACCACCAAGGACGGATCGACTGTCGATTTCAATAACCCGGATATCGTCTCCGGTCTGGCGGGGCTGATCACGGTCGATAGTGACGCGCAAGCCGATCCGACTAAGTTGAGGGACGGCAATATTTCCGGCGTAAAGCAGAATACCGAGAATGCCGCAGGCTTTTCGAAGCTCCTTTACGGTTATCTCGCAGGCTTCGAAGAGACCGTCGATTTCGATGGCGATGCCGGAACCACAACGCGTGCCACGCTTCTGGCTTATTCGACCGACTCCGTCGGCTGGGTTCAGGAATATCGAAGCAACGCCAGCTCGGCTGCAGAAAGCACCTCTGCCATGCAGATGCGGGCGAAGGAAGCCTATGCCAATGCCACAGGCGTCAACCTCGACGAGGAGCTTATTCTCCTGTTGGACATCGAGCAGTCCTACAAGGCGGCCACGAAGCTGCTTTCGACGATTGACGAAATGCTCAGCTCACTAATGCAGGCGGCTAGCTAGTCATGAAAACAACGTCTATCTCATCTCTCGCCATTAGTCAGTCTATGCAATCGACCGTCTCCACTGCGATGACGGAGATTACAAAGCTGCAGGATGAGGCGGTCACCGGTACCTATTCCGATGTCGGGCTGGAGCTTGGAACCCGTACCTCGACAAGTCTGGATTATTCGCGGGAAAGCAGCCGCCTCCAGTCGGTTATCGATGCGAATTCCTTCGCCGAGACGAGAATGGAAGGGTCGCAGCTTGCGCTGACCAACATCTCGGATGCAGGGCAAACACTGCTGGATGCCTTGACGGCGCTCAGTGGCAATTCCGATGTAAACAGCCTCAAGGTTTCCGCCGACAGCGCGATGTCGGTGCTGGAGAATTTCGTCAGCTACGCGAACACTGCAGTTAACGGCGAATACCTCTTTTCCGGCATATCGACGGATGTGCAGACTTTCGACGATGATTTCATCGCCAACGTGACGGATGACTTCAATACGGCGTTCGCCAACTTCAGAACGGCAAACGGTATCGCTTCGGCCGGTGATGTGACCGCCGGCCAGATGACCCAGTTTCTGTCCGATTATGAGACATCTTTCAACTGGGCGTCCTGGACCAACGCGTCTGACACCGTAATGACGACGCGCATAAGTTCTTCGGAAACCGTAGCGACATCAACCAGCGCCAATTCCGAAGGTTTCAAGAACCTTGTCCTCGCTTCTGTGGTAGCGTCGCAGCTATCGAACGCCGGCCTCGGGAGCGGAGCCTTGTCCGTGGTTAGCCAGAAGGCAACGCAATATGCCGGCACCGCAATTTCCGGCGTGACTGCTCAGCAGTCAGCACTTGGTTTGTCGCAAGAGCGTATCGACAAAGCGAACACGTATATGAGCAACCAGATCAAGATCATCGATACGCAGCTGACGGGCTTGGTGGGTGTGGATACGGAGGAGGCCTCTGTGCGGTTGTCGACACTGCTGAACCAGGTTGAAACCTCTTACTCGATCACATCTCGAATCCTGGGCATGAGCCTCGCTGATTATCTCTAGTCATCGGCATGTATGTCCGATGCTCGCTCTACCATGAAGGGTAATTGAATGTTTCAGTTTTCATACGCGGAGATCATGGAGGATGATCTCACTGTCGCCCGCGAACGAGAACGCCAGATCCTGACAAGATCGATCGAGCTTTTGGAAGTGGCCAAGCAGAGCGCCAAATACGACAAGGATTCGATCGAAGCTGTCTACTACACAAGACGGGTATGGATCAGGTTGATCGAGGATCTGCGGAGCGCCGACAATCAGCTTAGTGTGGAAGTCAGAGCCAATCTAATATCGATCGCAATATGGATACTGAAGGAGTTGGAAAACATTCGGCGACGAACGTCCACCAACTACCAGGGTATCATCGACATAACCATCATCATTCGGGATGGACTTAAATGAAAAGTACGCTACGCCTCTCGCTGAAATCCGGGGAAAAGATCTTCGTCAACGGTGCCGTCCTTCGGGTGGACCGGAAGGTTTCGATCGAATTCCTCAACGACGTGACGTTCTTGCTGGAAAACCATGTTCTTCAGCCCGAGCAGACCACGACGCCACTTCGGCAGCTTTATTTCATCGCCCAGATGATGCTGATCAATCCGGAAGGCAAAGAGCATTCCATGGCGCTCTTCCGCAAGTCGATTACCATGCTGGTGGCCTGCTTCCAGAACGAGGAAGTTCGTGCTGAATTGAAGCGGATCGACACGATGGTATCTTCGGGTCGTCCCTTTGACGCACTTAAGGCCATCCGCGCTCTTTATCCGGTCGAGGAAGCCATTCTCAACAAGAACGAGATCACGCCCGCAGCCGTTATGGAACTGCGAAAGGAAATTGCGCTATGGTGACGGTCACTTCCGCAACGTCGACGACATCGACGGCGTCCACCTCGACATCTGCCTCATCCAGCGCAGCGGCCGCGGCATCGCTTGATTACAACAGCTTTCTCAAGCTGTTGATCACGCAGATGCAGAACCAGGATCCAACTGATCCCATGGATGCGACCGAGCAGGTTTCGCAGCTTGCGACATTTTCGCAGGTTGAGCAGACGATCAAGACGAACTCCAATTTGGAGAGCTTGATCAGCCAGTCCAACCTGTCGAACGCATCGAACTATATCGGCAAGACGATCACCAGCGCAGATGGCAAGACCACAGGCGTTGTCGCCTCGGTCGAGGTCACATCCGACGGTCTCACTGCCAAGACGACGGATGGCGCAGAGATCAGCATCGGAGAGGGCATAACGATCTCCACTGCGAAAACCACGACGACAACCGAAACTTCCGCTTAAACTAAGCGCACGAATCCCTTAGAGCTGGGACGGTCGATTTGCGACGACCGTGCGGCCGTCCAAGCGCCTATGAAGGGTAGAATGTCATGAATGAGGCCGATGCGCTCGATATTATGCGCAACGCCATCTGGACGATCCTGGTCGCTGCAGGACCGGCTGTTCTTGCAGGCATGATTGTAGGCGTGACCATCGCACTGATCCAGGCATTGACACAGGTGCAGGAAATGACGCTCACCTTCGTGCCCAAGATCGTTGCCGTCATGGTCGTTATCGGCCTTTCGGCATCTTTTATGGGCGCACAGATTGCATTGTTTGCGGATCTGGTTTTCTCACGCGTACAAAGCGGTTTTTGAAGCCTGCAGGCTTGCCCTTATCCGTCTTCCTTTTTCGGCGGTCATCTTAACGTCTTGTCTGTGGCGCTGCGTCGCGCCGGTGAGGTTCGCAATTCGAACCCGGTTTGCTCTGGCTGCATCGTGCCGGCACGTTGCGCCGAAAAAATGGATACTCAATCATATTTATCTGCAGCTGTAGCAATGCTTCAGCTTCGCACAAGTCGGCCTCCCTACAGCTTCTGATATGACCAGCATGAAAAGCTGGTTGCAGCTCGCCATTCCAGGGAGGATGGAGCGGCGAGAATTGGTTTCCTCGTAATGTTCGCCATACCGCGGAAGCCATTCCCGGGTTTGTTTTAGGCATTTGATCCAGCGTCAAGGCTCCACACATGACTACGACCATTTCCTCGCTCAGCGTCACCCAGATCAGGTCGCTTTCGACGGCGGCAGTTGCAGCGTGGACGACGGAGGACGTGGCGTCGCTCTCCACGGCCCAGATCAAGGCCCTTTCTTCCGAACAGATTTCGGCAATGGATACGGAAGACATCGAAACGATGGATTCCCGTCAGTTGAGCGCCATCGCGACAAACGCGATCGTCGGCCTGACGATGGACCAGCTTGCCGTGCTCAGCAAGGTCGCTATCGAAAGCTTGAGCACAGGACAGGTTGCAGCGCTCACCACGGCGCAGCTGCTGGCGCTGTCCACGGATCAGGCCGAAGCACTGACGTCGTCGCAAGTCGGTTCATTGACCACAGCACAGCTTGCGGCCTTGACGCCGGCGGATCTTGCGACCTTCTCGACAGAAGACATGGCGGCGATCAATCCGGCTGCGATCGGAGGCCTTAGAACCGAAGTCATGGCGTCATTGTCGACGGCGCAGGTTGCTTCGCTTTCCACCGGCTCGATTTCCAGACTGACCACCGACCAGATCGTGGCGTTGTCCACCGGACATGTTGCGGCTTTGACGACGGCGCAGGTCGGCGCTCTCAAGTCCCAACAGGTCGCTGTTCTTGGAACGAACGATATCGCCGTCCTGTCGACCGAAAGCGTCGCAGCACTCAGCAACGGCGCAGCTCCCGGCCTGTCGTCGGCCCAGATTTCGGCCCTCTCATCGGCGCAGCTCGCCGCCGCCAACACGGCACTCATTGCAAGCCTGACATCGACGCAGATCTCGGCACTTTCTACGGCTCAGGTCGCGGCATTGACGTCAGCCCAGATTGGCGCGTTGAAAGTGCTGCAGGTTGCGGCGCTTAGCACCGCGATGGTCGGTGCCCTCACAACGATGCAGATTGCCTCCCTCAGCACCGGAAGCGTTTCCAGTCTGAGCACTGACCAGATCAATGCGCTTTCGGCGACGCAGATTGCAGCATTGACGACGGCGCAGATGTCGGCGTTCAAGGCAACGCAGATCGTTGCCTTTTCGACGGGTGACATTGCAGGCCTGACGACAGCGCAGATTGCGGCCTTGGGCACGAAGTCCATTCTCGGTCTGACGACGGATCAGGTTGCGGCACTCTCCACCAGCCAGGTTCAGGCGCTGACTTCGACCCAGATCAGGGTCCTGTCATCGGATCAGGTATCGGCTCTCGGTGCGGATGATATTGCAACCTTCTCTACCGACGAAATGGCGGCACTCAGCAACAAGGCTGTGGCCGGCCTCTCGACCGCCGTCATGGCATCGCTGGCGCCCGCTCAGGTCGCATCGCTGAGCACCAGCGCCGTGGCTGCTTTGTCTACGGATCAGTTTGACGCATTGAACACCGCCCAGATCGCGGCCCTGACGAACCTGCAGGTCGCCGTGCTGACATCGGGCCAGCTTGCCGTCCTCAATTCGGCAGATCTTGCTGCTTTCTCGACCGCCAATATCGCGGCTCTGACCAGCCGCAGCATTTCGGGCCTCAGCACCAGTGCCATGGCATCTCTGTCGACTGCGCAGGTCGCAGCCTTGAGCGTGGCCGCCGTAGCAAAGCTCTCGTCTGATCAGCTGGAAGTTCTGTCGGTAGCGCAGGCCGAGGCACTTACGTCGGCGCAAGTAAAAGTAATGACGTCCGCGCAACTGGCAATGCTGACGCCGCAGCAGCTTGCCAAATTCTCTACCGACGACATGGCGGCGATCTCGAGCGCTGCGATTTCCGGCCTCAAGGCAAACGTTATCTCGTCTCTTACGACCGACCAGATTGCTGCCCTGACGGCAAGTGCTGTCAGTGGATTGACGACGGAACAGCTCGATGGCCTGTCGTCGAAGCAGGTCAAGGTGCTGACGACCGAACAGGTTGCCGCGTTGAGAACTTCGCAGATTGGTGCGCTTGGATCGGAAGGCATCGCTGTCTTTTCGACAGCCCAGATTGCTGCCTTGTCGGCCGGTGCCGTGTCGCGACTGACCGTTGCCCAGGTTGCGGCTTTGAGTGTGGTCCAGGCCGAAGCGCTCACGACGGCGCAGGTAAAGGCCTTGACCTCCGACCAGGTCGCGGCGCTGGATCCAGAGGATCTGGCGACGTTCTCGACCGCGGAAATAGCCGCACTCACGACAGGTGTCATTCAAGGCATAAGCACCGCGACGCTGCAGGCCTTGTCGACGGCCCAGATTGCAGCCCTCACGACGGTCGCCATCGCCAAGATGAGTTCGGAACAGATGGCTGCCTTGAGCGCAGACAAGGTTGCCGCACTCACCACCGCTCAGATCGCCGCCTTGTCTTCCTCGCAGCTCGGGGCGATCGACACGGAAACCCTGCTTGCTCTGTCTGCCAAGTCCTTCGCGGCGATCACCTCCGCCGCTATCGCAGGCCTGTCGACCGGCACGATCACGGCCTTGTCGTCGGCGCAGATTGCCGCGCTGAGTACGGCGGCAGTCGCCGCCATGTCCACTGCCCAGGTCGGCGTATTGTCCAGCGGTCAGGCATCGGCTTTGACCACTACACAGATCAAGGCGCTGACATCCAAGCAGATCGGCGCATTGCCGACCGAAACGCTGGTATCGCTTTCCAGCGGTCAGATTGCATCGTTGAATACGGCTGCGTTTGCCGCGCTCTCGACCGATCAGATTGCTTCTCTGACGTCGCTTCAGCTTGCAGCTCTTTCCACGGCACAAGTTGCGGCTCTGACTTCGCTCCAGGTCGGCGCACTTTCGTCGGAGGCTATCGCTGCCTTCTCCGCAGCCCGGCTTTCCGTACTTAATACCGGTGCTGTCGCCGCCTTGTCCACGGACGTGATCGCGGCCCTTTCTACGGCCCAGGTCGCCGCTCTCAGTACCGCGGGCATCGCCAGCCTGACGACGGACCAGATCGCTGCTCTGTCGACGGCGCAAGTCGATGCGTTGTCGACGCTGCAGATAGGCGTTCTGAAGTCATCACAGCTCGCAGCATTGAGCACCGCTGACCTCGCAACCTTCTCGACAGCCGACATCGCGGCGATCGGTGCGAAAGCGATCGCGGGCCTGAGCAGCAGCGCACTTGTGTCATTGACGAGCGATCAGCTCGGTGCGCTCGGCGTAACGGCGATCGCCAATCTGACGAGCGACCAGATTGAAGCACTTAGCTCGGCCCAGATCGGCGCCCTGTCGACCAAGCAAGTCGCTGCCCTGACCTCGGCACAGGTGGCGGCGTTGAGTGCGACCGCAATCGGGCATTTCAGCTCCGCGCAGATTTCGGCGCTTAGCACGGCTGGCATGAAGGGCCTGAGCGAAGATCACATTGCAGCGCTCACGGCCGCACAAATCTCGGCTCTGTCCACTCTCCAGATGTCGACGCTGAGCTCGATGCAGATCGCAGCTTTCGGCACCGATGATATCGCCTCACTCTCCACGGCGCAGGTCGCGGCTTTAAGCACGGCTGGCGTTACCGGTTTGTCGACAAGACAAGTCGCAGCCTTGTCGACGGCGCAGGTCGATGCCCTGACCGCTACCCAGATTGCTGTACTGAGTATCGACCAGATTGAGGTTCTCGATTCTGCCGATATCGCAACCTTCTCGACGAAGGAAATGGCCGCAATCAGCTCCGCTGCCATCTCTGGATTATCGACATCGGCCTTGGCTTCCTTGTCTACCGCCCAGATAGCGGCGCTCAGCGCCAGCGGCATTACCGGTTTGACCACAGGGCAGATCTCGGCTCTGCTCTCAAGCCAGGTGTCGTCACTGACGACGAAACAGATTGCGTCGCTGAGCGCCACCCAGACGGCGGCCCTCGGGACGGACGACATCGCAGCCATGTCCACCGCCCAGGTCTCGTCGCTCAGCACGGCGGGCATTTCGGGTCTGACGACGAAACAGGTTGCGGCGCTCTCAACTGCGCAGGCGGGAGCCTTGACCAGCGTTCAGGTCGCGGCATTAAGTTCCGCCCAGATCGCGGTCATCGGAACGGAAAACATTCGGACCTTCTCCACGTCTGATGTTGCAGCCATCCATACGGATGCGATTTCCAGCCTGACGACGGCGGTCATCGCAACGCTCTCTACGGGCCAGATTGCATCCTTGACCACCAGCGCGATCGCCTCGCTGACGACGAAGCAGGTTGCGGCGCTCAGCACGGGGCAGATCGCCGCCCTATCGAGCAAGCAGGTCGGCGCTTTGACGTCACAACAGATTGCGGCTCTTGGTGCTGACGATCTCGAAGCACTCTCCAGCTCGGCCCTCTCGGCAATCAGCTCCACTGCGATAGGAGGCCTGTCGACCGATACGCTGGCATCGCTGTCGACCGAAATGATCGCCGGTCTCGGCACTTCGGCTATCGCCGGTCTCACCACCAGGCAGATTGCCACGCTGAGCACCGACCAGATCGGCGCCCTGACAACCCGTCAGATGGGAGCTTTGAACTCTTACCAGGCGGCAGCGCTGTCGAGCGACGACCTTGCAGCTTTGACGACCGGCCAGATCGCAGCCTTGAGCACCGCCGGTATTTCGGGGCTTTCCTCGGGCCAGATCGAAGCGTTGACGACTGTCCAGACAGAAGCGCTGACCGCTACGCAGGTGGCCTCAATGACCTCCAAACAGGTCGCGGCACTTGGCGCCGATGATCTTGCATTGTTTGCGACCAGGGAAATCGCTGCCCTGAGTTCCAGCGCCGTTGCCGGATTATCCTCCGCGACACTTGCATCTCTCTCCAATGATCTCGTTGCCGCCTTGAGCACGGCTGCAATTACCAGTCTCTCGACTACCCAGATGGCCGCGTTCTCGACAACGCAGCTTGCGGCAATGACGAGCAGTCAGGTCAGTGCACTGAATTCGAAACAGCTTGAAGCGCTGGGGACCAGCTATATCGCCTCCCTCTCGACGGAGGAGATCGCGGCTCTCAGCACGGCAGTCATTGCCGGCCTTTCGACTGCGCAGATCGCCACGCTTTCGACCGCGCAGGCCGAAGCGCTGACGAGTTCACAGATTGCGGTCCTGAATTCCAACCAGATCGCCGCGCTTGGCAGTGACGACCTGGCCCTTTTCACGACCCGGGAGATTGCTTCGCTAAGCGCGAGCGCGATTGCCGGCCTCTCGACAGACGTCCTTGCGTCCCTATCGACTGACAGGATCGAGGCGCTCAGCTTCTCGAATATTGCAGCGCTTTCCACCGCCCAGGTGGCAGCTCTCGGCAGCAAACAGTTGGAGGCCCTCACAACCGCTCAGATCGGCCATCTGTCATCAAGGCAGATCGGCGCGCTCGGTGCGGCCGGCATTTCGGTGCTCTCCACCGGTCAGATCGCCGCCATGGCAACGGCGGGCCTGGCCGGCCTGACCTCGGCTCAGGTGAATGCGATGTCGACCAGCCAGGTCGAGGCACTGACGAGCACGCAGGTCGCGGTTCTGACCTCGGCGCAGGTCGCGGCCCTCGGCACCGACGATCTGGCAGTCTTCTCGACAAAGGAACTTGCTGTTCTAGGCTCGAGCGCCATTGCCGGCCTGTCCACCGCTGTGCTTGCAGCACTCTCGAGCGAGCAGATCGCTTCGCTGAGTTCTGCCGCAATCGGCCAGCTTACCACCAGCCAGGTCGCGGCGTTGAGCAGCGCGCAGATCGATGCCCTGACAACGGCCCAGTTTGGTGCCCTCGGTTCCAAGCAGATCGCGGTCCTCAGTACCGATGCAATCGCAGGCCTCTCGACCGATCAGATCGCAGCGTTCGGCACGGCCGGTATTGCCGGGCTGACGGCTGCCCAGATCGCGGCGCTTACCACCAGCCAGGTCGAAGCCCTGACGTCGACGCAGATCGGCGCACTCAACTCGGCCCAGGTGGCGGCCTTCGGCACAGACGACCTTGAAGTCTTCTCGACTGCCGATATTGCTGCCCTGAGCTCCAGCGGCGTCGCGGGATTGACGACCACTGTTCTTGCCGCACTCTCGACTGAACAGATCGCGCATCTGAGTGCTGCGGGCATTGCGGGTCTCACCAGCAGCCAGATTACCAACCTTACGACGGTTCAGGCGGAAGCGTTGACGACGACCCAGATCGCAGCGCTCAACTCCAGGCAGATATCCGCACTCGGCCTTGACGATCTTGCGACCTTCACGACCGACGAGATTGCAGCCATCAGTTCTATGGCCATCTCGGGTCTGTCGACCAGCACCGTTGCCGCGCTGACGACGGAGCAGATCGCGGCCCTCGGAACGGCAGCCATCGCTGGTCTCACAACCGGCCAGATCGCCGCACTGAGCCTGAACCAGCTCGAGACCCTATCGACGGCTCAGATCGGCGTTCTCTCGTCGAGCCAGGTGGCGGTGCTGACAACTGTCGAAATCGCGGCCCTGACAACGGCGCAGATCGCGGCACTTAGCACATCCGGCATCGCAGGTCTGACGAGCGGACAGGCCAGTGCATTGACACTGGACCAGATTTCCGCGCTGTCGACGACGCAGATCGCGGCGCTGACATCGACAGCCATATCGGGACTGACGGTGGAGGATCTGGAATCCTTCTCGACGGAAAAGCTTGCCGCAATCTCGTCCACGGCGATTGCCGGTCTGTCGACGAGCTTCATCGCGGCTCTTTCCACGCAGGAACTTGCAGCGCTCGGGACCGCCGGTATCTCCGGTCTGACCAGCGCCCAGGTCGATGCATTGACGGCAGAACATCTCGACTCGCTGTCGACGGCGCAGATTGCGGCCTTCAGCTCGGCAGGCCTTTCCGGCCTCTCCACCGAGGACATGGCCGCCTTCTCGACGGCGGATCTCGCAGCCATTGGCACCGCGGCAATCAAGGGCCTGTCCACCGCGATCATCGCATCGTTGACGACGGAGCAGATCGGCGCACTCTCCGCCAGCCAGGTCGGTGGTCTGAACTACAATCAGATCGTCGCTCTCTCCACCGCCCAGGTCGCAGAGCTGACTACAGCGCAAATCGGCGCGCTCAACGCGCTGCAGGCCGCAGCGCTGGGTACTGACGATATAGCTGTCTTCACGACGGGCGAGATTGCCGCGCTGAACACCGGGGCGATCTCCGGTCTGACCTCGTCGGTCATTTCGTCGCTCACCACGGCGCAGGCGCAAGCCCTGACCCCGACCCAGGTCAACTCCCTGACCTCGTCTCAGCTTGCCGCCCTGTCCAATGATGGATTGGCCACTTTCTCGACCGAGGATATTGCAGCCTTCAACAGCGCCGCTCTCCCCGGCCTGTCGACGGAAAGCATCGTGGCCATGTCGAGCGCACAGCGTGACACGCTGATCGAAACCCACATGGCGGCACTGAGCCCGGCACAGGTATCGGCGATCATCTCGCTTTATCTGGCAGCGTAAGGATGCTGTCGGGAAGGCTGGTATAAACAAGAACCACCGCTCTCAATGAGCGGTGGTTTGTTTCTTTCTATCGGTCTGCACTGGACCAGAGACGGTTGTCGGCCTCTATCGGCGACTGGTCGCCCCAATCGGCAAGCCTTTCGCGATAATGTTGCCGATAGTCGCCATCGTCGCAGTATTCGATATGGGCCTGAACGAGATCTGCGCCGATCTCGTAATAGATTTCCATGTTGCGCAGGTTCGGCACCGGTGTCTCGCCGCGTTCGCACTCTCCCTGCATTTCCCAGAAGATCTCTTCCAGCCTGCGGGCGAGGCCGGGAATGTCGCGAAGCACGCTGCTTTCGCGTCGTGCCGCAAGCTGGTCCCGGATTGCCTTCAGGCTGGCCGGGTTCTTTGCATAACCGATGGCCTTCGCCACATAGTTTTCCGGATCGCTGCACAGCAGCTCGGGCACGCCCGCGGCATGCACGATGCTGTGGCAGAAACGGGCTGCAAAGCTGCGGCCCGGGAATGTCAGCACGGGTAGACCCATCGTCAGGGCATCGGCCCCGGTGGAATGCGCGCCGTAAGGAAACGTATCGAGGAACAGGTCGGCGACGGCGATACGTGCCAGATGCTGCGCATTCGGCGCCTTGGGTGCAAAGATGATCCGGTCGCTGGTGATGCCGGCCTTCTCCGCACTTTCGCGCAGCCGCTGATCGACCTTGTCGCCGCCGGTCAAAAGCCAGAGCACGCTGTCCGGCGCCTCGCGCAGGATCTGCATCCAGTGTCCGAACGTGGTCTCGGTGATCTTCTGCATGCCGTTAAAGCACGCGAAGACGAACTTGTCCTTCGGCAGCCCTGCATCCGCGCGCGTCGGTTTGTCCGCGATGGCACGCTTCCGGTCGATCGGCTGGTTGCAGGCGATGCGGAAGACCTTTTCGGAATAATAGATCTCGTTATCCGCCGGAACGATATGCTCGTCAGCGATCATATATTGATGGAACGGGCTGCCCATCGAGCCCGGATAACCGCAGAAATTGACGATCACCGGTGCCGGACGATAGGCGAAGATCTTTGTCCGCGCATGTTTGGTGTAACCGTTGACGTCGACGAGAATGTCGATCTCGTCATCGCCGATCAGCTTCGCGGCCTCGGCATCGCTCATCGTCGCGATATCGCGCCAGCAATCGACAGCCGCCTTCATCCGCGTCTGCGTTTCGTCGCGCAATACCGGATCGCCGCAATAATAGGCGTAGATCTCGACGCTTTCCTTGTCGTGAAGTTCGAGCACTTCGCGGAGCGCGAAGCCGACTGCATGGTCACGCAGGTCGGAGGAAACGTAACCGACCCGAAGGCGCTCGCCGGTTCCGGTCTTCTGTTTCGGCGTGCGGCGCTGCAGCTCCTTCGTTTCGACGCGCCCGACCAGCGACCTGTTGTAGCGATAGGCCTTGGCAAGCTGGAACATCGGATCGTCCGAATAGCAGGCAAGCGTCAGTGGCGACATGGCATCGATCATCTGCCGCTGCGTGGCATGGGTCGATGGTGTCAGCACCGGCCATTTGCATTGGCGCTGCCGAAGCGCGCTCCAGTGCTGTCCGGCCTCCGGCTTGTCGGGGCGCAGTTCGATCGCCTGCCACAGTGCAGTTTCGGCTTCCTCCAGAAGACCGGCATTTTCCATTACGCGGCCGATATGCTGCAGCGTCATCAGCCGGTGGCTGACCCGGTCGGCAGTGCTTTCGGCCGTGAGCGCGGTATAAGTCTGCCACTGCTGGATGGCCTGAACGGCAAGACCGCCGTCTTCAAGCGCGCGACCGAGATTGATGTGGGCAGCACCAAAAGCGGGATCGAGCTTAAGGCAGGCGCGCAAGGCGTTGATCGTACCGGCAAGGTCGTTCAATTGCCGGAGCGTGACCGAATAGTTGAAATAGACGAGATGCAGGAATGGATTGCCATCGTTGAAGGCGATCCAGGCCTTGTAGATTTCCGCGGCCTCTGCCTTCTGCCCGGCAGCACTTCGGCTTTCCGCAACGGTGAAGAGATCGGTGAAGGCGAGCCGCTGTGTGCGCGCAAGTTCCAGAATTTCGGCGAGCGGGGCGTTGGGAGATAAGCTCATCTTGTCGACCTTGGCATCCATAAAGTTCTGCAATTTATGATGTAGGCAATATCGTCGCCGGCCTTGCCTGGACATGCGCCGGCATCATGCCGACCCCTGAGGTCTTATCGCCTTGCATGAACCATCGGCAAGGCTGCGCAAATATGTGTCCCCATCGGATTCACAGAAGTCTGGCCGCTGCGCTAACCTGATACCTGGGTGATGCCACATAATCACGCAACGGTTGCATTTTAGCCTTTTACTTAAATGTCGCTTGAGGACACGCTGTTACACGATCGGACAGGTGACACTGTCTGATCGAGTCGGTAATGAGCGAAAGCATGAATTCTTCAACTGGTCCTGTATCGCGCACATTTTGCGGTTTGCCGGTATCGGCCCTGGATTGGAATGCGGCTCTGGTTCATGCGGAAGAGCTTGCTCTGGCAAAGGGGCATCCCAAAACTATCGCCTTCCTCGACGATGCACAGCTCCTGGGCGCGCTGTTAGGGTTTGCTCGCGGCAAGATATTGAAGCGACATATGTTTCTGCCGGTCGGCGGGGCCTTTCAGCACATTCTGATGAAGTTTTTCCATCGTAAACCGCCGTTCGACGCCAGGTTTTCTCCCGATCGCTTTATTCCTGCTCTGCTTACCTATTTTGCAGAACCACGCCGTGTCGGCATCATCGGCGATGACAAGAGCCGCGCGGAGTTGCTTTGCACGCATTTCGCCCGTCATACCCCGTGGCACGATTTCGTCGCCATCCCGTCTGACGCGAACCTGTCCGGCCGGTTGGATCTGGTGATCATCGATGCCACAGACCCGCATGTGTATGAGCATATTGCGGGTGGTCTGCGTGGCGCCGATATCGGGCTCGTCGTATTGGCGGGCAGGGGGCTTCGCCGGCTCGCTAAAACGCCTCCCGTCTCCTCCGGCCTTCAATCTTCAGTTTCCAAGCCGTCTTTCGCCTGACGGTTAACCTTTTGTTTGCCACGAAAATTTAGACTGCGTTAATCAATGCGGGCAATGTCGGCTCCGCTGCGCGCAGAGGTGGTGAGCAATGTATGCCGATGCAAAGGACAGGCAAGCGCCCGAAGAGACGCCAGCGATCTTTCGCCGGCTCCATTCAGCTTTCCTGACATTTGGTCCGGCGCTGGCAATGACAGCGGCTTTCGGCATCACGATACCTTTTGTCGCCATGCAGCTCCAAGGCGTCCAATTTAAAGCCGAGACGCAGGTAGCAGTCACCACTCAGCGCGGCGACGCGATCCATTCCGCCATCGAAGATCTGAGCTCCAAGACGGCGCTGGACAATGTCATTCGCGCCCTCAACCTTGCAAGTGTAGAGGAAAGCCGCCCCAGCATAGCCCGTGTTGTCTCCGAAGTTGTTTCGGGTGAGGTGACGACGGTTTCGCAGGGAGAGGAAGTCGCCCGCCAGAAATTACGCGATGCAATGTCCGTCTCTTACGACGCTGCCGGCGCCAGAATCGTGCTCGGTGCCAAGGCAGATGATCCGCAGACAGCCGCTGTTATTGCCAATCAGCTGGCAAGCGAACTCCAGCGCTCGCTTGTTGCGAATATTGGCGAAACGCCAAGCCCGCAGGTGGATGCCATGCGCAAGGCGGCCGCCAGGGCCGAATCCGCGCTCACAGGTTTTGTCGGCAAGCTGGATGACGGCACGCGTTCAAAACTGCAGTCGTTGCAGGACGAGCGTCGCAAGCTTGAGACCGATATCTCCGGTACCGAACGGCATCTTGCGGACGTGGCTGAAAAGCAGCACACGGCGTCGTCGATGAAGCTCGCCGATGTGCTTGCCAAGCCGCTTCCCGACAGCCTGGAATTTACCGGCCTTGAATATGAGCGGCAGCGTTATGTGCAGGCGGAGCTTGCCGCGCAGCAGCTCGCCGTCAATCTTGGTCCGCTTCATCCACGGTTGGTGGCGGCTCAAGGCGCTCTCGACGGTGCGAAACGGGATATCGGCAGCGCATTGCGCCAGCTTGAGGCCTCGCTCAAGGATGATCTTGCCACAACGACGAAGACCCTTGCCGAGCTTAAGGATCGCAAGGCGGCTCTCGATGCGGACAGGCCGTTGAACGACACGGCCGCACAGCTCTCATCGCTTCATGCTGCAGCCGAAGAAGCTCGCCATAACCTCGATAAGATCGAAGCGGCATCCAATTCATCCAGGCCCGTTGCCGTCTCGCTCCCGCCTGTTCTGCGCGCTGCATCGCCCGCGTCAGCCGAGCGTCTCGGTCCCGACCTGATCAGGCTCGCAGGTCTCGGGGCGCTTGTCGGGCTTATTGCCGGTCTCCTGCTGTCAGCGCTGCGTTATCGGCGTCAGTCGCAGCTTGCTACCGAATTCGAAGATATGCCCGTTCAACTGGACTTGCCCGAGCACGATCTGCAGGTCGAGCCTGCCGCAGCGCACGCCATCGATGAAAGCGCATTGCTTTATGACGATGGCCAGAATGAGCGCCTTCCCGATGACGATCCGGTCGAGGAACGGCTTGCTGCAAACGATACCGCTTTCGGCGATCGAATGCGTTCCTTGCTCATCGAAAACCGGATGACCTTGAAAGAGACGGATCTGCCGCAGCATGTTGCAGCCTTGGTCGATGCGTCCCTGACACGTCGCGGCGAGGAGAGCTGGCAGCGTTGGGATGACGCCGTTGATTATGATCAGGAAGAGCTGCTCAAGTTGCAGCGCGAGCTCGCCGAGCTTCGCGAACTGGTGGCCGAACACGCTGCCCGTCAGCTGAAGGCCACGGGCTGATCCAGCGCCATCCGGCATAAACTCCTTGCATTTGCCTGATCTGGACAGCATAGGGCGTGCACGGGCAAACGGCCCTCCGCCGATCCCCTAAATTGACGCTGAGAAGCGAGGAGTTCACCGTGGCATTTGTGATCGATGGCAAGGAAGCAGCCGCTTCCGTGATTTCCGCCGTAACCGAAGCATCCGTATCGCTGGAAGGCAAAACCGGTATCAAGCCGGGCCTCGCGGTCGTCATCGTCGGCGAAGATCCGGCAAGCCACGCCTATGTCAATTCCAAGGGCAAGATGGCCAAGCAATGCGGCTTCAACTCCATCCAGCACACGCTGCCGGAAGAGACGACGCAGGAAGAGCTGCAGGCACTGGTCGACACGCTCAACGCCGATCCGGCAGTTCACGGCATTCTCGTCCAGCTGCCACTGCCGAAACATTTTGACAGCGATGCCATCATCCAGTCCATCCTGCCGGAAAAGGACGTCGATGGCCTGAACATCGCCAATGCCGGTAAGATCGCCACGGGCGACCTCGATACCGGCCTCATCTCCTGCACCCCGGCCGGCTCGATGCTGCTGGTCAAACGCGTCCATGGTGAGGACCTTTCGGGCCTCAACGCCGTCGTCATCGGCCGCTCCAACCTGTTCGGCAAGCCGATGGGTCTGCTGCTTCTGGCAGCCAATGCCACCGTCACCATGGCGCATTCGCGCACCAAGGATCTCGCTTCCGTCTGCCGTAATGCCGATATTCTCGTCGCGGCCGTTGGCCGGGCCGAAATGGTCGAGCGCGACTGGGTCAAGCCGGGCGCAACCGTTATCGATGTCGGCATCAACCGCGTGCCGGCTCCCGAAAAGGGCGAGGGCAAGACCAAGCTCGTCGGCGACGTCGCCTTTGCCGAAGCATCAGAGGTTGCGGCATCGATTACGCCGGTTCCGGGCGGCGTCGGGCCGATGACCATCGCCATGCTGATGGCCAACACCGTCATCGCCGCACACCGCGCTTGCAGCCTTCCCGTGCCGAAGTTCTGAAATTTGCACATTTGTCGCGCCGTGGTTGTGCGATAGCCCCTTGATTCCTCAGCGGGAGCGTTAAATCATCACTCCGGTTGCCACGTCGTCGCATGTGGCAATCTTTCAGGTCGACTTAAACGATTTTGAGAGGAGGAGGATTTGATGAGGACTTCTGTGTGGATCGGCACCGCTGCGGTTGCCTTGATCGCAGGCATGGCCAATGCGCAGGAACTGAAGTTTCCGCCGGGTCAGGATGCCAAGTTCAACTGGAAGAGCTATGAGGATTTCAAGGCTGCGCATGCCGACCTCAAGGGCCAGAACCTGACCCTGTTCGGTCCGTGGCGTGGCGAGGACGAGGTGCTGTTCAACAGTGTGCTTGCCTATTTCAATGCCGCCACCGGCATCAACGGCAAATACTCCTCCTCCGAAAACTACGAACAGCAGATCGTCATCGACACCCAGGCAGGCTCACCGCCTAACATCGCGATCATCCCGCAGCCCGGCCTTCTGGCCGATCTTTCCACCAAGGGTTTCCTTACCTCGCTCGGCCAAGAGAATGCCGACTGGGTAAAAACCAATTACGGCTCCGGCGAAGACTGGGTTCGCTACGGCACCTACAAGGGCAAGGATGGCAAGGAAGGTTACTTCGGCTTTCCCTTCAAGGCCGACCTGAAATCCATGGTCTGGTACGTGCCGGAAAATTTTGAAGAGGCCGGTTATGAAGTCCCCAAGACCATGGAGGATCTCATCAAACTGACCGACCAGATCGTTGAGGATGGCGGCGTGCCTTGGTGTATCGGTCTCGGTTCCGGCGGCGCGACAGGCTGGCCGGCGACAGACTGGGTCGAGGATATGATGCTGCGCACCCAGACGCCGGAAACCTACGACAAGTGGGTATCGAACGAAGTGAAGTTCGACGATCCGGCCGTGGTTGGCGCTATTGAGGAATTCGGGAAGTTTGCCAAGAACGAGAAGTATGTCGCTGGCGGTGTGGCCGCCGTCGCCTCGACCGATTTCCGCGACAGCCCCAAGGGCCTCTTCGACATCCCGCCGAAATGCTACCTGCATCATCAGGCATCCTTCGTCCCGTCCTTCTTCCCGCCGGACAAGGAACTTGGTGTCGATGCCGACTTCTTCTACATGCCGACCTATGCCTCCAAGCCTGAACTTGGCACGCCGGTTCTCGGTGCCGGCACATTCTTCGCCGTCACCAAGGATTCGCCTGCCGCCAAGGCCTTTATCGAATTCCTGAAAACGCCGATCGCCCATGAAGTTTGGATGGCGCAGGCCTCGTTCCTGACCCCGTATAAGGGCGTCAATCTCGATGCCTATGCCAACGAAGTGCTCAAGAAGCAGGGCGAATTGCTCACCAAGGCAACGACCTTCCGCTTCGACGCTTCCGACCAGATGCCCGGCAAGATCGGCGCCGGCGCCTTCTGGACCGGCATGATCGATTATGTCGGCGGCAAGGACGCCAAGACGGCGGCAACCGAGATCCAGAAGGCTTGGGACGGGTTGAAGTAGGGTTCGGTGTTTGGGGCTGCCCCTCATCCGCCTGCCGGCACCTTCTCCCCGTAAACGGGGCGAAGGGACCAAGCCGCAACGTCTCCGTTCCCCCTAGCCCCGCTTGCGGGGAGAGGGTGCGCCGAGCGAAGCGGAGGCGGGGTGAGGGGCGGCCCTCAAAACTCAACAAAAGCCGAACGAAGATAACAAGGGGAGGCAGCATGGCATCGCAGATCGTATCGGCCTTCGGCGCGGTAATCGCCGGCGTCTTTGCCTGTGCGCTCTATTACTGGCTATCCGACAAGCTGCTGCAAATCGTTCTGCCGGTACGCTCGGGTGACGTGCAGCGGATCTCGACAAACCTGAAAACCCACGCGGCGATCCGCCCCTGGCTGTTCCTAGGTCCCGCGCTGCTTCTGATGATCGTCTACCTCGTCTATCCCGTCATCGCGACCTTCATCCTGTCCTTCTATGACAGGTCCGGGGGGAATTTCGTCGGGCTGGCCAATTACTGGTGGGCGGCGACCGATGCGCAGTTCCGCCAGTCGATTTTCAACAACATCCTCTGGCTCGCTGTCGTGCCCGCCGCCTGCACCTTCTTCGGCCTCGTCATCGCAGTGCTCACCGACCGCATCTGGTGGGGCAATATTGCAAAAAGCCTGATCTTCATGCCGATGGCGATCTCCTTCGTCGGCGCCTCCGTGATATGGAAATTCATCTATGAATATCGCGGCGCCGATGGCACGCAGATCGGCCTCCTCAACGCGATCGTGCAGTTCTTCGGCGGCGATCCGCAGGTCTGGATCGCCATGCCGATCTGGAACAATTTCTTCCTCATGGTGATCCTGATCTGGATCCAGACCGGTTTCGCCATGGTCATCCTCTCGGCGGCCCTTCGTGGCATTCCCGAAGAGACGATCGAGGCGGCCGTTATTGATGGTGCCAATGGCTGGCAGATCTTCTGGAAGATCATGGTGCCGCAGATATGGGGAACGATCGCCGTCGTCTGGACCACGATCACCATTCTCGTCCTGAAAGTCTTCGACATCGTGCTGACAATGACCAACGGCCAGTGGAACACGATGGTGCTGGCCAACCTGATGTTCGACTGGATGTTCCGTGGCGGCGGTGACAGTGGCCGAAGCGCCGTCATCGCACTCGTCATCATGGCGGCGGTCACGCCGATCATGATCTGGAATATCCGCCAGGCCAGCGAAGACCGGGGAGGACACTGACATGAACGCAGCGATCAATCTCCGCCGTATCGGCCTGCCCCGCCTGATCGTTCATTTCTCCGTTCTGGTCATCTGCATTCTCTGGCTCATCCCGACAATCGGCATCCTCGTCACCTCGCTGCGGGAACCGGGCCAGATCGCCTCGTCCGGCTGGTGGACGGCATTCAGCGGTGCCGCCGAAACCAGTGCGGCCCGGCTCGGCGAGCCATCGACCGCAAGACAGGATGGCCCCAACTACGTGATCTCCGGTTCCGTCTTCGATGCTGCCGATGCCGGCCCGAAGGGCAGTGTTCGTGCCTTCGGCACCAAGGTAGCGGCTCCGACGGAATTTGCCGCGGGTGAAGCTGCCGATCTCGGTGACGGCGAAACGCTGACCGTTAATGAGGACGGTACTTACATCTATTCGAAGAATGCGCCCTTCACGGACAAGCGCGGCAAGCGCGTCTATCTCTCGGTCGCGCAGCCGCCGTCCTTCACGCTCGACAATTACCGCACTGTCCTCACCTCTCAAGGCATCGGCCAGGCCTTCATCAATTCGCTGACGGTGGCAATCCCGGCCACGATCATCCCGATCCTGATATCGGCCTTTGCGGCTTATGCCCTGTCGTGGATGCATTTTCCCGGTCGCGCGATCATCATCGCCGTCGTCGTCGGGCTGATCGTCGTGCCGCTGCAGATGTCGCTTATCCCGCTGCTGAAGATGTATAACGAGATCGGTGCCTTCTTCGGCATTGCGTCGCGCAGCTATGTTGGCATCTGGCTGGCGCATGCCGCCTTCGGCATGCCGCTCGCCATCTATCTCCTGCGCAATTATATCGCCGGGCTGCCAAAGGAAGTGATCGAATCCGCCCGTGTCGATGGCGCCAGCGACTTCGAAATCTTCGTCCGCATCGTGCTGCCTTTGTCCTTCCCGGCGCTGGCCTCCTTCTCCATCTTCCAGTTCCTCTGGACCTGGAACGATCTTCTCGTTGCCATGGTCTTCCTCGGTACAGGCAAGGACCAGCTGGTGCTGACCGGCGCGCTCAATGCGCTGCTCGGCTCCATGGGTGGAAAGTGGGAAATCCTCACCGCTTCGGCCTTCATTACCATTATCGTCCCGATTATCGTCTTTTTTGCACTGCAGCGTTATCTCGTTCGCGGCCTGCTGGCAGGCTCTGTCAAGGGCGGCTGAGGCCGCGGACGATCACCAGAACCCACAAGGATATTGAATGAGCATTTCCGCAGAAGCCACCGCGACGCCCAGCAATGCCCCGGACCGGGATTGGTGGCGCGGTGCCGTGATCTATCAGATCTACCCGCGCTCCTTTCAGGATTCCAACGGTGACGGCATCGGTGACCTCAAGGGCATTACCGCCCGCCTGCCGCATATCGCAGCGCTTGGCGCCGATGCAGTCTGGATCTCGCCCTTTTTCCCGTCGCCGATGAAGGATTTCGGCTACGACGTCTCGAATTATATCGACGTCGATCCGATGTTCGGCACGCTTTCAGATTTCGACGGCCTGATTGCCGAAGCGCATCGCCTCGGCATTAAGGTGATGATCGACCTCGTGATGTCCCATTCGTCCGACCAGCATCCCTGGTTCATCGAAAGCCGATCCTCGCGCTTTAATCCCAAGGCCGATTGGTATGTCTGGTCCGACGCCAAGCCGGATGGTTCGCCGCCCAACAACTGGCTGTCGATCTTCGGTGGATCCGCCTGGCACTGGGATCCGACGCGCATGCAATATTACATGCACAACTTCCTCACCTCGCAGCCGGACCTCAACCTGCATAATGCCGAGGTGCAGGATGCGCTGCTCGATCTGACCCGCTTCTGGCTGAAGCGTGGTGTCGATGGTTTTCGTCTCGACACGATCAACTTCTATTTCCACGACAAGGAGCTGCGCGACAATCCGGCACTTGATCCCGCGCGTCGTAACGCCTCCACCGCCCCTGCGGTCAATCCCTATAACTTCCAGGAGCACCTCTACGACAAGAGCCGCCCGGAAAATATCGACTTCCTCAAGCGTTTCCGTGCCGTGCTGAACGAGTTCCCCGCCATCGCCGCCGTCGGCGAGGTGGGCGATAGCCAGCGCGGGCTGGAGATTGTCGGCGAATACACGTCCGGCGGCGACAAAATGCATATGTGCTACGCCTTCGAATTCCTGGCGCCGGATCCGCTCACACCTGAACGCGTGCAGGAAACCCAGCATGCGTTTGCGGCCGCAGCGCCGGAAGGCTGGGTCTGCTGGGCCTTTTCCAACCACGATGTGGTGCGTCATGTCAGCCGCTGGGGCCAGGAGGTCCTTGATCGCGACGGCTACGCCAAGATGCTCTCCGCCATCCTTCTGTCCCAGCGCGGCTCGGTATGCATCTATCAGGGAGAGGAACTGGGCCTGACGGAAGCCGATATCGCCTATGCCGATCTGCAGGATCCTTACGGCATCCAGTTCTGGCCGGAATTCAAGGGCCGAGACGGCTGCCGCACACCTATGCCATGGGATGCGCAGGCGTTGCAGGCGGGTTTTTCGACTGCGGAACGCACATGGCTGCCCATCCCGGTCGAGCATCAGTTGAAGGCTGTAAGCGCCCAATATGGCGACCCGGCTTCGGTGCTGGAACAGTATCGTCGCTTCCTCGCCTTTAGAAAGGCAAATCCGGCTCTGTCAAAGGGCGAGATCTCGTTCCTGGCCACCGAGGAACCGCTGCTTGCCTATGAAAGGCAATATGGCAACGAGACCATCCTGTGCATGTTCAACATGAGCCCTAATTCCTCATCGACAGCATTGCCGGACGGAAACTGGGAAGTGCTGGAAGGGCATGGGTTCGAGACGCCGCTGGAAGGCCGCCAGATCGAGCTGCCGGCGTGGGGCGCGTTCTTCGCACGGCAAGTGTGAGATAGGGAACAGGGGAGGAAGGGCATGACCGGCGTAACGCTCAAGGAAATCCGCAAGTCCTATGGTCAGGTCAAGGTGCTGCACGGCATCGACCTGGAAATAGATCAGGGCGAGTTCATCGTCTTCGTCGGTCCGTCCGGCTGCGGAAAATCGACCCTGCTTCGAATGATCGCCGGGCTTGAAACCGTCACCTCCGGCGAGATGTCGATCGATGGCGAGGTGGTCAACGATATCCCGCCTTCGCGGCGCGGCATCGCCATGGTCTTCCAGTCCTATGCGCTCTATCCGCATATGACCGTCTACGACAACATGGCTTTCGGCATGCGGATCGCCCGCGAAAGCAAAACCGAGATCGATCGCCGCGTCCGCGCGGCGGCCGATATCCTCCAGCTCACGCCCTATCTCGACCGCCTGCCCAAGGCGCTTTCCGGCGGCCAGCGCCAGCGGGTCGCGATCGGTCGCGCGATCTGCCGCAATCCTAAGGTCTTCCTGTTCGACGAGCCTCTGTCGAACCTCGATGCGGCGCTGCGCGTCGCCACCCGTATCGAGATCGCCAAGCTCAAGGACAAGCTTTCCGATACGACGATGATCTACGTCACCCACGATCAGGTCGAGGCCATGACGCTTGCGGATCGCATCGTCGTCCTGTCCGCCGGCAGGATCGAGCAGGTCGGGCCGCCGCTGGAGCTTTACGAGCGCCCGGCCAATCTTTTCGTCGCCCGCTTCATCGGCTCACCGGCGATGAACATCCTGCCGGTAACGATCGGCGAGCCCGGTTCGGAAACCTCGGTCACCCTCAAGGGTGGCAGGTCGACGAGCGTGCCGATCACGGTGCCCGCTGCCGACAAGGGCGGCAAGGCAAGCCTCGGCGTGCGTCCCGAAGACCTGGAGATTTCCACGAATGACGACTACCTCTTCGAAGGCCGCGTGCTTCTGGTCGAGGCACTGGGGGAGGTGACCCTTCTTTATCTCGAAGGCGGTGCCGGTGAAGAGCCGGTCATCGTCAAATTGCCGGGCACGTCCGATGTCTCGAAGGGCGATATCGTTCGCCTCAAGACCGTTCCTCAAAAGCTGCATCTTTTTGATGCCGAAGGCAGAACCTACCGGGCCTGACGCATGCGGAGCCGGGGTGAAAACGACCTTGCCATCCGGAATTGCTACAGCCCGCTCGGCTTGGTCGATTTCGTGTTTCGAAGAAAAGCGCAATGCTTGCGACGGTAAGGGTGGGTTCACCACATTTCGCAAAGCGTCCATTTGTCCTGTGCTGAAACGGGACGCGCCAACCCCTTGTTAAACTTCACCACCTAGTCTCCTCGTGTAAGTATAGGAGTATAGTCGTGGGTGCGGCGCCAATTAACAAAAATCATTATTTAAACAAGGAAGAGTCCTTCATGTATGACCGCGAACAGCGGTTTAAGATGGAAGATACGATGAATGCCGGCCGCATCGAATATACCGAAAAGGCTGTTCTCAACATGGCGCAGCGCCGCTGCGACGTCGTGCAGATCTCCCAGAGCGGCGCGGTCCTTGGCCTGCTGACGCAGTATAACCTTCCCCAGCAGTTCTATCTCGACATTCCCGATGCCCGCATCAACAAGGTCGGCTGTGTCCTGATGCGCGTCAACATGAACAACACGATCGAAGTCCGCTTCCTGCGCCTGCTGTCGGACAAGGAACTCAACCGCATCTTCGTCTTCTCCACCCATCCGAGGCACCGCGACCACAAGATGGATATCCGCACCTGGTAAGACGGCCGCAATTCGAAATGATCTTTTGGAACGCCCGCAATCGCATCCGGTTGCGGGCGTTCCTTTTTTGGATAGCTCAGGCTTTCGAGAGCGCTTCCAGCACGATTGGTTTCAGTTTCAGCTCAGGCACTTCGGTGAAAACCAGGTCATCACGGCCGAAATAACTCTTCTTGTTGATCGCCGACCAATCGTTGCAGACGATCCGATATTGCTGCTTGCCCTTGGGAATTTCAGGCGCGGCGTAAAGGAAATCGCCGGTACGCGCGGAAAGCGGCACATCCCCATCCTGGTTGCTCCGTGCAATGATGGCCGCAAGCGTCTGGGCATCGACATCTGCCACCATCAGCTTGCCGTCGAAGCGAAGCCCGGCGTTATAGTCGAAGCGGCTGACATCGCCTGACGGCAGTCCTGTGCCGAAGGATGTGTGGCCGATAAAACCGAGATCCGCGCCTGTCCTTGCCGCCATGGCGGTTGCAGCAAAGCGTGCGGTCTCGCCAAGCGTCATCGGATTTGCCAGATGGGCGACGGTCTCGCGCTCTTCGTCCTTCAGATGCTTGGCGAGAACCGCAGGAATGAGATCTGTCAGCGTGGCGGAGGAGGGGGCTGCATGCGCGATCGTCACGCGCTCCAGCTCTGCCGCCTTTCGGGGGCTTGTGAAGGTGGCAATGGTCAGCAGCGAGGACCACGAACCGGTATGAACGTAACGGGTCTCACCCTGGGCATGTTCGAGGATCAGGTGGTCATGTCCGCCGATCATCAAAGTACCGTCCGGAAGGATCGGTAGGATCTCTCGATCGGGCACCACGCCGGCATGGCTGAGAACGATCTTGAAATCCTCGCCACTGAGCAGACCTGGCAATTGCGCCTTGGCCCATTCAACCGGCTTTGGAATGTCCAGCATCTCACGCGTTGCTTTGGGATAGGTGTTTATCGCATCGGTGCCGAGCGCGGCTATTCTGATCTTCACGCCATCTGCATCGATCTCGGCACTGGCCGGCGCGAAAGGCTTGCCGGTGCGTTTGTCGCCGATATTGCTGAGAACCGTGATGCCGAGCCCGCCGGCCTGCTCGACGAAATGGGCAAGGTCGTTATCGAAATCGGATTCGTGATTTCCGATATTGATGACGGTCGGAGCGAGCTTGGCCAGTGCCGCAAGCAGCGCCCAGTCTATCTCGCCCGCCGAGCGTGATCCGACGACATTGCCGCTTTCGAACACGTCTCCGTTGATCAGGATGACCTGAGGCAGGTTTGCCGCGGCAACCTGGTTCTCGATTGCCGCGAGCAACTGGCCCATCCGTTCATAGGCGGAATGCAGATCGGAAAGAATGATCGCCTGGAACCCTGCCGGAGCGGCAAGCGCCGTTGTTTGAACAATCGGCGCGATTGCGGTCGAGGCAAGGAATGCCACAAATCTTCTGCGGCTGATGGCAATGGTCATGAAACGATCCCCGGGCATGTATGGAAGCCCGGGGAGCCTATTAGATCCGGTTAAAGACAATCAAGTGACGGTCTTTGACAACGGTCAGGCAAAAACGCTTGCGCCCTGATCCGCCCTGCCGACATTGCGGCGGAAGGCGGAGAAGAGTTCGCGGCCCATACCGAATTCGTTCTCGGAAAGGTCGGCCTCGGCCGGCTTGCGCGCATCGAATTCGGCGGCATCCACCAACACTTCCAGCGTTCCGGCAACGGCGTCGAGACGGATCATGTCGCCTTCGCGGATTTTCGCGATCGCGCCGCCGTCGGAAGCTTCCGGCGTCATGTGGATTGCTGCCGGCACCTTGCCGGATGCGCCGGACATGCGGCCGTCGGTGACGAGCGCCACCTTGAAGCCACGGTCCTGCAGCACGCCGAGCGGCGGTGTCAGGCGGTGCAGTTCCGGCATGCCGTTCGCCTTAGGTCCCTGGAAGCGGACGACGGCAATGAAGTCACGGTTCAGTTCGCCGCGCTTGAATGCATCCTGCAGGCCCTGCTGGTCGTGGAAGATGATCGCCGGTGCCTCGATCACATGGCGTTCCGGCTTGACGGCCGAGATCTTGATGACGCCGTGGCCGATATTGCCGGAAAGCATCTTCAACCCGCCGGTCTTCTGGAACGGCTGGTCGACGGTGGTCAGAACCTTCGAGTCTCCGCTGACCTCGGGCACGCTCTCGCGCGTCACCTGTCCGTCGGCGCCGAGCTTGGCTTCGACCGTATAGGCTTCCAGCCCGTGGCCGAAGACGGTGCGCACGTCGTCATGCACATAACCGCCGCGCAAGAGCTGCTTGATCAGGAAGCCCATGCCGCCGGCGGCGTGGAAATGGTTCACGTCGGCAAGCCCGTTCGGATAGACGCGGGCGAGAAGCGGAACCGCATCCGAAAGCTCGGAAATGTCCTGCCAGGTCAGGTGAATGCCTGCAGCCCGCGCCATGGCGACGAGGTGCATCGTGTGATTTGTCGAACCGCCCGTCGCATGCAGGCCGACGACGCCGTTGACGATCGAGCGTTCGTCGATCATCTCGCCGGCCGGCGTGAACTCGTTACCCATGGCGGTGATCGCCAGCGCCCGCTTGGCGGCTTCGCGGGTCAAGGCTTCGCGCAGCGGCGTGCCCGGATTGACGAAGGATGCGCCGGGCATATGGAAGCCCATGATCTCCATCAGCATCTGGTTGGAATTGGCCGTGCCGTAGAAGGTGCAGGTGCCGGGGCCGTGATAGGACTTGGATTCGGCCTCCAGCAACTCGGCGCGCCCGACCTTGCCTTCCGCATAGAGCTGGCGGATGCGCGACTTCTCGTCATTGGGAAGACCTGACGTCATCGGACCCGCGGGAATGAACACGGCCGGCAGATGCCCGAAGGAAAGCGCTGCGATGACGAGACCGGGAACGATCTTGTCGCAAATGCCGAGATAAACGGAAGCGTCGAACATGTTGTGGGAAAGGCCGATACCGGCCGCCATGGCGATCGTATCGCGTGAGAACAGCGACAGTTCCATGCCCGGCTGGCCCTGGGTAACGCCATCACACATGGCCGGCACTGCTCCTGCCACCTGCGCAATGCCGCCTGCCTCGCGAGCTGCCTCGCGGATGATCGGCGGGAACGTCTCGTAAGGCTGATGCGCCGAGAGCATGTCGTTATAGGCGGTGATGATGCCGAGGTTCGGAACGACGTCTCCTGAAAGCGCGTCCTTCTCAGCGGGGGAACAGACGGCAAATCCATGTGCCAGGTTCCCGCAGGAAAGAACCGCCCGGTGCGGCCCTTTGGCGACCGCCCGTTGCAATCGGTCGAGATAGGCCTCGCGATGCGGTTTGGATCGCTCGATGATCCTTGCCGTGATCGCCTGAATGCTGGAATGCGCCGCCATGTCAAACCTCCTTCGGGCAATCCCGGCTTGGGAGAGGCCTAAGCCACCGGGATCGCATGTCTCGTCAAATTGTTGCCGCCTGACGAGCGCCAGGCGGACGATAGGTGCCTCAGGGCGCCCAGTAGATCTCGAGCGGCGAAACCGCCCGGTTGAGTACGGCGCGGATCGGCATGTCGGTCTCGTCCGATCCGGCTTCAGCCTTCGCCAGCACGTCCTTCTTTTCCTGCCCCTCGATATGCAGCACCAGCAGCGGTGCGTCGGAGAGGCTGGAGAATGTGAAGGTTAACCGCTCTTCGCCGGCACCTTCCGCCGCCATGGTCATCACGCCGCGCGGCGTCGAAAGATTGAGCGCCCTGGCAAGATGATTGCCACGCGGAAAGAACGATGCGGTATGCCCGTCGCCGCCCATGCCGAGGATCGCGACATCGAACGGATTGCAGATCGAAGCCGTCTTTCCAGTGGCGATTTCCGCGGCGGCATCGATCGTTGCCGCTTCGTGATAGAGCGGGATGAAGGTCGTGGCCACAGCCTTGTCCTTCAGGAGATGCGTTGCGACCAGAAGATGGTTGGAGCGCGGGCTGTCGGCCGGCACGAAACGCTCGTCGACCAGCGTCACCGAAACCTTCGTCCAGTCGAGATCCTTGCCCGAAAGCGCCTCGAAGAAACGCTTCGGCGTCGACCCGCCGGAAACGGCGATGGACGCCGCTCCCTTGCTCGAGATCGCTGCAGAAAGCTGCTTGGCAACCTTGTCGGCTAGCGCTGCGGCGAGATCGGCTCCATTGGCAAACTCATGAAAAGTCGATGCCATGGTCTTCAGCCTTCGTGCCAGGTGCGGCCGTCACGCTCGATCAGGGCAATCGCCTGGCTCGGACCCCAGGTGCCGGCAGTATAACCCTGCGCCACCTGTCCGGTTTCTTCCCAGCCCTTGAGGATCGGATCGACCCATTCCCACGCCGCTTCCACTTCGTCGCGGCGCATGAACAGCGTCTGGTTGGCGCGGATCGTGTCCATCAGCAGGCGCTCGTAGGCGTCCGGGCTGCGGGCGTTGAAGGCTTCGGCAAAGCTCATGTCGAGCGAGACATTGCGCAGACGCATGCCACCCGGACCTGGGTCCTTGATCATCAGCGACTGCTTGACGCCTTCGTCCGGCTGCAGGCGGATGATCAGCTGGTTGGCCGAAATCCGGCCCGCTGCCGTGTCGAAAATGTTGTGCGGCACAGGCTTGAAGGAAATCACGATTTCCGAAACGCGGCTTGCAAGGCGCTTGCCCGTGCGGATGTAGAAGGGAACGCCGGCCCAGCGCCAGTTGCCGATCTCGGCCTTGATGGCGACGAAAGTCTCGGTGTTGGAGACGCCGCCTTCCAGCTCTTCCAGATAGCCCTTGACCGGGCCGCCTGCGGAAGCGCCGGCGCGGTACTGACCACGCACCGTCATCACTTCGCAATTGTCTGCGGTGATCGGCTTCAGTGCGCGAAGCACTTTCAGCTTTTCGTCGCGCACCGCTTCCGAATTCATCGAAGACGGCGTTTCCATCGCGACAAGGCAAAGCAGCTGCATGATGTGGTTCTGCACCATGTCGCGCAGCGCGCCGGCGGTATCGTAATAACCGGCACGGCCTTCAAGGCCGACCGCCTCGGCAACCGTGATCTGCACGTGGTCGATATAGTTTGCGTTCCACAGCGGCTCATAGAGCGCATTGGCAAAACGCAGCGCCATCAGGTTCTGGACCGTCTCTTTGCCCAGATAGTGGTCGATACGGTAGATCTGTTCTTCCTTGAACACCTTGCCGATCGTGTCGTTCAATTCCAGCGCCGAGGCGAGGTCGCGGCCGATCGGCTTCTCGACGACGATGCGCGTCGACTTGGTGATCAGTTTGTGGTCGCGGATTTTCTCCGAGATGGCGCCGAAAATCGCCGGCGCGACGGCCAGATAGAAGGCGCGAATGCGCTCCTTGCCGGTGCCTTCGTCGAGGATCTTCTTCAGCTTGTCCCAGCCCTGATCGGACTTGGCATCCACGGAAATGTAGAAGATGCGCTCGCAGAAGGCCTTGACCTGGGCCTCGTCATATTCGCCCTTCTTGAGGTGCTCCTTGAGCGCATCCTCGGCAAACTTGCGGTATTCCTCATTGGAAAGCGCGCTACGCGACGCTCCGATGATGCGCGTCGGCTCCGTGAACTGGCCTTCGATCTGCCGGTGATACAGCGCCGGAAGAAGCTTGCGCTCTGCAAGGTCACCGGTTGCGCCGAAGACGATGCAATCGAATGGTTCCACTGGAATGATCTGGCTGCTCATCGCTCAACTTTCATCGTGTGTGGTTGGGGTGTGTCTTATGCTAATCGATTTAAAAAGGCTAGCCCGAATGTCGGTCTCAAATACGGTCTCTTAGTGCAAACCAGGTTAATGCAAGGAAAAGCAGTGGTTTACGCATTGCATGTCCTCCCGGAAAGGCAGGTATGTCGAGATCTGCAAGCACGTCGAGCTCGCTTTTGTGTCCAGCGACCATTTCAGCATAAAGCTTGCCACAATAATTTGACAGCATCACGCCATGGCCGGAATAGCCGCCGATGGAGGTAACGCCCGGCATGACCTGGCGAACGAAAGGCCGGCGCGGCAGGGTGATGCCGACATTGCCGCCCCAGGCATGGGTTATCCGCACGTTCTTCAAGGCCGGATAGGTGGTGACGATCTGGCGGCGTATCGCCTCCGCCGTATCGCTAGGGTCTTTCGAACTATAGACCTCACGGCCGCCGAACAGCAGTCGGTTATCCTTCGACTTGCGGAAATAGCGCACCACGAAGCGGCTGTCGCAGACGGCCTCCATGCCCGGAATAACATGTGGGAAGGCATCGAGCGGTTCGGTTGCCGCGATGAACGATCCGATCGGCATCACATGCGCCGAGGTGACCGGTTCCAGATCGCCGATATAGGCATTGGTGGCGATCAGCACCCTGTCGGATGTCAGTGTGCCTTTCGGCGTCTCGACCCTGATCTTGCCACCCTCGCGGCGGATCGCCGTTGCCTTGGTATTCTCGTAAATACCGGCACCTGCGGCCTTGGCCACTTTCGCCAGACCGATCAGAAATTTTAGCGGATGGATATGGCCGGTGCCGGTATCGCGCACGCCGCAATAATAATCCTTGGTGCCGACCCGCTCTTCCGTCTCCGCCTTGTCCATGAAGGTCATGTGCGGATAGTCGTAGCGTGCGGCGGCGATCTCTGCATTGGCGCGGTAGTCGCGCTCATATCCCGGTTTGTGTGACACGTTGAGCTGGCCCGGCATGTATTCCATGTCTATGCCATGCAGTGTCGCAAAATCGTGGAGATGCCGCTTGGCGTTTTCTGCCATGTCGAACAAAAGCCTGGAGCGTTCATATCCAAGCTCTTTCTCGGCCTCCTCCGGCCACCAGCGCTGCCCGGTGCCGAGCTGCCCGCCATTACGGCCAGAGCCACCGTCGCCAAAGTGCCCACCCTCGATCAGCGCCACTGAAGCGCCGGAAGCGGCGAGATTATAGGCCGCCTGCAACCCGGTATAACCGCCGCCGATGATTGTCACGTCGACCGCCTGCGAGCTGTCGAGTGTCGGATAGGTGGGGCGCTCGTCGACACTCGCCTGATACCAGGAAAGACCCGGCGCGATCGGGCTCTGCCATGTATCCATGCCGCTCACCTTAAACGTTGAGAAGCAGGAACTCGCGCTCCCACGGGCTGATCACCTGCATGAAGGTCTCGAACTCGCCACGCTTGACGCCGGCATAGATGCCGATGAATTCCTTGCTGAACACCTCTGCCAGCGCCGGTTCTTCTTCCAGCAGCGAAACGGCCTTCAACAGGTCGCGCGGCAAGTCGATCGCGCCTTCATTGGCGGATTCGTCCGTCGGCGGCGTGGGGTCGATCTTGTTCATGATGCCGAGAAGCCCGCAGCCGAGCGAAGCGGCGAGTGCGAGATAGGGATTGGCATCCGAACTCGGTAGCCGGTTTTCGACGCGCCTTGCGACCGGATCGGAGACGGGGACGCGGAAAGCCGTCGTGCGGTTGTCGTAACCCCATGCGGTATTGACCGGGGCTGCCATATCCGGCGTCAGGCGGCGGTAGGAATTCACATAGGGCGCCATCATCACCAGCGCCTTCGGAATATAGGTCTGCATCCCGCCGATGAACTGGAAGAACTCCTTCGACGGCTTGCCGTCCTTCTGTGAGAAGATGTTCTTGCCCGTATCGATATCGACGACGGACTGATGGATGTGCATGGCCGACCCCGCCTGGCCCTGCATCGGCTTGGCCATGAAGGTCGCGTAGATGCCGTGCTTCATCGCCGCCTCGCGGATCGTCCGCTTGAACATGAACACCTGGTCGGCCAGCTCCACGGGATCACCATGGCGCAGGTTGATCTCGAGCTGTGCCGGTCCCTCTTCGTGGATCAGCGTGTCGATCTCCAGCCCCTGCTTTTCGGAGAAGTGGTAGATATCGTCGATCAACTCGTCGAACTCGTTGATGCCGGCGATCGAATAACCCTGACCACCGAGAATGGAGCGGCCTGACCGACCTTTCGGCGGATGCAGCGGGTAATCCGGGTCATCGTTCTTGGCGACCAGATAGAATTCGATTTCCGGCGCCACGACCGGTTTCCAACCGCGCTCGTTATAAAGCCGGACGACGTTCTTCAGCACGTTGCGCGGCGTATAGGCGACTGCATTGCCCTCGGTATTGACGATATCGCAGATCACCTGTGCCGTCGGATCGGTTTCCCATGGCACGACGGAAAGCGTCGAAAGATCCGGCATCAGCTTAAGATCGCTGTCGCGCGGCTCGTAGCGGAAGCTCTCGGTCTCTTCCGGGTATTCGCCGGAAATCGTGTGCCGGTAGAGCGCCGAAGGCAGCGCCAGCGATGTGTTGGACGTAAACTTCGACGACGGCATCATCTTGCCGCGCGGCACGCCGGCAAGGTCGGGCGTGATGCATTCGATATCCTCGATCCCTCGCGCTCGCAGCCAGGCTGCGGCCTCCTGCCAGTCCGCCACGCCGCGAAGCGAGGTCAGTGTTGGTTGGGCGACGGCGGCCTTTGCGACCGTACCGACTTCAACTGCAGCGGGATTGGCTTTTTTGGTTGGCATGACACACCGGGTGAGGTTGATCGAATGTTCCCATCATAGCCACCGATCGGCAATTGGCGAGGGGGAGGCGTTGACTTTGGGTGAACTATGGCGAACAGCGAAGGCGGCAACCAATGGAGTGATGATTGGCCCGTAAATTCGATGTGGTGATCCTCGGCGCCGGTGCGGCCGGCATGATGTGCGCGATCCGCGCCGGTGCGCGTGGGCGTTCCGTTCTGGTTCTCGACCACGCCAAGGCACCGGGCGAGAAGATCCGCATCTCCGGCGGCGGTCGCTGCAACTTCACCAATATCAATGCCAGCCCGAAGAACTACCTCTCTTCCAATCCGCATTTCGTCAAATCGGCACTCGCCCGGTATTCGGCGCAGGATTTCATCGATCTGGTGAACCGCCACGGCATCGCCTTTCACGAGAAGACACTGGGCCAGCTCTTCTGCGATGACAGCGCCAAGGACATCATCCGCATGCTTCTATCCGAGATGGAAGCGGTCGGTGCCAAACTTGAACTGCAGACGGGCGTCACCTCGGTCGAAAAATCCGTCGATGGTTTTCGTATCGTAACCTCTACCGGCGAGACGATCGAAGCAGGCTCAGTCGCCATTGCCACCGGCGGCAAGTCGATCCCGAAAATGGGCGCGACCGGTCTCGCTTATGACATCGCCCGCCAGTTCGGCCTGAAGCTCGTTGAAACCCGCCCCGGTCTAGTACCACTGACACTCGATCCGGGCCTTCTCGAAAAGCTCGCGCTGCTTTCGGGCATCGCCGCACCCGCCGAAATCCGCCACGGCAAGACCGCGTTCCGCGAGGCGCTGCTGTTCACCCATCGCGGTTTAAGCGGTCCCGCGATCCTGCAGATATCGTCCTATTGGCGCGAAGGTGACGAGATCACGCTCGTGATCGAACCGGATCGCCGGATCGCCGAGGACCTGAAGGTCGCCCGCAAGGCGAACGGCAAGCAGCTGGTGCAGACGGCGCTTTCCGAAATCCTGCCCAAGCGGCTGGCCCAGTTCTTCGCCGAGAAACATCCCGCAGCAACGAAGCTTGCGGACTGTTCCGACAAGGTTTTCGACGCCGTCGCCGCTTCGATCCAGGAGTGGCGAATCCGTCCGGCAGGCTCCGAAGGTTATCGCACGGCCGAAGTCACGCTCGGCGGCATCGATACTTCGGAACTCGATTCAAAGACGATGCAGGCGAAGTCTGTGCCGGGCCTATACTTCATCGGTGAATGTGTAGACGTCACTGGCTGGCTCGGGGGCTATAATTTCCAATGGGCATGGTCGTCCGGCCATGTCTGCGGAGAAGCGCTTTGATCCTGGCATTCACGCCTGCATGGCTCCGGTTGTGGCGTTATCGTTCAGCACTTCTTAATGTAACGAGCTGATCCTGCCATAATCCCAGCTTATTTTGATGTTCAAAACTGAAAAAGGCTGCCACTATAGGTTTGATTATCGTCTCGGAGTTCCAATCCATGCCGAATGCTCGCCGTACCCGCGCCATTGCAATTGCTAAGGCGGATGACCGCGCAAAGCTCTTTCGTTTCAGCATGCTGATGATTGCCGCTGGAACCACGGCTGCACTTTTGGCCGTACCGGTACTGTTTTAAGCGGTACGCTAATTTAATCGGATTTTCAGTGGATTTGGGCTGGTTTGCTTTGCGCGTCCGCCTCCAAATGCCTGACATTTGTCAAGTTTAGCAAAAATTTCACCTATGTCGGCGAGTGTGTGTGGGAAATTTACACCCGCAAAGGCTCCCCATGAAAAAGATCGTACCTTCTTCGGTCGTCACTAAAATTGTATTTCTCTGTCTCTTTCTTATCGTGGTTGCAGTCTCCGCCGTTTCCGGCCTTGCCTACAACACGTTTCGCAAGGACATCATGGAAACGGCTGTGGAGGATACGCACAAGTCTATCCGGACGATGGCGTTAATCTATGAGACGGCTGTGGCGGGTGCAAAAACGGCACTTTCTGATGGAAAGCTCGCCAAGGTTACTGCCGGCGAGGGAGCACTTCAGGGCCATGATCTTGTCGATCGCACTGCCGGTTCCATTGCCGGCGTCGCGACGGTGTTCGAAAAGCAGGGCAGTGATTATGTCCGCATCTCCACCAACGTGAAGAACGAGAAGGGCGAACGTGCCGTCGGCACCAAGCTCGTAGCCGATCACCCGGCACAGAAGGCTCTGGCCAAAGGCGAGGCCTATTATGGCCCTGCCGTCCTCTTCGGCCGCGATTTCATGACCGCCTATTATCCGGTCATGAATGCATCCGGCGCCGTTAGCGGCGTACTCTTCATCGGCATCCCGATGGAAGTCTATTTCGCCCATATCGCCTCCGCCGGTACGGCCTTGATGGTCTCCTCGCTGCTCGCACTCCTCTTCATTGCCGTTGCCAGCTACTTTGTCATTCGTGCGCTCGTTCGCCCGCTCGGCGTCCTGACCGGCTCGGTACGCGCGATTGCCGATGGCGACAACAAGTCCGAGATTCCCTACACCGCACGCTCTGACGAGTTCGGCAACATTGCTCGCGCCCTGCAGGTCTTCCGTGACAACGCGCTTGAAAAACTGCGTATCGAGCATCAGAGTGCCATGGAACGTGCAGAGGCCGAAGCCGAACGCGAACGTAACGACAGCGACAAACGCATGGTCGATGGCCAGATCGATCAGGCTGTCGCAGCACTAGGCACGGCCTTGTCGCGCCTGTCCCAGGGTGATCTCTCGGTCACCATTGACCGACCTTTCTCCGGCAAGCTGGAACCGCTGCGCACCGATTTCAACGGTTCGATCCTCAAACTGCGCGACACGCTGTCCCACATTCGCCAGAGCACGATGGCAATCCAGAAGAGCAGCGCCGACTTGAGCCATTCCTCTGCCGATCTGTCACGCCGCACTGAAAGTCAGGCGGCTTCGCTGGAGGAGACCGCGGCTGCTGTCGAGGAAATCACGGCAACCGTCCGCTCTTCGGCCGATCGTGCCCGCGAAGCCAACGAGGCAGTCAACCACACCAAGAGAAGCGCCGACAATTCCGGCGTCGTCGTCAAGAACGCCGTTGACGCGATGGGCCGCATTGAGGACGCCTCGCAGAAGATCGAGCTGATCATCGAAGTGATCGATGACATCGCCTTCCAGACGAACCTTCTGGCGCTCAATGCCGGTATCGAGGCGGCCCGCGCCGGTGAAGCCGGCAAGGGCTTTGCCGTCGTCGCCCAGGAAGTCCGTGAGCTGGCACAGCGTTCCGCCGATGCCGCAAAGGAGATCAAGGGGCTGATCAACCAGTCGACCCACGAAGTCGGTGCCGGCGCCTCGCTCGTCCAGCAGGCAGGTGAAGTGCTCGCCACGATCAGCAGCGAGATCGTCGTCATCAGCCAGCATGTCGAAACCATCGCCACCGCCAGCCGTGACCAGTCGGCAGCGCTGTCCAACATCAACCAATCCGTAAACCAGATGGACCAGATGACCCAGCAGAACGGCGCCATGGTATCGGAAACCAGCGATGCAAGCCGTCGCCTTGCGGAAGAGACTGAGGCCCTGTTTGGCCTGCTTCAACAGTTCCGCATCGATGCCTCCACGCGGATGGAACACCGCTACGACAAGGCCGCTTGATCCGGCTTTGGATAGATAGTGAATGCGAGAAAGGGCGGCCTGTCGGTCGCCCTTTCTCTTTGTTGGGAACGGGGAAGTTGTGGTTGGCCGTGAGCCATGCCGACGGTCGCCATGGTCCCGGTACGTGTCGCGACCGGTGTTTGCCTTGGGCGGCTTAAGGGTCGGCTTATTGAAGCCTGTTGGTCATGACGACGGGAACCATAAGGTCACCCCAGTGTCCGTCGCCGCCGTGATGCCGGGCTGAGCGGATTAGCTCGACCGAAACGCCGGCCTCGACTGCCTTCATGACGGCATGGTTGAGCCGGTGCAGGTCATTGGCAAGCGAGCGGATCGCTGCCTGCTGATCGGCGGTCATGGCGCTTGCCTGCTCCTCCGCCCGTTCCTTGACATGGGTCTTGATGGGTGCCTGGATCGTCATTTCGGGGTCTCCTTTCGTTGGTTTTGCCGTTTCACTCGGCCGCCGGCCGGAACTGCGCATGCTCGGTGGACTCTCCCATGGCCGTCGTCGAGGACAGCCCGCCGGTGATCGCCATCGACACGGCATCGAAATAGCCGGTGCCGACTTCGCGCTGATGCTTGGTCGCCGTATATCCGTTGATCTCGGAAGCGAACTCCGCCTCCTGCAGCTCCGAATAGGCGGCCATCTGCCGGTCCTTGTAACCGCGCGAAAGCTCGAACATGCCGAAATTCAGCTGGTGGAAACCGGCGAGCGTGATGAACTGGAACTTGTAGCCCATCGCCCCGAGTTCCCGCTGGAATTTGGCGATCGTCGCGTCGTCGAGGTTCTTTTTCCAGTTGAACGACGGCGAGCAATTGTAAGCCAGCATCTTGTCCGGATGTTCGCGATGCACGCCCTCGGCAAATTTTCGCGCCTGCTCCAGATCGGGCTTGGATGTCTCGCACCAGATGAGGTCTGAGTGCGGGGCGTAGGCGATGGCACGCGCAATGCAGGGCTCAAGCCCGTTCTTGACGCGATAGAACCCTTCCGCCGTCCGCCCCGCATCGTAGTCGACGAAAGGCCGGTCGCGCTCGTCGATATCGGAGGTCAGCAGCTTTGCCGCCTCGGCATCCGTGCGGGCAATGACCAGCGTCGGCACGCCCATGACGTCGGCGGCAAGCCGTGCCGCGGTCAGGTTGCGGATATGCGCCGCGGTCGGGATCAGCACCTTGCCGCCCAGATGGCCGCACTTCTTTTCAGATGCCAGCTGGTCCTCGAAGTGAACGCCCGCAGCACCGGCCTCGATGAACGCCTTCATGATCTCGAAGGCGTTGAGCGGCCCGCCGAAGCCTGCCTCCGCATCGGCAACGATCGGCGCAAACCACGTCTCGACCGAAAGCCCCTTGCCCTCTGAGGTCTCGATCTGGTCGGCGCGCTGCAGCGTCCGGTTGATACGTCGCGCCAGTTCCGGCGCGGCATTGGCCGGATAGAGCGACTGGTCGGGATACATCGAAGACGCGGTATTGCTGTCGGCGGCCACCTGCCAGCCGGAGAGATAGATGGCCTTCAGGCCTGCGCGCACCTGCTGCATAGCCTGGTTGCCCGTCATGGCGCCGAGCGCGTTGACGAAATCCTCGTTTTTCAACAGTTCCCACAGCCGGTTCGCACCCTTTTCCGCCAGCGAATAACGGATCTCGATCGAGCCGCGCAGCCGCTGCACGTCCTCGGCCGAATAGGGGCGGGTAATCCCGTCGAACCGGCCTGCTGGCGCATTGGCAACGAGCTTGTAAAAATCTGTCATCTGTCTCTCTCCCACTGGTTTTGAACTCTGGATCAGGCCCGAAAGCTCATGTGAAAGATTTACAGAATGACGAATGTTAATTCTATAAGTACATGATATAAAAGAAGTTACGATGTCACGACTTACACAGAAGCGAGTTGAGTTTCGTAAATATTGTAAAAATAGAAGCCGCGTAAACCTTTGACAGGAGGAGGTCTTTAGTGGAGCGGAAGGTATTTGCAGGAGGTCGCGTCAGGCGGGTTCGGCTCGGGCTTGGTTTGACGCAGACTGCCATGGCAGGCGCGCTGGAAATCTCGCCCTCCTATCTCAATCTCATCGAGCGCAACCAGCGACCGCTGACGGTGCAGCTGCTGTTGAAGCTCGCTTCCACTTACAAGGTGGATCTCGATGCACTTCAGGGAGAGGGCGGCGGGCTTGTCCCTCAGCTGCGCGAGGTTTTCGCCGATCCGCTCCTGGCCGGTGAAATCCCCGGGGATCAGGAAATCGTCGAAGTGGCGGAAGCGGCCCCCAATGCGGCACTCGCTACCGTGAAACTCTATCGTGCCTATCGCGAACAGGCAGGTAGGCTGTCCGATCTCGCAGCGCTTCTGGCAAGCGAAGGCCGCGAGATGGCCGCCGGCGGCAGCCGCCTGCCGATGGATGAGGTGCGCCAGTCGCTGGAGCGCCGCCCGAATTTCTTCCCCCGCCTGGAGGATGCGGCGGAAGCTCTGGCAAAGACCTTTACCACGGGAGACGACCTGCCATCGGCACTGCGCAGCTGGTTGAAGAACGAGCGCGGCATCACCGTCCGCACGCTCCCCTCCCACGTCATGCCGAGTCTGCGTCGCCGATACGATCGCCACAGCATGCGGCTTTTCCTGTCGGAGCGTCTGTCGCCCTTCGACCGTAACCGGGAACTGGCAACCGAAGTTGCGCTGCTGGCAATGGCGGCGGAAATCGATGCCGAGCTGGATGGCCTGTCGCTGCAGACGGCGGAAGCCCGGCGTATCGCCCGCTTCGAGCTTGCCCGTTATGCGGCGCATGCGCTGCTCATGCCTTACGCGGCCTTTCTCGCCGCCGCCCAGCGCGCCCGCTACGATATCGATATCCTGCGCGCCCGTTTCGATGTCTCCTTCGAACAAGCGGCGAACCGCCTGACCTGCCTCTGTCGGCCGGATGCCGCCGGCATTCCTTTCTTCCTCATGGAGATGGATCACGCTGGTAATGTCGTACGTCGCGCGGGCGCCCAAGGCTTTCCGCAATCTCGCTTCGGTGGCCGCTGTCCCAAGCTCGGCATCCATTCCGCCTTTGCCGAGCCTGGCCGCATCCTTGTCGACCGGGTGGAAATGCCGGAAGGGGACGCCTTCCTCACCGTGTCGAGAACGCTGGAAGGCCCCCAGGCGGATTTCGGCGAGCGCATCCGGCGCACGGCAATCCTTGTCGGTTGCGATATCGGCTTTGCTGCCGATGTGGCCTATGCCGCGGCTCTGCCGGCGACTGGTTTTGCCGTCGAATCCGGCCCCGCCTGCCGCATTTGCGAGCGCAAGGCCTGCCTGTCGCGCGCCGAGCCGCCAATCACCCGCCCGCTCGGGCTTGACGAAATGGTGGCCGGCCTTAGCGCCTTCGACTTTCAGTAGCTTGGGCAACAAGGCTTGGGGGCAAGTTATTCCGCAGCGCACATTCCCACTTGTAGCCCGTAAAAATCCTTTCTACTCTCACGTTCAAATACAGAGGGAATTCCTGCGCGGGGTCGCCCGCGGAGAAAAAAGAAACAGGAGAAATCATGAGAAACCATCTGCTTGGAATGGCGGCAGCACTTGCTGTTACCGCCCTTGGCTCCTCCGCTTTTGCGCAGGAAAAGGTCGTCCACGTCTATAACTGGTCGGACTATATCGATGAGTCCATTCTCGAGGATTTCACCAAGGAAACCGGCATCAAGGTCGTCTACGACGTTTTTGACAGCAACGATCTCGTGGAAACCAAGCTGCTTGCCGGCGGCTCCGGTTATGACGTCGTTGTCCCGACCGGTCCCTTCCTTGCCCGCCAGATCACGGCCGGTGTGTTCCAGAAGCTCGACAAGTCGAAGCTGCCGAACCTGACCAACATGTGGCCGCTCGTTTCCGAGCGTCTGGCAAAATATGACCCCGGCAACGAGTATGCCGTCAACTACATGTGGGGCACCACCGGCATCGGTTATAATGTCGATAAGGTGAAGGCGGCGCTCGGCGATGTGCCGATCGACAGCTGGGATGTGCTGTTCAAGCCGGAAAATGCCGAGAAGCTGAAATCCTGCGGCATCAACATTCTCGATGCTTCCGACGAGACCTTCGCCATCGCCATGAACTATGTCGGCAAGAACCCGGACAGCAAGGAAACCGCTGATCTGGAAGCCGGCGGGGAGGTCTACAAGAAGATCCGTCCCTTCGTGAAAACGTTCAACGCTTCCGCCTATATCGATGAACTCGCAAACGGTGACAGCTGCATCTCGATCGGCTGGTCGGGTGACGTGCTTCAGGCGAAGTCGCGCGCCGAAGAGGCCGGCAACGGCGTCAAGGTGGAATTCGTCATCCCCAAGGAAGGCACCTATATGTGGTTCGACAACCTCGCGATCCCGGCGGATGCGAAGAATGTCGAAGAGGCGCACGCCTTCATCAACTACCTGATGAAGCCGGAAGTCATCGCCAAGGCCTCCAACTATGTCCAGTATGCCAACGGCAACCTTGCCTCGCAGAAATTCGTCGACAAGGAAGTGCTGGAAAACCCGTCGGTCTATCCGCCGGAAGATGTGGTGGCCAAGCTCTTCACCATCTCGCCCTATGGCCCCAAGGAACAGCGCGTGCTGAACCGGGTCTGGACGCAGATCAAGACCGGCAGCTGATAGCTGATAATCCAAGGGCGGGCTTCGACCCGCCCTTTCATTTTCCAAGGATCGCAAGCGGGGCAAGGCATGGCGAAAACTCTCGGACCGGTAAAACGTAAATTCTCTCCCTGGACCGATCCGAATGCGGTCCCCTTCATCCGCTTCGAGAATATCACCAAACGTTTCGGCGATTTTGTCGCTGTCGATAACCTCACGCTTGATATCTACGAGCGGGAATTCTTCTCGCTGCTTGGTCCTTCCGGCTGCGGAAAGACGACGCTGATGCGCATGCTCGCCGGCTTCGAGGAACCTACAGAAGGCCGCATTCTTCTGCAGGGGCAGGATATCGGCGGCGTGCCACCCTATCGCCGCCCGACCAACATGATGTTCCAGTCCTACGCGCTTTTCCCGCATATGACGGTGGAGAAGAACATCGCCTTCGGTCTCGAGCAAGACAACATGCCGAAGGGCGAGATCACCGCCCGCGTTCAGGAAATGCTCAAGCTCGTCAAGCTGGAACAGTTCGCCAAACGCAAGCCGAACCAGCTTTCCGGCGGCCAGCGCCAGCGCGTCGCACTTGCCCGGTCGCTCGCCAAGCGGCCCAAGGTTCTGCTGCTCGACGAACCGCTCGGTGCGCTCGACAAGAAATTGCGCGAGGAAACCCAGTTCGAGCTGATGGACCTGCAGCACACGCTTGGCATGACCTTCCTGATCGTCACCCACGACCAGGAAGAGGCAATGACGGTGTCGGACCGTATCGCGGTGATGGACAAGGGCATCATCATGCAGGTGGCGACGCCGGCTGAAATCTACGAGGCGCCGAACAGCCGCTACGTTGCGGATTTCATCGGCGACATCAACATCATCGAGGGCAAGGTTGCCGAAACGGCAAGCGCGCTCGGCGCACCGGGCGCGGTCAGGATCGAAAGCGAAGGCCTGTCGATCGCCGTCGATCAGGAAAGCCAGGCGGTAAAGGACGATCATGTCGCCTTCGCCATCCGCCCGGAAAAAGTGCGCATCTCGCTGGATGCTCCGGCTGACAGTTCCACCAATGCGTTTTACGGCGAGGTCTGGGATATCGGTTATCTCGGCGATTTCTCGCTCTTCATCGTCCGCTCCGAGGATGGTCGTTTTCTGCGTGCCGCACAGGCCAATGTCTCGCGCCTCGTCGACCGGCCGATCACCTTCGGCGATATGGTCTGGCTCACCTGGTCGCGCGATGCCGGCCTCGTCCTGACACGATAGGGAAGGGGGAGCGAACATGGCCAATGTCGCGGAAACCAATCCTGTCACCAGCACTGGCGGTCCCTCTTGGACCCGCTGGCTGGTCGTCGTCGTGCCCTATGTCTGGCTCATCCTGTTTTTCGTCGCGCCGTTCCTGATCATTCTGAAGATATCCTTCTCCGATACGGCCATCTCGATCCCGCCCTATACGCCGGTCTTCGAAGGCTTCGGTGCGATCGGCGACTTCTTCTCGCAGCTGGATTTCGAGAATTACGTCTTCCTGACCGAAGATCCGCTCTACATCTGGTCCTATCTGTCGTCGCTCCGGATCGCGGCGATCTCGACGTTGCTGCTTCTGCTGATCGGTTACCCGATGGCGCTCGCCATGGCCCGCGCCCCGAGCTCGATCCGCCCGACACTGGTCATGCTGGTCATCCTGCCCTTCTGGACCTCGTTCCTCATCCGCGTCTACGCCTGGATCGGCATCCTCAAGCCGGATGGCCTGCTGACGCTTCTCCTCCAGACGATCGGCCTGATGGGGCCTGACCAGCAGGTACAGATCTTCCGCACCGATTATGCCGTCTTTATCGGCATCGTTTATTCCTATCTGCCCTTCATGGTCCTGCCGCTCTATTCGGCGCTGGAAAAGATGGACCATTCGCTTCTGGAAGCGGCAAGCGATCTCGGTTGCCCGCCCTGGAAAGCCTTCTGGAAGATCACCTTCCCGCTTTCCATGCCGGGCGTCATTGCCGGGGCGATGATCTGCTTCATCCCGATCACCGGCGAATTCGTCATCCCGGATCTGCTTGGCGGCGCCGACACGCTGATGATTGGCAAGACGCTCTGGACCGAATTCTTCGGCAATCGCGACTGGCCGCTCGCCTCTGCCGTCGCCGTCATCCTGCTGATCATGCTGGTCGTGCCGATCATGATTTTCCAGAACCAGCAGAAAAAGGTGGTGTGATGAAATCTCCCCGTTTCGACGCCACCGTGCTCACCCTCGGGTTTGCGTTTCTCTATATCCCGATCATCATCCTGATCGTCTATTCGTTCAATGCTTCGAGGCTGGTCACGGTCTGGGGCGGTTTTTCGCTGAACTGGTATTCGGCCATGTGGTCGAACCAGGGCCTGATGGACGCAGCCTGGGTGACCGCCCGCGTCGGCGTGCTCAGCGCCACATTGGGCACCATCCTCGGCACGCTGGCAGCCCTTGCACTCACCCGGTTTGCCCGCTTTCCGGGCCGCATGGCTTTCTCGGGCATGATCTATGCGCCGCTGGTCATGCCGGAAGTCATCACCGGCCTGTCGCTGCTCCTGCTTTTCGTTGCCATGGGTGTCGATCGCGGCTTCTGGACGGTCACGATCGCGCATACGACCTTTACCATGTGCTATGTGGCAATCGTCGTGCAGTCGCGGCTCCTGACCTTCGACCGTAGTCTTGAGGAGGCCGCCCTTGATCTCGGTTGCCCGCCGGTCAAAACCTTCTTCAAGATCACCCTGCCGCTGATCTTGCCCGCAGTCATCGCCGGCTGGATGCTGGCCTTCACCTTGTCGCTCGATGATCTGGTGATCGCAAGCTTCAACACCGGTCCGGGTGCAACCACCCTGCCGATCAAGATCTATTCGCAGGTCCGCCTCGGTGTGACGCCGGAAATCAACGCCATCTGCACCATCCTTATCGGTCTTGTGACGATCGGCGTCATCGCAGCCTCCCTCACCACCAAGCGCGCCGAGATCAGGCGCGTCCGTGACGAGCATCTCGCGATCCGCGGCGCGGAAAGCTGATAGGCGGGCCTGAGTTTATTCGCCGGGTTTGGCGGCCGGCACGTTCATCGGCCAGAGGATCGGCGTCGGCCACGCCCCGCCGATGAAGAAGTTCAGCGGCGGGCTTGCATCCTTCGGTGTGATCGTGGCCGAGAGCGCGAGGCTGCTGTTTGCGAGTGGCACAGCACCGGCCAGCGCAATCGTCTCGTTACGCCCGGCAATCTCGGTGTCCTGAAGGTCGGCAATTCCGTTGCGGATAGTAGCCGTCGCCTTCATGCTGTCGAATTCGATCGAGCCCGTTGCAGCGTCGCTAAGCGAGAAATAGGGTTTCTGGATTGCCAGCTGGCGAATAGCCGACAGGTCCATGCCGGTCAGATTGCCGGAGCCTGTCTGGAAGTTGACCGTCCCGGTCGCTGCGTTCCAGGTATCAAGCGTGATCGGGCGTGGCACATCCAGCGAAATGTCGAGCGATCCCTGTGCCGCAGGCAGCGGGCCTCTGAGCTGCAGCTGTTGTGCGATCGTCGCGAAATTGACACCCCGGACAGCCGCGCGGAAGGCGACGGTTTGTTCCTCGCTCCGGGCGCTGGAATTCGCGTTAACGGTGGTGATCCGCCCTGTAAGGCGACCCGGTTTTAGATCGCTATCGAGAATATCGAGGCGGAACTGCTGGGTCACATTCATCAGCCCAAGCGCCACATCATAAAGCTGGAGACCGCCCAGCGAGGCGACTTGTGAAGAAAGCCTCATATCGAGGTCCATATTCGTCACCAGCGACGGCAGCGCCTGCACATCCTTGCTGATCGTCGGCTCCAGAGCGATAAGCAGGCGGCGCAGGTCCATATGGTCAAAGGCAAGCGTGCCCGAAAGCTTCGGCGGCGTGGAGGCGGGGATGTCCAGCTCCAGCAGACCGGTCGCATTCTCCTCGTTCAGCCCGAGCGAAAGCTCCTCGAACCGCATTTCCTGGCGGTCTGCAATCAACCGGGCCGAAACCGATGCCGATTGCAGTCCATCCACCAGGCGTGGATCGATCTCGAACCAGCGCAGCGCAGCAGGCATGTCCGATGCCCGAAGCTCGGCATTGCCGGAAAAATAACCGCGCGGCGTCAGGCTTACGACGCCGTCAAACTTTGCAAACCCGATATCGGCACTGGCCGTTCCCTCGAAATCTCCGCTTCTACCATCGAGAAGCAGCAGCGGCTGTGTGCTGCGAATATCGAGGCCGATCTTCTTGCCGCGGACAACTGCGTCCCCGCGAATGGTGGCGGTGTCGGAAAGACGAGGCCAATCCATCATGCCGTTGATGGCATCGAAGCGGACGACCCGTCCATCTGTTTCGCGGATGATATCAAGAATGCCGTTGCGAACCTGTACCTCGCCGATCGGTGCATCCAGCGCCTGATCGAGCCTCTGCCGGTCCCCATTGGCCGAAACCTTCGCCATGGCATCGACCAGCTGTCCGCCATTGGCCCAATGAAGCCGCTCGTCCTTGTCACGGCTCATGAAAAGGTGCGGTTCGTTAAGGCGGAAATCCTCAAAGACCGGGTGGCCAAGCAAGGCTTCCATCAGGTCGAACGAGGCGGACAGTTCCTTGATCGTCGCCAGTATCCGCCGTCCGCCGTGTTCATCGTTATGAATGGTGATGTCGGTAAGCGTGACTTCCGGATGCGGCCAGAACCGAATTGTGGAGATGCCGCCGATCGTGGCGTTATTTCCGGTCCACCGTTCTACCGACTGTTCAATGCTTTCCCGCACCAGACTGGTGGAGATCAGGAACGGCGTAACGATCCTGAAAACCGCGGCCACCGCAAGGATCAGCGCAAGCGTGATCAGCACCGTTCGACCAATTGGTCGGCGGGCATGCCTGCGGAATGTCTGGGCGGCTTTCGTGAACATGCAAGGCGCATATAGGAAATGGCTGCAGGGCGCAATTCGGGCATCGAAACGACACTGTCATGGACTTCATTGTCGCATGCGACATGTTATACATTCCTGTCGCACCGGCATGGAGGTGCCCGCGGCAAGAGGAGGCCGGCAAATGCCGGAAAGGGAGGACTATGCTCGAACAGGAAAAGCCGCTCTGGATCATGCCTGAAGAAAAACGGCATGAAACGCCCCTTTATCGCTTCATCCGCTGGTGCGAGGCGCGCCACGCCACCAAATTTGCCGATTATGACGCCTTTCACTCGTGGTCGATCAATGAAAGCGAACATTTCTGGTCGGCGATCTGGGATTTCTGCGGCGTCAGGGGAGAGCGTGGCGAAATCGTGCTGGCAAACGGGGAAGATATGCTGGCCGCACGTTTTTTCCCCGAAGCTACGCTCAACTTTGCGGAAAATCTGCTCGCCCATGCCGGTGAGGGATCCGAGGACGCACTGATTTTTCGCGGAGAAGACAAGGTCCGTTACAGCTGGTCATGGGACAAGCTGCGCTCGGAGGTTTCGAAGCTCCAGCAGGCTTTTCGCGCCATGGGTATCGGCAAAGGGGATCGCGTTGCGGCGATGATGCCGAACATGCCCGAAACCATCGCCTGCATGGTGGCCACTGCCTCGCTCGGCGCCATCTGGTCGTCATGCTCCCCCGATTTCGGTGAGCAGGGCGTGCTCGACCGCTTCGGCCAGATCGAGCCCAGGCTTTTCATCACCTGTGATGGTTACTGGTATAACGGCAAACAGCAGGATGTTTCGACCAAGCTGAAGGCGGTGACAGGCCGCCTAGGCGTGCCGGTCATCGTCGTGCCCTATCTTGGCAAAGCGGCGACGCTGGCCACCGACTTGACGGATGCACGCACTTACCCTGATGTAATCGCCGCCTATGAGGAAGAGCCGCTCGAATTTGTCCGGCTGCCATTCTCTCATCCGCTCTACATCCTGTTTTCCTCCGGCACGACCGGCATCCCGAAATGTATCGTCCATTCTGCCGGCGGCACCTTGCTGCAGCATCTGAAGGAGCATCGGCTCCATTGCGGCATAGAGCCGGGCGAGAGGCTCTTCTATTTCACCACCTGCGGCTGGATGATGTGGAACTGGTTGGCTTCCGGTCTCGCGGTTGGCGCGACGCTCTGCCTCTATGACGGCTCGCCCTTTGCTCCCGATGGCAACGTGCTCTTCGATTTTGCTCAGGATGAGAGGTTTGCTGTCTTCGGCACGGCGGCGAAATATATCGATTCACTGCGCAAGTCCGGCATCGTGCCGAAGGAAAGTCATGATCTGTCATCGCTGCGCCTGATGACCTCAACCGGTTCACCGCTGTCTCCTGAAGGATTTTCATTTGTCTATGAAGGCATCAAGCAGGATATCCATCTTGCGTCGATCTCCGGCGGCACCGACATCGTCTCCTGTTTCGTGCTCGGTAATCCGCTGAAACCTGTCTGGAAGGGTGAGATTCAGGGGCCGGGACTGGGGCTTGCCGTCGATATATGGAACGACGACGGCGAGCCGGTACGCGGCGAGAAGGGCGAACTGGTTTGCACCAGGGCCTTCCCCTCCATGCCGATCGGGTTCTGGAACGACCCGGACAAGTCGAGATACAAGGCCGCTTATTTCGAGCGTTTCGACAATGTCTGGTGCCACGGCGATTTCGCCGAATGGACAGAGCATGGCGGGCTGGTCATCCATGGTCGCTCGGATGCTACGCTCAATCCCGGCGGCGTGCGCATCGGTACGGCCGAAATCTACAATCAGGTCGAGCAGATGGAGGAGGTGTCGGAAGCCATCTGTATCGGCCAGGATTGGCACAATGACGTGCGCGTCGTGTTGTTCGTCCGGCTCGCCAATGGGTTGTCGCTCGATGAAGATCTTGCCAAGGCAATCCGTACCCGAATTCGCAATGGCACGACGCCTCGCCATGTCCCCGCCAAGGTCATACAGGTATCGGATATTCCACGAACCAAATCCGGCAAGATCGTTGAGCTCGCAGTGCGAGATGTCGTTCACGGCAGGCCCGTCAAAAACAAGGAAGCACTCGCCAATCCTGACGCGTTGAAACAGTACGAAAACCTTGCAGAACTTGGCACGTGAGCTTGCTGCAATGCAGCAATACATCGCGATGGTCCGGATCGGGACAGGTTTAAGCTATTGTTGAGTGACGTTCCTCAATTCTGGCGCAAAATTCCCGGTTACGGGCTATAAAGCTGACACACGATGAGATTGTGAGGCGGGACGTCTTTTATTTCTATCGTTGTTCAACAGCACAATGACTTGAGGGCGGCCGAGGCTGCCCTTTTTTTATAGTAGGATACACGCATTGCGTGAATATGTGATTATGTGTCGCGTTTCTGGCGTATTATTAGCTCGCCAGAACCCGCTGCGAAGGGAAGGTGATTTCAACCAGCGTTCCCTCGTTGGGCGCAGAGGTAATAGCGAAATTCGCCCGGTTCGCATCCACCATCGCTTTTGTGAGTGGCAGCCCAAGGCCCGTGCCGTCACCGCGTTTGCGGGATGCGCCCGCCACCTGCCGGAATGGCTTCATCGCCAATTCCAGCTCGGCGCGGTTCATGCCGATGCCGGTATCGCGAATTCTCAGCACGACGCTGCCATTCGCCTCATAGGCGGTGGAGACGACGATCTGGCCGCCCGATGGTGTAAACCGGATGGCGTTCGACAGGATGTTGAGCACGATCTGCTTGATCGAGCGCAGATCTGCCACCACCTGCGGCACGGCTTGCGATAGTGCCGTCCGTATGATCACCCGCTGGCCGTTTGCCTGTGGCTGTACAAGCGAGACCGCTTCCGACACCGTTTCGTCCAGGCCGACAGCGACGAAATCGAGATCAAGCTCTCCGGCCTCGATCTTGGAAATGTCGAGCAGGTCGTTGACGATATCGAGCACATGCCTGCCGGAGCGGCCGATATCGTTCGAATATTCGATATAGCGGGGGTGGCCGACAGGCCCGAGCCGTTCCGATGCCATCATGTCGGCAAAGCCGATAATGGCGTTCAGTGGCGTGCGGATCTCGTGGCTTACATGCGCAAGGAACTCGCTCTTGTGCGCATTGGCCGTTTCCGCGGCCCGTTTTGCAGTGCGCAGTTCGTCTTCGGTCCTTTTCCACTGGGTGATGTCGCGGATGACGGCGCAATAGCCATTGGATGACGTCAGTCGGCCGATCGTCATGAAAAGGGGAAGGAACCCGCCGGATGCCTCTCGGCCGATCACTTCACGACCGTCATTCAGTACGCTCGCCACGCCATGGCCGGAAATCCCGGAGAGATAGTCGAGGATTGCCCGCTGGCTTTCATGCGCAAACAGCGTGACGAACGGCTTGCCGTTGATCTCTTCGCCATCGAAATTGAACAGCGCGCTTGCTGCCCGGTTCATCGACCGGACTTCCCTGTCGGATCCGATGATGACGACGCCGTCGGTGGCGGTCTCCAGAATGGCCCGCAGCTCCTCCACCTCGACCTGTAGTTTCGCCAATTGGTCGGCGGTGCGGATCGGGCGCAGCGGCAACACTTCCGCCGTGGTGTTTTCTGGCGGCTCCGCTTCGGCGGCAACCGGCATCAACGCCAGCATCAATGCCGATGTCTCATTGAAGCGGATCGACTGAAGCCTTGCCGTCACGGGAACGATCACGTCGTCGGCGCGCACCACCACCATGCCGCCGGCATGCGTGGTCTTGTCTTCCAGTTCCTGCCGCTGCAACAACGCATCAAGTCCGCCGACATCACCAAGCGCCTCCAGTGAAGAATAGCCGGTCAGTTTCAGGAATTCGCCGTTGGCGTGGATCAGTCGATCACCGGCATGCACCAGAAGTGCTACCGGCATCTGGTCGATGATATCCTCCGAAAGACCGGTGCGATCGCGGCCGGGCAGCATGGCGGCGAGAGCTGCGGCATCCACCGCTTCCTCGTGCTCGATCTCATTTTCGGGGCGGTCCTCGGCTGCAACCGTCGGCTCGTTGTCGAACAACGTGACGACGATGTTATCGGAAGTCTCCGACCCATCGGTCACCTCGAGCGCCTGATCCTCGTGAAATGCCTGGGTATCTTCCGGCAGTTCTTCGTCGACCTGTTGCGTTTCGTCTTCGTCGGTCTGCAGGGACTGCTCAGCCTCGTCATTCGCCTTGGAAACGAGGTCTTCGTTCGTGCTGGTCACGTCCTTGCTGGAAGCTGCAACATCTTCCGACAGATGGGATGCGGTGGTGTCTGCGGTGATAACCTGATCACCGAGCGTTTCGCCGCTTTCCGTCTCCACGTCCTCGGCCGGCTTCACGAAATCATCCAGACGTCGGGCAATTTCCTGAAAGTTCGCCTGCTCGCCGGGGCTCAGTCGCGACCGCCGCTCCTCAAGCTGGATCACCTTGTCCCATTGCCGTCTGCCCGGCGTGTCGGTCAGCGTCAGGGCAGGGGGCTCGCCTTCCGGCCGTTCAACGGTCTTGGCCAGGTCTTCAGCTGTGTCCGCACCAGCGGTATCCCCATCCGGTTCGTTATTCGTCTCGCCCGGCATCGGGATGTCGTCACTGGCGAAAGAGCTAGCTTCGGCATCTGCCTCTTCATTCGATGCGTCGCCAATCTCGTCGAACGCCGCCGTTTCCGCGCTCTCGTCGTTTGCCGCAGCGACGGTATCGGCATTCTGGTTTTCAGCCGGTTGCTCGATAACTTCTTCCAATTGCTCGGAAGCTTGCAACTCGGTCTGTTCCGCTTCGAGCGGCTTGGCTACCAGGTCTGCCTGTGCTCTTCCCAATGAAAGGCCAGCGGCGTGCGGGTCTTCGGCCGCGTCGCCCATCCGAACGATGCCGAAGCCGCGGAACCCGTCAAACTCGCGTGCTCTCGTGTAAGTCGGGAGCGCTGCCAGATCGACCGGCACCACGAGCGAGGTTCCCTCTACCGGCCACCAGATCGTCTTGCCCGACCATGTATCCCGACGACCAAGCAATTCGCCGATCTTGCCGTCCGGATCGAGATTGAAGAGTGCGGCGAGATCGGAAAATGCCATGCCCGAAATATCGGCTGCATGCGGCCCGACAGCCTGGGCGAACTCCTTCGACACTTCACTGAACCGGCCGGCCGCATCGATTTTCCAGACGAAGCGCACCGCTCCGAGCGGACGTGATGCCGGCTCGGCCTGTTGCACAAGCGGCAACGGTTCGGCGTGGTCTTCTGCGATGTTTATGCCTTCATCCCGCCGCCCCAGCGCCTCTGCGTCAGACGTGGTGGCTGGCACGGTTTCGTCATCAGCCTCGAACGCCGCCGATATTTCGTCGGGGTCGTCATCATGCTCTTCGTGCGATCCGGACGTCGCGACCTCGTCGTCATCGGTTTCAGTGTCGACAAGCACATCCGCGTCGCCCAACAGGTCTGCTGGAATGCGATTTTCTCCGCTCACGATCTCTTCGGCGGAAATGTCCTGCGCAACGGTTTCGACATCCCGCTCAGCAGCTGTGGTGCCGTTGAACGTCTTCGCATCCGGCTCGCCGCTCTCGGCGAAAACCTCGTCCGCTTCATCAGTAGGGGCCAGATCTTCAGTCTTCACATCCCCGCTCTCGATGTCTTCAATGCGGGAAACCGGCGAAGGTGCGTCCGCAGCCTCTTCCTCCGTAACCTTTTCTGAAGACGTCTCGGCGAAGGCATCTGCTTCGGCCTGGTGTCCGCCCGTCTCCACAGAAGCCGCATCGCTCTCATCGGCCGCGCCTGTCGTGTCGTCGAGCGAAATTTCTTCCTCCGCTTCGGGATTGTCCTCGATCGCGGCGACGGCGCTCAGCGCATCTTCGTAATCAGGCAAGGCGAAGTTATCGACGGCGATTTCTTCCGCGGCATGGGCGGCATTCACCGCCGCAGCCTGCATTTTTGCGGCTCCCACGACGAATAGAAGATTGAGAGCAGGCTCTTCCGACACCTGGCCGATCGCAGCAGGCAGATATCCGCTGGCGGTCGCGATCGGGCGCTTGATCAGGTGGTGGCGGTCATTGCCGACCATCGACACCAGCATCCGCGTCGTCTGGATGGAAAGGCTTAGCGCTGCAAACTGGCCGGATGCGGCCAGGATGTTACCATCGGCATCGAGCACGGCCATATGCGTTTCGGGATCGTCAAAGCCTTCGATCAGGCGGGCAGCGCATTCCTTCAACGGCAGGCTTTGGCTGTCCACGGGCACGGAAAGAAGGATGCATGGCTTGTCCTGCACCCGGATCATTTCGCAGCGCGCCTGCACGGCCACGCGCAGAAACCCGGAAGCGATGCGAACGGTAAACGTGCGCCGGTCGCCCACCGACTGCAGTGAGCGCGCGACAGGCTCCACCTGGCGGAACATCAGTTCGCCGCGGTCGAGACCCTGGTCGAGAAAATCGTAGATGGACCCGAAGCCGAAAAGGGCGGCGCCCCGGCCATTTGCCCATGAGACTGATCGCAGGTCGGGCGAGAAAAGCACGACCGCCATACCCGCGGCAAAGGCTTCGCGCACACGCTCGTGTACGGCGACGTCTATGAATGGGTATTGCACGTCCGACATGGGCAAGCCTGTGAAATTACGTGTCGGCCTATAAGGCCATGGAATTAACCTCTTGTTAATATCCCTCCCCCTGCGCAGGGTCCACATGGGAGAACAGGAACGCGTAAACAGGGTTAACGTCGGTCGGTTGTGCTGCACTGCAAATATTGCAATGCACAATAGCATCGGCTATATTTACGGCATAACAGGTTCGGCGATGCCTGTTTTTTCGCCGGACCGGATCTTTTTGGAGGAAAAGATTGTGGCTTATTCTGACGATATCTTCTCGTTCTCTGCATTCGATCCGGCAAAGCTGACGCAAAGCTGGCGCGAGTTTGCAGAGCAAAGCACGACCCATTCCCATGACGCCTACGGTAAGATGAAAACGGCGGCGGCGGAAGCCTCCCGCACGGTTGAATCCACAATCCATTCTGCCCAGGCCGGCTCTATGGAATTCGGCCTGAAGGCAATCGACGCACTTCGCACCAATACCGAAATGTCGCTCTCCCATATGGAACAGCTGATCGGGGCCAAGTCCTTTTCCGAAATGATGGAATTGCAGACGGCTTTCGTCCGCAAGCAGGCGGAATTTACCGTCGAGCAGGTGAAGGTGATGCAGGACGCCGCGCAAAAGGTTGCGGGCGAAGTCGCAAGACCCGGCCGGCAGGCTGCCGAAAAAGCCATGGACACATTCAAACCGTCCTGATCGCCCGCTCTTGTCCACATTCTCGTGGCAGGCTTGATCACAAGGATCGAATTTGTCAGATTGAAAGGACTTGCAATCTTCATTCGATGGCCGTATGTGACCGGTCAACATCGCTTCGGCGGTTTATGCGGTTGTAGCTCAGTTGGTTAGAGCGCAGGTTTGTGGCACCTGAGGTCGGTGGTTCGACCCCACTCAACCGTACCATTCCCCTCTCTCGGTAAGTCTATATGTCACTAGGACTTACGGGGAGAGGGGAAAATTCCCCTTTTATTCGGTTTTCGTTGAATGTGTCTGCGGCCCGTTGGCTTCGTGTTTCGAGGCTACGCGTATCCGCGGGTAAAGTTGCTGAAATAATTCTGTTTTTCGCAGGGCGCGGTATTTTTACCTCTCGCTTTTGGCTGTCCTGTTAACGGCTCATGAACCATGGTGATCGCATTCGGCAAAGCCGAATCTCATCACTTTCCACGTTCAGGATCATTTTCCGCCAGGGCCAATGACGAGCATTCATACAAATTCCGCAGCGATGTCTGCGCTTGCCATCATGCGTTCGACCAATAGCGACCTCGACCGGCAACAGGATGTCGTGTCGTCGGGTTACCGCGTGGCAACGGCTTCGGATGGCGCTGCCTATTGGTCGATCGGCACGACGATGCGTTCCGAGAACAAGGCGCTGGCATCCGTGGGCGACAGCATCAGCCTGTCGCATGCGATCGTCGATACTGCCTACAATGGTCTCGACACGGCTATGGGCTATATGGAGAGTATCCGCGACATATTTATAACCGCAAAGAGCATGCCGGCTTCGGCAGAAGACGATTTCGAAGATCTATGGCCAAATGGGGTTATCGGCGACAAGTACTTTTCCAAAACGGATCTGGGAAAGCTTGATCACAGCATCAATGAGCTGCTTGCGGGAGCGACTGCCGCGATAAAGGCTTCGAGTTTCTCCGGCGTGAACCTGCTCTACAACAGCGATCTCTCCGTCGGAATAGAACAATCCGGGAAAAGCCTCGTGATCGGCTATCAGAAGGGCGACATTCGTACTCTGGTCACCGATCCGCTCAAGACCACGCTGTTTAGCGACGAACACCAGGATCATCTCATGGGCAGTTATTATGAAGATACAGGCCTGTTGGACAGTTCGATGCAATTCAGCTTGGAGGGAACCTTTCACACGCACGGCATGACGTTTTTCAATTCGGTTTTTGGTTCAGGCGTTCAATATTTGAGCGAGAGCGCGAACGTCAATCCCAACCCGCTGTTGAAGCTGGAGAAGGAAATCGTCAAATGGGGCGCCGACAGGGGCGCGACCTATGATAACGCCATCAACGCGATCGAGGGGAAGCTGGACGGCATGAGAGACGGCATGGCCTATCTCGGTTCGGTACAGAACGCGCTCGACACCTATGACGAACTCAATGCCAGGTGGCAGGACAATTACGATCGGGGCGTTGGCCGTCTTGTGGATGCCGACATGGAGGAGGCATCGAGCCGGCTTGGTGCTTTGCAGACGCAACAGCAGCTTGCAATCCAGTCATTGAACATCGCCAATTCGCAATTCGATACGGTGCTTCAACTCTTCAATTAACTGTTGTGCCGGTATCATGGCCGACATGGTTGCCGAGCAGCATCACGACCAGATGGACGGTATTGCGGGCACCGAAGCGCTCTTTCAGCTTCTCCAGCCGATGCTCGATCGTCCGATGCGAGAGCCCCAGCTGAGCCGCGATCTCTTTCGCCGTGCATCCTTCAAGCAAAAGCTGGACCACCGCTTCATCGCCGACGTCAAACTTGCCGTAATTCTTCGGTGTGTCGAGCAGAAAGCGCGCATAGGAAGACGAAATCACCCACTGTGCCCGTCCCGCGCTTTTTTGCGGGATGAGTATCCGATCGTATCCGAGATTGATGCCGAAGAGCTTGGTTTTGACCAGTTCGATGGAAGGCTGCTGATTTTCAATCACCTGTTTGAGCCGCGGAATGACCGCTTCGGCCATATAGGCCTGATCTCGAAAATTACCGATCCGCTGATCCTCGAACACCTTGTTGACGTCGAAAAGACTGGTGGTGAAACCGGAATGCCGAATTGGCGTCATCTTCCAGTTCTGAGGATCATCGCCTTCGATCCGGAAGACTGTAAGCCGCATCTTTATCGACAGCATGCTGAGAATGCTTCCATAAATCTTTTCCGGTTCCACCGGGTATGCGGGATCCGTCTCAATCCAGGCATCAAGCATTTTTCGGGAGACGGCAGTAAACGGAGCTTCTCTGGGCATGATGACAAGAACGCACGATTGGAAATTACTATAGCCAAAAAGCGCAAATAAGAGCAGCAGACAACAAGGCGGAAACATGGCGACCGCATTTCCCCACCTTTCGATTGTGATGTTGGAAACAGAGGCGGCGTCTGTCGGGCCGCTATCCTCAGGACTCCGATAAATGGCCGTCCTTCTGCGCACGCGCGTAATGCGTTGGCGGCATGCCGACAAATCGGGTGAACGCGATGCTGAAGGCGCTGGCGGAACCATAGCCGACACGATCGGCGATCTCCTTGATGCCTTCATCGCCACGTCTGAGTAGTTTTTTTGCGATCGCCATCCGCCAGGAGAGCAGATATTCGATAGGCGCGACGCCCATCGCCTTGCGAAACCGCTCGAAAAAGACCGACCGCGATAGAGCCGCTTCGCCGGCAAGTTTCTCCACCGTCCAGTCATGCTTCGGGTCCGCGTGTATCTTGCGAAGCGCGGCCGCCAGTCTTTCGTCGGAAAGCCCGCGAAGCAGGCCGGGAGAGGCACTGCCGCCGGATGCGGAACGAAGCGCCTCGATCAGCAGCACTTCAAGCAGTCGCGTCAGCACCATGTCGCGCGCCGGCTTTTCTTCCTTCGCTTCGTTACGGATCAGTTGGACGATCGTGGCGAACTGCCTTTCCCCGCGCACATGCACCAGTCGCGGCAACAGCGATACAAGAAGGCTGGCATCCGGGGATCCGAACGCAAGTCCGCCGACAAGCATGCGCATATTCGCAGGCCCGTCGGGGTCGCCGTGCCGAGTTTCCTCATCGCGCTTGGTAACGACGAAATGCGCGGCGTTTTTCGGATCGACCGGCTCGATACTCGACATGGTAAAGTCGCAGGCGGCGGGGATCAGGATGAAATCGCCGGCCTGCAGTTCCATCGGTTCCTCCCCGGGAGCCGACAGCTGTGCCGCGCCTTCGAGCAGGACGCAGAAGAGCGGCCGGGCCGTTGCCGGAGCATCGACGCGCCATGGGCCGGAGCCGCTCGCCATCTTCGAAAACGGCAGGCTTGGTTGAAGCAGAGCCACCACATCTGCGAACGGATCGGTCAATTCAGGACTTCCAAAAATGAATTGAGGACGATCGATTATAGTACGTCCTGGCTTCGATATCTACTTTCATGACCAGACAACATGAAAGGAACAACAATGAAGACCGTTCTCATCACCGGCTGCTCGTCCGGTTTCGGCCTCGATATCGCAAAACTGTTTCTCGATCGCGGCTGGAAGGTGATCGCGACCATGCGCACCCCGCGTGAGGATTTGCTGCCGATATCCGAAAACCTTCGCATTCTCTCCCTCGATGTCAGGAGCGATGAAAGCGTCGCAACGGCGGTTGAAGCGGCGGGTCCGATCGACGTGCTTGTCAACAATGCCGGCATCGGCTGGCTGAACGCGCTCGAAGGCACGCCGGTCGATGTCATCAGCGATATCTTCGAGACCAACACGATCGGCACCATGCGCATGGCGCAGGCCGTGCTTCCGCAGTTCCGTGAAAGAAAGGCAGGGCTGATCGTCAACGTCACATCGACCGTCACCATGAAGCCGCTGCCGCTTCTGTCGGTCTATACCGCCAGCAAGGCTGCGGTGAATGCATTCACGGAATCGCTTGCGCTCGAACTCGAACCGTTCGGCATCGATGTGAAGATCGTGCTGCCGGGCGCCGCACCAGCCACCAGTTTCGGCAGGACCGCGATGTCCCGCATGGAAGGGCAGGGCGGTTTCCCTGAAGCCTATGCGGGATATGCAAAGGAAGTCCTTGGCGAGATGATGCAGCGAACCGAGGTCACGCTGCCAATGGATGTCGCACAGGCCGTCTGGCGGGCCGTGAGCGATCCGTCATGCCCGATGCGGCTGCCGGCTGGCGCCGATGCGGTGGCGCTCGCCAATTCGCAGGCCTGATGCAATAAAAATCCGCCGGGTCGCTTTCGATCCGGCGGATATGTTCGAAGACGACGGTCGCTCTCAGCCGAAGGCCGATGTCAGCCGCTGGCCCAGCGCACGTGCCGGCGATGGCTCCCTCCTGTCCCGCAGGTCTGCGTTGTTGATGGCACGAACTGGTGTTTCCGTATCAAGCCTGAATTGGGCAAGCAGGGCGGTCAGCTCGGCAGCCTGCGAAGCAAGGCTGTAGGTCGCGGCGGTTGTCTCTTCCACCATCGATGCATTTTTCTGCGTGCCCTGGTCCATCTGGTTGACCGCGGAGTTGATCTCCGAAAGGCCGGTAGACTGCTCACGTGTGGACGATACGATGGCCGAGACGCTCCGGTTGATTTCCTGCACTTCCGATACGATCGTATGCAGCGCCGTGCCGGTTTCACCCACCAGCGCCACCCCGTCGCGCACCTGCGCGCTTGATTTGGTGATCAGGTTCTTGATCTCCTTGGCGGCGTTTGCCGAACGTTGAGCGAGTTCGCGCACCTCCTGCGCAACGACGGCAAACCCTTTGCCCGCGTCGCCTGCACGAGCAGCCTCTACGCCGGCATTGAGCGCAAGCAGGTTGGTCTGGAACGCGATATCGTCGATTACCCCGATAATGTTGCCGATCTCGGATGACGATTTCTCGATCTCCTGCATCGCTAGGACGGCCTTGCGAACGATCTCTCCGGAGCGTTCGGCACCATCATGGGCCTTTTTCACCAGATCGCCGGCCGTGCTTGCTTGCGTGGCGGAATCCTTGACGGCGGTAGTCACCTGTTCCAGTGCTGCAGCCGTCTCTTCCACTGATGCCGCCTGCTGCTCGGTGCGCTTCGACAGGTCCTCCGTTGCCGCACGAATTTCGCTCGCGCCGGCATCGATCATCTTGGCATTGTCACCAACCGACCGCAGCGCTGCCTGAAGTCTGGTGATGGACTCGTTGAAGTTCAGCCGAACCTTGTCCAGTTCACCGGCAAACGGAGTAGCCAGACGGTAGGTCACGTCACCTTCGGCAAGATGGTTCAGGCCGCGGGCAATATCATCCACCGCAAACTTGACCTCGGCTGCCTGTTTGGCCCTTTGTTCCTCGCGGGACCGCCGCTCCTCTTCTGTAAGCAGGCTATTGGCTTCCGCCTCGCGTTCCAGCCGCTCGCGCTCGATAGCGTTATCGCGGAATATCGAAACCGCAGCGGCCATGTCGCCGATTTCGTCCTTGCGGTCCCGATGCGGAATCTGATGCTCGGTATTGCCGTCGGCGAGTTCGTTCATCGCCAGTGTGATGTTGGTGATCGGCCGTGCGATCCAGCGGAAGCCGAGCAGGGCGGCAATCCCGCCGACTACACCGACGATGACCACCAGGATAACCGTTGTCACCAGCGACGAGCTTGCCGTTTCCTTTGCCTCGCTGACGGCCGCTTCGCCGGTTGCCTTGTTCAGGCTGACCATTTCGGCAAACAGCTTGACGGCTTCCCCACCCATGACCGTCATCTGTTGCACATGTGCCTTGGCCGCAGCCATGTCGCCTTCACCCATCAGGGTAACGAGACGCCCGCCTGCCGCTTCATAAGTGTCGATGGCGGCTTCCGTGGCCTGATATTTGGCGCGCATGGTGTCTGTCGTCAGACTGGCGCCATAGGCCTCGAATGCTTTGTTGCGTGCAGTATAGGCCGCCTTCAGCACGGCAAGCGCGCTGGCGCGTTCCTCCTGTGTCGAAGTGCTGAGCAGCAGTGCGACATTGCGGCGGACATCGCCGAAAAGACGTTCCATTTCGCCCATCTGGGCTGCCCGCGAAACGCGCTCTCCCACGGTGTCGACCTGGGCCTGGAGAGAATTGACCGCGAGAATGGAAAAGGCGCCCTGGACAATTCCGAGCGTGACGACGAGGCCGAATAGCAATGGTAAAAGTGTTTTAATCTGAATTTTTGCAAACATAACCGGGTCCTTGGATGTGCCGTGCATTCTTGTGTTGTGCGCGTGCCCGTTGAGATTTGTGACAGTTTTGCTAACAAAGGGCTTACAGCGGGCTGTGCAACGCTGCGGCTTGTTGCCTCAAATCTGACAAGGTATCATAAAAATTGATTTAACATTTTCTTGTACATTCCTGCCGTCGATTGGCCCATGCGGCAGGCACAAAAAAATGGGCCGCTTAGTCGGCGGCCCACTCTGGTATTGTCATATCGGCGGGATATCATCCCACCGGTTCGCCTATGATCAGGCGGTAAGACCCGTCCACTTCCAGTCGCGAATTTCCGGCATGTCTTCGCCGTATTCACGCACATGGGCGGTGTGCAGGGCGAGCTTGCCGTTCAGCATCTCGATCACATGCGGAACCTTTTCCTTCAGCTCCGGCACCCGTTCGATGGCTTCGAGCGCCAGGTGATAGCGGTCGAGCTGGTTCAGCACCGTCATGTCGAAAGGCGTCGTGGTCGTGCCTTCCTCTACAAAGCCGCGCACATGCATGTTGCGGTGGTTGTTGCGCTTATAGGTCAGTCGGTGGATGAGATACGGGTAACCGTGATAGGCGAAGATGACAGGCCGTTCGGTGGTGAACAGCTTGTCGAACTCCTCGTCCGTCAGGCCATGCGAATGCTCTTCCTTCGCCTGCAGCGTCATCAGGTCGACGACGTTGACGACACGGATTTTCAGTTCCGGTATTGCCTCGCGCAGGATCATCACGGCGGCGAGTGTTTCCATTGTCGGCACGTCGCCGGCGCAGGCCATCACCACATCCGGCGCGATCGCGTCATCCTCGTTGCTGGCCCAGTCCCAGACCCCGATGCCGGCCTCGCAATGCCTTGTCGCATCCTCGATCGAAAGCCATTGCGGTTCCGGCTGCTTGCCGGCCACGATGACGTTGATCCGGTCCCAGGTATTGAGGCAATGGTCGGCCACCCAAAGGAGCGTATTGGCATCCGGCGGCAGGTAGATGCGCACCACGTCGGCCTTCTTGTTGGCAACGTGATCGAGGAAGCCCGGATCCTGATGCGAGAAGCCGTTATGGTCCTGCCGCCACACATGCGAGGTGAGCAGGTAGTTGAGCGAGCTGATCGGCTTTCTCCACTCCAGATGACGCGTCACCTTCAGCCACTTGGCATGCTGGTTGAACATACTGTCGATGATGTGGATGAAGGCTTCGTAGCAGGAGAAGAAGCCGTGACGGCCGGTGAGCAGATAGCCTTCCAGCCAGCCCTGGCATAGATGCTCGGAAAGCACTTCCATCACCCGCCCATCGGGCGCAAGATGCACGTCATAGGGCTCGATCTTTTCCATCCACACCCGGTCGGTTGCCTCGAAGACCGGCCCCAGGCGGTTGGAATCCGTTTCGTCCGGCCCGAAGACCCGGAAATTCTTCTCCGTGTCGTTGAGCTTCATCACGTCGCGCAGGTATTTGCCCAGCACTTCCGTCGTCTGGACGATCTTCTGCCCCGGAACCGTCACATCGACGGCATAGTCGGAGATCGGCGGGCATTTCAGTTCCTTGCGCAGCACGCCGCCATTGGTATGTGGGTTGGCGCCCATGCGGCGATCGCCGGTTGGAGCCAGAGCCTTGAGCTCCGCCTTCAAGCTGCCGTCCGCATTGAACAGGTCTTCCGGATTGTAGCTCCGCATCCAGTCTTCGAGAACCTTGCGATGGCTGTCGTTTTCGCGGCATGTGGCAACCGGAACCTGGTGCGCGCGCCAGAAATCCTCGACCTTCTTGCCATCGACTTCCTTCGGTCCTGTCCATCCCTTCGGGCTGCGCAGGATGATCATCGGCCAGCGCGGTGCCTGGCCAGAAGCAGCGCCGGAACGGGCCTCTTCCTGGATCGCGCGGATCATGTCGGTCGCCAGATCCATCGCATCCGCCATCAGCCGGTGCATCGCCTCCGGCTCATTGCCTTCGACGAAGATCGGCGCATAACCATGGCCTTCGAACAGCCTTCTCAGGTCGTCATGCGGAATGCGCGAAAGCACCGTCGGGTTGGCGATCTTGTAGCCGTTGAGATGCAGGATCGGTAGAACCGCGCCGTCACGGGCCGGGTTCAGGAACTTGTTCGATTGCCAGCTGGCGGCCAGCGGTCCGGTTTCTGCCTCGCCGTCACCCACGACGCAGGCTACGATCAGGTCCGGGTTGTCGAAGGCTGCACCGAAGGCATGCACCAGCGCATAACCCAGTTCGCCGCCTTCATGAATGGAGCCGGGTGTTTCGGGTGCCACATGGCTCGGCACGCCGCCGGGGAAAGAGAACTGCCGGAACAGCTTGCGCATGCCCTCTTCGTTCTCCGCAATCTCCGGATAGACCTCGCTGTAGATGCCTTCCATCCAGGTATTGGCAACCATGCCCGGGCCGCCATGGCCCGGCCCGCATATATAGATGACGTCGAGATCGCGGCTTTTGATCACCCGGTTGAGATGCGTGTAGATGAAATTGAGGCCGGGGGTTGTGCCCCAGTGACCGAGGAGTCGCGGTTTGATATGCAGCGGCTGAAGCGGCTCACGCAGGAGCGGGTTTTCCAGAAGATAGATCTGGCCAACGGAAAGATAATTGGCCGCTCGCCAGTACCGATCCATCAATTCCACTTCCGCCTGCGACAGTTGCGTGCGTGGACGGGTGGGGTCGAAATACTCGGCCTGCGAAAAAGCGGCATCCTTTTGGACTAAATGTTGCTGCATTGAAAACTCCTCTCTTTTTCCTCACCTCTGATGCTAATCGATTTAGATGATCTGTTTCATGACATGGATCATGGACTGGCGGATTGTCCGCCTCTCAAGAGGCATCGCGCTTCCGGCAATGTGGACGTTTTTTGTGACAATCAATCAACTATTGCGCGATGGACGTCAGGATAGGGCAGGGGCTGACGATTGCCAGCTTTCAGGGCGACATTTCTGGCTTTGGTGCCCCGCTGCCGCCAGTCGGGCCTGATCATTCGCCGCGCATAAACGCCGTGCGTTATGCCGTCGCAGGTTTTGACGCGGCTCAACGCGCGCCTGTCATGTCAGGGTGATGTTGAAAGGCCAGACTTCTGTCCTGGCCGGATTGTCGTGATGGGAGGAGACGAAACATGCATGACACGAATAGCATCGCCGCCATCGATGCGGATGAACGCACGATCGAGCTTGGTGCGCTTTTCTCCGAGGTTCGGGCATTGCGTGACCGGGTCGCTGACGAAGGGCGATCATTGTTGGAAAGCCTTATCCCCGGGGATGTCGAAGCGGATCGCCTTGAAAACCTTTGCCATTATCTCTGCCTGCGCAGGCACGACATCCGGCCGCTGCAGCGCAGGCTGATGTGTTACGGCCTCTCCTCACTCGGCCGGCTGGAAAGCCGGGTTCTACCGACGCTGGATGCCGTGCTCTCAGCCCTGTCTGCCATGCAGGAAATGACCTCTCCCTATGCCCTGCCGTCAGAAGCGCAGTTTTTTGCCGGCGAGGCGGAGCTCAGCGCGATGACGCAGCGGTTGCTGGGCAGCGGACGCCCGCATCGCCGCGGCCGCATCATGGTCACGCTGCCGGGAGAGGCGGCGACCGATCCCGACTTCATCCTCGATCTCGCCCGGCGCGGCATGGATGTCGCTCGCATCAACTGCGCTCATGATGGTCCCGACACATGGGAGGCAATGGCGCGGCATGTGCGTGCCGCCGGCGAAAAGATCGAACGCCGGATAACCGTGCTGATGGATATCGCCGGGCCCAAGATCAGGACGGAAGCCGTTGTGGCCGACAAGGGCGCCAAACTCACGACAGGCGATCTTTTCCGCCTTGTCGCCTCGCGCGAACCTTATCAGACGGAAGACGTGCGTTTCTGCGCGGCGGTTTCACTGCCGGAGATCGTCGAACGGGTCGAGCCGGGGCATAAGCTGCGTTATAATGACGGCAAGCTGGAAGCCGTCGTCGAAAGCGTCTCCGAAGGCGAAGCGCTTCTGAGGGTGACCCATGTGAAGGCTGGTGGCGTCAAGCTGAAACCGGAAAAAGGATTGAACCTGCCGGATACGGCACTCGGCCTGTCGCCCCTGACCGCCAAGGATGAAGGTGATCTTGCTGCCGTCATCGGCAATGCCGACATGCTCGGTTATTCCTTTGTCAGCCGGCCGGAGGATCTGGATCTGTTGGAGAAGGCGCTCGGCGCCCATCCGCCGCGTGTCGAAAAGCTTGGCCTCGTTGCCAAGATCGAGCAGCCGGAAGCGGTCCGCAACCTGCCGGCCTTGATTGCCCGCGCCCACACACTCGGTCGCCCCTTCGGCGTCATGATCGCCCGCGGCGATCTTGCAGCCGAGATCGGTTTCGAGCGGGTTGCCGAAATGCAGGAAGAAATCCTCTGGCTGTGCGAAGCGGCATCCGTCCCCACCGTCTGGGCGACACAGGTTCTGGAGGACCTTGTCAAGGACGGCTTGCCATCGCGTGGAGAGATGACCGATGCCGCCATGGCTGCCCGTGCCGAATGCGTCATGCTGAACAAGGGACCGGCGGTTGCCGAAGCCGTCACGCTGCTCGACACGCTTCTTGCCCGCATGGACGAGCATATCTTCAAGAAGACGCCTACGCTTCGTGCACTGAAATCCTGGTAGCTCAAATAGGAAGACCCGGCCCATGAATGTTGGGCCGGGTCCTTCGTGGGACGACGCGGCCTCCGTCGCGTCGTCCCAGCCCACCGTTCAGGCGGAGATGGCGAATCCGGCACCGTCCGGCTCTTGATCGAACCGTCCTTTGGCTGCGCCCGGATATCGTTGATATCGTCGCGCAGGGTTCACGGATTTCAGACTTCACCTCAACCCTCGGCGGCAAACTGGATATAAGCTTTCCGGGAGACCAAATTCCGGGAGTGGAAATCCTTGCAGTCCGAGTTGGCTTTGAGCCTATACAGGCTGCGGTTGATTTCATTGACCCAACGCAATGCCCCTGAAAATGCCCCGGAAATGCCTTCGGATGGATATCCGGTTCAGGCGTCGTGGATGGGCTTGTGCTCGGCGATGTCGGCCGCGTGGCGGAACATGCGCACCAGCCTTGTCCGCTCTTCCCCATGCCGCATCAGTGCGTGGTCGAAGCGCCGGATCTGGCCCGGATCCGGCCGCCAGCGCCCGTCGCGGGCCTTGTCGTTGCTGCTTGCAGGCTTGAACGACATGCGCGGCCCGATATTTTCCTGAAACTGCGCCAGCGTCATGCCGGCCTTCACCAGCAGGGCCCGCACACCAGAGCGGCTTTCTGTGGCGATCACCACACGGAAGGCGTTGATGAGGCTGCCCTTGGATACCGGCAGCTCGCGCGTGTCGAACAGATCGCTGCCGGTTTCATGCTCCCGCAGATAAACCAGATAGATGTCGACCAGACGGTGCGCCGTCTGCAGCAATTGCGCGTCGGTTCCACCATCGATCCCATAGACGTGATCGTCGCCATGCGCCGGTTTTGTGAAAGCTGAATAAGGCATGATCCTGTCCTCGTTTGCCTTATAAACGCGCAGGGCTTGCTTTGGTTCTGCCGGAATTTTGACCACCTAAGATACGGAGGCGCCACCGTTTTTTCGCATTCGATGTTGTGCAGCGCACAATTGCCTATTGCACAAAGCGGATTATGGCCTATGTTTGTCCTGCGGCCGCGTGTCGCACCATGGGTCATTTGACCCCCTTCACCCGTCGCAAACGCCGGGTTTTTTCAAGAAGGATGAAACCATGACAGTCTCAATTAGCAACATCAAGGCATCTCAGAGCGGCGCTGTTCTTTCGGGTCAAGTAGCAAGAGCCGTTGCCGAAGCGCGCCTTGCCGCCGGCTACAGCATCGATGACCTTTCTTTGACCACCGGCCTCGTACATGAGGAGATCGTAGGCGTCGAGGAAGGCCTGAATGCCGATCCGGCCAAGCTGAAACGTATTGCCGTTGCGCTGAAATTGCCCCCGTCAGCGCTTCTCGTCGCCTGATTAAGGCGGTAGCGGTACCCAAAAAAGCCCGGCTTAGGCCGGGCTTATCCATTTTATCACAAAGCGTTTTTGATATCTGGCGCTGCATCTGATTAGGCAGCACCTCTAGTCAATTTGAATGAGTGCACGATGAACCTGATCGCTCATGTTGAGATACCGGTTAGCGATCTTGAGCGAGCGATGCACTTCTATACTGCTGTTTTCAGCGTCGCTTTTGGCGATGTCGTGACAATCCATGGCAGCCGGATGGCCTATTTCCCCTTCGAGGAAGGAAAAGACGGCGCCAGCGGAGCGCTTGCGCAAGGCGACATATACGTACCGAGCCGAGATGGATCGGTCGTTTATCTTAGTGTCGAAGACATTGATGACGTTCTGTCCAGGGCTGTTGCACTGGGAAGTGAGATCCTGTTTGCCAAGACGCCGATCAATGACACCGGCTTTGTCGCTGAGATCACTGACAGTGAAGGCAACCGCATCGCTCTCCAATCAATCTGACTAACAGCCGATCTGTCGCGTTTTTTGAGAATTGCTACGCCGGCTCGACAACGAAGATATGGCTTTCCGCGGCTACCAGTTCGCGGATGTAGTCGACGACGATCCGAAGCCGGGCAAGATCGCGCGATGTTTCGTGATAGGTCGTCCAATAGGATCGCCGCAGGGCTATCTCCGGCAGGATCCTGACAAGTTCGGGATATTGTCGAGCGACATAATCATGGAGGATGCCGATGCCCGCGCCCGCCTTGACCGCCTCGGTCTGGCCGATCGCACTGGATATCTCGAAACCCGCATCCCAGTCGCGCATGATCTCGCCGGTAAAATTCAGCGACGGCGAAAAGATCAGATCCTCGACATATCCCACCCGCGCATGCCGTCTTAGGTCCTCTGCCGTTTCCGGTTCACCTGCCGCATCGAGATAGGTACGCGAGGCATAAAGGCCGAGCGTGTAGTCGGTCAGTCTGGAAGAGACGAGCCGCCCCTGTTCCGGCTGCTCGATGGTGATCGCAATATCCGCCTCGCGCTGCGACAGCGAAAAATGCCGCGGCACCGGCACGAGCTGGATTTTCAGTTCAGGATGCCGGCGGGTGAGACGGCTCATCCGCGATGCGAGAAAAGAGACGCCGAAACCGTCCGGCGCGCCGATCCGCACCGTTCCGGCAATCACCGTGTCGGTGCTGGCGGTCCGCGCCTGCGCCGAAAGCATTTCGGTTTCCATCTTTTCCGCCGCGGCCAGCAGCACTTCGCCTTCCGCCGTCAGCGTGCAGCCATTGGTCCGGCGCACGAGAAGCCGCGTCTGCAGCGCATCCTCCAACGCTGTCATCCTGCGCCCGAGCGTGGCATGGTTGATGCCGAGGCGCCGAGAGGCGGAGAGAAGCTGGCCGGTCCGTGCCACCGCCAGAAACATCCTGACATCATCCCAGTCCATTTGCGTCACCGTCTAATGTCGAAATTTGCACAACAGTTGCGTAAACTATCGCGTTGAATTGCGCAAATTCGAGTGACATTCTGACCGCTATAGAAAACCAGGAGGAAACCCATGCAGGAAATCGGTCATTTCATCGGCGGCAAGCATGTTGCCGGCACCAGCGGTCGCACCGCCGACGTCTTTAACCCGGCAACCGGCGAAGTGCAGGCCAAGGTCGCGCTTGCAAGCGTATCCGAAATCCGCGCCGCGGTTGAAAACGCCAAGGCGGCTCAGCCGGCATGGGCCGCCACCAACCCCCAGCGGCGCGCCCGCGTCTTCATGAAGTTCGTCGATCTGCTCAACCAGAATATGGATGAGCTTGCAGTCATGCTGTCGAAGGAACACGGCAAGACGGTCGAGGATTCGAAGGGCGATATCGTCCGCGGCCTGGAAGTCTGCGAATTCGTCATCGGCATCCCGCATCTCTCCAAGGGCGAGTTCACCGAAGGCGCCGGCCCGGCAATCGACATGTATTCGATCCGCCAGCCGGTCGGCATCGGCGCCGGCATCACGCCCTTCAATTTCCCCGGCATGATCCCGATGTGGATGTTCGCGCCGGCTATCGCCTGCGGCAACGCTTTCATCCTCAAGCCGTCCGAGCGTGATCCGTCCGTTCCGCTTCGTCTCGCCGAACTGATGATCGAGGCCGGCTTGCCTGCCGGCATCCTCAATGTCATCAACGGCGACAAGGCGGCTGTCGATGCGATCCTGACTGATCCGGATATCGGTGCCGTATCCTTCGTCGGTTCCACACCGATTGCCCGTTATGTCTATGGAACGGCAGCTCAGAACGGCAAGCGCGCCCAGTGCTTCGGCGGCGCCAAGAACCACATGATCATCATGCCGGATGCCGATCTCGATCAGGCGGTCAACGCGCTGATGGGCGCAGGTTACGGTTCTGCCGGCGAGCGCTGCATGGCCGTCTCCGTCGCCGTCCCGGTCGGCGAGGAAACCGCCAATCGTCTGGTCGACAAGCTGATCCCGAAGATCGAAAGCCTGCGCATCGGCCCTTATACCGATGACAAGGCCGACCTGGGGCCGGTTGTCACCAAGGCGGCGCAGGAGCGTATCACCGGCCTGATCGACAAGGGCGTCGAAGAAGGTGCCAAGCTTCTGGTCGATGGCCGCGGCTTCAAGCTGCAGGGATATGAGAACGGCTATTTCGTCGGCGGCTCGCTGTTCGACAACGTCACGCCGGACATGGAAATCTACAAGCAGGAAATCTTCGGCCCCGTGCTCTCCGTCGTCCGCGCGACGAATTACGAGGAGGCCCTGTCGCTGCCGATGAAGCACGAATACGGCAATGGCGTCGCGATCTATACCCGTGATGGCGATGCCGCCCGCGATTTCGCATCCCGCATCAACATCGGCATGATCGGCATCAACGTGCCGATCCCGGTTCCGCTCGCCTACCATTCCTTCGGCGGCTGGAAGGCGTCATCTTTCGGCGACCTCAACCAGCACGGCACGGATTCGATCAAGTTCTGGACCAAGACCAAGACGATCACCGCCCGTTGGCCCTCCGGTATCAAGGACGGCGCAGAATTCGTCATGCCGGTCATGAAATAATCTGGATGCCATCGATGGCGGGTATGATCGTATCCGCCATCCAGCTTTCGCTTAATCAACTACCCCTCACGAAAGGTTGACGTAGTCGCCAGTTGCCCTAATTTGACGCGGGTAGGAGTGGGAGTTGTGTAATGGTTTACGAATGGGACGAAAAGCGTGCCCGTCGCACGTATTTGGCGCGTATTGGCCTAAGCATCCTGGCAATCACGATAACCTTGGGCGTTTCCGCTGCGATTGCTATCGCGATGTCTATCGGTTGAGCCGTCCCAGCAGCCTATTTCAAGCATGTCAGCCAAAGCCCGCTAATGATTTGGCGCGAAGGGCATGCGGTGAAACAAGGCGTGAAATCTGCGAGTGGCATATAGTTCGCTGACGCAGCGTTTTTCCTGATAGATGGTCTCGGCAGGCCTATAGTTTCCTCGCAAGAAAACTTCCGGCGCCCGATCACGGCTGGTGCTGAACCTATTTGTCACAGCCATGGTGTGAATGTCATTTGTCAAGGATCGCACGCTGACGCAGGTGTAAGCAGATGGTGATCGCCACCGGGAAAACCGCACCTAGTGGTTGCTTTATGTTGATCGCTTCATTCAGGATTTGCTTTTTTGTGTATTCGGTGAATTAGTGCACTTGAAAACATGATCCCGATTTTCCTATTTTGGAATTGTTCAAAACTAGGGAAGCGTCTATATAGAGTTCTCTCGAGTCTTCGGAGACCATCATGCGCCTGACCAAACAGACCAATTATGCTGTAAGAATGCTGATGTATTGTGCAGCCAATCACGGCCATCTCAGCCGCATTCCGGAGATTGCCAGGGCATATGGCGTGTCCGAACTGTTCCTGTTCAAGATCCTGCAGCCACTTAACAAGGCCGGCCTGGTCGAGACGGTTCGTGGACGCAATGGCGGCGTGAAGCTTGGTCGCGCAGCCGACAAGATCACTCTCTTCGACGTCGTGCGTGTCACCGAAGACAGTTTCGCGATGGCGGAATGTTTCGAGGATGACGGCGCGATCGAATGTCCTCTGGTCGATAGCTGCGGTCTCAACTCCGCGCTTCGCAAGGCGCTCAACGCCTTCTTCGACGTTCTGGCCGAATACACGATCGACGATCTGGTCAAGGCGCGTCCGCAGATCAACTTCCTTCTCGGCCTCGATGCGGTCGATATGAAGAAGGTTGTCGCTCCGGCGGCCTGATCTCGCCAAAGCTTTTTCGATGAAAAACGCCGGTCGCTCCGGCGTTTTTTGTTTCTGCTGACCGCACTTGGTTGACCTTCCTGCCGCAGTGGCTAGAACGAATTATGTCTTGCCATGCCGGCAGTCTGCCGTGTCGGCAGCCTGTTGCATCGACAGGTATCAGGGCCGGTCTGTATGAATTTTCCCGAACTGCGCCAATTTTTTATAACGTTGCTGATCGGAACTGCCGGCGCACTTATCGCTATCGCAATAGGCTTTCCTGCCCCCTATCTCATCGGACCGGCGCTTGCTGTCACCTTTGCTGGTCTGGCCGGACTTCGTCTGGGCGTCCCGCTTATCGTCCGGAACGCCTGCTTCGTCATCATCGGCATATCGATGGGCTCGACAGTTACGCCGGAGATTTTTGTTGCGGCACGCACCTGGCCGCTCAGCTTTGTCATGGTCTTCGTGGCGATCATTATCCTGCTTTTTTCGGCGGCCTGGGTGCTTCAGCGCCTGTTCCGTTACGATCGCACGACAGCGCTTCTTGCCGCATCGCCCGGCCATCTGGGGTATGTTCTGAGCCTCGCCGCCGAAATGCGCTGTGATCTTCGCGCCGTCAGCATTTCCCAGAGCGTGCGCGTGCTTGCGCTGACGATCAGTGTCCCGCTGATCGTTGAATTCTTTGATTTGGCCGACACCGACGTGATCGTTCTGCCTGACGCGATGAACATGCCGATCTTCGTCGTGATGCTGATTGCATCAGCCGGTTTCGGCCTGCTTTTCCAGCGTTGGAAGTTTCCCGCGGCCCTTCTGCTTGGCGGCGTTTTTGTCTCCATCTCCACCCATATCACCGGCACCGTTTCGGGCGCCGTTCCCAACTGGCTGCTGATCCCGATCTATGTTTTGCTCGGCTCGTTGATCGGTTCGCGCTTTTCCGGCCTGTCCTTCGCCGATCTGCGCCTTGCCATCGTTTCGGGCTTGGTCGTCACGGTCGTCGTGATGGCGCTTGCGGGGAGCATTGCCGTTATCGTCTCCTATTTCGCCAATGTGCCACTTGATGCGGCGCTGATCGCGTTTTCTCCCGGCGGGCTGGAAACTATGGCCGCCATGGCCGTCATGCTTCATGCCGATCCCACCTATGTCGGCGCCCATCATGTGCTAAGGCTGATGTTCCTGTCCGTGCTGATGCCGCTCGTCATCGGCAGGGATGCAAGGTTGAAATAGAATTCGTCGCGTCAGATGCGCAGACACAAGCAGGGAGAAGAACGAATGTCGAAGGCGATCATCGTCATGGGGGTTAGCGGCGCCGGCAAGACGTCGATTGCCGATCTTCTGGCAAACCGTCTCGGCTGCAAGTTCGTCGAAGGAGATCGGCTGCATCCGGAGGCGAACGTCAAGAAGATGGCGGAAGGGACGCCGCTGACGGACGAAGATCGCTGGCCGTGGCTTGATATCATCGGCAACGAACTCAAGACCGCCCGCTCTGCCGGCGAAGATATTGTCGTGACATGCTCGTCTTTGAAGAAGATTTACCGCGAAAGACTTCGATCTGCTGGCGGTGATCCGCTCTACTTCGTGTTCCTCAAGGGCTCGCCGGAGCTTTTGGCCTCCCGCATGGGCGCTCGCAAGGGCCACTTCATGCCGACCTCCTTGCTGCAGAGTCAGCTTGCAACGCTTGAAAGCCCGGAAGGTGAAGTCAATGTGGTGACCGTCGATATCGACGCCTCGGTTCCGCAGATCGTGGAGGATGCGATCGGCAGGCTGGAAAAGCTATGGCGAGAAGATAGTTGAGCGATAGCTCGCCGGGATCGGCATTTCTTGACGAATTAATCTTTTATTTAGATTTTTTGCTTGGCCCGGTGATCTGAACCTCACCCTATTACGTATAACACTCAATTAGCGTTGTCGGTTTCGCCGACATCGTTTGGTCAATGAGTGTTGGTGGGAAAAGAGATCGCATGCAGGAGTCTAGCCAGGGCGCGGGTCGTGCCGCGCTTCGCCGGGTGCCGAAACAGGAAAGAAGTCGTGAGCGTATCGGCGAGATCCTGAAAGTCGCGAAGGAATTGATCGGGCAGAAGGGTATTGATGCGGTCACCATGAAGGAGATTGCAGCGCTTTCTGGCGGTCCCATCGCTTCGGTTTACCAGTATTTCCCCAACAAGTCGGCCATCATCGCCATGCTCTATGAGCTTTATGTCGAAGAGGTTCGCGAACTGATTGCCGGCCATGTTTCGCATATTGAGACAGCCGACGACGCCCTGCGCGCCACCGATGATTTGTTCGACATGTATTACGAGCGGATGCGGCAGGAACCCTCGACGCAGGACCTGCTCAACGCAATCCAGGCGGACAAGGCGCTTGCCGACCTTGATATCGCCGAGACGCGCGCCCAGGCGGATGGCTTCTTCCAGCTGACCAAGCATTTCGTCGCCGAACCGCTGCGCGAAAGTTATGCGCAGACCCTGTTCGTCATGTTCCACATGGCCGGCGCCACCCTGCGTCTGGCCCTGATGGTGCCTGCTGAAGCGGCCCAAATCTCCGGCCAGTTCAAGTCGATCGTGCGCACCCACGCGACCTATTTCCTCAAGGGACATTTCCCGGTAATCGCGTGAGTTTCGGGCGTCGTCAGACGCCCAACTTGTCCCTGATGCCGTAATACCACGCGCCAAGCGCGGTAAGCGGCACGCGGAACATCCGCCCGCCGGGGAAGGGCAGGTTGGGCAGCGATGCCCAGACGTCGAACCGCTCGGCATGGCCTGCCACCGCCTCGCCGAGGATTTTTCCCAAGAGATGTGTCGTCGTCACCCCATGGCCACTGTCGCCATGGGAGAAATAGACGTGATCAGTCAATTTCCCCATATGCGGGATACGGGTCAGCGTCAGCGCGAAATTGCCGCTCCACGCATAATCTATCTTCGTGTCCTTCAGCTGCGGAAACGTTTTCAGCATGTTAGGACGGATCACGCCGGTCAAGTTCTTCGGATCATTGCCGCCATAACCGATGCCGCCGCCATAAAGCAGCCGGTTGTCTGAGGTGCGGCGATAATAGTCGAGAATATAATTGGCATCCTCGACGCAGTAATTCGCCGGCAGCAAGCTCTCGATCAGCGAAGCCTCAAGCGGTTCTGTCACCATCACCTGGCTCGATACCGGCATCATCCGGCCATGCACCTTTGGGAAAAGCGGTGCCAGATAGGCATTGCCGCAGATCAGCACATAGGAGGCCGTCACCGAACCGGCGCCTGTACTGACGACGGGCCGAGCCTTGTCGGTGTCGACCGCAATCACCCGCGAGCCCTCGAAAATCTTCGCACCGAGGTTTTCCGCCGCGCGTGCCTCACCGAGGACCAGGTTCAGCGGATGGATATGCCCGCCGAGCTTGTCGATCATCCCGCCGGCATAACGGTCGGTCTTCACATATTTGCCGACATCCGCCTTCGACACCATTTCCAGACCCGGATGCCCATGGCGTTCCCAGTCGGCCTTGTGATGCTCCATCTCGCGGATCTGCTTGTCGGTGAAGGCCGCAAAGAACCCGCCATGTTCGAGGTCGCAGTCGATCGCATATTTTTCGACCCGCTCGCGGATGATATTGCCGCCTTCGAGCGACATCTTGCCAAGCTCGATCGCCTTGTCCTTGCCGTAACGCCCCGCAATCGTCTCGAGGTCACGGCTGTAGCCGTTGACGATCTGCCCGCCATTGCGGCCCGAAGCGCCGAAACCGATCCGTTCCGCCTCCAGCACCACGACCGAAAAGCCGCGCTCTGAAAGCTCCAGCGCCGCCGATATGCCGGTGAAACCGGCGCCGATGATGCAGATATCGGTCTCGATATCGCCGGCAAGGGCAGGGCGCACGCGCTTGTCATTGGCGCTTGCCGCATACCAGGAGCCGGTATGGCCGGGATTAGTGGCGCTGTCTCGAAACGTCATCTCATACCGTCCTTATATAGGCGTCATATTCCACGTCGGTGACGCGTAGCGAAAACTCGGCCAGTTCCTGTGCCTTGCAGGCACTATAGAGCGAGCGGTATTTCGGGCCGAGTGTGGCATAGGCGAAAGTGGATCGGGCAAACTGCCGCAGCGCATAATCCCAGTTGGTCGGCAAGGGATCGTGGTTGATCGCGTGCTCGTCGCCGGTGATCGCTCCGCCCGGATTGCGCTTCTCCTTGATGCCGGAAAGTGCTGCATTGAGGATCATCGCCAGCGCCAGATAGGGGTTCACGTCAGCCCCCGCCACTCGATGCTCGATCCGGGTCGCAGGCTTTGACGCGGTGATTACCCGCACTGCCGCCGAGCGATTGTCGAAACCCCAAGACGCATAGGTCGGCGCATGTTCCGATGGCCGAAGCCGCCGGTAGGAATTGGCATGCGGCGCAAACACCGCCATGCTCTCCCCCATATTCTCCAGCAATCCGCCGACCGAGTGGAACAGCATTTCCGAAGGCCCGTCCTCGCCGGCATAGACATTGTGCCCGGTCTGGTCGATCAGCGAGAAATGCACATGCATGCCGCTTCCCGCCTGCATGCCATAGGGTTTCGCCATGAAGGTCGCATCGAGATCGTTTGCCCGCGCCACGCCCTTGACGATCCGCTTCAAAAGCACCGCATAATCGGCGGCCATTAGCGCATCCGGCACATGGTTGAGATTGATCTCGTACTGGCCGGGACCGTTTTCGCGCACCACCATGTCGGCCGGTATGCCTTGCGCTCGCGCCGCACTGGCAATCCCATGGAACACGTCTTCGAAATCCTGCAACTCGGAGATCGAAAGCACCTGTGTCTGACCCGTATGCCAGCGCCCCTCGCGCGAATTCGGCGGCCGCACAGGATCGAGCGCCGAACGCAGCGGGTCGATCAGGTAGAACTCGAGTTCCGTCGCCACCACCGGCGTCAGCCCGATCTTCGCAAAACCTTTCAGCACATTGGCCAGCACCTGCCGCGGATCGCCGTAGAACCCTTCGCCGTCCGGATCACGCATGCCGAGCAAGACCTGCGCCGTCGGCCGGTTCAGCCAGTTGATGCGTGACAGCGTGCCGGGAATGGGAAAACACAGCCCGTCAGGATCGCCGGTTCCCTGCGCCAGTCCGGCGGCATTCACATCCCGGCCCCAGACATCGAGCGCATAGACAGAACGCGGCATCGCCATGCCCTTTTCCAGCACATCAAGCGCCCGTTCGCGCGGTATCCACTTCCCGCGCGGAACACCGTTCGCGTCGATCACGAAGGCTTCGAGAACCTCGATATCGGGATTGGCATCGAAAAAGGCTTTTGCGTCGGCAACATCATTCATGAAACACCAGAAATTCACTCAAACCATGGGCGCAGCCGCTTCTGTTGAAGCGCGCTAACGGTCGAGGAATCTGGCGTTGTAGATCAGATATCGTGCCAATGTCGCGTCGGCCCGGATAGACCAGTCGAGATCGCCCGGGCATCGTTCCCTTTGATTGTTGAGGAAGCCTAACCCGCCTTTTTGGCAAAAGCCAGCCTGACAACGGCGATCGTCAATCAGGCCCAAACCTGTTAGGCCTAGACCCGTCACGCATTGAACCGCTCCGGCCGATAGGCCGAAATGTCGATCAGCGTCTTTTCACCCAAAATCGCCTCGGCAATCACCTGACCCGTCACCGGCCCGAGCGTCAGCCCGTGATGCGCATGGCCGAAGGCAAACCAAAGTCCCTCATGCCGCGGCGCCTTGCCGATTACCGGCATCATGTCCGGCGTGCAGGGGCGGGCACCCATCCAGGGCTCCTTGTCCAGCCTTTCGCCGAGCGGAAGGATGGAACGCGCCACCGCTTCCGCGCGGGCAAGCTGCACCGGCGTCTTCGGCGCATCGCGGCGGGCAAATTCCGCTCCGGTCGTCAGTCGTATTCCCTGGTTCATCGGCGCCAGAAGATAACCCCGCTCCGCGTCCAGCAGCCAGCCATTGAGCACCGCATTGCCCTTGGGCGCGTAATGCATGTGATAGCCGCGCTTCACCCCGACGAGGAAATTGTAGCCGAGCGGCTTCGTCACCACATCCGACCACGGCCCGAGCGCCACGACGACGTCTTTCGCCTCCACCGTGCCGTCCCCCGCCACGACCCGCCAGCCGCTCGTGGTTCTCGAAAGACTGCGCGCATCGCCCTTCAGCACCTTGCCGCCGAGCTTTTCGAACAGCCGCACATAGGCCTGGCTCAGCGCCAGCGGATCCTTCACCGACCACGGATTTTCCCATCGCAGTGCGCCGGCGAAATCCTTTGAAAGATGCGGCTCCCGCGCCGCCAGATCCTTCGGCGAAAGCGCCTCGAACGCCACGCCGTATTCCCGTGCCAGCCTTTCGGCCTCGCGCAGCTCGCCATCCCGTTTGGCCGGTGTGCGAAAAAGCTCCGTCCAGCCGTTCTTGGCGATCAGGTCCTGCGCGCCGGCTTCCTCGATCAGCTCGTTATGGGTGGAGATCGAATGTTCGATCAGCGGCGCATAGGCGCGGGCGATCAGCTGGTGGCGGGAAAGGTTCGAGTGCCACCAGTATTTCGCCAGGAAGGAAGAGACGGAAGGCATCGCCCGCCAATGGAAATGCGAGTCGATCCGGTTGTTCAGCGCATAGCGCAATATCTGGCCGAACTGCTGCGGAAAGCCATAAGGGACAACACCCTCGCGCTGGATCAGCCCGGCATTGCCATAGGATGTCTCACGACCCGGCTCGCCCCGGTCGACCAGAACCACCGTCTTGCCGCGACGGGCAAGCTGCAAAGCCGTCGAAATGCCGACAATGCCGGCCCCAAGCACGATGACATCCGCAGCCGCCATGATCTTTCGTCTCCAAGCTCACCCGATCACCGGAACATGCCGCTCCGGTGATCCTCGCGCAAACGAAAAATGCAGAATTGGCGGGTGCTTAGCCCTTCAGCGCCTCAGCCGAAATAAAGAATACGGCATCTTGGGATTCCGCCGTTTCCAGCCAGAGGAATTGCAGATGCGGATATTCCTCCTCGAGGATTTCGCGGCCCGAGCCGATCTCGCAGATCATCCCGCCTTCCGGGTTGAGATAATCGCCGGCCTGATCGAGGATCTGGCGCACGAGATCCAGCCCGTCCTCGCCGCCGTCATGCGCCATCGCCGGTTCCGCCTGATGTTCCGCCGGAAAACCGGCCATCGCGGCATGGTCCACATAGGGCGGGTTGGTGATGATCAGGTCATAGGTTCGGCCCTTGAGCGGTGCAAACAGATCTCCCTGATAGAGCGACACCTGTTCTTGAACCTCATGTTCGGCCACATTGATCTTCGCCACTTCCAGTGCGTCCGCCGAAAGATCGACAGCATCGATCGCCGCATTGGGGAAGAATTTTGCCGCCAGAACCGCAAGGCAGCCGGAACCGGTGCAGATATCGACGGCGCTTTCCACCGCGAAAGGATCTGGCAGATAGGCAGAACCCTGCTCGCCGAGATATTCCGAAAATAGGATCTCGCCGATATGCGAGCGCGGCACGATCACCCGCTCGTCGACATGGAAGCGCACGCCCTGAATATAGGAATGGCCGGTAATGTAGGAGGACGGCTTGCGTGTCGAAACCCGCATCTCGATCCGCTCGGCCAGCAGCTTGCGCTCGGAAGGCAGAAGCCGTGCATCGAGAAACGGATCGAGCGCATCGATCGGCAGGTTCAGGCTGTCGAGCAGCAGAAAGGCCGCATCGTCGCCGGCCGTCGTCGTTCCATGCCCGTAACCCAGCTCCGCTGCATTGAAACGGGAAATCGCATAACGCCAGTAATCGCGCAGCGTCACGAGGTCTGTCGTAATATTGTCCTGGCTCACCGGCGTCTCTCTTTGTCGCTGCTGGGTTTTGATCACATCCGGACCATATAGGACTGGACGAAGCCGGGCATAGAATGGCAAGGGCGGATGGGTCAACAGGGAAGGCTGGACAAGATCGGTCCCAAACCCTCTCCACGAGGGGGAGGGCTTAACCCAGCCAAACCGCCGAAACTCCGGTGAGGCAGGGCGGATACCACAGCTTTCCTCCCTCCTTGTGGGGGGCTCGAAGAGCGGGCAGAGACAGGTGGCTCTGCCCCGGCAGCCGGTAGGCCAGAGGGGTGTCCGGAGCGGATAGGTGAGCGGCAGTCTAATCATGTCGCCAAAGGCAGTGTGGAAATGAACGAAAAGCCCCGACGCCCCAAACCCGCGAATAACCGCAGGCCGGCATCCGCCCCCGTCCGCAAACCCGCCCCGTCATCCTCTGGCAAGCGCGTCACGCTTCCCCGTGCCCTGTCGAAACTCGGCTTCTGCTCACGCACCCAGGCCGAAGAGCTGATCCGCGCCGGCCAGGTCAGCGTCAATGGCCGCACAGTCACCGACATCGAAGCCTGGATCGACCTCGATAATGCAAAGCTCGCAGTCGACGGCAAGACGGTTGCGGCTGAAGCGCCCGTCTATCTGATGCTCAACAAACCCCGCGGCCTCGTCACCACCCGCCACGACCCGCAAGGCCGCCCCACCGTTTTCGATTGCCTCAAGCACTTCGACCACACCCATTTGTCGCCCGTCGGTCGGCTCGACAAGGCAAGCGAAGGCCTGCTGCTTTTCACCAACGACACGCAATTCGCCAATGTGCTGCTTGACCCCGAAACGCATGTGCCGAAAACCTATCACGTCCAGATCGACACGCTGGTGGACGACGCGATGCTGAAATCCATGACAAGAGGCATCGAGCAGGACGGCGAAACCTTGAAGGCACGCCGCGCGACCAGACTGCGTGAAGGCGAAAAGAACTCCTGGTTGGAAATAGAACTGGACGAAGGCAAGAACCGCCACATCCGCCGCATGCTCGAAGCTCTCGACATCACCACGCTGCGCCTCATCCGCGTGGCGATCGGCGCTCTCGTTCTCGGCGATCTTGAAAAGGGCGCAGTCCGGGCGTTGAGCGATGCGGAGCTTGGTGATCTGCATCTTCAGGCGAGTATCCGCCCGATAACCCGCTGAAGTATCGACCCGATCCTGCGCTGGCTCTGGTGCAGAAATCCCGCCTGCTGCCAAAGCTTGGAAAAATAAACTCTTTTCCCTATGAGCCTATAGGCGGGCGATCTCTTAACTTGAGCGCGCCTTGGAGTATTTTAGGCCCTCTGAGCGGGATGTGCGCAATTGCCACTGCATCCCGGCCTCCTCGCATTTGAAAGTTCAATAACATGCCCCAGGCAACCTCTTCTCCTGCTCCTTCGAGCCCGAAACCCGTCTATCGCAGCTTCGGTTTTCAGGTCCTGATCGCAATGGTGATCGGCCTTCTTCTTGGCCTCCTGGCGCGCAATATCGGTCCCGATGCCGCCGGTAACCAGAACGGACTGTCCGTAACGCTGCAGACGATCGGCACGCTTTTCGTCCAGCTGCTGCGCGCGCTCGTCCCGCCGCTGATCTTCACCGCCATCGTCGCCTCGATCGCGAACCTCAAGAACCTCAACAATGCGGCGAAACTGGTCTGGCAGACGCTTCTGTGGTTCGCCATCACCGCGCTGATTGCCGTTGTCATCGGCATCGCGCTCGGCCTCATCATTCAGCCGGGCCTCAACACCACCGTCGCCGAGACCGCAGCCAAGGCACCGTCCTCCACCGGCTCGTGGCTGGACTTCCTGAAAGGCCTGGTGCCGGTCAACGTGCTGGGCCTTGAGGCCTCGACCAAGCTTAACAATGGTGCGGCCTCGACCTCGCTGAATTTCAACGTCCTGCAGCTTCTCGTCGTTTCGATTGCCTTCGGCGTCGCGGCGCTGAAGGCCGGCAAGGCGGCCGAACCGTTCCTCGCCTTCAACCAGTCGCTTCTCGCCATCGTACGAAAGATCCTCTGGTGGGTCATCCGCCTGACGCCGATCGGCACGATCGGCCTGCTTGGCCGCGCCGTCGATCAATATGGCTGGACGACTTTGTCCCAGCTCGGCTGGTATGCCGTTGCCGTCTATATCGGCCTGGCGCTGGTGCTTTTTGTCGTCTACCCGGTTCTGCTTGCGGCCCATGGCCTCAACCCGGTGCGTTTCTTCGCGGGCGCATGGCCGGCGATCCAGCTGGCATTCGTTTCCCGCTCGTCGATCGGAACACTGCCCGTCACGGAAACAGTCACCGAAAAGAGCCTCGGCGTTCCGCGCGAATATGCAGCCTTTTCCGTGCCGCTTGGTGCAACAACCAAGATGGACGGTTGCGCCGCCATCTACCCGGCCATTTCAGCGATCTTCATCGCCCAGTTCTACCAGGTCCCGCTCGGCATTCAGGAATATGTACTGATCGTCTTCGTTTCGGTCCTCGGCTCGGCGGCCACCGCTGGCCTGACCGGTGCCGTCGTCATGCTGACGTTGACGCTTTCGACGCTCGGCCTGCCGCTTGAAGGCGTGGGTCTACTGCTCGCGATCGACCCGATCCTCGACATGGGCCGCACCGCGGTCAATGTCGCCGGCCAGGCGCTTGTTCCCACCATCGTCGCCAAGCGGGAAGGCATACTCGATGAAACGGTCTATGCCGGCACCAAACATATCGAAGCGCTCGACCACCACGAAGGCGCCCACGCCTGATGCTCCGGCGGGCCGCCTCGACGGGCGGCCCGTTTGATCTCGGTTGCCTTGCAAAATCGAGGCGGCCCGTGAATGCCGCCTGCGCTTCGGGCAGATCCGTTCATGCCTACTCGCAAAAGGTCTGGCCGTTGAACTTGAAGCAGTTTCCTGATGATCTGGGTGTGCTGACGTTTCCATTCCCGCGGGGCGGCTTCGGAGGCGCTGACTGAGAGATGATGCGCGTCTTGCGCTTTGCCGGATTTTGTGGTCCGGTTTGGCCTTGCGGCATTGTCGAGGGTAGGGTCTGTTTCACGGATGGCGCTGCTGGTTCGGTCGCGGCTGGTTTCATACCATTCACTGCTCCGCTCGCGATCGGCCCGCCCACCACGCCCGGTGGGCTATCCGCTTCGTTTGACGCGTCCAGCTTGGCAAGTGAGGGACCGATCACCATGTCTCCGCCGCCTGCTGGCGGAATAAATCCATATGAAGGATTCAGCGGAAAATCCTTGGTATATTGCGGGCTATGACGCGTCACATAGGAGATCACGTCTGATCCGGTAACGTAACCATCGTCATTTCGGCTCCCTTCGTCGAATGCGCCGACAAGCAGCGCGCTGAACACGCCCGATGGAACTTCCTGATCCTCATTTCCGGCAGTCAGGAATTGCCGCACATGCTTCTTGACGTTTTCACCGAAGATATAACCCATCGCATTCGGTGGCGGCGGCAAGCCGAGCGTGGATAAAATCCCGCCGGCATTACACGCTTCAAGTGCAAAGAATGCATGTTTGATGGTCATCGCGGAGGCAAGCTCAGTCAGTCGCGAAATCGGAATTGCGGATCGGTAAAACCCTTGAGGATTGGTGCTGGGATCGCCGGCGTCCACGGGAACAAGGAAAGTCCGTGTCCCCGCATCGTCATCTGATGTCCCTAGTGATGTGCCATGGCCGAAATAGTAAAACAGAAGGCGAGTTTGGTTCCGGTATCCGATATTCGATAGGATTTCACTCAGAAGAAGTTGGAACTGCTGCCCCTTCAGGTCGCGCCAGATCATCACATGATAACCGCGAGCTTCGAGTGCTTTCCTCAAGATGGAAGCGCTACGCTCTCCCTGCACAACGGTTGGCGACCAGCCATTTGAATATTTCCCCTGGATGATGAGAACAGCGTAGCTTTCGTCATATATCGTCCTGGCGACACCCTTCGGATCCTTGATGATCATGGCGGTAGAGCCGTTTCCCGGAGTTTGATATTGAGGCTGGACGCTCCAGGTCATTTCGAAATTCTGGGCCAATGCAGGAGAGCTGCAGACACCCAGAAACAGGACGATCCGCAGAGCGACGAGGCCCAGGGAGTGGAGCTCACCCATCTCTCAGGCCTCTTGTTGTCCTGATCGAAACAAGTTCCAGTTCGTTCTTGATGTTGAGCGACTTCACGTTGAAAGTATGCTCGCGGTTTCTGTTGAACTGATTGCCCCCCAACACGTCTACATGGTGCGGCTGGCGAGGGGTCGCGCGGTCGAAGAACGCCACATGTCCGTGGGCAGGATCCGATTTATTCGTAAAGACGGCAATATCGCCTCGTCTGGCCGCAGTTGGTGGCCAGCTATCCCTCTTGTTCCACACTTCCGTGCCCCAGCCGTCATTTCTGACGAATGATTGTGATGCAGCGCTATTCGTTCCCGGTATCGCCGGTGATGAATTCTGAAGGCACCAGTTCACAAAGGCTGAACACCAAGGCGTCGTGTCCCCGGCGGGCTGAGTTCTTGTCGAGGCAAAGAATAAAACGATCACAGGGTTCGCAAGCGTGGGGCGCGCAGGATTTGGCTCAGGCCAGGCGATCTGAAACTCGGCGGGAAGCGAAGTGACGAAATATCGGGCGATGTCATAGGGACGCACGCCCTTTCGTGCCTCGTCAAGGTGATCCTGTGCCTCCTTCCACAGCGGTGACGATGCAGGCGGAATGATCCGACCAAGTGTGATCGGGTTTGACTCGCTGATTGCGTCCTTAAGCAAAGCCTCCCAGCTGTCATCCGCCCTGGCAGAAGCAGCTGTCACGATGGCCAATGCGGATTGTACGAGAAACACTCGACGCGTGCGCATGGATATCCCCCCATATTAAGTTGAGGTTCAGCCAAGCCGCCTCGCGAAAGCTGCCGACCACAACCAATGCGAATATTCTATCCAATCATATCCCATTTGATTGAGAATTAGAATATGATGTTGTACGGATGAAGCTTGTTGGTTTTGCTCGGCATGTGATGCGGCACAACCGGCCTTTCCCATATTGCTTATGTCGACACTTGAGGTTGGTGCGATCGCCTTTGATGGAAAAAGAATTCCTAGCGGCAGAAACACGTATCCATCGCAAGACGGGGAACAGGCGGGGGGACCCATGAGGCTGATATCTATTGCGAGTGCTCTCTTTGCTTTGGCGATGCCCGTTACGGCCGTCGGTCAAAACGATATTCAAGCGCAACTGAAAGGCCACTCGATCGTGATGCGCTACACTGAGGTCGTTCAGGGGAGACGCAGGACGGCTAGAATTGTGTGGAACCAGGAGATTTATATATCTTCACGGGGACGTCTCTTCGTTCGTGTGAATGCGGAGGGGAAAGGGCGCACTGCGAGGCATGAAATAGCACCCGGCTCTGAGAACTCTGGTGGGGCAACTCCATTCAGATGGACTGAGAATGGATTGGCTAGAGGATGGCGCGATCGCAGAGGCCGTATGGTGCGTCAGACGATCGAAATATCGAGATCGGGCACGGGCTTCACCTGCAGGGCCACTATCACACGTTCCGCCTTTGCGTCCGGATCCGATCACCAAATCTGCAGGGTCGTCGTCGGAAATCCGCTGGGAGGAAAATAGGCGAAAATAGCTGCACCGGCGCCAAGCCTAACCGCGTTGCCAAAACCGACAAGGCACACCGAGGCGAGAAAAAGGAAACGCCTCGTGTTTCTTCGCGAACTCTAGGCATCTGGATATTTGTAAGAAAGATTGGCTGGGGAACCTGGATTCGAACCAAGATTAACGGAGTCAGAGTCCGTCGTTCTACCGTTGAACTATTCCCCAGCAGGAAGCGGCGCTTGGCCGGTTCGTCGGTGTGCGGCGCTTATAGCCAAACCTTCGCGACTTGCAAATAGTTTTTTCCGAAAAATTTGCAGCATGTTGAGTTAGCCACTTTTGGTCGCCGTTCGGAAAAAGACATTGGCGAATTGCGCTTGCGCTGTTATCCTTGGCGCAACGAAGCAATCAGACGCAGCAGCACGCCTTTTGGAGGCGGTGCGCCGCGAAATGGATAGAACGACCAATGGACCCCGATAGCGGCCGTATGCCGCCAGATGGCGGGGCGTCGGCCGGAGAGCGTGGGGCAGAAAAGCGGCCCCGTCGCAGGAAAGGGAAGCGCGGCGGCAAAAACCGCAATGCGAACGCTTCCCAACACGCGTCATCAGCCGTTCAGGCTGACCCGGCCGCGCGCCCAGAGAAAAAGCAGGACTCGTCAAGACAGGACGTGGCTAAACGCGATGCCGGGAAATCGGATGTCGCGAAGCAGGACCAGCCTGCGCGCAAACGCAAGCGCAGGCGCTCCAGATCTCATTACGGCGCATCGTCCGATCACATGTCACAGGCTGCAGCCGGTGCTGCAGGACATTCCGGTGGCAAGCCGCATGTCGATGCTCGAGGCGGATCATCCCATTCTGCAGGCGCATCGAATGCCGGCGCAAGCGCGCAGCAGCCCCATCATGCGGGTGTCGAAGGCGCATCGCGGAATGAGGGCAAAAATCACGGCGGCCAGTCTCACGGCGGTCAGTCTCACAACGGCCAGTCTCATGGCGGTAGAGGGCGTGATCGGCGCAAGAAGAACCGGGCGGGTCGCGGCCTCCAGGGGCGTCCCCTCACACAGGCAAAAGGCGCTCTGAACGGTGTTTCGCAGCCTGCGTTGACGCGGGCGATGTCGTCCTCCGAGCAGGGCAACAGCATCACCCCGGCGCTTCAGTCGGTCGAAGCGACGCTTCCCTTCCACGACGATCTTTATGCCGCGCTCGATCTCGGCACCAACAATTGCCGCCTGCTGATCGCCCAGCCGACGCGTCCCGGCCATTTTCGTGTCGTCGATGCGTTCTCGCGCATCGTGCGCCTGGGCGAAGGGCTGGCAGCCACCGGTCGGCTGTCGAACGACGCGATGGACCGTGCCGTCGAGGCTTTGCGCATCTGCGCCCTGAAGCTCGCCGCCAAGCCGATCCGCAAGATGCGGTTGATCGCAACGGAAGCCTGCCGCGCCGCCGCAAACGGCGAGGAATTTCTGGCGCGGGTGACTGCCGAAACCGGTCTTGAGCTGGAAATCATCGATCGTGAGACAGAGGCGCGGCTTGCCGTTTCCGGCTGTTCTTCGCTCGTGGGGCGCGAGGCGCGTTCGATCGTGCTGTTCGATATCGGCGGTGGCTCGTCGGAAATTGCCGTCATCCGCATCGCCGACAATCGCTCATCGCGGCTTGCCAACCATATCACGCACTGGACCTCGCTGCCCGTCGGCGTCGTCACTCTGTCGGAGCGTTATGGTGGTCGCGATGTGACGCCGGATGTCTTCGAGGCGATGATCTGCGAGGTTCAGGGCATGCTGGCAAAATTCGATTGCCCGCCGCCTGAGGCTGCTGACAACGGCAGCGACTACGATTTCCACCTTATCGGCACATCGGGCACGGTGACGACGCTTGCCGGGGTCCATCTCGATTTGCCGCGTTATGACCGTCGCAGGGTCGATGGCCTGTGGTTGTCGGATGCGGAAGTCACCGCCATGCAGGCAAAGCTGCTCTCATGGGATTTTGCCGGTCGTGCCGCCAATCCGTGCATTGGCCCCGATCGGGCTGATCTAGTGCTCGCCGGCTGCGCCATTCTGGAGGCGATCCGCCGCCGTTGGCCAAGCCCCAGGATGCGGGTTGCCGATCGCGGGCTGCGCGAAGGGCTTTTGACCGATATGATGGCCGATGATGGCGTCTGGCGGCGCATTCGCTCGAGGAGATCGGGCTCGACAGGTTCCGGAGAGGTTTTGAGACGGCGATGACGAAGACACCGGTCGGAATAAACAGAACAGGGCGAAAGCTCGGCCAGAAGGTCAAGAAGGGCAAGCTGAAGGCGTCTTCACGCCGTTGGCTGGAGCGCCATATCAACGATCCTTACGTCCAACGGGCAAAGCTCGAGGGTTATCGCGCCCGCGCGGCCTTCAAGCTGCTCGAGATCGATGAAAAGCACCAGATCCTGAAAGGCGCCCGTCGCATCATCGATTTGGGCGCAGCACCTGGCAGCTGGTCGCAGATCGCCGCCAAGGTGACGAACTCGACGGACGAGGATCCGCGCGTCGCCGCCATCGACTTCCTCGAGGTCGATCCTTTGCCGGGCGTAAAAATTCTGCAGCTCGACTTTCTCGATGACAGCGCGCCTGCGCTTCTGAAGGAAGCGATCGGCGGAGTGCCGAACCTCGTGCTTTCCGACATGGCGGCGCCGACGACCGGCCATCACCGGACCGACCACCTGCGCACCATGCATCTGTGCGAAGTCGCGGCGCATTTCGCCATCGAGGTTCTGGCCGAAGGCGGCCACTTCCTGGCCAAAACCTTCCAGGGCGGCACGGAAAAGGATCTGCTGGATCTCCTGAAGAAGAACTTCAAGCAGGTTATCCATGTAAAACCCGCGTCCTCGCGTCAGGAATCGGTCGAGATGTTCCTGCTTGCCAAGCACTTCAAGGGTCGCAGGGCAGAGGATGCCGACGCAGAAGTCGTTTCCGAGACGTCTGACGACTGATCCTTATTCTCCCGCTTCCGGCTGTGTGTCAGCCGGTCGCCGGCCCCGGTGGCCGGAAACATCCGCCCCTGTCAGCGGATCGAGCTTGATGAGCGGAATGATCGAAAACAGCGAGACCGCTGCCACGATGAAGAAGGCAAGGTGAAAATCTGCCAGCTGCAGATGGCTGCCTGAAAACATCGACGACATTTCCAGGATGAAGGCGGCAAAGGCGACGCCAAGCGCAAGGCTGACCTGCTGCAGCGCGGATGCCATGGAAGTCGCCTGGCTCGCCAGTTCGTCGGAAATCTCCGAATAACCGAGTGCGTTGACGCCGGTAAAGAACAGCGAGCGGAACAGGCCTGCAGCCAGAAGCGCGCCGATGATCCAGATATGCGGCGTCTCGGGCGTGAAGAACCCGTTCACCGCCGTCATGGCCGCGCCGAGAACGCCGGCGACCATCAGTGCCGTGCGGAAGCCGGTGACGGCAAATACCCGCCGTGCCACGAACTTCACGGTCAGCGCGCCGATCGCACCTGAAAAAGTGATAAGGCCGGATTGGAACGGATTGAGCCCGAAACCGAGCTGCAACATCAGCGGCATCAGAAAGGGGATCGCACCGGTGGCAATCCGAAACAGCGTGCCACCCGTTGTCGAGGCCCTGAATGCCCGGTCGTTGAAGATCTTCAGGTTCAGGATCGGGTGAGGATGCAGCCTTGCATGACGCACATAAAGAAAGCACGCGGCAAAGCCGGCAAGCGTCGCGCTGATCCCGACCGCGGGCGGTAGCGCCGGCAGGCCGATTACCGAAAGCCCGAAGACGACGCCGGAGGCCGCGACGGATGTCAGCAGGAAGCCAGTCCAGTCCATCCTGGCGGTTCCCATCGGCGGCACTTCGGGCAGGTATCTGCCGGTGAGGTAAAGCCCGATCACCCCGATCGGGACATTGATGATGAAGATCCAGTGCCAGGAAAAATAGGTGGTAATAAAGCCACCGATCGGCGGCCCCGTCAGCGGCCCGACAAGCGCCGGTATGGTCAAAAGCGCCATGGCGGAAACGAGATCGCTGCGCTTTGTTGTGCGCAAGAGAACCAGGCGCCCGACCGGCGTCATCATTGCCCCGCCCATGCCCTGTAGAAACCGTGACATGACGAACTGGACGACAGAATCGGAGATCGCGCAGAGGATCGATCCGATGATGAAAACGCAGATCGCCAGCCGGAACACTTTCTTCGCGCCGAACCGGTCCGACATCCAGCCGCTGATCGGGATGAACATCGCAAGCGCCACCATATAGGAGGTTAGCGCCAGCTTGAGCGTGATCGGGCTGACGCCGAGATCGTTGGCGATTGTCGGAAGTGCGGTGGCGATCACAGTCGAATCCATGTTCTCCATGAACAGGGCGACAGCGAGGATGAGTGGAATGATACGATTCATGAAGACGGATGCCGTTATCTGACAGGCCCGAGGGACAAGAGGCCTGTAAACCTCCAAATCCGTTCTGCCAATGGACGTTCCGCGCCTTTTTGTTCATCGCGTCTATCGGGCTAGGTGTCACGTCTGCGTGAAAACGCGATTTTGAGCCATGATCATCGTCAACTTTTCGCTCGGGCGCGCTAACTTCGCGCCGACATCATTCGTCATGAGGGAACGGGATATGGCTGGAAACGGTATCGGAAGAAGAACTTTGCTGGGCACTGCGGGCTTCACGGTCCTCGGCGTACCGGCAATCATCGGCAACCGGGCGGCCTTCGCCCAGGACAGCAGCAAAGCGAGCAGCAATTTGGCAATCGATCGTGTTACCCCGCCCGATCTTCATAAGTTCAAGGTAGGCAGTTTCGAGGTTCTTGTCGTCAAGGATGGCGCACGCCCGTCCGGCGTCCCGAACGAAACCTTCGGCACCAACCAGTCCGCTGAAACCGTCGGCGCGCTGCTGTCCGACAATTTCCTGCCGACCGACCAGTTCGTCAACGGCTTCTCGCCGACCCTGATCGACACCGGGTCCGACGTTATCCTGTTCGACACCGGTTTCGGCCAGTCCGGTCGTGCGCAGGGTGCAGGCCGCCTGATCGAAGGCATGGCCGCTGCCGGTTACATGCCGGCGGACGTCACCATCGTCGTTCTGACCCATCTGCATGGCGATCATATCGGCGGCCTGATGGAAGATGGAAAGCCGGCCTTCGAAAATGCCCGATATGTCGTCGGCCAGAAGGAATACGATTTCTGGACCGATACTGCGCGTGTCGGCACACCTGCCGAAGGTGGCCACAAGGGCGTGCTCGCCAACGTTAAGCCGCTTGCCGAAAAGATCACCTTCATCGGTGATGGCGCAGATGTCGTCTCCGGCATCACCAGCATGGCAGCTTTCGGCCACTCGCCGGGCCACATGATCTTCAACGTCGAATCCGCCGGCAAGCGCCTGATCCTGACCGCCGATACGGCAAACCATTTCGTGCTGTCGCTGCAGCGCCCGGATTGGGAGGTGAAGTTCGATATGGACAAGGCCGCCGCCGCCGCAACGCGCAAAAAGGTGTTCGACATGGTCGCCACCGACAAGGTCGCCTTCCTCGGCTACCACATGCCTTTCCCGGCCGTCGGTTATGCCGAAAAGCAGGAGACGGGTTACCGCTTCGTGCCGAAGAGCTATCAGTTCGATATCTGATCGTTTCGGAACATAGCTTATGAGCTATGCAAACCCGGGTGGGCTGCCTCCCGGGTTTTTTCTATTCCCTAACTGTCATTAACGTGTTACCAGCCCTCGCCAACTTCCATGTATTTCATGCAGAAGCAACCGGATGAAGGATTTCCTTTTCCCGGAGGATTCTGCCTATCCAACTGAAGGAACTGGCAATGGCACGCATCGTAATCTCGGCAACCGGCGCGGAAGCGCTAACCTTTGACGACGTGCTTCTCCAGCCGGGGCACTCGGAAATCATGCCGGGTCAGACCAATATCTCCACTCGCATAGCCAAGGATATCGACCTGTCGCTGCCGATCCTGTCTTCGGCCATGGACACGGTCACCGAAAGCCGTCTGGCAATCGCCATGGCGCAGTCGGGCGGCATGGGCGTCATCCACCGCAACCTGACCCCGATCGAACAGGCCGAGGAAGTCCGCCAGGTCAAGAAGTTCGAAAGCGGCATGGTCGTCAACCCGGTCACGATCGGCCCGGATGCGACGCTGGCAGAAGCTCTGTCGCTGATGAAGGCGCATGGCATTTCCGGCATTCCGGTCGTCGAAAACGGTGGTCGTCCGGGCCGTCTGGTCGGTATTTTGACCAACCGCGACGTCCGTTTCGCGTCTGATCCGAACCAGAAGATCTTCGAACTGATGACCCGCGACAACCTTATCACCGTAAAGGATGGCGTTGAGCAGGCCGAGGCCAAGCGCCTTCTCCATTCGCACCGCATCGAAAAGCTGCTGGTGGTAGATAACGAAGGTCGCTGCATCGGTCTCATCACCGTCAAGGACATCGAGAAGTCGCAGCTCAATCCGAATGCGGCCAAGGATGCCCAGGGCCGTCTGCGTGCCGCCGCCGCCATCTCCACCGGCGACGATGGCGTTGAACGCGCCGAGCGCCTGATCGATGCCGGCGTCGATGTCATCGTCGTCGATACCGCCCACGGTCATTCCCAGAAGGTTCTCGACGCCGTTGCCCACGTCAAGAAGATGTCAAACGCCATTCGCATCATCGCCGGCAATGTCGCGACAGCCGAAGGTACCAAGGCACTGATCGATGCTGGCGCTGACTGCATCAAGGTCGGTATTGGCCCGGGCTCGATCTGCACCACCCGCGTTGTCGCAGGCGTCGGCGTTCCGCAGCTCGCAGCCGTCATGGCGGCTGTCGAGGAAGGCAACAAGCACGGTATCCCGGTCATCGCTGACGGTGGCCTGAAATTCTCCGGCGACGTTGCCAAGGCTATCGCCGCCGGTGCTTCGGCCGTCATGGTCGGCTCGCTGCTCGCCGGTACCGATGAAAGCCCGGGCGAAGTTTACCTCTACCAGGGCCGTTCCTTCAAAGCCTATCGCGGCATGGGCTCTGTTGGCGCCATGGCGCGCGGCTCGGCAGACCGTTATTTCCAGGCGGAAGTACGTGATACGCTGAAGCTCGTTCCGGAAGGCATCGAAGGCCAGGTTCCCTACAAGGGCCCGGTCTCGGCCGTGCTGCACCAGCTCGCCGGTGGTTTGAAGGCTGCCATGGGTTATGTCGGCGGCAAGGACATCAAGGATTTCCAGGAAAAGGCGACCTTCGTGCGCATTTCCGGTGCCGGTCTTCGCGAAAGCCATCCGCATGGCGTGACCATCACCCGCGAAAGCCCGAACTATCCGGGCGTAAGCTCTTAAGTCTGACGGGAAACTCTCCACCGATTTCAAGCGGGCCGGGCATTCAACCCGGCCCGTTTTCGTGCCAGAAGGTCGGAAACGTTGTAGGAGTATTACCCGATGATGACCGACACGACCGCCATGTTCTGGCCGATGATCGCCCACGCCTTTCTGGTCTTCATCCTCTATTACCTGCTGTCGATGCGCCGCGGCGCAGCCGTCAGCTCAGGCAGCGTAGATATCCGCCAGTTCAAGGAAAATCTCTCCGAACCGGCCGAAAGCCTGCTGGTCCATAACAACCTGAAGAACCAGTTCGAGCTGCCGATGCTTTTCCACGCCGGCGTGCTGGCGATCTTCATCTGCAATGCCGACAACATCATCACCATTGCGCTTGCCTGGATCTTTGTGATTTCGCGTTACGCGCATTCCTATGTGCACATCACAAGCAACCGGCTGCTTCTGCGCCGCCCGCTGTTCATGCTCGGCTTCATGGCGACAGTGCTGATGTGGGGCTGGCTGGCAATCTGGCTCGCCACCTCCTGAGACCTTTCCGCTCTCACGCACCCATCTTTTGTCACGCATAAGTGTAGCGCGGCTCTTCCGCGCTTCATCGCCTTGTCCGGCTGCTGCCCTACCTTCTTTCGCCTGTAGCGAGAGGAGCAGGCAATATGGACAAGGAGCCCAAAGTCACCCAGGCGATGATCAACGCCTATGACGAATACACGCATCTTCATCTCGACCGTCGCAGGTTCATGGAGAGGCTGACGGCACTCGCCGGATCCGGCGCCGCAGCGGCAGCGATCGCCCCCATGCTCGCTGCCAACGGCGCCCGCGCTGCGATCGTCGAGCCAAACGACGATCGGCTGATGACGCAGGACGTGACCTTTCCCGGTTCGACCGGCGAGATGAAGGCCTATTGGGCCAGTCCGAAGTCGGCGACCGCCCCGCTCGGCTCCATCATCGTCATTCACGAAAATCGCGGCCTCAACGAACATATCCGCGATGTCTCTCGCCGCGCGGCGTTGGAAGGCTTCAACGCGCTGGCCGTGGATTTTCTTTCTCCGCTCGGCGGAACGCCCATGGATGAGGACAAGGCGCGCGAAATGTTTTCGACGCTTGATCCTGCACAGACTGCGGCCGATGGCGAAGCGGCACGTATCTGGCTTTCTAAACATGAAGGCGCCAACGACAAGGTCGGCGCTGTCGGCTTCTGCTGGGGCGGTGGTCTCGTCAACCGCATGGCGGTCAACTCGCCGGACCTGAATGCCGGCGTTGCCTATTACGGCCAGCAGCCGCCGGCCGCCGACGTCCCAAAAATCAAGGCGCCGCTGATGCTGCATTACGGCGGTCTCGACGAGCGCATCAATGCCGGCATCCCCGCTTATCGCGAGGCGCTGGAAAAGAACGGCAAGAGCTTCGAGATTTTCGTCTATGAGGGCGTCAACCACGCCTTCAACAACGACACCTCGGCCGCCCGTTATAACAAGGCAGCCGCAGATCTCGCCTGGAGCCGAACGACCGGCTTTTTCAGGAAGTATCTCGCCTGACACCAATCTTGCCACACACATGTGTAGCAGCCTTGCGACAGAAGCGGCGGCGGCAAACCCGCCGACGTTGACATGTGTCAGTTCGGCTTCTTTTCTCTCCACGGTCGCGGCGAGCAAGCGCTCAGCCGAATGTCATCGCTTGTGAGGAGGATGAAATGGCATCAACAATGAAGGCCGCCGTCGTACGTGCATTCGGAAAGCCGCTCGTCATCGAGGAAGTGGCGATCCCCGATCCAGGCCCGGGTCAGGTCCTGATAAAATACGAAGCAACAGGTGTCTGCCACACCGATCTTCATGCCGCCAATGGCGATTGGCCGGTCAAGCCCAATCCGCCTTTCATTCCCGGCCATGAGGGCGTCGGCTATGTCGCCAAACTCGGTGCCGGCGTCTCCCGTATCAAGGAAGGCGATCGCGTGGGCGTGCCGTGGTTACACACCGCCTGCGGCGCATGCTCGCCTTGCCGCACCGGCTGGGAAACGCTCTGCGGCAGCCAGCAGAATACCGGTTATTCCGTCAACGGCACGTTTGCGCAATATGGTCTGGCCGATCCGGATTTCTGTGGCCGCCTGCCGGATAATCTCGAATTCGGCGCAGCCGCTCCCGTGCTCTGCGCCGGCGTCACCGTCTATAAGGGGCTGAAGGAAACTGAGGTCCGGCCCGGCGAATGGGTGGTCATCTCCGGCGTCGGCGGCCTCGGCCATATGGCGGTTCAATATGCCAAAGCCATGGGAATGCATGTTGTGGCCGCCGATATTTTCGATGAAAAGTTGGATCTGGCGAAAAAGCTTGGCGCAGACATCACAGTCAATGGCCGCGATGCCGATGCCATCAAGCAGGTGCAGAAGGCGACCGGCGGCGTGCATGGCGCGCTGGTTACCGCCGTTTCGCCCAAGGCGATGGAGCAGGCCTACGGATTCCTGCGCTCCAGGGGCACGATGGCGCTGGTCGGCCTGCCGCCGGGTTATATCTCGCTGCCGGTCTTCGATACGGTTCTGAAGCGCATCACTGTGCGTGGCTCCATTGTCGGCACCCGTCAGGATCTTGAGGAATCGCTGGTCTTTGCTGGGGAAGGCAAGGTTGCCGCGACTTTTTCCTGGGACAAGCTGGAAAACATAAACGCCATTTTCCACCGCATGGAAGAGGGTAAGATCGATGGCCGTATCGTCCTAGACCTCGCGGCCTGATCCAGTATCGGGCGAGGGGCGCTCAGCGCCTCTCATTTCTGCTTCGGGGCTGTCTCGATAATCGCTGCCGCCAGGGCAGACATGTCCTCTGAACGCCCGCTGGATTTTCGCCATATCAATCCGATCTCGCGAGAAGGAGCGGGATCGGCAAACGGCACGATTATCAGGTTGTTTCGGGCGGTTTCCGAGGCCAGCGCCATTTCGGGGATCAACGTCATTCCCATGTCATGGGATACCATCTGCAGCAGCGTCGACATTGAGGTTGCGCCGAAATTGACGAGGCTCCTTTTGCCTGCGGCACTGCAGACTGCAAGCGCCTGGTCGCGCAGGCAGTGCCCTTCTTCAAGCAACAGCAGCCGGTCGGCATCCACCTGATTTTCCGTCATCGGCGAGGTCAGCACCTCCCGGTCGTTCTTCGCCATCGCCATGAAGAACCGGTCGGCGAACAAGGGCCTGACCTCAAGCGTCTCTGCTTCCACCGGCAGCGCCGCGATCACAGCGTCTAGACGCCCGTCGAGAAGTTCGGCAACCAGCCGGTCGGTCACCGTCTCCTTCAGCTCGATCTCTATTTCCGGATAGGCTTTACGCAGATGCGGGATCAGTTTCGGCACCAGATAGGGCGCGACCGTCGGAATGATGCCGATGCGGATCGGCCCGGCCAGGACACCGCTCTTGCGTCGCGCTGTTTCTTCCAGCTCGTTGACGGCGCCAAGGATGACACGGATGCGTGCCAGCACAGCCTCGCCCTTGGCGGTCAAAAGCACGCCGGCGCGATTGCGCTCCACCAGTTGCGCGCCCAGATGATCTTCCATTTCCATGATCTGGGTTGAAAGCGCCGGCTGGCTGACATGCACCATCGTCGCCGCCTTGCCGAAATGCCGCGTGGCAGCAAGCGCCTCGAAATAGCGCATCTGGCGAAGTGTGAGCATGATAAGAAATTCCAATCCAACGGCGACCATGCCGCACCTCAAGATTATGAGATGCGGGTGTCTTCTTCAACCGTTACAGCATGTCTCCCGAAAGTGCTCACCGGTTTCGGGATAAAGACATGCGCAAAAACAGAGAGCTAAAGCACGGCAAGCGAATCTGAAAGATCGCGACGTGCTTTAGCAGCCGCGTTGGAAAATGAAACGCTGACGGTGATCTCACCACCCCGTCATCACTTGGCCCGATCGAGCTCGCGCCTGCCGGGCAAAGCTCTTCACCTCTCCGTCCAGATCGTCGGGCAGGGCGGCAGGCGAGATGTTGTCGAGGCAGGCGGTGATATGGTCGGTGATCGCGTTCATCAACGACGGAGAAAGCCCCGGCCGCTTCATCAGGCCGATCTGTACCGGTGGCAGCGGCGGAAAACCGTCTGCGGCCGTCAGAACCTTCATCCCCGGCCGAAGCGCGGATTCCGGCAGAACTGAAACGGCCATGCCGGCGAGGATCGCAGCCGCAATGACGGTCGAAGACCAGCTGGTGAACAGAACCTGATATTCGCGCCCGTCCGCATCCAGTGCCGAACAGGCAAGCTGTCGCCACAGACAGTCACGACGTCCCACCGCAAGCGGCACCGGCGCATCGTCCTTCAGCGGATGGTTGGCTGATGCGACCCAGCACAGCGGCTCGGTGCGCACCACATCTGAGATCCGTTGCCGCGGGTTATGGGTGACGAGCGCGATATCGAGTTCGCCCCGCGCCATCTTTTCGCCGAGGCTGACCGACGGCTCGCAGACGATATAGAGTTCCACATTCGGATGCGTCTTGGCAAACCGGCCGATGATTTCCGGCATGTAGCGATCGGCATAATCGTCGGGAGTGCCGATCCGGATCGTGCCCTCCAGCCGGTTGTCGTCGAAGGCGGCGATCGCCTCGTTGTTCAGCCGGATGATGCGCCGGGCGTAATTCATCAGCTTCTCGCCCTCGGCGGTCAGGCGGTTGCCGCGCCCGTCCTTGGCAAAAAGCTGCTTACCGATCCGCTCTTCAAGCCTGCGCATCTGCATCGACACGGCAGATTGCGTCTTGAACACCCGGTCCGCAGCCTTGGTGAAGCTGCCGGTGTCGATAATGGCGATGAAAGTATGCAGCTGGTCGATATCGAGAGGAGCGGACATGAGCGTCATCCATCAGTGAACTTGATAATCATCATTAGAAACATTCGTTGGACTGATCAATACGATTAACCGATAACACCTGCAATTCTCGAACAGAGGCGCTGTCGCAAACGGCGCAAATGTCTCACCGGCAATCCGCCCGCATTGGCAGTCGGAAAGCCTTTGACCGTGCCCGATGAAAGGATACCCCGATGAGCACGACCGAATGCGGAACCGATTTGAAGCTTGTGAAGGCTCCGGCCACAGCGCAGTCTGCAATTTTCCAGACGGCCGTGTTCGTGCGCATCAAATCCGCATGGCGCGCCATCCGTAACCGCATTGCGGCACATCCGCTTTTTGAACTGGATGATCATATGCTCGACGATATCGGACTTAGCCGCCGTGATGTCGTGACCGCACTTGATCGTTCCGCCGCGCTGGATGATCCGTCTCTGCTTCTGGCAAGAGCCGCTCGCGAGCGCGCCCGCACGCGGTTCGCCCGGCCGCCAGCTCGCTGACCGCGTGCATCAATTCGAGTATGATTTTCCCCGCAGGGTAAGCCAATAACCCTGCCTCTTGCCCGGCCGGACACCCGCGCCGGGCCTTTTTTTATTTTGTGTAGAGCAAAGAAAAGCCCGCCGAAGCGGGCCTTTTCATCAATACTGGTATTCGTCGAACACCGGCTCCACCGAGCTATTCCAGCGGCCGTTGAACAACCCGAGCAGGTCGTCAGCAAGCGTCGCCTTCTTCGCCAGCACTTCCTCGAGTGGCTGCAGGAACACACTTTCGTCCTGGCCGTCGCCGTTCAGTTTCGCCCGCGCCTTGAGGCCAGCCGTCGAAATCCGGACTGTATCGCGCGCCACATCCAGAACCGGACGGCCCTTGATCGTCGCGGCGAGACCCTGTGCCGGAACGGCATCGCGCATCGCCACGACATCCTCGAATGTCCAGTCTGCTGTCAGCGCCTCGGCTTCGGCAAGTGCTGCATCGTCATAGAGCAGGCCGACCCAGAAGGCCGGCAGTGCGCAGATCCGGCGCCACGGGCCACCGTCTGCGCCGCGCATTTCAAGAAAACGTTTCAGACGAACGTCGGGGAAAAGCGTCGAGAGGTGGTTCGTCCAGTCGCCCATGTTCGGCTGCCAGTCGGCCACTTCGCCCTTCAGCGCGCCGGCCATGAACTGGCGGAAGGTCACATGCGTGCAGTCGTGATATTTGCCGTCGCGAACGATGAAATACATCGGCACGTCGAGCGCCCATTCGACATAATGGTCGAAACCGAAATCCGCATCGAAGACGAAGGGCAGGGTGCCGGAGCGCCGGTTGTCCGTATCGCGCCAGATATCGCCGCGCCAGGAGAGAAGACCGTTCGGCTTGCCTTCGGTAAACGGTGAGGAGGCAAAGAGCGCGGTCGCGATCGACTGCAGCTTCATCGACACCCGCATCTTGGCGGCCATATCGGCCTCGGAGGAAAAGTCGAGGTTCACCTGGATCGTGCAGGTGCGGTACATCATGTCGAGCCCCTTGGCGCCGACCTTCGGCATGTAGCGGGTCATGATGTCGTAGCGGGATTTCGGCATCCGCGGCGTCTCGGCCAGCGACCACTTCGGGCTGCCGCCGAGGCCAAGGAAACGGATGCCCATCGGCTCTGCGATCTCTTTGACCAGCGCCAGATGCTTGTTGGATTCCTTGCAGGTCTCGTGGATCGTTTCCAGCGGCGCGCCGGACAGTTCGAACTGCCCGCCGGGCTCGATCGAGATCGCGCCCATCCCGGACTGTTCACCAAGCCCAATGACGTTTTCGCCGTCCATGATCGGCTCCCAGCCGAGCCTTTCCTGCATGCCCTTCAAAAGCGCGGAAATGCTGGCATCGCCGAAATAGGGAACCGGGCTGTTATCCTTGCGGAAGAACACGAATTTCTCGTGTTCCGTTCCAATGCGGAACTTGTCTTTCGGGCGCGAGCCCTGTGCCAGATAGGCGGAAAGCTCGGAGACCGAGGAAAGTGGTGTCTGGTCGGTCGTGTCGCGCGCCATGAAAATACCTTGGTCGGAATGTCTGATTGATAAGCCAGACTGATTATCGTCCGGCTGATTGGACTGGATTCATCTGCGGTGCAAGCGAATTTGTTTCAAGATCAGTTCAGAAAAACAGTGCCATCTGTTGCGCTTTGGCAAGCCTGCAATGGCCGTCCTTTACTTCCAATCCCCGATCGCGGCCTGAATGACCGCCAGTGCCGCAACCGCCGCCGTATCGGCCCGTAGGATCCGCGGCCCGAGCGGTATCGCCGTCACGTAGGGCAGCGAGCGCAAGAGGCTGCGTTCCTCCTCCGAAAATCCGCCCTCCGGGCCAACCAGAAGCGCAAGCTTTTTCTCTTTTACCTTGGCCAGAATCGGCAGCGGGTTCTGGCCCTCGTCGCCTTCATCACAAAAGATGATCCGCCGGTCTTCAGACCAGCGCTCGAGTATATCGGCAAGCTTGCGCGGTTCGCAAACCTCCGGGATCGACAGCACGCCGCATTGTTCGGCAGCTTCCGTCACATTCGCTCTCAATCGGTCGAGATTGGTGATCTTGCCCTGCACATGCTGGGTCATCACCGGCTGCATCGTACCGGCACCCATCTCCACTGCCTTCTGCACCAGATAATCCAGCCGGCCGACTTTTAGCGGCGCAAACAGATAATGCAGGTCGGAGGTCTCCGGCTGCGGCCTTGTCTGCTCGATCGGCTGAAGCACGATCTTCTTGCGGCTGGGGAAGGTGATCTCGGCCAGCCATTCGCCGTCGCGCCCGTTGAATACCAGAACCTTCGCACCGGCTTCCAGCCTCAGCACATTGGCGAGATAGTTGAACTGCTCGCTCGATACCTCATACAGGCTGTCGGCAGACAGGGGGGCATCGACGAAAAGCCGCTGAAGGCGAAAATTGGCGCGCATGATCTTCTCTTACAAAAACAGCGCAAACATAACCGTAGCAATGATCGCCGCAAGGCCCGCCGCGGCCGGAAGAGTGATAATCCAGGCAACGAGAATGCTCAGGATATGCGAACGGCGCACCAGGTAGCGCCGTTTCATCTCGTCGTCATTGTGCTCGCCGGCCTCGCGCTCTTCAGGCTCGAGCTGGATGTCCCTGCCGGACCGGACCCGCATATATTCGTAACGCCGCTTGGAATTGCGGGTATACCATTCGCGGAAAAGCCCGACGCCGAACACCGCGCCGACAGCAATATGGGTGGACGAGACCGGCATGCCGATCCAGGACGCGACGAGCACCGTCAGTCCCGTCGACAGCGAGACGCAATAGGCCCGCATCGGGTTGAGCTTTGTGATCTCGGCACCCACCAGCCGCACCAGTTTTGGCCCGTAAAGCAGAAGTCCGAGCGAAATGCCCAGCCCGCCGATCACCAGTTCCCATAGCGGTACGCCGGGCATGCGGTGCACGCTGCCGGTGGCCACGTCCTGAACCGCTCCGACGATCGCCGCCAATGGCCCGATCGCGTTCGACACGTCATTCGCTCCATGCGCAAACGACATCAGCGCCGCCGACAGGATCAGGGGAATGCGAAAGAGCTTTCTGAGCGACTGGTTACGGTTTTCCAGCCCCTCCGCCTGCCGCGCAATCACCGGGATCAGTACCCGCCAGGCGAGAAGACCGGTCACGACCGTCACCAGGCTTGCCAGATAAGGCGAGGGCGCACGCAGCTGGTTGCCGCCGACAAGTGTCAGATAGCCCGCAAATACCCCGGTCATGATACCGATCAGCACCGGCACCCATGTCTTGGCTGAAGTGATCTTGTCTTCGCGGTAGATGATGGTTTCCTTGACCAGCAACAGGAAGGCGGCCGCGATCATCGCTCCGAGCACCGGTGAGACGACCCAGCTTGCGGTAATGCCCGCGACCAGCCCCCAGTTGATCGCGCCGAAGCCGGCGGCTGCAATGCCGGCACCCATGACCGCACCGACGATCGAGTGGGTGGTCGAGATCGGCGCGCTCGCCCAGGTCGCGATGTTGATCAATACGGCAGCGGCAAGCAGCGCCGCCATCATCGCCCAGATCAGCACGTTGGGGCTGGAAATCAGCGCCCCGTTGGTGATGCCGCTGGCAATCGTGGTGGCAACATTACCGCCGGCAAGTACCGCGCCTGCCACCTCGAAGACAGCCGCCAGTGCAAGGCCGAAGCCCATCGTCATGGCGCGCGCACCGACGGCGGCACCGATATTGTTGGTCACGTCGTTTGCGCCGATGTTCATCGCCATATAGCCGGCCAGTGCCGCAGCGGCGATGACGATGACGGAGCCGGATGTGCCTGTCACATAGGTCGAAGCAAAAATCGCGGCCAGAATGATGAAGAGCAACGCCACGCCCGGACCGGCAAGCCCGCGCGCCGTATGCCGCGCGGCGTCTTCCACCGAGGAGAGTTTCTCCAGATCCTTGTCGAGCGTCGGTTTTGCCAGACGCGGCTTCTGTTGGGCCATGCTTCGTTTTATCGGTAGGGAGCGGCGCTTGGATATCTTGCTCCGGTTTATCCCGAAGCTTTTTTAGCGCTCGCTTTTGAAGAGATTATGATCTTGGGCCGAAGAGCTTGCTCAGCCCGTGGCTTTTATGGCGAGAGTGCCAACCGCGGCGACATCCTGAACCGGTTTGCGCATCTTTTCGGCAAACTGCAGCATCAGGATTTTCAGTTCCGGCTCATTCACCCGGTTGGAGGCCTCTTCGGGAGAAACCCACTCGATCTGCCGCACGCCCTTTTCCTTGAAGTCCTTGCAGCTGCCTTCGACCTTCAGGAGGTGAACCTGCACGCGCACCGGCACCTTGATGCCGTTATCGAGACCCTTGCGGTAGTGGTAAAAGCCGAAAGGCTTTTTCTCGGCCTTGCCCTTGACGCCGACCTCTTCTCTGGCTTCCTGCTCGGCGACCTGATGCGCCAGCTTGTTTTCCATGGGCCAGCCCTTGGGAATCACCCACCGACCGGTATCGCGGCTGGTGGCAACCAGAACCTCGAATTCGCCGCGCTTGGCAGCGCGATAGCAGATCGCAGCATATTGCTGGCGCGGGGGGCGCTGCACCATGAGACGAAGATTGCTGGCGATACGGTTCATTAGGCCCAATTTAGAAAACACCTCCGAGAGTTTCATTTTACTAATATAATGATTGCGCCAGGATTAACGAGGTGTCGGGATCGAATTTGATCGTGAATCACCCGTTAAAAACCCTTACTCAGCTAAATATAAGGGGGTCGATAAACTGAGACGTCAACAGCTTATTGCACAGCTGTTCAACTTTCCTCGAAATGTTGCCGAAATGTGCATGGCGAACGCATCGAAGCAACATTCATCAAGAATAAGTTGAAGCGTCCCGGCGTCATGAAATAGGTTGCAATTGAGACATGCGAGGGAGGAATGCATGCCGCAGCCAATCCAGTTTCTGCCGCCGAAGCAGGATGTCCTGTCTCGCAGGGCAACCATCATCGATGATCTGCGCGGCCTTCTGCCGGCCGATTGCGTCATCCATGAGGCGCGAGAGCTGGTTCCCTTCGAAACCGATGCCTTCATCAGCTACCGCCGCATGCCGCTCGCCGTCGTTCTGCCGCGCACCACCTCGCAGGTGGCGGCGGTGATGAAATATTGTCATCGCTACGGAATTCCAGTCGTGCCGCGCGGCGCCGGTACCTCGCTTTCGGGCGGCGCCATCCCGCAGGAGGATGCGGTCGTGCTCGGCCTGTCGCGCATGTCGCGCATCATCGAGATCGACTATGCCAACCGCACCGCGACGGTGCAGGCCGGCGTCACCAATCTGAGCATTTCCGAAGCCGTGGCGGTGGACGGCTTCTTTTACGCGCCCGATCCCAGTTCACAGCTTGCCTGCACCATCGGCGGTAATATCGGCATGAATTCTGGCGGCGCGCACTGTCTGAAGTACGGCGTCACCACCAACAATCTTCTCGGCGTCAAGCTGGTCCTGGTCGATGGCCAGGTGATCGAACTCGGCGGCAAGCATCTGGATGCCGCAGGTTATGATCTCTTGGGCCTCGTCTGCGGTTCGGAAGGCCAGCTCGGCATCGTCACCGAGGCGACGGTTCGCCTGATCGCCAAACCGGAAGGCGCCCGCCCGGTCCTGTTCGGCTTCTCGACATCCGAAGAAGCCGGCGCCTGTGTGGCCGATATTATCGCCGCCGGCATCATTCCGGTCGCCATCGAATTCATGGACAAGCCGGCGATCGAGATCTGCGAGGCCTTCGCCAAGGCCGGTTATCCGCTCGAAGTCGGCGCACTCCTGATCGTCGAGGTCGAAGGCTCGGAAGCGGAAATGGATGCCACGCTGGAAAACATCGTCGAGATCGCCCGCCGACATCAGGTCATGACCGTGCGCGAATGCCAGTCGGCAACCGAGGCGGCACTGATCTGGAAAGGCCGCAAATCCGCCTTCGGTGCCACCGGCCGCATCGCTGATTACATCTGCATGGATGGCACTGTGCCGCTCGGCAAGCTCTCTTATGTGCTGAAAAAGACGTCGGAAATCATCGATCGCTTCGGCCTGCGCGTCGCAAACGTCTTCCATGCGGGTGACGGCAACATGCATCCGCTAATCCTGTTCAACGCCAATGACCCTGAAGAGGCGATGAAGGCCGAAGAGGCCGGCAACGAGATCCTGAAACTCTGCGTCGATGCCGGAGGTTGCCTCACCGGCGAACACGGCGTCGGCATCGAAAAACGCGACCTGATGCGCCATCAATATACGCCGGCCGAGCTTTCGCAGCAGATGGCGGTGCGCGCAGCGTTTGACGAGGGCTGGATCCTCAATCCGTCAAAAGTGTTTCCGCTGGAGGGGAGGGGATGAGGTCCATGTTTTCGATTTGCGTCTCATTCCGTGACCACCACCGGAAAACAAGGCGGGGAGCATCCCCCGCATGCTGATCCCCAATACCGAAGCCGATGCCGCCTATGTCATTCGCAATGCCGCAGCCGAGAGAAAGCCGCTGGCGATCTGCGGCAACAACACCCGTGGTTTTGCCAAGGCGAACCAGCCAGCCGAACCGATCAGCTCCCGCGGCCTCACCGGCATCGTCGATTATGATCCCGCCGAAATGGTGATGACGGTCAGGTCCGGCACGCCGGTTTCCGAGGTGGAAACGGCCCTTGCCGCCAACCGCCAGATGATGGCCTTCGAACCCATGGACCATCGCGGTATTCTCGCCACCAAAGGCGAGCCGACCATCGGCGGCGTCTTTGCCGCCAATGTTTCCGGCCCCCGCCGTTTGACTGCAGGGGCCGCCCGCGACAGCCTTCTCGGTCTCCGTTTCGTCAACGGTCGCGGCGAGATCATCCGCGCCGGCGGCAGGGTGATGAAGAACGTCACCGGTCTCGACCTCACGAAGCTGCTTGCCGGCTCGCGGGGCACGCTCGGTTTCATCACCGAAGTGACCTTCCGCGTGCTCCCCGTTCCGCCTGCGGTGGAGACGGTTGTCATCTCCAGCCTCGACGACGAGATGGCGGCAAAGGCGATGGCTGCGGCCGTGGCCTTGCCGGTTGAAATCTCAGGTGCGGCGCACCTGCCGGCCAGTGTCCGCTCCCGCTTCATCAACGGTCTCCTGCCGGACGGCGAGGCGACGGTATTGCGGCTCGAAGGGCTTGGACCATCCGTAGAGGTCCGGGCGCAAAAACTTGCCGCCGTCGTGGAGGCCTTCGGGCCGGTGGCGACGCTCGGTATGGAACGGAGCCTCACGCTCTGGCGCGAGATCCGCAACGTTGTCCCTTATGCCGATGGCACGGAAAAACCGCTCTGGCGGGTCTCAGTCGCCCCGAGCGCCGGTTATCACCTGGTCTCGGCACTGCGGCTGGAGGCCGGCATCGATGCCTTCTACGACTGGCAGGGAGGACTGGTCTGGATGCGCATGGAGGCAGACCCCGAAGCCGAACTTCTCCGCCGCTACATCCGCGCACTCGGCGGCGGTCACGCAACCATGATCCGGGCATCGGAAGCGGCACATGCCGAGGTCCCGACCTTCGAGCCGTTGCCGGATGCTATTGCTGCGCTTTCTGCGCGCGTGAAGGAAAAGCTCGATCCGGCGGGGATTTTTTGTTCGGGGAGAATGGGGGGATGATGATGAATGTTATGCCGCTGCGATACCTCCCTCTGTCCTGCCGGACATCTCCCCCACAAGGGTGGAGATCGGCTGGGTGTACTGCATTGCCCCACGTAAACTCGTTTTCGTCTGCTACCTGCGATACCGCCGATGAAATAGGCGAAGCTCTCACCGCTTGTAATCTCCCCCCTCGTGGGGGAGATGCCCGGCAGGGCAGAGGGGGGCTGGCAACCTCGACCATCCGAGGAACCTTCTGATGCAAACATCTTTCACCCCCGAACAGCTCGAAGATCCGCACGTCGCCGAATCCGAAAAGATCCTGCGGCGCTGCGTCCATTGCGGCTTTTGCACCGCCACCTGTCCGACCTATGTGACTTTAGGCAACGAACTCGACAGCCCGCGCGGCCGCATCTACCTGATCAAGGACATGCTGGAAAACGGCCGTGCGGCGGATGAGGAAGTCGTCACCCATATTGACCGGTGCCTCTCCTGCCTCTCCTGTGTCACCACCTGTCCCTCCGGCGTCGACTACATGCATCTGGTCGATCATGCCCGCGTCCATATCGAAAACACCTACAGGCGCCCGCTGATCGACCGGTTGATCCGCAGCCTGCTTGCCGCCGTTCTGCCCTATCCGGCACGCTTCCGCACGGCGCTGACGCTGGCAAAATTCGGCCGCCCTTTCGCGCCGTTGTTGAAGCAGGTCAAGGCGCTGAGGCCGCTCGCCGCCATGCTCTATCTCGCACCGCAATCTGCACCGGCGCGGCAGGAAACGGTCATGCGCGGCGCCCAGCCCATTCGCGGCATAAGGCGGGGGCGGGTGGCGATCCTCTCGGGCTGTGCGCAATCCGTGCTCGATCCGGGCATCAATTCAGCAACAATCCGGCTTCTCGCCCGCTTTGGTATCGAGGTCATTTTGCCAGAAGGCGAGGGGTGTTGCGGCGCGCTTGTTCATCATATGGGGCGTGAGGAGGAGGCGCTCGATTTCGCCCGCCGCAACGTCGATGTCTGGACACGCGAGATCGACAACAAGAACCTAGACGCGATCATCATCACTGCATCCGGCTGCGGCACGACCATCAAGGATTACGGCCACATGCTGCGGCTCGATCCGGCCTATGCGGAAAAGGCAGCCAGGGTATCGGCGCTGGCCAGCGACATTACCGAATATCTCTCGACGCTCGATCTGCCGCGGCAGGAGCAGAGACGTCTCAACGTCGCCTATCACTCCGCCTGCTCCATGCAGCACGGCCAGAAGATCACGCTGGCACCCAAACTGCTGTTGAAGAATGCCGGCTTCACCGTCCGCGATCCTGCGGAAGGGCATCTCTGTTGCGGCTCCGCCGGTACCTACAACATCCTCCAACCGGATATCTCTGCCGAGTTGAAGGCCCGCAAGGTGAAGAATATCGAGGCGACGAAACCGGATGTCATCGCCACCGGCAATATCGGCTGCATGACCCAGATAGGCTCGGGCACGGCCATTCCGATCGTCCACACGGTGGAATTGCTGGATTGGGCCTATGGCGGTGAGAAGCCGGCGAAGCTCACTTTTGCGAAGGAACCGGCGAAGCATTGAGCCAGTCTGGAAACTTGGAAACCCTCCTTCGTCATGCCCGGCTTGTCCGAGCATGACGGCAAGATGGAAGGGGCATCTTGCCCACAGACTTGCCTTGCGAAAGGCACAGGATCGAGAAGTGCTTCCGCTCAGAACCTGTAGTTTACGCCGAAATTCACCGCATTGGTGAGGATTTCCGTCTTGAGCTTGCCGCCATTGTCGATATCGACATCGACCCAGGAGTAATTGCCTTTGTATTCGGCGAAGGCCGACCAGTTATCGGTGAACTGGTAACGCAGGCCGGCTTGTGCTTGCACTGTCGCGCCGCCGAACTGGTAGTCGAAAGTTGTGCCGCTTGCGCGGGTAACTTCCACATGCGGCACGTTGATGCCAACGCCGGCGCCCAGATAAGGCGCCCATTTGCTGCCTTCGATGTCGAACTTGTAAAGCGCGTTCACGGTCAGAAGGTTGAGGCCATCGGTGAATTCGAAATGGTCCCAGCCGCTACGATCCAGCGTCTTGTCATCGGCATAGACCTTGGCATGGGTATAATCGAGCGAGATGCCCCAGTTTGCGAGCTGGCCCTCGTCGAACCAGTATGTGCCGCGCACACCCCAATAGGGCGGGTTCGCAAACGGCTTGGTATCCCAGCCGGCACGGAAATCCGGACCGTCGGAAACCGTTATGTCGCTATGCGGCGAGGTCTGGTAACCGCCATAGCCGGATATTTCGAAATCGCCCGAAAGCGCGGGCCACGCGAGAAACGTCAGGTAGGCTGCTGAGGAGAGGAATGCTGTCGCGAAAATGCGCATGGTTCGGTCCGCTCGAATGTCGATGGTCCGAGATAGCGCGGCGATATGACATGGATGTAACCAAGACGTGTCATATGAGCATCAGCTTGTGATTTGCGTGAGGGGCGATCCCGGATCGCCCCTCCGCCATCATGTATCAACCGCCAAAAATCGTGCGGAAAATGTCGATGCCACGATCCTTGAAGGCAACGTCGCCGGGCTTTGATCCGGGTCCGATAACTACGACCTTGGAGCCGACCGGAGCGCGGGCATAAAGATGCTCGACATCCTTGTTCATCATGCGGATGCAGCCGGAAGACAGGTTGAGGCCAATCGACCAGGGCTGGTTGGTGCCGTGGATGCGGAAGATCGTGTCTCGGCCACCCTTGTAGAGATACATGGCGCGGGCGCCGAGCGGGTTGTCCGGACCGCCGGGCTGGACTGCCGGCAGCTTGATGCCGCGACGAGCTTCGCGGGCGCGCATTTCAGCCGGCGGCGTCCAGGTCGGCCATTCAGCCTTGCGACCGATCGACACCACACCCGACCAACCGAAACCTTCGCGGCCGACACCGATGCCGTAACGCGTCGCGCGGTTTTTGCCTTCGACGTAATAGAGGAACTTGTTGTTGGTATCGACGATGATCGTGCCGGGCGCTTCGTTGGTGGTGAAGCGCACGCTTCGGCGCTGGAATTTCGCAGGAACTTCCTTGTTGCGAACCTTTGGCGCGACATCGCTGGCGGTCGATTGAGATTGAGCGCTGGCGGTCTCGACCGGTGCCGTCGTGGCGATGGCCGCAAGCATCATGCCGGCCACAGCCAGCAGCAATTTAGGCGATTTCATCCTTACCCCTCATACGGATCTGATCCAAAAGACGGGGCAAAATGTCCCGGCTTGGCTGGTAGGGCAAGTCAAAGAGGCAAGAATATGGGCAGGCTGTGGATAATAAAACGGCCGGATCGTGTCGATCCGGCCACATGAATAGATGCCGAAGGGCGTAAAACCTAGATCACTATGACCTTGGTTCCGACATCAACCAGTCCGTAAAGATCGGTGACATCCTCGTTGCGCATGCGGATGCAGCCGGAGGAAACCGCGCTGCCGATCGTCCAGGGCGCGTTGGTTCCGTGGATACGGTAGAGTGTCGAGCCGAGATACATGGCGCGCGCACCGAGCGGATTTTCCGGGCCGCCATCCATGCGCGCCGGCAGGTAATGACCTTTGGCGGCCTCGCGGGCGATCATCTCCTGCGGCGGCACCCAACTCGGCCATTCCGCCTTGCGCGTTACCTTGTGCTCGCCGGCCCATTCGAAACCCGGTTTGCCGACGCCGACGCCGTAACGCTTCGCCTGTCCGCCTTCCATCACAAGATAGAGGAAGCGGTTATTGGTATCGATAACGATCGTGCCCGGCTTTTCCTTTGTGTCATAAGCCACCATCTGGGGCAGGAACTGTGGTTCGATCTGGCTGCGGATGGCGCGATTGGGGCGTACGGCCACCTGCTGCACCTGGCTATCGCTATTGCCGAAAATGCCACGGCGCACGACCGGCGTGCGGGCCGGTTGCTGAACTTCCGCCTGTTGCGCGATACCGGCACGGCTTGGTGCTGCCGGGTAATAGTTGCGCTGGCCGGTCACCACGGCCTGCGGCTTCATCTGACGCTGAGGCTGGACTTGTCTTTGGCGTGCCTGCGGCTGGGCACCGAGCTGTATCAGCCATGGGGCTGCGAGATCCGGGCTGACCACGATCGGCGGGCGTTCGCGATAACGATCATCCGCCAATGCGGAACTGGAAAACAGGGCAGCAAAGCCCAGCGCGAGAAGAAGTTTCGCCTTCATGTCGGATCCACTCGTTACAATCACCGAAAGGCGGTACCCCCGCCAACTGGGCAGAATGGTGAACGCAAGCTCAAAGCGAATGGTAAACGGGTGGCGCGTTTCATGCGTCAAATCCGATATAGCTTCCGGCAAGGTTAGCCGTCGGTTTCGAGACATGGTTGCCTGAAACTGAAACCGGCGATACTGCCGTTAACGATTGAGATTTTGGAAACGGGGCATATGGTCTGGGAGAAGGAAATGGCGGGCATCATTACGGGAGAGGATGGCAAGGGCCGCTGCTTCTGGCATGGCGGGCTGGAGGATTACCGCCGTTACCACGACGAAGAATGGGGCCGCCCTGTCACCGACGATATCCGCCTGTTCGAAAAGATTTGCCTCGAAGGGTTCCAGTCTGGCCTTTCCTGGCTGACGATCCTGCGCAAGCGCGAGAATTTCCGCACAGGTTTTGCCGGTTTCGATTTTCACAAGGTGGCGGAGTTCGGCGATGCCGATATCGAGCGGCTGGTTACGGATGCCGGCATCATTCGCCATCGCGGCAAGATCGTCTCGACCATCAACAATGCGCGCCGCGCCATCGAGCTGCAGCAGGAATTCGGCTCGCTCGCCAAATTCTTCTGGAATTTCGAACCCGGTGCGGATCAGCGCCCGGCTACGCGCGATCTCGAAACATTGCGCGCCAATCCGACCACGCCGGTCTCCGTGGCGCTTTCCAAGAACCTCAAGAAACGCGGCTGGACCTTTGTCGGCCCGACGACGATCTATGCCTTCATGCAGGCGATGGGCATGGTCAACGACCATATCGACGGCTGCTTCTGCCAGAGCGAGGTGGACGAGATGCGGCTCCGCTTCAAGCGGCCCTGAGGTTTACTCCGAGGCCGAGGTGATGCCGTTGAGAACGCCGTGCAGCTCGCCCAGATGTTCAATCTGGCGAAAACGTGGAGCATCGGTCGGCGCGTCGACGTGTTCAAGAACCCAGGTCAGTGCATGGGGAATGAAGACACCGTAAGCGCCGGCGGCAATTGCCGGCACGATGTCGGATTTCAATGAATTGCCCACCATCATCGCCCGTTCCGGCCCTTCGGCAACCTTGTGAAAGATGCGGCGATAGGTGGTGGCGTTCTTGTCGGAGACGATCTCTATGGCATCGAAATAATCGCCGAGACCCGATTGCGCCAGCTTTCGCTCCTGGTCGAACAGGTCGCCCTTGGTGATCAGCACCAGCAGATAATGGCCGTTCAGCGCTTCGAGCGTCTCTTCCACATGCGGCATGCATTCGACCGGATGGCGCAGGAGATCGCGGCCGATCTCGAGGATTTTGGTGATTGTCTGCGTCGGCACCTTGCCCTCGGTGATCTCGACGGCGGTCTCGATCATCGACAGGGTGAAACCCTTGATGCCGAAACCGTAATATTCGAGATTGCGCCTCTCGGCTTCGAGCAGCTTGGCGGAAATATCTGCACCCTCGGCAAAATCGCCGAGCAGCGTTTGAAAATGTTCTTCCGTCAGCCGGTAATATTGTTCGTTCTGCCAGAGCGTATCATCGGCATCGAAGCCGATAGCGGTAATCGGGCGCATGGGATCGAGCCTCCGGCCCTATCATATGGAGGAAGATGGACGCCGGGCAAGCGGCAAGCTCGCCCGGCGCCACCTCATCCAGCTGTTATTTTCCGCGTTGTTTCAGCCAGGCCTGCATGTCGGCGATTTCTGCCTCCTGCGCCTTGATGACGGCCTCAGCCAACTTGCGCTGGGTCGGGTCCTTGCCGTATTCGAGCTCTACCTTGGCCATATCGATTGCACCCTGATGGTGGGCGATCATGCCGCGGGCGAAATCAACATCCGCATCGCCGGAAAATTCGATCGCCATGCCCTGGTGCATTTTTGCGTTGGCGGCCTTGAAAGCTTTTGTTGAGGCGCTGTCGTCGGCCGACGCCGCATTCATCGTCATGCCGGAATGGCCTTTCATGTCATGGCCCTTCATTTCCTGCGCAGAGGCGCCGAAAAAGGAGGTGGTGGCAAAGGCGAGCGTTACCGCAGCTGCGGCGATGATCGTGGTCCTGGACATGAGGTATCCTTCCGTGTCCTGAAATTCGTTATTCGATTGATTGACGAAAAACGATCAGGCTCGGGGAGGAGGGGTCAGCGGCGCGGGGCCGGAAACGATCAGCGACAAGCCGGTTTCCGGTGCGGGGTAACGGTGGATGAAACGGCCGCCATCGGCAAATGTGATATGCGGCGGCATCACGAGGCAAGCGGAGCAGAAAGGTGCGACGCAGATCTTGTTGCCGCCTTCGCTCTTGTGCGTGCATGGCTGCTGCATTTCGCCATGCACGGGGCCGGATTTCGCAACATTGCCGTGCCCCGAATGAGCGGACATGGCATGCTGCGGCATTGAAGTTCCGGCATTCATTGCCGACCCAGCCACTACCGCGCCAGCCATGGGCATCACCGCCATAGCCGGCATCGCTCCGTAAAGAAGCCATGCGGCAAACATCATGATGGCGGCGAGCTGTCTCATTGCAATGATTCTAAGCTTTGGGCCTCGGAAATCAAGCGAGGCCGGGATCATGTCACGCTGATCTGATATCGTGGGATTAAATATGGCGGCGGTTCAGACCGCGATCACCCGATGGATGGCCTGCCGGTCGCGGCCGATCTCGCCGAAGGGCGCCACCGGCCAGTCCCATTGACGCTTCGCCTCCGGTGGCGCAACGCCACAGAGAAGGTCGTCCTCCTCCAGGATCGCACCGTTGCGATCGGTCACCTCGTAAGCCACATCCGTCAGCAGCGCCGTTCTGCAGGGCAGTTGCACAAGGCCGTCGAGATGGGCACGGATGAGCTGCGAAATGACCGCATCCGGATTTTCATGGCCGGATCGCTCCAACACCCGGCGGCAACCGACGCCGATCTGCGAGACGATATTGGCCGATATGACGAGGTCGAGATAGGGAACCTGCCGCAGGAACGCCAGCGGCTCTGGCACCTTGCCGGCCAACGCATCCGGCAGGCCGGACAGATCCCGCGAGATCAGCCGGACATTGGAAAGCCGCTTCGCTCGAATCCATGCCCTGACGCTGGCAAGATGCACGAGATCGATCAGCACGACCGTATCGAAGCTCTTCGACAGCTCGAGGATCGGCATGTCGCGCAGCAGCCCGGAGCCGAGCACCACGGCGGTACGCCGCTGTTTCATCGACGCGATCGTCTCATGGATGAAGGTATGGCAATTCTCTTCATGCGCCGCCCAGTCTTTGGCGCAGCGCCCCGCCCGGCCCCAGAGGCCGAGGGAGGAACGGATGAAGGGGCGGAATTCGCGCGGCGTGACCAGAGCGGTCGCTGCATATTGAATGGCTTCGAGGATCATGAATTAGCGATAGATTTCCCGGCGATGGCTTATTCAATCGTCCAGACAGATTGTCTTTTCAAGCTCTTCCATCGTGTACGTGCGTGAATTGCCATTCGAACTTCTTCCAGATGCGCCTCGACCATCGCTATGTCATGCAGATCTTCAAGGTGTTCGTGACGAACTTGGACAGCTTAGGCATCCGTATCGAAGCCATGACGATCGGCGTATCGACGAAGAAGACGATGCATGGCTTCCGGGATTTCAATGGCAACGCGCTTGTTCATGGCGATGATCCCTTTGAGGATCGGATATATACCATTCGGCTTTGATACTTCGCCAGCCGCCGCCCTTGCCGCTCAAGGCATGATCCTCTAAGAAACCGCTCGTATTTTCGGCCTTTCCGAAAGGCCACAAAGCAATGGATATCGATCATGAGCGACAAGCAGAAAAAGCCACAGAAACTCAAGGCCCGCCTGCCGCGCGGTTTTGTCGACCGCTCGGCTGCCGATATCCATGCGACCAACGAGATGACCGCGAAAATCCGCGAGGTCTATGAGCGTTACGGTTTCGATCCGGTCGAAACGCCGCTGTTCGAATATACCGACGCGCTCGGCAAGTTCCTGCCTGATAGCGACCGCCCCAATGAAGGCGTCTTTTCGCTGCAGGACGACGACGAGCAGTGGATGTCGCTGCGTTACGACCTGACGGCACCGCTTGCCCGTCATGTCGCGGAGAATTTCAACGAGATCCAGCTGCCGTTCCGCACCTATCGCGCCGGGTACGTGTTCCGCAACGAAAAGCCAGGTCCTGGCCGTTTCCGCCAGTTCATGCAGTTCGATGCCGATACGGTCGGCGCGCCGGGCGTACAGGCCGATGCCGAAATGTGCATGATGATGGCCGACACGATGGAAGCGCTCGGCATCAAGCGCGGTGACTACGTGATCCGGGTGAACAACCGCAAGGTTCTCGACGGCGTCATGGAAGCGATCGGCCTCGGCGGCGATGACAAGGCCGGCCAGCGCCTGAACGTGCTGCGCGCCATCGACAAGCTCGACAAGTTCGGCCCGGAAGGCGTGAAGCTTTTGCTCGGCGAAGGTCGCAAGGACGAGAGCGGTGACTTCACCAAGGGCGCAGGCCTCAATGCGGAGCAGATCGACAAGGTTCTCTTCTTCGTCGGGATCAAGGATTATGCGCAAAGCGCTGCCCAGCTCGGCGAACTGGTTGCCGGCACGGAACGAGGCGGCGAAGGCGTCGATGAACTGAACACGATCGGCGCTCTGGCGACCGGTGCAGGTTACGGAGCGGACCGCATCAAGATCGACCCTTCCGTCGTCCGCGGCCTCGAATATTACACCGGTCCGGTCTTCGAAGCCGAACTGACCTTCGACGTGACCAACGAGAAGGGTGAAAAGGTCGTCTTCGGCTCTGTCGGCGGCGGTGGCCGTTATGATGGTCTCGTGTCGCGCTTCATGGGCCAGCCGGTTCCGGCCACGGGTTTCTCCATCGGCGTCTCGCGCCTGATGACGGCGCTCAAAAACCTCGGCAAGCTTGGGCAGGATGATGTCATTGCACCGGTTCTCGTCACCGTCATGGACGGCGATGTGGAGAGCATGGGCCGCTACCAGCGCTTCACCCAGGAACTGCGTAACGCGGGTATCCGCGCCGAAATGTACCAGGGCAACTGGAAGAAATTCGGCAACCAGCTGAAATATGCTGACCGCCGCGGTTGCCCGATCGCCATCATCCAGGGCGGCGACGAGCGCGCCGAAGGCGTCGTTCAGTTGAAGGACCTGATCGAGGGCAAGCGCCTTTCCGGCGAGATCGAGGACAATGCTTCGTGGCGTGAGGCGCGTGTGGCGCAGGAGACTGTCTCCGAAGCCGACCTCGTCGCCAAGGTGAAGGAAATCCTGGCTGCCCAGGCCGAAGACCGCAGGCGGGCCAAGGATGTTTGAGCGTCTCTCCAACATTCCGGGAGTGCGCCCATGCCTCTGATCAACATGCCCGAATTCTCGACCCACCTGCTCGACGAGTTCGCAGCCCGCGGCACGGCGCGTATCGATACGCCCGTCATCCAGCCCGCAGCACCTTTTCTCGACATGGCGGGCGAAGACCTGCGTCGCCGCATCTTCCTCACCGAAAGCGAAACGGGCGAGAGCCTGTGCCTGCGGCCGGAATTCACCATTCCGGTGTGCCTGCGCCATATCGAAAACGCCACCGGCACACCGCGGCGTTACTGTTATCTTGGCGAAGTGTTCCGCCAGCGCCGCGAGGGGGATAACGAGTTTTATCAGGCCGGTATCGAGGATCTCGGCGAGACCGCAACGGCCAATGCCGATGCGCGCGCTGTCAATGATGCGATGCAGATCCTGCACAACCTCATACCCGGCCGCCGGTTGAACGTGACGCTGGGCGACCAGGCTGTGTTCGAGGCGGTCGTTCGTGCGCTCGGGCTTCCCGGCGGTTGGCAGAAGCGGCTGATCCAGTCGTTCGGCAACAATGCCCATCTGCGGCACCTGCTGATGACGCTGGCGAGCCCGCAGGCTGAAACGGGTCTGTCACCAGAGCTTGCCGCGCTTCTGAGCCAGGACGAGGCGGCGCTGATCGCCCATATCGACCGGACCATGGAAGAGACGGGGTACTCCACCAATGCCAGCCGCTCGCCGCGCGAAATCGCAGCCCGGCTGAAGGAAAAGCAATCGCTGGCCGAAACCAGGCTCGATGGCTCGGCGCTTCTTCTCCTGAGCGAATTCCTGTCGCTGGAAATGTCGCTTTCCGAGGCTCCCGCAGCGCTGGCCGGTTTCGCTGATGCGGCGGGGCTTGCCATGGGTGCGGCGCTCGTGACGTTTCAGGCACGCGCGGAGGCCATGGCCGATCTCGGTGTCGACCTGACCAAGGTGACCTACCGCGCCGCCTTCGGCCGTCCGCTCGATTATTACACCGGGCTCGTCTTCGAAGTCAGCCGCGACAACGCGGTTCTGGCCGGTGGCGGGCGTTTTGACCGGCTGATGACGCTTCTCGGTGCGAACGAAGATATTCCGGCCGTGGGCTTCTCGCTCTGGCTCGACCGGATCGAACAGGCGAGGGCGCGCTGATGTCTATGATTACCATCGCTCTCCCCTCCAAGGGCCGCATGAAGGAAGATGCGTCCGCAATCTTCGAGCGCGCCGGCATGCCGATCGTTGCCGTCGGTAACGAGCGCTCCTATCGCGGCAAGGTCGACGGTCACGACGATATCGAGATCGCCTTCCTGTCTGCCTCCGAGATTGCCCGCGAGATCGGTGCCGGAACGGTCGATTTCGGCGTGACCGGTGAAGACCTGATCCGCGAAGGTTTGGCAGATGCCGACCGTAAGGTCGAAATTTCGGCCCGCCTCGGCTTCGGCCATGCGGATGTCGTCGTCGCCGTGCCGGAGATCTGGCTCGATGTCGACACGATGGCGGATCTTGGTGACGTTGCCGCCGACTTCCGCTCGCGCCATGGCCGCCGTCTGCAGATTGCCACCAAATACTGGCGGCTGACGCAGCAGCATTTTTCGGGAAGCCACGGCATCCAGCTCTATCGCATCGTCGAAAGCCTCGGCGCCACCGAAGGAGCGCCTGCCGCGGGACAGGCGGATATCATCGTCGACATCACCTCGACCGGCTCGACGCTCAAGGCCAATCACCTGAAGATCCTTTCCGATGGCGTGATCCTGAAGTCGGAAGCCTGCCTTGTTCGCGCCCGCAAGGCCGAGCACGAGGGCGACGCCCGCATCGCGGCGATCGTGGAGGCGGTCCGCAAGGCCGTGTGACCAGAATGTCGGGCGCAGACGCCAACATTATCGGGCTTTACGAGCGACATGCGCTGGCCTTCGACAAGGTGCGCGGTCGCAACCTGTTCGAACGGCCGTGGCTCGATCATTTTAGCGGGCTTATCCCGCAGCGCGGCCATGTGCTGGATCTCGGTTGCGGGGCGGCCGAGCCGATTGCGGCTCATCTGATCAGCAGAGGTTTTCATGTCACCGGCGTCGATACGTCGAAAACGCTGATCGGGCTGGCGCGCGAGCGGTTTCCGGGCATGGCCTGGCATGAAGACGACATGCGGAAGTTCTACATACCGACCAAGTTTTCCGGCATCCTTGCGTGGCACAGCTTCTTTCACCTGAATGCCGATGACCAGCGGGCGATGTTTCCGCGCTTCGGCGCGCTTGCCGGTCCGGGTGCTGCGCTGATGTTTACCAGCGGTCATTTCGAAGGCGAGGCGATGGGGGAGTTCGGCGGCGAGCCGCTTTACCATGCCAGCCTGTCAAAGGCCGAATATGAGGCACTGCTGCAGAAGAATGGCTTTAAGGTGGTCGCCCAGATTTCGCAGGATCCTGCCTGCGGCGGCGCGACCGTCTGGCTCGCCAAAAATATCCGCCGCTAGAACAGTCCTTTATCCAGACAATAAAAAACCCGCCGGATGTTGGTCCGGCGGGAATGTCTTGGCAGGGATTTGATAATCGTTAGGCGGCAATTGCGACGGAACCGCGGCGGGCGTCGATGGAATATGCGCCCGGGCCGAAGGTTGCGAGCAGGATGTATGCGCCGGCCAGCGTGAAATTCTTCATCAGCATAATGCCGTTCAGCGCATTGATCCAGCCGAGAGCCGCATCAGGCCAGCCGGGAACGGCAACGGTACCCGAATGGAAGACGGCACCGGTGAAGATGCAGAAGAGTGCAAGCGCCCAGCCGACGATCTTGGTCTGGAAGCCGACGAGAACGGCAAGACCGGTGACGAATTCGAACAGGCCGGCGAGATAGGCGAGAGCCGTCGCAGCAGGCAGGCCTGCACCGGTGATCATGCCGGCGGTGCCTGCCGGATCGGTCAGCTTGCCGAAGCCGGAATAGATGAAGATGAAGGACAGAAGGATACGGGCGATCAGGACGATGGTGTTTTGCGAGCTAGACATGGAAGTCTCCAGATATTCGCCAGCTCCGGTCTTTCGGGCCAGCGGTTGAATTCTCTGGAGCTGTATGTGCCACGTTTATCGGCACCCCGAAAGATGAACGAACGTGGACAAATTGTTCGCTAAAAATGAACGATCTAGACAAAGCTTGGCGCGTGATGTGAAACAGGGGAGAGGCCGCGCAAATGCGGGATCGGGATATAGGTTTGTGTGGCGTTGCAATTGCGCGGCCTGGCATATTTGTTGATGTCCTGCCGGTTTCCCTCGATTTCTTCCTTTCATGAGGATGGGTCGGCTTGCGGACATGCCTTGCATGCCGCAGGCGTGACTGCGACAGGCTTATGCCAGCTTCCGCCTGCCCACTAACGTCTCGCGAAACACTCCGGTGGCGAAAGCGACATGATTATGTGACCGCCATTCGCAGCGGGGATGAAACGGCACAAAATTCACGTCATAATCCTGATTTTACTGGGATCAGCGAGATAAAGCTTCCCCGCCCGATTGCTGCGACGTTGCGAAATGTGAGCCAATTCGTTTCACTTCGTTGCGCTTTGTGAATGAAACCTTCAGGCCCGGTTCACCGTTATCCTCCCATCGTCGCCTCGCTCTTCAAGCGAGTATGACCGTCAAAAGGAGTAAGGCATGAAGAAGATCGTCATCGGCGCAGTGGCCCTTATGATGGCCGCAACCATTCCGACCCTGTCCCAGGCGCAGACCTATCGCAGCGAGGCCCGTGAACACCGTCAGGACTATCGCATCTATCGCGGCGCGGCGAGAGGCGAACTGACGCCTGGCGAATTGCGCCAGATCCAGCGGCAGCAGAACCGTATCGACCGTTTCAAGGCGCGGACGGCTCGCGATGGGTATGTGACGCGCGGCGAACGCCGAAAGATCGAGCAGATGCAGGATCGCGCCTCGCGCAACATCTACCGCAAGACGCATAACAGTCGTAGTGTTTACTGACCGCGAGACAACGACAGAGTTTAAGCAGGGCGACTTCGGTCGCCCTTTTTATTGCGTCGAAGATTGAAGAACATCTTTCGGCGGCGCACACAGCTTGATCGATGCGCCTCCCTGCTCCATCCTTGCAACCCTGTCTTCACATTGCGATCATGGAAGGGAGTGAGGGATGACCTTCGAATATCTGGTGACGGCTTTCATAATATGCCTCTCGCCTGGCATCGGTGTCGTCTACACGCTGTCATCGACACTTGGCGGCGGATTGAAGGCGGGTTTCTGGGCTGCGATCGGCTGCACGATTGCGACGGTCATCCACCTTGTTGTCGCCATGGCTGGTCTTGCCGCTATTCTCCACACGAGCGCGGTTCTGTTCCAGGCGATCAAATTCGCCGGCGTTGCTTATCTGCTCTGGATGGCCTGGGCGGTTTTGAAAGGACGAGGCGGGCTGTCGGTGCGCCCAACCGAACCAAAATCCCCGCTGCAGTTTATCCGCAGCGGCGTTCTGCTGAATATACTGAACCCGAAACTGCCGTTGTTCTTCGTCGCCTTCATCCCGCAGTTTGTGCCTGCTGGAAGCCCGGTTGGGCTGTTGGTCGAACTCGGTCTCGGCTTCACCGCCATGACCTTCATCGTGTTTATCGGTTATGCCGCGATTGCCGCGACTGGGCGGCAATATCTGCTGCAAAGCGAAACCGCGATGAACTGGATGCGCCGCGCCTTCGCCGCATCCTTTGCTGCACTTGGGTTGAAGCTTGCGACCGAAGGAACGCGGTAGCTTAGAACTCTTCCCAGTTATCTCCGGAAGCACTCGGAGCGAGCCCCAGTCCGGCCGCCAGTTTTCCTGCCAGCACCCGGGCGGGCGAGGAGTGAACCTGACGCGCCTGCGCTGCGGGCGAGGCGGCGCGCACAGCGGCGGCCGTTGCGATTGGCGCATCCCCACCGAGATCGAAGCGGGACACCAGCACACGCAGCCGCTCCGCTTCACCGGCAAGCGCCACGCTGGCGCTGTTTGCCTCTTCCACCATGGCGGCATTCTGCTGCGTGACCTGGTCCATCTGGTTGACCGCAACATTCACCTGCGACATGCCGACCGACTGTTCCTTCGATGATGTGGCAATCGCATCCAGCTGGCTATTGATCGCCGAGACGTGATCGCGGATGCCGGCAAGCGCAATACCGGTAGCGCTGACCAGCGAAACGCCGCTTCTGACCTCATCGGCGGAGTTACGGATCAGCTCCTTGATCTCCTTTGCCGCCTGGGCCGAGCGCTGGGCGAGTTCGCGCACTTCCTGGGCTACCACCGCAAAACCTTTGCCCGCTTCACCTGCGCGTGCTGCCTCCACACCCGCATTCAGCGCCAGAAGATTGGTCTGGAAGGCGATTTCGTCGATCACTCCGATAATGCTGGAAATCTGTTCCGACGACTGTTCGATCTTCTGCATCGCATTGACCGCCTTCGCGACCACCTCGCCCGATTGCAACGCCGATTGATTGGCTTCCACGGCCATTCCGCGCGCCTCTTCCGTGCGGTTAGAGGAATTGGTGACATTCGAGGTGATCTCGTCGAGTGCTGCTGCGGTCTCCTCCAGCGAGGCGGCTTGCTGTTCTGTTCTGCGGGAAAGATCCCCGGCGCTCTGGGAAAGTTCGCGCGAACCGCTGTCGATCGCGCCGGTGGCGTCCGAAACAGCCTGCATGGTGTCACGCAACTGCGCCACAGCGGAATTGAAATCCGATCGAAGCCCCTCGAAATCCGGGCTGAACGGCCGGTTAAGCGTGACTGCCAGATTGCCGCCGGAAAGTTGCTTCAGCCCCTCTGCCAGCCCTTCCGTTGCCTGCGCCATGTTTGCTGCCCGCACGCGGTCGGTTTCCGCATTGCGCTGGCGCTCCGCATCCTGGGCGCTGCGGTTGTCTTCTGCCTGCTGTTGCATTTCGCGGGCGCGCAGGCCGTTATCCTTGAATACCTGCACCGCACCAGCCATCTGGCCCACCTCGTCGCGGCGATCAACACCGTCGATCGTCACGGAAAGATTGCCGTTGGCCAAGTTGACCATTGTTGCCTGCAATTGCTTGATCGGCCGCACCAGCCAGCTGCGAATGGCAAAGAATCCGATCGACAGCACGAGGATAAGACCGAGCAGGACGCCGCCAAGCGTAGTCAATGCCGTGGTGTTGGCTGCACTGCCGAGAGTTTCGGCCTTGCCCGATACGCTACTTATGATCGTGTCAGTGATTTTCGTCGAGGTTTCGGCAAATGCGGCGAACTGCGGCTGGCAGCCGGTAAGGAAAGCTTCCTGCGATGCCTGTATCTCGCCCTCCGTCTTTGCGACCTCGCCAAGCCTGATTGCCGGTGCGCAGGATTGCTGAAGGATCGAAAGGCCGGCAGCTTTCAACGCATGCAGGTCCCGGTTATCAGAAAGAATGCCGATCGCCGCATCCATCCGCTCGGAAAATCCCGCCTGCGCATGCTGCAGTTCCGCGGTCGCGGCCGCATTGCCCTCCGGCGTGCGCGACATCAAAAGATCACCTATCGCCGCCCGCGCCATCTGGATCGACCGGTTGGCGCGCGCTACCGAAAGCGATGCCGTGCTCTCCTTGTGCAGAAGGTCGCCATAGGAACCGTTGATCTCATAGATGCGTGAACTGCTGTAACCCGCAATGGCGATGGCGAAGATACCGAACAGCGCCATGATGGCCATGAACTTGCCGACGATCGAGATGTGCTTCATCGAAATACCCCGTGTGCAAAGAGTGCGTCGAGGCCATGGTAGCGGCAGGTCTTTATGATTGCCTGTTAGCTAATATATTATTTTATATCTATCTAAAATTATACCCGCACAGGTGGTGGCGACAAATTTCATCGCGATTCCGGTTGCGGTGCGCTTCGACCCCGAGAAGCGAATTTTTCATCGGGGCCGGCTGTCTCAGTAGTTCGCCACCATGGTCGGCTCGAAATCCGGGACGACGTTGAGCATCGGTGCTGCACGCGCAACGATCTGCTTCACCATCGGGGCTGCCGTATTGGTGGCAAACGTGCTCGTCGTACCTTCGCCCGAAAGCGGTTCGTCGCAGAAGGACAGGACGACATATTGCGGGTGATCGATCGGGAAGGCCGCCAGATAGGCGTTGAAGCTCAGCGTGTGCGAATATTTGCCGTTGATGACCTTATTCGCCGTTCCTGTCTTGCCGCCGACATGGAAGCCGGGAACATCTGCACTTTTGCCCGAACCCTCTTCGCCGTTGAGCTTGAACAGGCTGCGGATCGTATCGCTCGTGCTCGGCTTGACGATGCGCGTCGCGGTCTGTGCGGCAGCCTCTGCCGTGCGCGGCAAAAAGGTCGGTTCGATCAGCTCGCCGCCATTGACGAGGGCAGCGCCCGCAACGGCCGTCTGCAGCGGCGTGGTCGCCACGCCATGGCCGAAGGAGATGGTGATGGCGTTGATCTTCTTCCACACTTTCGGCTGGCTCGGCGTCTTCACTTCGGGCAGTTCGGTTTCCATCCGTGTCAAAAGCCCGAACCTGGTGAGATAGGCTTTCTGGTTATCCATACCGACCCGGTCCATCATCTTCGCCGTGCCGATATTGGAGGAGTAGCGGAAGACCTCCGGTACCGTCAGCCAGCGGCGCGGCACGTCGCGGTCGTCATGAATGGTGAAGCGGCCGAAATGAAGCGGCGTCGTGGCGTCGAACGTATCGGAGAGTTTTGTCACGCCGGAATCGAGCGCCATCGCCATCGAAAAGGTCTTGAAGGTCGAGCCCATTTCGAACGTGCCGTTGGTCATCCGGTTCAGCCAGCCGTCTCCGCCATCGGCCTGCGGATCGTTCGGATCGAAATCGGGTGCGGAGGCAAGCGCCAGCACTTCGCCGGTGTGAATGTCGATGACGGCCGCACCGGCAGCCTTGCTCTTGTATTCGCTCATCGCGTGGCGGACGGCGTCATAGACGATATTCTGCACCCGGATATCGAGCGAAAGCCGGATAGGCTTCAGTGCCTCTTCGGTGGTCATCCCGACGCTCTTGAGGTCGGAAAGCCCCTGCAGGTCGAGATATTTCTCCATGCCGGCGACGCCGCGATTGTCGATATCGACATAACCGAGCACATGGGCTGCGATACGGCCGTCGGGATAGAACCGCTTCACTTCCGGGCGAAAGCCGATGGCCGGCATGCCGAGTTTCAGCACCTCGCTCTGCTGCTTCGGCGTCAGCTGGCGGCGGACCCAGATGAATTTCTGGCGCTTGTCAGCAAGCTTGGCATAGAGAGACTTGCGATCGAGGTCGGGAAAAAGACCCGAAATCTTCTCCACCGTCTCATCGAGATCGACGATGCGGAAGGGTTCGGCAAACATCGAGACGGTGTGGACGTCTGTCGCCAGCAGCTCGCCGTTGCGATCGGTAATGTCCGGACGCGCCGCGATATTATTGTTGGCGGGAATGGATGCAGTCGCCTCCGCCGGGCTGAAGCCGTATTCGGTCATCCGGGCAAACATTGCGCAATATGCAAGGATGAAACAGGCCGACAGGATGACGAGGCGGGATCTCGCCTGCTTCGCGCTGCCCTTAGCCTTCCGCTTCGCTCTGGCCGAGCGTTTTGCAGAGATCAGCGTTTTCACGCGACCGCTCTTGCGAAGGGAAAAGGCGATAACTGACATGGCGGTCTTCTGCTCTCGGGCGGAAGATCATCGACCACCGTGCCGACGATTGTCTAGGTTCGGATGGTTAACGACACGCTAATATCGCGCGCCGGACCGATCACGAAAACGCGCGTTCGGTGACGGGGAGGGGAGAGCGTTCACCGAATGCCTGGCCAGTGCCATCACAGGTTCAAGTCGAGACCGAGCTTGCTGCTGAGGAAAAATGCAAAGACTGCCAGGACCAGCACCGCCAGCGCAAAGACCGCCGCTACCTTGCCGCCCGTGCGTACCAGCGCCAGCGTCTCACCCTTTTCACCCTGATCATAATGCCACTTGATGGCGAAGAACATGGCCAAGCCCAAAGCGACAGCCTTGAAGATGACGAAGACGACAGGGACCCAATCCATGACAAAGGCTCTCATTTGCATAAGCTATGTGCCTTATGCTCTCATTTTGGGCAGATGCATATATCTCATTCTGCAACGCTGATATGTGACAGCAGGTGGCTGGGGAGCAGGGCTGTGTGCGTTGGGTTCGGGAGTGGCTTTTCGGGTCATAAACGGTCATTGCGATCCAATTCCGCGTTCAAATAGCGCCGATCCCAACTCATGAACTTTTTCTGCAAGCACCGTCGAAGCGAGTCCTCGGAAATCAAAACGTGGCGCTTATTTTAGGAACTCGATTTACAACCACTCGCTGTTTTTGGTCTCTACTCGCACCTCGCCGTTCGCGTCAACAAACTGTCGGCTGCTAATACCGCGTGCTCTACCATCCACAATGTTGCAGAACGCAGTAAGTGAAGCGATGTCAGAATAACGCGTTGACGGTTCAACCATACCCCTCGCCAGAAGCTGATCTACTACAAATGGAATCGTTTTGTTATCTTTCTTCCACACGCGGCCGAGCTTGGGCGCCTTGATGCCTGAGACCTTAGCTCTGATAGCCACTGTCTCACTTCTGATCCCGACCCGGATCTCGTCGGCAAAAGAGTCTTTCAACTTACGTTCGAAGTATCCGCCCCAGCTTCGATTGGAGGAACGAGGTACAAGGAAAAGCCGGATAAATCCAGAAATGCCCATGGGCACCGCAGCTTTGCAATAAGCATGATCGACGTCAAATCCTGTGAGAAGATATCGTCCGTGAAGTCTCTGCTTCAGAATATCGCTGCAGAATTTCTCATACAGACTGCGGTAACCACCATAATGTGCATCAGCCCAAATCTCGGGTGAGCGATTTGGATACTTCATTATGACGGCGCACATTTTGCCGCCGTCATGCCATTCCTTAACAGAGGCTTTCATAACATTCTGAGCGGCACTAAAGAAGCGGTCATGATTCCATGCGCGCTCGCCCTTTTCGAGTATCGCAGCAACGGGTACGCCGACACAGCCTTCGTTGACGCCCGGTTCAATTTTGTGATTCTGCATTTGAAGTGCGTAATGTTCACGATGTGTAATTTTCACGTCCGAGGTCCAAGCTTATCCTTTAGAATTGAATGGCGGATGTGGAGGAGAACTTACCCAAAGATGTTATGAAAACCGTGACGCAATTCGGTAAAGCCCTAAGTTTTATCGAGAAATCACACATTTTGCTGCACGCGGGCTACCCGTTGTCTGCTGGTACACAAATGAGCTTGCCAAGCAAAAAGCAAAAATGAGTAAAGTTGGACCTCTTCAATTCTGGAAAGCTAAATATTTTTGGCTGCATCAATGATCGCTTGGAGTGGATTTCAACCGTCTGCTGGCATCCTGCCCTTCACCACAACGAAAAAGGGCGGCCTTGCGACCGCCCTTCTATTCCTGAACCGGTTGGCTCAGACATAAGACCCGATGGGTCTTACATCATGTCCATACCGCCCATGCCGCCCATGCCGCCAGGCATGCCGCCGCCAGCTGCTTCCTTCTTCGGAAGTTCGGCGATCATGGCTTCGGTGGTGATCAGCAGCGAAGCAACCGAAGCTGCGTTCTGCAGAGCCGTGCGAACAACCTTGACCGGGTCGACGATGCCCATGGCGATCATGTCGCCATATTCAGACGTCTGGGCGTTGTAGCCGTAGTTGTCTTCGTTCTTCTCGAGGATCTTGCCGACCACGATCGAAGCTTCGTCACCAGCGTTTTCAGAGATCTGGCGAACCAGAGCCTGCAGAGCGCGGCGAACGATGTTGACGCCAGCTTCCTGGTCGTCGTTTGCGCCCTTGACGGTGATCTTGGAAGCAGAACGGAGCAGAGCTACGCCGCCGCCCGGTACGATACCTTCCTGAACAGCAGCGCGCGTCGCGTTCAGAGCGTCGTCGATGCGGTCCTTGCGTTCCTTGACTTCGATTTCGGTCGAGCCGCCAACGCGGATGACGGCAACGCCGCCAGCGAGCTTGGCAAGACGTTCCTGCAGCTTTTCGCGGTCGTAGTCCGAAGTGGTTTCTTCGATCTGCGCCTTGATCTGGGCTACGCGGCCTTCGATGTCAGCCTTCTGGCCAGCGCCGTCGACGATCGTCGTGTTTTCCTTGGAGATCGAAACCTTCTTGGAACGGCCGAGCATGTCGAGGGTGACGTTTTCGAGCTTGATGCCGAGGTCTTCGGAGATGACGGTGCCGCCCGTGAGGATGGCGATGTCTTCCAGCATGGCCTTGCGGCGATCGCCGAAGCCCGGAGCCTTGACGGCAGCGATCTTCAGGCCGCCACGCAGCTTGTTGACGACCAGAGTTGCAAGAGCTTCGCCTTCGACGTCTTCAGCGATGATGACGAGCGGCTTGCCGGTCTGAACGACGGCTTCGAGAACCGGCAGCATGGCCTGGAGGTTCGAGAGCTTCTTTTCGTGCAGGAGGATGAATGCGTCTTCGAGGTCCGCGATCATCTTTTCCGGGTTGGTCACGAAGTAAGGCGACAGGTAGCCGCGGTCGAACTGCATGCCTTCGACGACTTCGAGTTCGGTTTCAGCGGTCTTGGCTTCTTCGACGGTGATGACGCCTTCGTTGCCAACCTTCTGCATGGCTTCAGCAATGTCGTTACCGACCTGCGTGTCGCCGTTTGCGGAGATCGTGCCGACCTGGGCAACTTCAGCCGAGGTGGAGATCTTCTTTGCCTTGGCCTGAAGGTCCTTGACGACTTCCAGAACGGCGAGGTCGATACCGCGCTTCAGGTCCATCGGGTTCATGCCGGCTGCAACAGCCTTTGCGCCTTCGCGAACGATCGCGCGGGCCAGAACGGTTGCAGTCGTGGTGCCGTCGCCGGCGATGTCGTTGGTCTTCGAAGCAACTTCGCGGACCATCTGGGCGCCCATGTTTTCGAACTTGTCTTCGAGTTCGATTTCCTTGGCGACCGATACACCGTCCTTGGTGATGCGCGGAGCGCCGAAGGACTTGTCGATAACGACGTTACGACCCTTCGGGCCGAGGGTTACCTGCACTGCGTCAGCGAGGATGTCGACGCCGCGCAGCATCTTTTCGCGCGCAGAGCGGCCGAATTTTACTTCTTTAGCTGCCATTTTGAGAGCTCCTGAATAGAGGTTTCAGCGAATTACGAAAAAGGCGTAACCGGAAATCAGCCGATAACGCCCATGATGTCGGATTCCTTCATGATCAGAAGGTCTTCGCCGTTAAGCTTGACTTCCGTGCCGGACCACTTGCCGAACAGGACGCGGTCGCCGACCTTGACGTCGAGAGCAACGAGTGCGCCCTTGTCGTCGCGTGCGCCAGAACCGACGGCGATGATTTCGCCTTCAGCCGGCTTTTCCTTGGCGGTGTCCGGAATGATGATGCCGCCCTTGGTCTTTTCTTCAGACTCGACGCGCTTTACGACAACGCGATCGTGCAGGGGGCGGAAAGTTGTGCTTGCCATTGTCTAATCCCTCGATCAAATGACATGGACAGGTCTCAGGAATAAGACCCGCGGATCTCGTTTAGCACTCCTCTTGTCAGAGTGCTAACGGAGCCGAGATAAGGGTGGCCATCGGGCGAGTCAAGAACGGGCTCGAAATTTTAGTTGCCGCCCTGCAGCATCAAGCAAAACAGGATTAACGGCCATCACTCTCATGCTCTGGCGAGACGGCTTCTGTCAGCAGAGTTTGACCTCAGCATGGCAGCCAGCCGATGAAGCCAGTCAATGAAGCCAGCCAATCAAGATTGTCATATAGCTTTAACATGACATTTTTACTGAGACGCATTCCGTTTGAGGATGTCGGTTTCGGGGAGGGTATATGGCGGCGATTGACGGTGTGGGAAAAACGGATGAGGCGAAGCCCTCGCTTGCCGAACTAACTTCCGTCTTCGCCCGCATCGGCTGCCTGAGCTTCGGTGGCCCGGCGGCGCAGATCGCCATGATGCACCGCGCTGTCGTGGAGGAAAAACGCTGGCTCTCGGAGGAGCGGTTCCTGCATGCCTTGAACTACTGCATGCTGCTTCCCGGTCCGGAGGCGCAGCAGCTCGCCACCTATATTGGCTGGCTGACCCATGGCACTCGCGGCGGCATCATTTCCGGGCTGCTTTTCATTCTGCCCGGCCTCGTCGTCATCACCATTCTGTCAGCCGCTTACGCTCTCTGGCAGGAAACCACATGGCTGGCCGGCCTGTTCTTTGGCCTCAAGGCCGCAGTTCTTGCCATCGTCGTCGAGGCGGTCATCCGGCTCTCGAAGAAGACGCTGAAGAGCGGGTTTCTCTGTCTCGTGGCAGCCACGGCCTTCGTGGCGCTGTTCCTCTTCGGCGTGCCGTTCCCGATCGTGGTTCTCGCTGCAGCCTTTGCCGGTTTTCTCAATGCCCGGCGAACGGGTGTCACCACGGCACCAACGAGCCTCACCAATCTTGCCGCGCCACCATCGCCGGGCAGGGCGATCATTAGCCTGATCGGCTGGATCATCGTCTGGCAATTGCCGCTTCTGATCCTCTGGGTCTTTTCCGCGCCGGATGGCCTGGCGAGCCTTTTCTCCTTCTTCTCGAAAATGGCGCTGGTCACCTTCGGCGGTGCCTATGCGGTTCTTGCCTATGTGGCGCAGGTCGGCGTCGAGCAATATGGCTGGCTGCAGCCCGGCGAAATGCTGGATGGGCTGGCTTTGGCCGAAACCACGCCGGGGCCGCTTGTTCTCGTTCTTTCCTTCGTCGGTTTCCTCACCGGTTTTCGCGAGGCTTCCGGGGTCGTCGGAGGCGTTCTCGGCGCATTGCTGGTCGCCTGGGCGACCTTCGTTCCGAGCTTCATCTTCATTTTTGCCGGCGCGCCTTATATCGAGCGCCTGCGCGGCAATCGCATCCTGTCCGGCGCGCTCTCGGCGATCACTGCCGCCGTTGTCGGCGTCATCCTCAACCTCGCCATCTGGTTCGGCCTGCATGTCCTGTTTCGCCAAGTAGGTAAGGTTGCACTCGTGCCGTCGCTTGGGCTTGAGCTGGCACTGCCGGTCTGGACAAGCCTTGATCCGGTGGCGGCAGTTCTGTTCGTGCTCTCGGCCGTTTTGCTGTTCCGGCTGAAGCTCGGCATGGTGCCGGTTCTCGGCATCTGCGCCGCAGCCGGGCTGCTCGTCCGCCTTCTGGCCCTCATGTAACGGCCACATGAAATATCCCGCACTGCACGCAAATCTCCTTGCCATACAGCCCACGCTTTGCGACATCAGCGCCAGATATGTAAGGCCGGACGTGGCAGAAGGTGATCGACAGGCATGGCAAAGCGCATCCAGAACTTGAGTGAAGTCATTGGCGGCTACGATGTGGTTCTGTCCGATGTCTGGGGCGTGGTGCATAACGGTGTTGCAGCCTTTCCGCATTCCTGTCAGGCATTGGCCGAAGCCCGCAAAGCCGGCGCAACCGTCGTGCTGATCACCAATTCCCCGCGGCCCGCGCCGGGCGTCATCGAGCAGTTGAAGCTGCTCGGCGTCGAAGACGGCACCTATGACCGCATCGTCACGTCTGGAGACGTGACCCGTCACCTGATCGCCGAAGGCCCGAAAAAGGTCTTCCTGCTCGGCCCCGAGCGCGACATGCCGCTGTTCGACGGGCTGGATGTCGAGGTCGTTTCGGCCGACGAGGCGGAAGCTATCGTCTGCACCGGCTTCTTCGATGACGAGAAGGAAGTGCCGGAAGACTATACCGACATGCTGAAGGCGTGGGTCGCGCGCGATGTGCCATTCATCTGCGCCAACCCGGATCTCGTCGTCGAGCGCGGCCACAAGATCATTCCATGCGCCGGTGCCGTTGCCGCCTATTACGAACAGCTGGGCGGCAAGACCCGCATCGCCGGCAAACCGCATTTCCCGATCTATGAAGCGTCGCTGGCTGCTGCCCGCGAAGCGCGCGGCGAATTCGACAAGTCGAAAGTACTCGCTATCGGTGACGGCATGCCGACCGATGTGCGCGGCGCGCTTTCGCAAGGCCTCGACCTGCTTTATATCAGCGCTGGTATCCATGTTGCGGAATATACCGTCAACGGCGAGACGGACGAGGCCATCCTTCAGGCCTGGCTGAAAAGCGAAAACGCCGCGCCGAAATTCTGGATGCCCAGACTGGCCTGACCGGTCTTGCAAACGAGAATATACTGATCCGGACCTGCCACATGACCGTATTCCATCGCAACGAAAAGAAGGACCCGCTGCCCGAGGTGCTCAAGGGCGGAGTGGTCGCGATCGGCAATTTCGACGGCGTGCATCGCGGCCATCGCAGCGTGCTCGAACGTGCGCTGAAACTGGCGGAAGAGCGCGGCGTGCCGGCTCTGGTTCTGACCTTCGAGCCGCATCCGCGCACCGTCTTCAAACCGGACCAGCCGGTTTTCCGCATCACGCCGGCGCCGGTGAAGGCGCGGCTCTTGGAGGCGATGGGGTTCCATTCGGTGATAGAATATCCGTTCGATCGCGATTTTGCCGGACGTTCCGCTGAAGAGTTCATCCAGTCCATTCTGGTCGACTGGCTGGGCGCGAGTGCCGTCGTCACCGGTTTCGATTTCCATTTCGGCAAAGGCCGCGAGGGTGGACCGGCCTTCCTCATGGCCGCCGGTGAGCGCCATGGGTTCGCGGTATCGCTGGTCGATGCCTTCCGCGATGAAAATGCCGAGGTGATCTCATCTAGCCGTATCCGCGAATTGCTGGGCGAGGGAGATGTCGCTCAGGCCGCCGGCCTGCTCGGTTATCGCTATACGGTCGAGGCGGAAGTGATCGACGGCGAAAAGCTAGGCCGTCAGCTCGGCTTCCCGACAGCTAACATGCGGCTGGCGCCAGAGGCGGAGTTGAAGCCCGGCATCTATGCCGTTCGTTTCCGCCGGCCCGACGGCGCGCTCTATGATGGTGTCGCAAGCTACGGCCGCCGGCCGACGGTGACCGATAACGGCGCTCCGTTGCTGGAAACCTATCTCTTCGATTTTTCCGGTTCGCTCTATGGCGAAGTCTGCGCCGTTTCCTTTTTCGGCCATCTGCGCGACGAGCTGAAATTCGACGGACTGGACCCGCTGGTCGCGCAGATCAAGCGCGACGAGGAAGAGGCAAGAGCGCTGCTTACCGGCGTTCAGCCGATCAGTGAACTGGATGCGAAGATCGCATTCGCCTTCCACGCAGAAAACGAAGGATAAGACCATGGCAAGCACCCCGCGCCGACCGGCCAACCCGATGGATGCCGCCGAAGCCCTGTTCAAGCCGGCCAAGAAAACCGCCGCAGCCCCTGTCGAAAAGCGCGCCGTGCCGGAAGTGAAGGAGCTTGTCTCGATCAAGCTCGACAGCGCGGTGATCGAATATTTTCAGGAAGACGGCCCCGGCTGGCAAGATCGTATCAATGACGCGCTGCGCGGTGTGATGGCGGCCAATCCGAAGGACTAAGCCGAGAGCGGTCTCCCTAGAACGGCTTTTCCGAGCCTGCATCTTTCAGGATTGCATTGGCAGTGTGTCGGCTCAAAAGATGACGCGGAAGCAATATGATCTTTCCCGTTTCACGCGATCGCCATTTCTCGTGCGAGCCTTTCGCGTTGGTCAGATATTCATAGCCGAGTTCTGAAATAATGGTGCGGACGGTCTTATAGAAACCGTCGACCATCAGGCGGCAGCCGGTATGTTTGCGGGTCTTTCCCAAAGGATTGCAGGAATGAGATCCCTGATCGGCGTGTCAGCGAGATCCGATGCCGACATGTGGTTGGCGACGATCAGGTCTATGGCTGCGTCAAAGAGGACTTCCTCGAAAGCGTCCAGGGTCGCGGCTTCGATATGGAGGCCATCGATATCGCTTTCAGAATAAAAGACCTTGGCCTCGGCATCCCAAACGGCTTTTACGAAAAACGTTCTTTTCATAACCAAGGCCCAAACCTGTTTTGGTATAGTCGCAAGAAGAATATACGACCTCGCGGCGGTCAGGCAATCATGTCGTCTCGCCTATCTGATTTCCCCCTTCCTTTCCGCCCCAAAACGCCTTAATAACCGCGTCCATGACAATTTTCCGGTCGGCCCAGATCATTGCGAAGATGATCATACGAATTATCGGCCCGGCTTTCCGCGCTGCTTGATCAAGCTGCGGGAAGGTCCGGGATTTTGGCGTTTGAACAGCGCCTCCGCCACCGAATTCTCATCCGCATCGCGCCCTGACGTGGCGCAAAGAGACGATTGCTCAAAATGACCGATACAGCCGAAAAGCTCGATTACTCGAAGACCCTTTATCTGCCCGAGACTGAATTTCCGATGCGCGCCGGCCTGCCGCAGAAGGAGCCGGAAACGGTTGCCCGCTGGCGCGAGATGGATCTCTACAAGAAGCTCCGCGCTTCAGCCGCCGGCCGCGAAAAGTTCGTGCTGCACGATGGCCCTCCTTATGCCAACGGCAACATCCATATCGGCCACGCGCTCAACAAGATCCTCAAGGACGTCATCACCCGCTCGTTCCAGATGCGTGGTTATGATAGCAACTACGTTCCGGGCTGGGATTGCCACGGCCTGCCGATCGAATGGAAGATCGAGGAAGAGAACTACCGCGCCAAGGGCAAGGCCAAGCCGGACCTGAAGCAGCCGGACGCGATGATCGAATTCCGCAAGGAATGCCGCGCCTATGCCGAAAAGTGGATCAAGATCCAGGGCGACGAGTTCAAGCGCCTCGGCATCGTCGGCGATTTCGACAATCCCTATCTGACCATGAACTTTCACGCGGAAAGCCGCATTGCCGGCGAACTGTTGAAGATCGCCATGAGCGGCCAGCTCTATCGCGGTTCGAAGCCGATCATGTGGTCGGTCGTCGAGCGCACGGCGCTGGCTGAGGCCGAGGTCGAATACCACGACTACGAGAGCGACACCATCTGGGTGAAGTTCCCGGTGGCGGACGTCGCTGTTACCAAGGAAAGCCTGACCTATCTCGTCGGAACTCAGCTTGGCGCTGTGACCGAGGGAGTTTCGTTGGATACTCCTCAAGCGAAGGCCTTGTTTGATCAGTATCTGGCTGAGGCGAAAGACCTCATCGGTTCGCATGTTGTCATCTGGACAACCACGCCTTGGACGATCCCGGGTAATCGCGCCATCGCCTATTCGCCGCGAGTTGCTTACGGTCTTTATGAAGTTACGGCCGCTGAAAACGAATTCGGCCCGCGTCCCGGCGAAAAGTTGATCTTTGCTGACGCACTGGCCGAAGAGTCGGCTGCGAAGGCAAAGCTGACATTCAAGCGCCTTCGCGATGTGCCGGCTGCTATCATGGCCGGTATCAACGCTAACCATCCCCTCCATGGCCTCGGCGGCGGTTACGACTTCGCCGTTCCGCTTCTCGCCGGCGATCACGTCACCGACGATGCCGGTACCGGTTTCGTCCACACCGCTCCCTCCCACGGCCGCGAAGACTTCGAGGCCTGGATGTCTTCGGTCAAGGAACTGGAAGCCCGTGGCATCGATGTCCGCATCCCGTTCCCGGTCGATGACTCGGGCACCTACACCGCCGATGCCCCCGGTTTCGAGGGCGCTCGTATCATGGATGACAACGGTAAGAAGGGCGATGCCAATGATCGCGTCATCAAGGCGCTGATCGAACGCAACGCGCTCTTTGCCCGTGGCCGTCTGAAGCATTCCTATCCGCATTCCTGGCGTTCCAAGAAGCCGATCATCTTCCGAAACACGCCGCAGTGGTTCGTCTATATGGACAAGGACCTGAAGGACGGCACGACTTTGCGCACCCGCGCGCTTTCGGCGATCGACGACACCCGTTTCGTCCCCGCCGGCGGCCAGAACCGCCTGCGCGCCATGATCGAACAGCGCCCGGACTGGGTTCTGTCGCGTCAGCGCGCCTGGGGCGTCCCGATCTGCGTCTTTGCCGATGAAGAAGGCAATGTCCTGCAGGACGAAGAGGTCAACAAGCGCATCTTGGAAGCCTTCGATGCCGAAGGTGCGGATGCCTGGTTCGCCGAAGGCGCCAAGGATCGTTTCCTCGGTAACGGCCATGACCATGCCAAGTGGACGCAGGTCATGGACATCCTCGATGTCTGGTTCGACAGTGGCTCGACCCACACGTTTACGCTCGAAGACCGCCCTGATCTGAAATGGCCGGCCGATGTCTATCTCGAAGGCTCCGACCAGCATCGCGGCTGGTTCCATTCGTCGCTTCTGGAATCGGCTGCCACCCGCGGCCGCGCGCCTTATGACACGGTTGTCACCCATGGTTTCACCATGGATGAAAAGGGCCAGAAGATGTCGAAGTCGCTCGGCAACGTCGTGTCCCCGCAGGACGTGATGAAGGATGCCGGTGCCGATATCCTGCGTCTGTGGGTCATGACCACCGATTATTGGGAAGACCAGCGTCTCGGCAAGACGATCATCCAGACCAATGTCGATGCCTATCGCAAGCTGCGCAACACCATCCGCTGGATGCTCGGCACGCTGGCGCATGACGAAGGCGAGGAAATCGCCTACGCCGAATTGCCCGAACTCGAAAAGCTGATGCTGCATCGCCTGTATGAGCTGGATAAGCTCGTGCGCGAAGGTTATGACGCATTCGAATTCAAGAAGATCACCCGCGCGCTGATCGATTTCGCCAATATCGAACTGTCGGCCTTCTATTTCGACATCCGCAAGGACGCGCTGTATTGCGACGCGCCGTCTTCGCCGCGCCGCCGCGCCTCGCTCGCCGTCATCCGCAAGATCTTCGAGGCCACCGTCACCTGGCTTGCCCCGATGCTGCCCTTCACGACGGAAGAGGCTTGGCTGTCGCTTAAAGCCGATGCGGTTTCGGTCCATCTCGAACAGTTCCCGGAAATTCCGGCCGAGTGGAAGAACGATGCCGTTGCCGAGAAGTGGGCAAAGATCCGCAAGGTCCGTTCAGTCGTCACCGGCGCGCTCGAAATCGAGCGCAAGGACAAGCGTATCGGTTCGTCGCTGGAAGCGGCCCCGGTGGTTTACGTTGCCGATGCCGAACTCATGAAGGCGCTGGAGGGCCTCGAATTCGAGGAAACCTGCATCACCTCTGCGATCACGATCACGGTAGGTGAAGGTCCGGAAACGGCTTTCCGTCTGACTGAAGTCGCAGGTGTCGCGGTCGATCCGAAGCTGGCCGAGGGCACGAAATGCGCCCGTTCGTGGCGTGTGACGACCGATGTCGGCTCCGATCCGGCATGGCCGGATGTCTCGGCTCGCGATGCTGCGGCACTGACCGAACTTGCCAAGCTTGGCAAGTTGTAATGTCATGAACCGTGCCGGATGATTGCGCTTCTACGCTTCATCCGGTATTCCTGCCTGAAATTGGCCGGATTTATCCGTCAGGTCGATGGCAATAGTCTATGAGGCGTCGAGGCGGGCGTCCGTGGTAGGGGTTTGATGGAAACGACGAAAACCTTGCGTATGGCCCTTGGTGCGGCCGGTATTCTGGTTGCGACCGTGACGCTTTCCGGCTGCATGGGAAGCCCGACCTACGGCACCGACAAGACTGCCATGGAACAATTGGGCGATGACGTGACTTCGGCCATCGATATCGGTGGCGATCGCGCCAAGGAAAAGGCGAAGATCCGCTACAACCCACGTCCTGCGCTGGTCGTCGCCAGCCATCAGGAAGGTGGAGCGTTGCCGCCGCCGCAGCAATCGCTTGCCAACCGCGAAAACAACCCGAACTGGGTCGAATCGCCGGAAGAGGCACGTGAGCGCCTTCGTCAGGAAGCAACCGACAACCAGGGCAACCCGAACTACCGTTCACCGCTTCTGGCCGGCAAGGGTCAGGCTGGGCAGTTGACGGAATCGCAGAAATGGGAAGCCTTCCGTCAGGCGAAAGCCAACGCAAACGATCCGGGCATCAGCGGAGGCCGCCGTTCGCTCTCCGATCCGCCGACGGAATTCCGAACCGCCGATGCGCAGACCTTGCAGGATCTGGGTGAGCCGGAGACCAAGAAGGAAGCTCGCCGGAAGAAGGAAGCCGAGGCTGCCTCCACAAAGGGCTCCGCCTGGTGGAAGCCCTTCCAGTAAGATAGAACGAATGAGGCTCGGCTCGGCCGGGCCTTTTTTGTAAGCCTTATCTGTCCCGCCGGGACCGGAAAAAGCCGGTGAGCAGGTCTGCTGCCGGCACTTCGGCAATGCCGGAATAGACTTCAGGCGCATGGTGGCAGGTGGGTTGCGAGAAGAACCGCACGCCGTTTTCCACAGCGCCACCCTTCGGATCGTTGGCGCCGTAATAAAGCCGGCGGATACGGGCGAAGGATATGGCGCCGGCGCACATGGTACATGGCTCCAGCGTCACATAAAGATCCGCTCCGCCAAGCCGCTCGCTTCCGACCTTGGCGGCAGCCTCGCGGATCACGGCAATTTCGGCATGGGCGGTGATGTCGTTTTCGGCGCGGGTGCGGTTGCCTGAGCGGGCAATAATCTCGCCATCGATAACGATGACGGCACCGACTGGAACCTCGCCGCGTTCGGCGGCATTTCTGGCTTCTGTCAGTGCGGCATCCATGAAGCTGTCGCTCTTATGCATTTCAGCGATTTCCTCTTAACCCGGATCGCATGAACTGGTAGGAAGCATGCAACGCGAAGCGCGCCCTAAGGGTGTGCATCCATCTGGTCAACACGAACAAGTATGTCCGGGATACTCCGTCGACATCCTGCTTCAGGCAAACAACATATGAATTCAAAAGACAAGCCGAAGCGCGGCGAAGCGAAAACCTTCGTTCGCGAAATCAAGCCGAAAGCCGAAGGCAGCACTGCTTCCAAGTCGGGGGGCAAGCCGGGCTTCAAGTCCTCAGGCAAGCCGGGAGCGAAATTCAGCGACAAGCCCGCTGGGGCTGCAAAGCCGCGCGCCAAGGCGGAAGGTGCCGTCAGAAAGCCGGTTCGTTCGGCCAAGCGCGAGGAATTCGTGGGCGAGGGTGCATCCGCGCCGACCGACGGCAAGCCCGAGCGTATTTCGAAAATCCTCGCCCGTGTGGGTGTCGCATCCCGTCGCGATGTTGAGCGGATGATCCTCGAGGGCCGCGTCACATTGAATGGCAAGCCGCTCGATACGCCGGTCGTCAACGTGACGCTGGAAGACAAGATCGAAGTGGATGGCGTGCCGATCCGCGGCATCGAGCGCACCCGCCTTTGGCTCTACCACAAGCCCGGTGGCCTGGTGACGACCAATTCCGATCCGGAAGGTCGCCCGACCGTGTTTGACAATCTGCCGGAAGGTCTGCCGCGGGTTCTCTCCATCGGCCGCCTCGACATCAACACAGAAGGTCTGCTCCTGCTCACCAATGACGGGGGTCTGTCGCGCACGCTCGAACTGCCGACCACGGGCTGGCTGCGCCGTTACCGCGTCCGTGCCCATGGCGAGGTCGATCAGGAAGCGCTCGACAAGCTGAAGGACGGCATTGCCGTTGACGGCGTGCTCTACGGTTCGATCGAAGCGACGCTCGACCGTGCCCAGGGCCACAATGTCTGGATCACCATGGGCCTTCGCGAAGGCAAGAACCGCGAGATCAAGAACGTGCTCGGCGCGCTCGGTCTCGAGGTCAACCGCCTGATCCGCATTTCCTACGGTCCGTTCCAGCTGGGCGACCTGCCGGAAGGCGAAGTGCTGGAAGTGCGCGGCCGCACCCTGCGCGACCAGCTCGGCCCGCGCCTGATCAATGAATCGAAGGCCAATTTCGAAGCCCCGCTTTATAACGAGCGCAGTTCGGAAGACGAGCAGCCGCAGCGTGCCGAAAAGGTAGAGCGTCCCGCCAAGCCCGAACGCGGCTGGGCGAATGATCGCTCGGATGACCGGGGTGACCGTCGCGAGCGTGCCCTTGGCCGCCTCGACACCAAGCGTCCCGATAGCCGTCGCGACGATCGCAAGTTCTCCGACAGGCCTTCTGGCAAGTTCGGGGCGAAGTCTTCGGATCGCGATTTCGGTGACGAGAAGCCGAAGAAGCGTCCGCCGATGGGCACGAGCCGCACGGCCAATGTCTGGATGGCGCCCGGCGCGCGCCCGACGACGGATGAAGGTGGCCGCAAGGTTTCGGCCCGCGCCCAGGCCGAGCAGCTGTTCAAGAAGCCCGCACCGGAGAACGATCTCCGCGTAAAGATCAACCGCGTCAAGGATGACAGCGACTGGATCCGTGGTGAAGACCAGCCGGAACGAGGTGCAAGGCGCGGTGACCGCGAGGACCGTGGCGACCGTGGTTTTGGCGACAAGCCACGCGGTGAGCGCTCGTTCGGCGACAAGCCTAGGGGCGAGCGTTCCTTTGGTGATCGTCCATCCGGTGATCGTAATCGGGGCGACAAGCCCTATGGTGATCGCAAGCCGCGCGAGGATGGCGACCGTCCTGCACGTGCCAAGTCGTTCGGCGGAGAGGGGCGCTCCGAGCGTCCGCGTGGCGAACGCTCCTTTGGTGACAAGCCCCGGGGAGAACGTTCCTTCGGCGACAAGCCAAGGGGAGAACGTTCCTTCTCGGATCGTCCGCCGCGTGGTGACCGCCCGGCGCGTGACGATAGAGGCGAACGCTCCTTCGGTGATCGTCCCGCAAGAGGTGACAAGCCCTTTGGCGGAAAGCCTTCAGGCTTCGGCGGCAAGCCCTCGGGTGGCAAGCCCGGTTTCGGTGGCAAACCGGGTGGCGGAAAGTCCTTCGGTGGCAAGCCTTCCGGCGGCAGACCCAATAGCGGTAAGCCAGGTGGTGGTTCGCGTGGTGGCCCAGGCGGTGGACGCCCGGGCGGCAAGCCGCGGACACCGAGGGGCTAAGCTGTGCGGATCGTAGGGGGTGAGTTCCGCGGCCGCGCTCTGGCCACGCCGAAGACGAATGATATCCGGCCGACCATCGACCGGACGCGCGAAAGCCTGTTCAATATCCTCGGGCACGTCTATCCGGACGCGCTCGATGGCACACGGGTGATCGACCTTTTTGCCGGAACCGGCGCGGTGGGGCTGGAAGCTCTGTCGCGCGGCTGCAAGCAGGCCTTGTTCGTTGAAAACAGCGTCGAGGGCAGGGGTCTGCTCTGGGAGAATATCGATAGTTTCGGTCTGCATGGCCGGGCGCGTATTCTCCGTCGGGACGCAACCAGCCTCGGTTCGATCGGCAATATCGAGCCGTTCAACCTGATCTTCGCCGATCCGCCTTACGGCAAGGGCCTGGGTGAAAAGGCACTCCATGCGGCGCATGCCGGCGGCTGGTTGGCCGCGGGTGCTCTTGTTCTGCTGGAAGAGCGGATTGATGCCGAGATCGTCGTCGATCCCGTTTTCAAGCCGCTGGAAAGCCGGATGTTCGGCGATAGCCGCATCGAATTTTATCGATATCAGCCAGGCTGAACCTCGCCATGAACACACGCCTCTCCCTGCCGGATCTGGATACTGAAAACAGCGGGGAGGGCCTGCGTTATGCCGTAGCCTTTGGTGGCGGGGGAGCAAGAGGCATCTCGCATATCTGTATCATCGAGGCGCTCGATGAACTCGGCATCAAACCGGTGGCGATTTCGGGATCTTCGATCGGTGCCATCATGGGGGCCGGCATGGCGTCCGGCATGCGAGGCGCCGACATCCGCGACTATACGGTGCGCACGATGGGCAACCGCAATTCGCTGTTCAATCGCCTCTGGACGCTCGGACCGGCTTCAATGCGCGACAAGCTGGGCGGCTTCCGCTTCGGCCATTTCAACCTTGATCCCATCCTCGATGCCTTCCTTCCTCCTGATATCCCGGAGGATTTTTCCGACCTGAAAATCCCGCTTAAAATCTCCGCCACCGATTATTACGGGCAGGCCGAGGTGATCCTCGAAGAAGGGGATCTCAGAACCGCAATTGCCGCATCGGCCGCTATTCCCGGCCTGTTCATGCCGGTCTGGGTCAATGGAAGGGTAATGATCGACGGCGGCGTCTTCAATCCGGTTCCCTATGAACAGCTGCTCGACCTTGCCGACGTTGTCATAGGCGTCGATGTCGTCGGCGCACCGGAAGGCGACGGCACCCATCCGCCGACCCGCATCGACGCGTTATTCGGCGCCAGCCAGCTGACCATGCAGGCCTCGATCGCGCTGAAACTGAAGCTGAACCCGCCGCACATCTTCCTGCGCCCGCAGGTCAACCGTTTCCGCGTGCTGGATTTCCTCAAAGCGCAGGAAATTCTGGACGAGGCAAGCCACGTCAAGGACGAATTGAAGCGTGCAGTGGATGCACTGGAAGCATCCGTGGCCAAGGGCTGAAGCCGTCCGGCTCACCATTTCCCCAGAGACAGACCCGCTTCCACCTCATCGGCCGCGTCTTCCTGAACACTGATACGTTTCGGCTTGATCAACGGTTCCGGCTTGACGGGGCTGTTGAACAGCTTGTCGCGTCCTGCCGAAATGCCTTCGACGGCCTGGATCTGCAGGCGCTCCTCGTCGCGGCGGCGGATATCCTGGAGAATTTCCTCGGCGCGCGCTTCGGACATGCCGAGAGCTTCCAGCGTCTTGGCGCCAAACAGAAGACCGGATTCCAGCGTTTCGCGCAATTCGTATTCGACGCCCTTTTCTCTCAGCCAGAGAGAATGAATGCGGTCATAGGAGCGGGCGAAAAGGCGGACATTGGGAAAATCAGACTGGATAAGCTCCACGATCCTGTTGGTCGTTTCCTTCTTCTGCGTCGCGACAACGACGATCTTGGCCTTTTCGATCCCGGATGAGACGAGTACGTCGCGGCGGGTGCCGTCGCCGAAATAGATGCGGAAACCGAAATTGGCAGCCTGGCGGATACGATCGGCGGAATCGTCGATCACGGTGACGGCGCTGCCGCCGGCAAGCAGGATTTGCGCGGCGATCTGGCCGAAACGCGAAAAGCCGATCATCAGCACGTCTGCGCCGGCACCTGCGAAATCCTCATCCAGTTCCTCCCGCGCCTCGCCATGCATCAGGCGTTTTGCAAGCGCCGAACCGAGCGGGGTAAGCGCCATGGAAAGCGTCACGATGGCGATCAGCAGCGAGGCGGTAGAGGAAGACAGAAGCCCGGCGGCGGTTGCCGTGGTGAACAAAACGAAGGCGAACTCACCTCCCTGCGGCAACAGGAAAGCGATCTGGATCGCATCGTTATGGGACGAACCCCAGAGCCGGCAGAGCCCGTAGACCAGAAACGCCTTCACTGCCATGAACACGATGACGGCCGGGATGATAAACAGGATGTGATCGACGATCACTTCGAGTTCGAGCGACAGCCCGACCGCAACGAAGAACAGCGCCAGAAGCAGGCCGCGGAACGGCTCGATATCAGCCTCCAACTCGTGCCGATAGGAAGATTCCGCCAGCATCACACCGGCGAGAAACGCTCCCATGGCCATCGACAGGCCAACCATCTGCATTGCCGCGGCCGATCCGAGCACGACGAGCAGGGCGGCCGCGATCATCACCTCGCGCGCGCCAGTGCGGGCGATAATCTGGAACATCGGGTTGAGAAGGTATTTTCCGGCAATGATCATGGCTCCGATGGCCGCAATAGCAATGGCGAAATCGACAAGCGGGGTTGCTGCCTGTTCCTCCGTCCCCGGCGCAAGCACGGTGATCAGCGCCAGAAGCGGCACGATCGCCAGATCCTGGAACAGAAGAACCGAGAACGACCGCTGCCCGTATCGGCTGTTGATGTCGCCGGCATCGTTGAGCAGCTGCAATGCAAAGGCGGTGGAGGAAAGCGCAAGGCCGAAACCGACGATCAGGCTTCCCTGCCATGTCGCCATGCCGGTCTCGAAGGCAAGTGCGGCAAGCGCAAGCCCGGTCAAAAGAACCTGAACCGGACCAAGACCAAACACATCGCCACGCATCTGCCACAGGCGCGAGGGTTTCAGCTCCAGCCCGATGACGAAGAGCAGGAAGACGACGCCGTATTCGGCAACATGCAGAACCTCTTCCGTATCGGTGATACGCTGAAACACCGGGCCGATGATCACGCCGACGGCCAGATAACCGAGAACCGTTCCAAGCCCCAGCCTCTTGAAGATTGGTGCGGCGATGACCGCTCCGGCCAGAAGAAGCAACATTTCGGTGAATAGCGAGCCCGGTGCGGTCATGCAGAAACTTTCGAATAGGCGGTATGGATCAGTCGGGCCGTTCGCGGATGCGACAACCCGGTCAAGAAAAGGTGTGGCACACTTGATGCTTCGAAGCGCTCACAATAAATGGGACAGGAACGAAAGGCTTGCAAATATGAGCTCTGAAATTGATTCCGCCCAGCTTTTATCCCGTGCTTCTGAACTAATCGACCTGGCGAAGGCGGCAGGCGCCGATGCGGCCGATGCCGTCGTGGTCCGCTCGCGCTCGCGCTCCGTATCGGTGCGCCTCGGCAAGGTGGAGGGGACGGAATCGTCCGAAAGCGACGATTTCTCGCTGCGCGTGTTTGTCGGCCAGAAGGTTGCCAGCGTCTCGGCCAATCCGGGCTTCGACATGAAGACGCTTGCCGAACGCGCGGTTGCCATGGCGAAGGTCTCTCCCGAAGACCCCTTCGTGTGCATGGCGGATGCGGACCGGCTGGCTAAATCCTATCCGGATCTCGATCTTTTTGACTCGACCGATGTGCCGACCGATGCATTGCGCGAAGCAGCCCTTGCTGCCGAAGCCGCTGCCCTGGCCGTCAACGGCGTGACCAACTCCTCCGGTGCCGGCGCCTCTGCGGGCATGGGCGGCATGGTTCTCGTCACCTCGCACGGCTTTTCCGGCAGCTACATGGCCACCCGTTTCGGCCGTTCCGTCAGCGCCATTGCAGGCGAAGGCACAAAGATGGAGCGTGACTACGATTTCGACAGCCGCCTTTATGACGCCGATCTCGATGCGCCGGACCTGATCGGCCGGCGTGCCGGCGAACGTGCGGTTGCCCGCATCAATCCGCGCCAGGTACCGACAGCAAGCAATGTCACCGTGGTTTTCGATCCGCGCATGGCGCGTGGTTTCGTCGGCACGATCGCCGGCGCCATCAACGGTTCATCCGTGGCGCGCAAGACGAGCTTCCTGCGTGACAGGATGGGCCAGCAGGTGTTGAAAGCCGGTCTCAACATCACCGACGACCCGCTGATCGTGCGTGGTTCATCCTCGCGTCCCTTCGACGGCGAAGGCGTTTCCGGCGAGCGGATGACGATGATCGAGGACGGCGTGCTGAAACACTGGTTCCTGTCGACCTCGACGGGCCGCGAACTCTGCCTGCCGACCAATGGCCGTGGCGTGCGCGGCGGCAATTCAGTCACTCCCGCCTCGACCAATCTGGCGCTTGAGCCGGGCGATATCTCGCCGGAAGAGCTGATCGCCTCGGTCGGCACCGGGCTCTACGTGACGGAACTGATCGGCCAGGGCGTCAACATGCTCACCGGCGAATATTCGCGCGGCGCCAGCGGTTTCTGGATCGAAAACGGCAAGCTTGCTTATCCTGTCTCCGAGGTGACGATCGCGTCCAACCTCAAGGACATGTTCATGCGTCTCACGCTGGCAAACGACATCGACCGTAAATACGGTGTCGCTTCGCCGACCATCGCGATCGAGGGCATGACGCTGGCGGGAAGCTGACGCCATGGTCTCCTCTGACAAAAACTGGAGCGCCGATCTCGATCTCATCCTGGATGCCGCCCGGCAGGCAGGTGAGATTGCCAATGGCTATTTCCGGCAGTCGCCGGAAGTCTGGTGGAAGAATGAGGGCCGCTCGCCGGTCAGCGCTGCCGATTTCGCCGCCAATGACCGTCTCCAGTCGCTTCTTTTGAAGGCGCGCCCGAACTATGGCTGGCTCTCGGAAGAGACGGACGACGACAGCGCCCGGCTGGCCTGTGAGACGCTGTTCGTGGTCGATCCGATCGACGGAACCCGCGCCTTCATCGCCGGAGAACCGATCTGGTGTGTATCCGTCGCGGTTGTCCACAAGGGCCGTCCGGTGGCGGGGGTTCTCGTCGCGCCGGCGCTGCAGCAGGAATATCAGGCGGTGGCGGATGGCCCGGCATTGAGAAACGGCGCACCGATCTCTGTCCGATCCGAGATGGAGGTTGAGGAACTTGTGCTGGCCGCGGACGAGAAGATCGTCAAAAAGTTGCAGCCCGAGCTTGCAATCCACCGCGTCAGCCACGTTCCCTCTCTCGCTTATCGGCTGGCCATGGTGGCCGACGCACGCATCGATGGGACGATCGTGAAGAGGGATAGCCATGACTGGGATCTGGCCGCGGCCGACCTGATACTGGAGCGTGCAGGCGGGGCACTGACCGGACTTGATGACCAGTCCCTGATCTATAATCGCGAAACCGTCCGTCACGGTGTTCTGGTGGCTGGAACCCGCCATGCGCGCCATGTGCTTCTGCCCCATCTTGTGACCGGTGCAGCGGGTTGACCTTTGTGACGGAATGCCGCAGAGGAAGGGCTTCTAGTCAAGAAATGGACGGATTTGGAAATGACGCAATCGAGCGAAAAGAAGCAGCTCCTGCACCTGGTATTCGGCGGTGAACTTTCGAGCCTTGACGGCGTTCAGTTCAAGGATCTCTCGGCTCTCGACATCGTCGGCATCTATCCCGACTACGCAACGGCGCTGACCGCCTGGCGCTCAAAGGCGCAGTCGACGGTCGACAATGCCGAGATGCGCTACTTCATCGTCCACATGCACCGCCTTCTGGATCCCGAAACCAAGTAGGCCTGACACAAGGTGCGAAAAATATGATAGACATTCAGGTCTAGGCTGTCGCAGCCTGAAACTCGCTTTTTTGACGCATTTGTGAAACAGACAGGCTGCAATAGGATATTGCTTCAGGGGTGAGGTATTGATGGCGCTAGGCAGGGATATGGAGCGAGGGCTATGAGCGGCGCTGTGGCTCGCATGGCTCTTGCCGGCTATCGCCTTGCAGGCGTCGCGTTGTATCCGCTGGCCGGCCCCTATCTCGCCTTCAGGGCGATGAAGGGCAAGGAGGATCGCTCAAGACGACTTGAGAGACTGGGTTATGCGAGCCAGCCGCGTCCTCGTGGACCGCTGGTCTGGGTTCATTCGGCAAGCGTCGGAGAAACCCTTTCCATCCTGCCGTTGATCCGTGAACTGCGCCGTCGCGAAATCCATGTCGTGCTGACAACCGGCACTGTCACCTCCGCTGCCCTTGTCGCCGCTCGGCTGGGCGACGAGGTCATCCATCAATATGTGCCGATCGACCTTAAATTCCCGATCAAGCGTTTCATCGCCTATTGGCGGCCGGATGCCTGCATTACGGCGGAATCTGAAATCTGGCCGACAACCGTCGCTGAACTCGCGCGTCGCCGCATCCCGCAGATCCGGGTCAATGCCCGCATTTCGGATCGCTCCTTCGCGCGCTGGAGCAACCACGCCAAGTTGGCTGAGGCGCTGTTCGACAAGATGGCGCTCGTCGTCGCCCAGTCCGATCTGGATGCAGAACGCTTCCGTGACCTCGGCGCATGGCCGGTCATCGTCTCCGGCAACCTGAAGAGCGATACAGACCCGCCGCCCTGCGACGAGTTGCTGCTGGCGAAATACAAGGCAGAGATCGGCGACCGCAAGACCTGGGCGGCGATCTCCACCTTCGATGGCGAGGAAATGGCTGCTGCCACCGTTCACCGGGCGTTGAAGCCGAAGAATGGCCAATTGACCATCATCGTTCCGCGCCATCCCGACCGGGCTGATGCGATCGAAACCATGCTCAAGGAAGAGGGCCTCGTTGTCGCCCGTCGTTCGCGCAATGATGAACTGACGCCTGAGACCGATATTTTCCTCGGTGATTCCATCGGCGAAATGGGGCTTTACCTGCGCCTGACCGAAATCGCCTTTGTGGGCCGCTCGCTGACCAATGAAGGCGGCCAGAACCCCCTGGAGCCGGCAATGATCGGTTGCGCCGTGCTGACCGGCCCGAACATCCAGAATTTCCGTGATGCCTATCAGCATCTCGTCCGCAAGGGTGGGGCGCGGGTAGTCAAGGATGTCGAGATGCTGGCCAAGGCCGTGCATTACCTGCTGATTACCGATCCCGCCCGGGCCAGGATGGTGGAAGCCGGAGCTGATGCGATGGAAGACCTGCGCGGTGCGCTCGCCAAGACCGTCAAGGCACTCGAACCCTATCTCAATCCCTTGACCGTGACGGCACGCCTGCAGCCGAAGGTCGCCGCTGCCGGTAACGGCCGGTGAGCCCGCCCCCCGCGATCGCGGGTATCCTGTTTGACAAGGACGGCACGCTTATCCGTTACGATGAAAGCTGGGGGCCGGTAAACAGGGAGGCCGCACGCATCGCTGCAGCCGGAAACGCAGCGCTTGAACCCGTTCTGCTGGCCGCCGGTGGCATGGACCCGGAGACGGGTAAAACGAAAGCCGACAGCCTGCTTGCCGCCGGTAATTCCGCCGAGATCGCCGAAGGTTTCGTCGCAGCCGGATCGCCGCTTAATGTGGCCGACCTGACGCGTGAACTCGATGCGCTGTTCCTCCGCGCTGCCGAATTTTCCGTGCCGGTCGCCGATCTCCCTTCCGTGTTTTCGGATTTGAAGGCACGCGGTTTGAAGCTCGGCATTGCCTCCAGCGACAACGAGAAGGCCATCCGCCGGATGGCCGAAAGCTCCGGCATTGCCGACTATGTGGATTTCATCGCCGGCTACGACAGCGGGTTTGGCACCAAGCCCGCGCCGGGCATGATGGTGGCTTTCTGCAAGGCCGTCGGTCTTCAACCGGCAGAGGTCGCGATGGTTGGCGACAACAGCCATGATATGCATATGGGACGTGCTGCAGGCGCCGGACTGAATTTCGGGGTTCTGACCGGCACGGGAACATTGCAGACCTTACGGCCGCTGGCTGATCATTGCCTGGAAGACATTACCCTTATCGGAGACCTGCTGCACGAACTGGCGGCAGCTCGCCCCGGCTTGTCGAGAGCCTAGCCGCGATGGTTTCCGAAGCACCGCCCTTCTGGTGGGAAAAGGCCGATTGGCGCGCTTATGCGCTGACACCTTTTTCGGCCATCTACGGCGCGGTTGCGGGTAAACGGATGCGCACGGCCAAGCGCGCGTCAGCCCCGATACCTGTGATCTGTGTGGGCAACTTTACCGTTGGGGGCGCGGGTAAGACCCCGACCTCGATCGCGCTCGCAAGGGCTGCCAAGGCAATGGGCCACACACCCGGTTTCCTCAGCCGCGGTTATGGCGGCTCACTGGATGTGACGACGCTGGTCGATCGCGATCGCCACCGGGCCGATGCAGTCGGTGACGAGGCGCTGCTTCTCGCGGCAGAGGCCATGACGGTGATCTCGCGCAAACGTGTCGATGGCGCAAGAAAGCTGGCCGCGGAAGGCGCCGACCTGATCATCATGGACGACGGGTTCCAGAGTGCCCGCCTGCATCTGGATTTCGCTCTTGTGGTGATCGATAGCGTGAGAGGCATCGGTAACGGCCATCTCGTGCCGGGTGGCCCGGTTCGCGCTCCGATAAAGGAACAGATGCACCAGCTCTCTGCCATCCTCAAGGTCGGTAATGGGGAAGCTGCGGATGCGCTTGTCCGCAAGGCAGCTCGCGCCGGCAAGGCGATCCATGTCGCCACGATCGAGCCGCGCCCGGATGCCAGCCTGTCGGGCAAGAATGTGCTGGCCTATGCCGGAATCGCAGATCCGGAAAAATTCTACCGCACCGTCCGCGCCATCGGCGGGCTGATCTCGACGACCCGTTCCTTTCCCGATCATCATTATTTCACCGAGGACGAGATCCAGTCGCTGCTCGACGATGCCGAGCGCGAGGACCTGATACTGGCGACTACGGCCAAGGATGCCGCCCGCCTTGCCGGCCATTCCGGCCCGGCCCGCACACTGTTGGAGAGATCGAAGATCGTCGAGATCGACATGGTCTTCGACGATCCCAATGGTCCTTCGACCATGATCGAGGCGGCATTCAGGAATTTCCGCGAAAGACGGCTGCGCGAGGGCGCAGCCAAAGGCTGATCGTTCAGCCCACCTTTTGGTTTGGCAACGTGCCGGCGCGTTTTTCGGCTTCGAGCGAGGTTGCGCAGTCGATATAGGCTTCTTGGCGGGCAACGCTCCAGTAGCGAAGTTCATCGACCGGAATATGCGCGCCGGTGGCGGCGCAGGTCACGTAGGAGCCGGCGCTCAGGATCTGATAGTCGCCGTCGAGATAGCGGATCTTGGCCTCGCGAAAGCCGCTTCCTTCAAACCGGTTCATAACTCGTCTCCTGCGAAAAAACATCGGTCCCCTCTACTCCGAACCAATCACGATTACCAGAGCACCGTCTCAGCTGCGCCCGAACAGCCGCTCTATATCAGAAAGCTTGAGTTCGATATAGGTTGGCCGCCCATGGTTGCAGGTTCCCGAGCCGGGTGTTGCTTCCATCTGGCGGAGCAGGGCGTTCATTTCGTCCGGCTTCAGCCGCCGACCGGAGCGGACCGATCCATGGCAGGCCATGGTCGCGGCAATATATTCGAGCTTGTTCCTCAAGCCGCTCGCCGTGTTCCATTCCGCGATCTCGTCGGCGAGATCGCGGATCAGTGCGCTCGCATCCACTTCTCCCAGCATGGCCGGCGTCTCGCGAACCGCAACCGCACCGGGACCGAAACGCTCGATCGCAAGGCCGAGACGGTCGAGTTCCGTTGCATGCACCATCAGCCGGTCGCAATCTTCTTCCGGTAGGTCGATGATCTCCGGGATCAGCAGCACCTGCGAGGCAAGGCGGTCATTTTCCAGCGCCTTGCGCAGGCTCTCGTAGACCAGACGTTCATGCGCGGCATGCTGGTCGACAATAACGAGACCCTTCTCTGTCTGGGCGACGATGTAATTCTCATGAACCTGCGCGCGGGCAGCACCCAGCCGGTAACCGGCGGCGGTAGTTTCCGCGATATACGCACTTTCCTCGACAACATCGGCCCGTGCTGTCGGGGTGGAAAAAGCATCGAAGCCGGCCTGTGTCGGACGTGGCTGATAGCTAGGCGCAGCCGCCTGATCGAGCGGTCGGGAAGGCGATGATGATGCAGTCCAGCTCTGTTGGGGAGGCGCGGAAAGCGGATAAGAGCGTTGCGGAAAGCCGGATCTCGAGCTCTCGGAAAAGCCCGGTTGAGCGGGCGGCTGCTGGAACGAACCGGATTGGAAGGCCCGCAACATGGCGGCAGCCCCGGTTGTTGAGGCACGGTCGCCTTCGCGGTGCAGCGCCTGGCGGATGGCGCCGACGATCAGTCCGCGCACCAGTTGCGGATCGCGGAAGCGCACGTCGGCCTTGGCCGGATGCACATTGACGTCGACGAAGGCGGGGTCGAGGTCGATCGACAGGACTGCGACCGGATAACGCCCGGCCGGCATCTGCTCGGCATAGGCACCACGGATCGCAGATAGGATCAGCTTGTCCTGCACCGGCCGCCCGTTGACGAAGGCGAACTGATGCGCCGAGTTGCCGCGGTGAAAGGTCGGTACGCCGACGAAACCGGACAGCGAAACATCCTCGCGCCCGGCATCGATCTCGATTGCATTTTCCTTGAATTCCGGGCCGAGGATCTGCGCCATACGGGCGAGATGGTCGTCACCGGTGGCGGCAAATTCCAGCGTCGAGCGGTCGGAACCGGACAGCACGAAACGGATATGGGGGAATGCGATCGCCATGCGCTTGACGACTTCGGTGATCGCTGCCGCCTCCGCCCGCTCGGTCTTCATGAATTTCAGTCGGGCAGGGGTGGCAAAGAACAGGTCGCGCACCTCGACCACCGTGCCGGGGTTGGCCGGCGCCGGCTTGACCGGGATCGCGGCACCGCCATTGACTGAAACCTGTGAGCCGGACGGATCGCCGTGGCGGCGGCTGGTGATCGTCAGTCGGGCAACCGAACCGATCGACGGCAGCGCTTCCCCGCGGAAACCGAGCGTGTGGATATCGTCGAGCGTCGTCGAGATCTTCGACGTGCAATGGCGACGCACGGCCAGTTCCAGATCCGCCGCATCCATGCCCGATCCGTTGTCGGTGACGCGGACAAGGCTCTTGCCCCCGCCGGATGTGGCGATTTCGATGCGCGTCGCACCGGCGTCGATCGCATTCTCGATCAATTCCTTGGTCGCGCTGGCGGGCCGTTCAATGACTTCACCGGCGGCGATCTGGTTGATCAGGGTTTCAGGCAGGAGCTTTACAGACATGTCGCTATTTTCGGGGATTCTGCGGCCGGAGGAAAGTGCTGCAACAGGATTATCCTCGGCAATCGTCTCAATGGGAAACGCCATTAATCCGGCCTTAAGGTAAACGGGCTAGGGTTCATATGAGAAATTGGATGAATCCGGGAGAGTATCTCTGCTCTTCGCGAATGACCGGAGTGGTGGCCAGCTGGGCACCGCCACAACAATCCGGTCATTCGTTGATGACTTGCAGCCAGCATGTTCCCATTGACGAGCGTGAAGGAAGTTTTGCCGATCGTACGTTGAATCGGCTGACCGGGAGTGGCCTAAAGCCATCCCGAAAGCATACGGAGTTTCATCCATGAATGATTTGGACGCGGCGGATCCGAACATTCAAACTGCCATTCTGGAAGCACTGGCCGAAGGCTTGTCCGCGGCTGTATTGCTGTATGACAGGAACGATCTTGTCGTATTTGCCAGCCAGCAGATCGCGAGCATCATGCGGGTACAACCCCGTCTGCTGATGCCGGGAACCCGTATTCGCGATCTTCTCGCTGCCATGTATGATGCCGGTATCCGCCTTGTCGCCGACACCTACAATTATCGCCGTGCGCTCAATCGCGAGGATTGGGTTGCCGAACAGATTGCCGGTCTGTGGAAGGAGCGTTCGGAAAGCCTGGAGCGCCCCGGTCCCGATCGCTGGCTGAGTGTCGTCAAGCGCCGTCTTCCATCCGGCTACGGCGTCTGTGTCATCAAGGATGTTTCCGAACAGAAGAAGCGCGAGGAGCAGTGGCGCCTCGATACCGAACGGGTCCAGGTAACCGAGGAAGTCCTCGACAACCTGCCTTTCCCGATCAGCGTCAAGGACCGCAACTCCACCTTCGTCGCGGTCAACAAGGCCAATTGCGATTTCCTCGATTTGCCCGCGGATGCGATCCTTGGTCACAAGGGTTCTGACATCAATTCCAAGGCCTTCGAAGACCGCCTTACGCCGATCAACCAGCATGTCTATGAAACCGGCGACCCGATCCAGCTTCCCGAGCACATCACCCGCCCGGATGGTTCGACCGCGCTGACGATCGTCCACAAATATCGGATCGGCAAGCCCGGCCGTTATTATCTTGTAACCGTCAAGCAGGATGTGTCGTCGGTTGTCGCCGGCGTCCGTACCGATCTGTCGCAGCAATCGAGCGAATGGGTCTCCGGCTTCGTTCCGATTGACATGACCCGGAGCGCCGTTTCGAGCTCGGCTGTCGACCCGCTCTCCGCCGTCGCTGGCGCAAAGATACTCGTTGTAAGCCGTTTCGCCGACACGGTAGCGGAGGCGATCGATGTCCTTTCCCGCCAGGCCGCCGATGTTTCAGCCGCAGCCGACGCCGACGAATTCACCCTGTTTCTTCAGCTTGCGGCCGAAGCCGATGTCCGCATCGATCTCGTCGTTATCGATGCCCGCATGCCGGCCGAGTTGAAGCAGATCGCAGAAGCCTATGGCGTAACTTCACTGCGTGTCGAAGAAGGGATTTTCGGGTCTGGCCTGCCAGCTCGGATCGCCACCGAACTGGCCAAACCAGTTGATGAAATCGTATTGCCGCCAATCGACGAGCCGTCGTTCGGGCCGGTTTCGAAGGACGAGAGTGTCGATGTCCTTGTTGCCGAGGATAATGAGGTCAATCAGATCGTCTTTTCACAGATCATCGAAGGGCTTGGTTATAGCTACGTTCTGGCGACCGATGGCGAAGAGGCAGTCCGCCTGTGGCGCGAGCATTCGCCGCGCCTTGTTCTGATGGATGTAACGCTGCCGAAACTAACCGGTTTCGAGGCGTCTGCGGCGATCCGTGCACTTGAGGACGGAGTTAAGGCGGTGCCGATCATCGCTGTCCTGCCGCAAGCGTTCGACCGTGACCGCGAGGCCTGCATCGAGGCCGGTATGAACGATGTGATCCTGAAGCCGATCAGCCCGGAAGCACTGGATGCGGTATTCCAGAGGTATTTGCTTTCGGACGAAGACGAGATAGCAGCTGAAGCCTGGCCCGTTTCGTGACCATATTGGCATAAGCTGATACATAACCAGAGTTTCTTAATCTTTGTCCCTCATCCTTCGCTCGTTTCGATGAGCAGGATTTTTTATGAAGCTAGCGGGCAACCCATTGCCGCACGTCAGCCAGAACGAATTGCAGGCCATGGCCTACAGCGATCCGTTGACGGGCCTGGGCAACCGCTACCGGTTGCGCGACAAGGTGCGCCTGCTTGCAGCCGAACGCGCCGACGATCCGGCCCCCTTTGCCATCTGCATCGCCAATCTCGACGGCTTCAAGCCGATCAACGATCTGTTCGGCTCGGAGGCTGGTGACGAAATTCTCTGTCAGGTCGCCCATCGCCTCAAGGCCTGCATGCCCGACGGCGCGACTGTAACCCGCCACGATGGCGACGAATTCGCCTTTGTCCTTCCTCTTGTCTTCGAGCGGTTAGGGGCGGAGCGCATCGGTCAGATGATGAAGGATGTGCTTTCTGCTCCCTATGATCTGGGCGACCGCAATGTTCGCCTTTCGGCATCCTTCGGTTTTGCCATCTACCCTTTCGCAGGTGAGGAATTCGAAAACCTGCTGAAGAGCGCCGAAACGGCCCTCTACCGATCCAAGCGCCGTGGCCGCGCCCAGATCACCGTTTATTCCACTGAAATTGCCCAGGAAATGAAGCGTGCCACGCAGATCGAGCAAGCACTGCGCAACGCGATCATCACGGATGCGGTCGACGTGCATTTCCAGCCGATCGTGCGCATCCGCGACGGCGTGGTGGTGGGTTTCGAGGCTTTGGCGCGTTGGCGCGATGCAGATCTCGGTTTCGTCTCGCCTGCTGTCTTCGTGCCGCTGGCCGAAGAGCGCGGCTTTATCGACGCGTTGTCGGATACGCTGCTGCGCAAGGCGGCAGAGGCTGCACTTTCATGGCCACGAGAGCTTTTCCTGTCCTTCAACCTGTCTTCCGCCCAGCTCATGGATCCGGGCACGTCCCGCAACATCCTCTCGACGCTGTCGCGCGTCGGGCTTGATCCGCGTCGCCTGGAACTGGAAATCACCGAAACCGCGGTGATGACGTCGGCCGATACCGCCCAGCGGATCATCTCGGAATTGCGGGCAAGCGGCGTGCGCATTTCGCTCGACGATTTCGGCACCGGCCAATCCAGCCTTGGCCGGCTGCGCGACTTCACCTTCGACAAGGTCAAGATCGACCGCGCCTTCATCTCACGCATCACCTCCGACCGCGCGTCGGAACATATCGTGCGCGCCATTATTGCCATGTGCCAGGGGTTGGATCTCTCCGTCGTTGCCGAAGGTATCGAGGAACAAGCCGATGTCGACATGCTGCGCGCGCTCGGCTGCGGCATGGGGCAGGGATATCACTACGGCAGGCCCGTGGATGGCGCAGCGACACTGCGCTACCTTCAGGATCACTACCACGACTTCATGGCGCTTGAGCGGATCTGAGATATTGCACGAAGCATCCGCAAACAGTGCTTCAGCGTCATGGCAAGCTTTAGGTTCATGCCTGGCGTTGAGTGGCTCAGGGTTCTCTTTGTTCAAGCTTCGACTTATACAGGTATTGACCTAATACCATCACCGCAACGCCAATTGGCACGAGCGGGAAAGTTACAAGCGCTTGGCCTATAGCCAACAGCATGTACGGATGAAAGCTCGTTATCGCCGTAATGGGAACGAGGCCTAAGACAAAAATTACGAAGCCGAGCCAGGTAATTGCGGTTTTGTTTGCTTTGGCAAACCACCATGATGCCAAGCTCAAAAAAATGATGGCAGCTGCAACTCCCATAGCTTCTCTCCTTCTTCCTCGTCGGTTGGCCGCTACGGCGTGTTCTCAGTAACTGTGTCCGAGGTCCTTTTTGACAAGAACAAAGAGAAGGCCATCGCAGACTGCATAATCCGCTCCTGCCGTTTTACAGACACCAAGCGGCGCATCTGCTCGTCGCGGAAAGCCCGCACCTCGGCGATGATCCTTTCTCGGCTGAACGAGAGCGCGCCCATGTCGATATCGAAGCATCTGACATCTAACGATCCGCTTCTGCAGCCGTTTCAGCTCAGGCATCTGACGCTGAAAAACCGCATCATGTCGACAGCGCATGAACCGGCCTATTCGGAAGACGGGATGCCTAAGGATCGCTATCGGCTTTATCATCTGGAAAAGGCCAAGGGCGGCATCGCCATGACCATGACGGCGGGGTCGGCCAGCGTTTCGGTCGATAGCCCGCCGGCCTTCGGCAACCTTCTGGCTTACAAGGACGAGATCGTCCCATGGCTGAAGCGGCTGACCGACGACTGTCATGAGCTTGGCACGGCGGTGATGATTCAGCTCACCCATCTCGGCCGGCGAACCAAC